>Ga0316204_10009981_pt1 | contig 12421 bp, 8 predicted proteins | sample 6monrhotite_MG_2_FD_205661 | JGI IMG/M metagenome (GOLD analysis project Ga0316204, IMG submission 205661) | Microbial mat bacterial communities from mineral coupon in-situ incubated in ocean water Damariscotta River, Maine, United States -... | ecosystem: Environmental > Aquatic > Marine >...
TGAAGCTGTAAAATCATGTTGCTTAACCTAATGTAGTTATATCGTTTAATAATTTTAGCGTAATAAATAATGAAAGCAATTTTATATTATATACATGACCCAATGTGTAGCTGGTGTTGGGGGTTTACATGGACTTTAAATAAATTACTTCATGCCTTACCTAAGGATATTGAAATCCGTCGCTTATTAGGTGGTTTGGCTGCAGACTCTGATGAACCTATGCCGGAACTGATGCGACAACAGATCAAAAGTAATTGGTTACGTATAGAAGACACTATAAGTGGGGTGAAGTTCAACTTTGATTTTTGGGAAAAGACCACACCTAGACGTTCAACGTATCCCGCATGTAGAGCAGTGATTGCTGCCCGTATGCAGGGAGAAAAATATGATGTGCTAATGACTAATGCAATACAACGTGCATATTACCTTGAAGCACGTAATCCATCTAATAATACGACGTTAATTGAAATAGCTAATGAAATTGGATTATCTGGTTTTGATTTTGAAAAAAATTTAATGTCAGAAGAAACTGATAAAATATTTAAACTTGAAGTCAATCAAGCCAGAGAACTCTATGCTGAAAGTTTCCCTAATCTGGTTTTAAAAACTGAAGCGGGATTAATATCTATTCACATTGATTATAATAATTATAAAATAATGTTAGATGAAATCAGAGCACATTTAAAAAGTAATCAACAATAATTATATGTGATTAAGTGAGTCACATATGTTTACATTTACACACTTAAATATTGTGAATATTTAAGTAAACTTACAACATAAAAACCTATATTTTAAATTAGAATACACTTTATGAAGTTATCGAAAAAATATGAAAAATAGACTAATAACGATTTTCGCAATCATTAGTTTCCCTTTTATTGTAGCTGCTGATAATGCAGAACAAGAGTCGACTTTTTTATCTGTACTTAATAGTAAAGAAATACAATGGTTAAACGAACATCCCAATGTGAAATTTACTGGTGATCCAAACTGGTTGCCGTACGAGGCCTTTGACAATAATGGTAAGTATATTGGTATCGTGGCCGAGCATCTCATTCTTATTTCTAAAATGTCAGGATTAAATTTCACTAAAATACCGACCAAGTCATGGACTGAGTCAACAGAAAAAGCAAAACAGGGACTTGTTGATGTTCTTTCAGAAACAGATGACTCTGATTTAAAAAGCCATTTAAATTTTACAATTCCATATATTACTAATCCTATTGTAATTAGTATGCGAAACACTGAAAACTATGTCGAGAATATTAATGCTATTAAAGACAGAAAAATCGCATTAATAAAAGATTATGGTTATGCATCGAAGATTAGAAATAAATATCCTTATATTAATTTTATTACAGTAAATGATATTCAGGATGGTTTAATATCGGTATCAACTGGAAAAGTCGACGCTTTATTATGTACATTAGCATTATGTAGTTATACGATTTCAGAAATTGGTCTAAATAATGTGAAAATAACAGGTAAGACTGAGTTTGATACGAAACTAGCCTTTGGCGTCCAAAAAAACCAACCTGAACTACTTTCTATATTAAATAAAGCAATATCAAGTATTGGCCGAGATCAAACGCAACAAATACTGGATGGATGGATAAAAAGTAAATTTCCACAATATGTAGATTATTCACTTGTATACAAAGTGATAGGGGCGGCTTTATTTTTAGTAGTTATATTTGTCATCTGGGTTCGTCGTTTATCAAAAGAAATTGAATCAAGAATTAAAACTGAAGAAGAATTAAAAGAAGCAGAAGAGTCCTCTCGCTTATCTCATCAACGTTTATTATTACATCGAGAATATAGTCCTTTGTCAGTCATTGAGTGGAACAGAGATTTTGAATTTCTTGACTGGAATCCTGCTGCGCAAAAAATATTTGGCTATACAAAAGAGGAAGTGTTAGGTCGTCATATCACAGAACGAATACTCCCGGAAAGTGCACGCCCTCATGTAGATAAGATTTGGGAAGACTTAATTGCTAACAAAGGTGGGGAGTATAGTTTAAATGAAAATATAACAAAAGATGGACGAACTATTTTATGTGAGTGGCACAACACCCCCCTAGTTGATGATAACGGTAGAGTTATTGGTGTGACATCTTTAACCGAAGATATTACAGAGCGAAAAAAGAGCGAAGATAATATCCGGCAAGCACAAAAAATGGATGCAATAGGCAAGCTGACGGGAGGCATCGCACATGATTTTAATAATATGTTAGGAGTCATTCTTGGGTTTACTGAGCTCCTAAAAGAGCAAGTGAAAAATAATGAACCAATAGATATTAAATTTTGTGATGAGATTCTAAGCGCGGGTGATCGAGCAAAAACTTTAACGGCTAAGTTATTAGAGTTTTCAAGAAAAGGGGCATCTGATGAAGAGACCTCAGATATTAATGAAATACTCAATGGCATGAAGAATTTGTTAGAAAAAACATTAACGCATCGTATTAAAATTAAATATGATTTAGCTGAAAGTCTATGGCCCGTTATGTTAGATAAGGCACGTATGGAAGACGCTATTCTTAACCTTTGTATTAACTCAATGCAAGCAATGCCTGAAGGTGGAAATTTAATATTAACAACAAAAAATCATCACATTAATTCCAGTGACCTCAACACAGAAAATCACTCGAGCAATGATTATGTCTACTTTTCAATAGAAGATAATGGCCTTGGCATGGATGAAGATACGCAACAAAGTATATATGAACCGTTCTTTACAACTAAAGGTACTGAAGGCACGGGCTTAGGCATGAGTCAGGTTTATGGCTTTGTTCAGCAATCTCACGGCGAGGTTAATGTCTCTTCGGAAGTCGGCGTGGGAACGAAAATTGAAATTATTATTCCTGTGACTAATGAAATTCAGGACCCAATACACAAGGATATAGATTCTCATCAATCAGAGTCACCTGGTGGTAATGGGGCTATTTTAGTTGTCGATGATGAGCCAGGGCTATTAGAATTTATGAAACAAACGTTGACGAAAAGTGGATATTCAGTCTCATGCGCTGAAAATGCAGAATTGGCATTAAATATTCTTGCTCGAAAACATATAGATTTAGTTATAACTGACGTAATTATGCCCGGTATGAACGGTTATGAACTTGCATTAAATATAAGTAAGCTCTATCCAAAAATAAAGCTACAGATCATTAGTGGATTTTCTGATGAGAGTATAATAGAAGAAGAGCAGGTATTCTTGCATGAAAACAGATTACATAAACCTGTCTCATCATCAGAGCTTTTGCAGAAAGTAAAAAACATATTAAACGAAGATTAATCTAAATATCGATTTTGCCATTCTAAAAATTTAGTAAGAACATATTCAGAATATTCTTTTTTATCTTTAAAGTCTTTCGGTTCAAAAGCATCATAAACATAATAGTTAGCCCGGTTATTTTGGCTTGTCATAAAATGCCAGAATTTATTAATTAATATTTGTGGGTCACGCCATTCAAACCGATCCTGTGCTTCGTAGTGCAAAAATACAGGGAGGATTGGAATTCCTGTTCTGATGGAAATATCAAAGGCGCCGTACTGAAATGTTTCATAAATACGCCGACCCTTACATCCGCCTTCAGGGAAAATAACAACATTCTCTCCCTGGTTTAGTTTTTCAATTATTTGATCAACAACGGCATTTCGGGATTCTTTACTGTCACGCTTAACAAACATGGTGCCTGCCGCTTCACTGATTTTTCCTAGCAGGAACCATTTTTTAACCCCCATTTTTGCAAGTGGGTGCACATTAAATAAAGCGGGAACACCAATATCTTCAAAAGCAGAGGGATGATTTGCGACCAGAATATATTGCTTTGGTATGGGCTTTAAATTTTTTTCATGTAAACGTAAATTTACACCCAGCGCCCGTGAAAAAACTCGACACCATATATAAAATAATTTTGAGTAAAAAGGTTTTATTAGTAGGCGAGGCAGCCAGGCTAATACATATAAGAAAAGCGTGAATATGCTAAGTTCAATCCAGCACCACAATAGCCACAAACTTCTTGCAATAAAATGTAACATGACAGCCGATGGTCCATATTTGATTAACTATATTTAGTATAGCGGACAAAAAAAAACAGACTTAAGAAAATAACCGTGTCATTGCACTATAGAATCGCTGTGCGCTTCGTTCAGTATTACCCTAAGGTGTTCCACTCGTAATGACCTGTAATGTTAAATTTCGTGGTGATTGCTTAGCTTACAAATTTAAAGGATTTTTAGGATCGACGTTATCCTGAAAAGGTTTTTTTCGATCCATGTTAGTCAGTTGATAGACCTGGCCAATCCAGTTATTCAGGATTGCTTCAGCAGAGTCGTGCCATGTGTTATCCAGTTTAGTGCTAATTAAGCTTTCTGGAAATTCGGGCAACTCATCTTGATTGTTTTTAGCGTTAATCACCTGTGTCTTATACTCATTTAAAGAGGCTTGTGACTGTAAAGAAAAATAATTTTCAGGAAAAGGAGGATAGTCATTTATTTCATTACTCGCAAAGCGTTTAATTTCCCGTTTATATTCTTTTAATAAACTAATAATGTCATATTCAGGGTGTCCCTGAAAAAATACAATTCGAAACTGGTCTTCACTTACGGCTAAGTGTACATCCGCTTCTTTGCTTTCCGCTAAAATATGTAAACCCGCTTCTTTAAATTGAGACCGGTCAATCTGGTTATAACGCGAATGGGGAACATCAAACCGGGTGTTGACACCATTCACCAGTGGATGGTGTCGATTTGTCACACGATGTGAGTAGACACCCCAACGTTTAAATCCAAGTGGTCGTCTTTTTTGTTGATAACGAAATTCCAGGACAGCATGTGTTGCTAAGCATGAGCATAGTGTCGAGGTAACATTTTCATAAGCCCAATCGATTACTTCAATCAGTGGTTTCCAGAAAGGTTCTTCTGATAGTTCTGGCCCGGTAACATTTGCTCCGGTAATAATAAGCGCATCAAGCCCTTGTTCTTTTATTTGCTCAAAAGTCTCGTAATATTTATCGACATGCGCACGACCATTATCACTGCGTGGTAATTCACTCAGTGTAAAAGGATGCATGTAAAATTGAGCAATTGAATTACTTTCACCCACCAGCCTAAAAAACTGGCGCTCAGTTGCAGATAACGCAGCATCAGGCATCATATTCAGTAAACCAATATGTAGCTCACGAATGTCTTGCTTTACTGCATTATCTCTATTTAATACCGTTTCACCTTCCTGTTGAAGGCGCTCAAATGTTGGTAGTGAAGAGTTGGCAACCAAAGGCATATTTTTATTCCATTATCACGATGTTTTAAATAATTATAGTTGTTATAGCATATTTGGAATCGAAGTTTCTGTTATTGCGAGTGTAACGAAGAAATCTTCAGAAAGTTGACTCTTATCTTGAGAATACTTCGGTCGTCCTGTCCTTCGCCCTTCGGGACATGCAAGGCATGTTTAAAATCGTTCCAGCCAATATTATGCCGCGTTTCGCTTTGCTTATCTCGCAATGACAGCAGGTCCTGAACTTGTCATCTTAATATGTTTTTAATTTTTTCTTTTAATGGCTTTTTCAATTAACACCATTAACTCTTCTTTGTTTGTTACTTGCGATAGCTCGTCTGTTGTAATGGTATACCCATATTTTTCTGCAATCGCATCATAGCGTGGTATACGAGAATAAAATAACTTTGAAAAAATCCAGCGAACGAACTCATCAGGATCAATCATCGCAACATAACTTAAATTATTTTCTTTCATATAAACAGCAAGCTGCTCATCAAGAAAGGCTTCACGATAATACAACGGCTTGGGGTCTGACTCGGCCCGTTGAATTAATGATTTCTCATTTTTCTCTGTTGCTTTGATATACAAAATAAGCGTATGTTCGGCAAGGATCTCAAGTGTTTCATCGTCATCCAGTTCGCAGACACTGCCACCGGCATCATTTATGAAATGTTTGTAGTCATAAAGTTCCTGTGCTTTTCGAATAAATGCAGGGACATCACGCATCGTTGCAATTTCGGCCTGACGATGCAGTTCCTGACGGTATTTAAATTCATCAAGCGGTAAGCCGTCTTTCTCAGGATCACCCAGTTTTCCTAAGAAGCTTGAAACAGGTTGCAGGTTATTTACACTGATATTATTTTGTATATAAATTGAATCCGAGCGCAGTAAATCCCGTAAAAAAGGAATTTGCATCGCTTGTTTCTTAATATTATCTAAAATAGGTTCATCGAGATAATGCGTACCAATCCGGTAGTCGCCAGAAAAATGAAACCATTCATCAGCAGGCAGCATGTTTGACAGGCGAGTTTTGCCTACACCCGACATACCCAGCAGAGTAATACTTTTATGTTGCCAGTTTCTAAATTCTTCTACACTGAGTTTCACTAAATCCTCTCCGAATAAGCTTTTTTGGCTATTGTAAGGTAGTTTTATACATTTGTCCGTATCAATATTTACCTGTTATTGCGGGAAGGAACGACAAAGCAATCTCAAGAAAAAAGTAGCCTATTCGAGGCTGCCACGGTCACGTTGTTCTCTCGCAATGACGTAGTACTATGTTGTATTTATTATATTTACGATGTTTAAGGGGTAGACTCAATATCATCACAGACCTATTATTATGCAAACATTAATAAGGGGTTGATATGAAAATAGGTACACCACTGTCGGCAACTGCTAAACGCGTTATGTTGCTCGGCTCAGGAGAGCTGGGTAAAGAAGTGATTATTGCACTACAACGTTTAGGGGTTGAGGTAATTGCGGTTGATCGCTATGCGAATGCACCCGGTCACCAGGTGGCCCATCGTGCTTACACGATTAATATGGCAGATGGCGATGCTTTGCTCGAATTGGTAAAAAAAGAAAAACCTCACCTGATAGTACCTGAAATTGAAGCCCTTGATACCAATATGTTAGCTGAAATAGAGCGACAAAATTTGGCTGAAGTGATTCCTAAAGCGAGAGCAACGCAATTAACCATGAACCGTGAAGGTATTCGTTGCCTTGCAGCGGAAGAGCTTGGTTTGCCTACTTCAAAATATGCATTTGCAGAAAGTGAGGAAGAAATTAAACAAGCGATTGATAGTGGCGTAGGTTATCCCTGCATTATTAAACCCGTTATGTCATCTTCAGGTAAAGGGCAGTCTACGATAAAAACAGAGACTGATATAAAAACGGCCTGGGACTATGCTAAAAGTGGTGGCCGGGTTGATCGCGGCCGCGTCATTGTTGAAGAAATGATTCAATTTGATTATGAGATTACCTTGTTAACTGTTCGCGCACTAAATAAAGAGGATGACATTGAAACGTATTTCTGCGAACCCATTGGCCATATTCAGGTCGATGGTGATTATGTAGAAAGTTGGCAGCCACAAACTATGAGTGACGTGGCAAAACAAAAATCACAGGATATTGCAAAAGCGGTAACCAGTAATTTAGGTGGTCGTGGTTTGTTTGGCGTTGAGTTATTTATTAAAGGTGATGATGTCTGGTTTAGTGAGGTCAGTCCTCGACCTCATGATACCGGTATGGCAACGATGGCCACCCAGTACCAGAATGAATTTGAACTTCATGCTCGCGCAATTTTAGGTTTACCTGTTTCAACAGTATTACGTGAGCCCGGTGCAAGCGCTGTTATTTATGGTGCAATGGATGAAAAGGGCATTGCTTATGAAGGAATAGAAAAAGCGTTAGCAGTTGATCAAACCGATATTCGATTATTTGGCAAACCTGAAGCGTTTACAAAACGTCGTATGGGTGTAGCTTTAGCCTACGGGAATAATGTTGAAGATGCGAGAAAACGAGCAAAAGAAGCGGCAAGTAGAGTAAGGCCGGTAAAGGAATAAATAGTACTCTATTTCATACCCTGTCGTTTTTACAGCTTTAATTTTTGTATTATTAATCTAAACTAGAAACAGGTTAGAATTTTTTATGTTACGAATTAATGGCTGAAACCAGAAGAATGCCAAGTTTAACACTTAAAACTATTATTATACGTATGGCTGTCATTATTTCTCTGACAGAGCTGCTGATAATGTTTGGTTTTGCTTATATCCCTTATAAATTTGACTTTTTGTCAGAAGCTATTTTTGATGTCGTTTTATTAGTTTTAATTGCCTCTCCTTTTTTATATATATGGATAATCAAGCCATTTGTCATTGATCACAATGAAGTATTAATCCGACTCTCTAATTTGGCCTATAGTGATCAGTTAACGGGGTTACCAAACCGGCGTGTATTAGTTAGAGATATCGAGAAATTAATTTCTGAAAGTGTAAGGCATCATTATTATGGCGCATTGCTTTTAATCGACCTGGATGATTTTAAACCGATAAATGATACATATGGCCACTCAGCTGGTGATGTTGTACTGATTGAAATTGCTAACCGGCTAAACAATTCTATTAGAACAGAGGATGTTGCCAGCAGAATAGGTGGGGATGAATTTGTTGTTTTATTAAATCGTTTAAACAGTGATGCCGCTTTGGCAAGAAAAGAATCAATTAGTTTAGCAGAAAAATTACTCGAAATAATATGTGAACCTATAATTTATCAGGGACATGAATTAACTGTTGGTGCGAGTTTAGGAATCCGTCTTCTTGGCGATAATATAATTGCAGTTGATGCAGCCATTCGGGAAGCAGATATTGCAATGTATAAAGCTAAACAAAAAGGTAAAGGTTGTATCGCTATATTTAGTCAAGATAGTGAATAGAAATTAATGACTTTTATTGAGTTCGCTTAACTTACGAAAATGTGCGGTATTTTTCATGTGTTGCTTTAATGCTTATGTCGGTAAAGCTGCACCAATTCTGCTTTGACCATAAATGGTTTTGTCTATTGTATTGCAGACGTCGAGCAGGACACGGTTATCGATTACTACGTTAAATGAATATTTATTGAATTCATAAAACTATCGATTTTAATCGGCTTGGTTATATAATCATCGAATCCAGCACTTAATCCTTCATTAATATCATGTTCTGTAGCATTGGCACTAATAGCGATAACAGGGATATCAGGGTATTTAGAGTTAGTTCGAATTTCCTTCAAAATATCAAAGCCATTGATATCACCAGGCAACTGAATATCAAGAAGAATAAGATCAAATTTATTACTGGATGACAGCAAGTCTAATGCGATAGAACCACTATTGGCATCATGAAGAGTTATATTCCCCTGTATTTTTAAAAGCTTGCTAACCAAGCGAAGATTTGCCGGGTTGTCTTCTACATACAAGATAGAATATTTTTCATCTGCATTTATTATTTCATCTCCGGCTGTTACAACAATCGTGTCAGTACTATCTTCTTCACCTAAATTCATTTCAATCCAAAAAGTTGAACCTTTCCCTTCAGTGCTATCGAAACCTATTCTTCCATCCATGTGTTCGATCATTTTTTTGACCAGTGTTAAACCAATACCTGTGCCTTCAACACTTGTTGAGTCAGCATTTAACCTGTCGAAAGGTTTAAAAACTCGAGCCTGTAATTCATACGGAATGCCTATGCCAGTGTCTTTAATAGATAATATTAGCTTGTGGTCATGTATTTCGTATTTAATTTCAACCTCGCCTTTATCTTTATTATATTTAATGGCATTTGCGAGTAAATTGATAATCACTTGTTTTATGCGTACACGATCAGTAATGACATAGACTGGTTTTGTAACATTGAGAAGTGATATTTTGATGTTAGATTTAGCCGCAATTGGTTTTACCAGCGCAACACATTGGTCGACAATTTCAGATAATTCAATGTTTTCTAATTTAAATTGTAAGTTACCAGATTCAACTTGCGATAGATCCAGTACTTCATTAATAAGTTCTAATAAATGATAGCCTGCAGTTAAAATTTCGCCGATCAAATCAAGGTCATCTTCTGTAAATCGTTTCTCAGAATTTTGTTCTAAAAGTTGAGAAAAGCCAAGAATAGCATTCATTGGAGTACGTAGTTCATGGCTCATTTTTGATAAAAACTCAGATTTGCTTGCATTTGCATGTTGAGCATCATCGAGGGCAGCATTTAGTTCTTTAGTACGTGTTTGTACTTCGTGTTCTAAACGGCGATTCCAAAATATGAAGAAAATGATTAACACGATAGCCGCAGCAATGATTTGATATACGAGTGAGTAGTCAACTTTTTCTACATATTTATTTTTTATCCATTTATCAAATATAGTTTGCTGTTCTGAATGACTAATACTGGCGATTGCTTTATTCAGAATAGATCTAAGTTCAGGAAGATTTTTTTGTACGCCAAGTGCAAGCTTAGTATCAAATTCAGTCTTCCCGACTATTCTTACATCATTAAAACCCAGTTCAGAAATGGTGTAGCTGCATAACGCATGGGTACATAATAATGCATCTACTACACCTGCAGATACTTTGGATAAGCCATCCTGGATATTTGCAACGCTGATAAAATTAATATCAGAATATTTTTTACGGATTTTCGAGGTATATCCATAATCTCTAATAAGTGCAATTTTTTTATTTTTTATGTTATTGATAGTTTCAACATAATTTTCTTTGCTCGACATTGCAATGACAATAGGATTTGAAATATAAGAAGAAGTAAAATTAATGTCTGAGCTTAAATCAGAATCATCAGTTTCTGACAGTACATCAACCAGGCCGACTTTTGCTTTTTCAGTCGACTCCGTCCATGTTTTGCTGGGACTCATTTTAAATTGTAGCCCAGTCGATTGGGTGATAAGTTTTAGATGTTCTGCAACAATACCTATATAGGTACCATCTTCTTGAAAAGCTTCATAAGGTAACCAGTTGGGGTCTCCTGTAAATGTAACGCTTGGGTTAGAAGCTAACCATTTTTTCTCACTTGTTGTTAAATTTAGTTCAGAGTTTGCTTTAAATTTTCCCCCAAAATCATTTTTTACTTCATTTAATACATCATCATAGAGATGTTTTCTTGGCATGACATCCCAGAGTATCATTTTTTTATAGTATGCTTCTTCGTTGACAGGTAACGATTTTATTTCTTCTTCAGTTAGTGTTTTTTTTGTCTTTTTATTGGCTGGAACCAATCCTGTTATACGAAACATCTCTTTTTGAATTGGCGGACTAATTTGAAAGTTGATGTAATTATAAGCAATGTTTTTATTTTTTGAATTCGGATGAATTAAATAACTGTCGAACATACCGACAGCCCCTTCTTTAGGAATGATCATTTTGAATTCATGATTTTTTTTACGTAATCTGCTTGAAGGGTCATACCAGCTATTTATGACAGATACGTGTCCCTGTTCAATAAACTCTTCAGCCTGTTCACCACCATTGTAATAAGCATATACCTGGTTATTTAATTCAAATAATTTATTTTTCACTGCTAATAGTTGTTGCTGGGTGAGGTTATAGATATTTTTGTATCCAAGGGAAAGGGCTGTGGTCCAGATCATCGATACATCATTCCATAATGATATTTTCCCCTGGTATTTCTCATCCCATAAAATTTTCCAGCTATCAGGTTCTGATACCGTTTTTTTATTATAGAGCAATCCTGTTGGGCCCCATGCCCATGGAATGGCTGTTATATGATGATTAAGCTTAATCCATTTACTTGATTTTAGGCTGGGATATAAGTCTTGAAAATTGGATAATCTTTTTAATTCTAAAGGGATAGTAAGTCCCATTTGAGTTAATATATGAACACCTTCGTTCGATATGATTATAACGTCATAATGTGTATTTGATTCCGCAGCAGCAATAATGTCATCAAGATTACTGAGTGGCGTAAATTCAATAGTCACTCTATATTTTTTTTCAAATTCTTCATAGCCGATGGTTTTATTTTTGGAAATTGGATCAGCATACGCATCCCAGCCAACAATACGTAAAACGGCGTTGCTTTCTTGAACTACTGATTGAACTCGGGAATCATTTGCCATACAAATCGAAGATAACAGCAGCATGAATACCCCGCTTATTATATGAAGAAAGTCAGCTATTCTGATCGACCTGTACGATTTTCTATGAGGCAATGTAGTCTTCATAAAATCCCTGGTATTTACAAATATTATAATTGTAATAAGTAATATGCTTATCTTTAAATATAACAGAAAATATATAAATTACTTTTATATCAGCAATATATTAAAGTTGTTAACAAAAATGTGCTTCTTTTTAGGGGTAACTATGTAGTACAAAATAGTGTGCTTGAATAAACATCACAAAAGTGATGTTTTATTGTAAAGCAAGTGATTAGGCTTTGATTAACGTTTGCTTTCCAGGCTTGCATCTAAATTCAAGTCATCACAAAAAGTAATGAACTCATCACGTAATGTCCGTACGGAACTATCTGCTGGAATACTAATCGTCATATCCAATGAAAACATGGATGTGCCAGTATGTGCGGCAGGGTATGTTTTTGTTTCAATTTCTTCAATATTCAAATT
>Ga0316204_10009982_pt1 | contig 12420 bp, 11 predicted proteins | sample 6monrhotite_MG_2_FD_205661 | JGI IMG/M metagenome (GOLD analysis project Ga0316204, IMG submission 205661) | Microbial mat bacterial communities from mineral coupon in-situ incubated in ocean water Damariscotta River, Maine, United States -... | ecosystem: Environmental > Aquatic > Marine >...
TAAGAATGCTTTATCTAGTTCGTTGTTTTTAGTGACATCAACTTTTAACAAGGTGAACTGTTTTAACCCTTCACGAACAGAAGGTTCGCTAAAAGTATAGGTTTCCATTTCTTTACAAACGACACACCAGTCGGCATAGAAATCCAACATGACAGGCTTACCATCACTCCTTGCTTGTTGTAACTCCTTGTCGAGTTCCTCAAGACTGACTATATAAGTAAAGGGTAAAGTTTCTGCAGTTACCTGCTTAGAATGTTGAGTGAATGGTCTCAATACGGTTCCGCCACCATTCGCGGCAGCAACTATTAAGATAACACCATAAACCAACATCACTAAGCCCAGTCCTTTCCATAAACGCTGCCAGTGTGTTGTCGTTTTCTCTACTCGATCTAGCGCTCCAATAAATACCGCTGTGGATATAAATAATGCCGCCCAAAGAATCAAGACGATTGATTCCGGGAGCACACGTTCCAAAAACCATATCGCAACACCCAACATAACAACGCCAAAGAGTCGCTTGATGGATTCCATCCAGGCACCTGCGCGTGGTAACAACTCGCCAGATGTAGCGCCAATAATTAATAACGGCACGCCAAAACCAAGTCCCATAGCAAACAAGGCAAACCCACCTAGCAATGCATCACCTGTTTGGCTGATATAGAACAAAGCGCCTGCTAATGGTGGCGCAACACAGGGACCGACAATGATTGCTGATAATACGCCCATGACAGCAGCGCCTTTTAAAGTACCTCGTTTAGCTTCACCCGGCTTTAGCGACAGTTTGCTTTGCCAACTTGATGGTAATTGCAATTCATAAAACCCAAACATGGACAGAGCAAGAAAAACAAATACTGCGCTGAATAAACTTAACACCCAAACATTTTGCGAAGCGGCTTGTAGGTTAAGACTAAATAAACCTGCAATCATACCGAGCACGGCATAGGTTAATGCCATGGCGATGACATAACTTACTGAAAGCGTGACGCCCCTTGTTCGAGTTATTCGACTTCCCTCTCCAACAATAATACCGGACAGAATAGGTATCATCGGGAAAACACAAGGGGTTAATGAAAGCAATAACCCAAAACCAAAAAAAGAAATAATATTAAACAACAGGTTTTTATCTTTTAATTTTTGCGTGATTGAATCTTGTTCAGAGAGTAGAGGCTCATTGCTTGAGGTATTCTCACTCGCTTGTAAATCAAATGAAGCGGGCAAAGAAATAACTAACGATTTTTTAATCGGTGGATAACAAACAGAGTCTTCTTTGCAGCCTTGATAAGCAACATTAAGATTGAATTCATTAAGATTAGTGTCACTAAACGTAATCGGTCCTGATGCGCTATTCTGATCGTAATAGACCTCGACCTCACCAAACGCGGGATCTTCTTTTACTTTCCCAGTTGGAAAATGAAGCTTATTAAAGCTTACATCAGGATTATCAGTCGTTGCTGAAAATTTATTCTTATAAAGATAGTATCCCGGTTTAATATCCCAGTTTAAATGTAGTTGCCCATCCGGCAGAACCTCAGCGCTAACAAGAAATGCTATCTCCGGGTTCAGAATTTCATCAGAAGAGACATTTCCTTGAAATGAAAATAGATCGCTTAATTTGTTCGTTATTTCACCAGCATTGACTGATAGTGAAAATAGAACAAAAACAAGAAATAAAGCGTTACGAATTGGAATCATGATTTTCCGGTATTTGTGCTAATCCAGTTCAGGTACTCAGCAGAACCTGTGAGAATAGGGACAGCAATAATTTCCGGAAGTTCGTATGGGTGTAGTTTTTTGAGCCGTTTTTCAAGCGCTTCATATTCACTGGTCGTTGTCTTTATGACAAGCAAGAGCTCATTCGCCTTGTCCACTTTACCCACCCATGAAAAAAAAGACTGCACACCAGGCACAATATTCACGCAGGCAGCGAGTTTTTCAGTGACCAGATCCTGAGCAATTTTTTTCGCTGAGATTGAACCCGGACAAGTGCTCAGTACCAATAGGTGTTCTGTCTTTTTAGTCATTATTTTACTTAATACAATTCAATTTTAGTCTTGTAAATTAGTATTCTGCCCATACATCAATAATAATGCCACTTTAGCTATTCAAATTAAGCGTTGGAGCTTCATTCTTTTGTTTAAAATATTATTTTTCATGTTCCTGGCAATCCCGTTAATCGAGATTGCGATATTAATCGAGATTGGCAAAGTGTTCGGCGCCGCCTATACCATCATACTCGTTATCGGGACTGCCGCGCTTGGTGCTGCACTATTGCGTCAACAGGGTTTATCTACAATCGCAAAGGTTCAGATGAACATGGATCAGGGAAACCTGCCAGCAACCGAGCTAATTGAAGGCTTGATGCTGCTCGTCGCTGGAGCTCTACTCTTAACACCCGGTTTCTTTACCGATGTATTCGGCTTTTTGGTGTTAATTCCTGCACTACGCCATCGAATTGCTCAAACTTTCCTTGCAAACTTCATTCAATCTCACATTAATATCCGACAAACCAATGCCGGTAATATTATTGAAGGCGAACACTGGGAATCTGATTCAAAGTAGATTAGCGGCGTGAACAGTGAACAACGATTTAATATCACCGCGAAATTTACCGAGATCATCAATGGTGACCGTGTAGCCTTATTAAAAAAAAATTTAGAACAACGCACTCGCTACCTGACAGTCGTACTTGACGATATATATTACCCACAAAATGCCAGCGCCATTATGCGCACCAGCGAATGCCTCGGCATTCAAAGTATCCACTCAATTCAAGAACGAAATAAACACAAAATCAATCGAGACGTCGTTAAAGGCGCTGCAAAATGGATCGAACTCGATTGTTATTCTGAAAGCAAGGGACGCAAAGCATGTATAGAAAACCTGAAACAACAAGATTACAAAATCGTTGCACTGACACTCAGCGAAGCTTGCATTCCTTTAGATGAACTACCCGTAGATGAGAAACTTGCCCTATGTTTCGGGTGTGAAGAATCTGGTTTAAGCAAAGAGCTTGAGGATAAGGCCGACTATAAAGCACAAATTCCAATGCATGGCTTTACACAAAGCTACAACGTTTCTGTCAGTGCAGGCATCTGTCTTCATTACTTGATAAACAAAATAAAAGACACCGATCAAGATTGGCAATTGAATCAAGAAGAAAAAGAAATTCTACTCATAGATTGGCTAAGCAAATCCACACCAACTGGAAGTAATTTATTAGAGCGGTATAAGGAAGAATCTGAATAGTTTGCAGAAGGGGTTATTACCTATGAGACAAGGTGCTTTTCTTTGAGCAACCCCATTAATGTGTTATTGATCAGACATTGTTTCTTTCGCTTCTAGTTTCCTATTTTTTTATCATTTCAATTGCTGAATCTTTATCCCTGCATATCTTGCATTTGTATCCAGCATTTCTGAATACCGTCTCTATAAAATCATGTGATTTATCATCAAACCCAACTAAAACGACAATTTCAAGGTCCAGAGAGACCCCTTGGATCGTTGCCTCCTCATATGCAAGCTTGTAGTTCTCAAAAATACTGGCCTGGTTCTGGACTTTACTCACATCGACTAACACCTTTTCCAAGCCATGTGCATTGATTGCTATTAAGCTATCTGCCATGAAATTTTTCGCTAGCTCCCAAGTAACCGTTTCAAGAACTTCAACAATTACGTATTTGCCATCTTCTGATATTGATATTTCGTATCCCATATTTTTATTCTCTGCAATAAACAGACTTAGCGTAACTAGAAAAAATCATACTTGATTTTTAATAGGTTACAATTTTTTTAGCGTCCGCTTTAGGTCGATAGCAATATTAGTGCTGAGTTTAATAATCATCTACAGCCTTAATGCATAATGCGCTAAAATTCCTTAATGCGTAAACCGATAAACAAAATGCTAAGGCTTGGGTTGCTAACACGTATCCCCAACCGTAAAAGGAACTACTAAACCAAGAGCCTGCCTGTAATAAAAATGAAAATGGGGCGCTAGCCAATCCAAGAATGCCATAGACAAGAATTATTAATACAAGGTAATGTGCAATGCGTTTATTATCTTTCGGTAAGAAAAAGACTGGCAAAATGATAGGCCAAAGCAACAATAATATTCGTATTACGCCTACGCTTATTAGTCCTTCCCATCCACTTGAAGCGTAGCAAATACCCGGAATAATCGCGAAAATTAAAGAAAATATATATTTCACTATTAAATACCTGCGTTGTTAATATATGGGGGTAATTTGTTAAAAACCTTTTTCCTTTTTTATAACTTCGTATGCTTTTCTAATCTCATGTGTACGATCTGCTGCAACTTTCATCATTTCTTCTGGCAACCCTTTTGCAACCAGCTTGTCCGGATGATGTTGACTTAATAAACGTCGATAAGCTTTTTTTATCTCACTGACACTCGCTGATTGATCTATATCTAATACAATATAGGCCTGCTTTAAAGAAGGGGCACCATCATTACGCCCTGATTTTGAAGAGCCACTACCAATACCGCCAATCATTGCACAGAGATGATCAAACTCATGCCGTGAGATATTAAGTAATTGGCATATATTTAATAGAACTTTACGTTCAGCTGGATCCAAAACGCCATCGGCATACGCTGCCATGATTTGAACTTCGATAAACATTCGTAACAAGTTTGGCCGAAAGCCTATCTCTTGCTTAAATTGCTTAATAACATTGTTTAATGGGAATGCATCTTTTTTACCTTCGTTAAACAAACCAATGGCTGCTTTGCGTTGTGCCTCATCCATATCCATTTGTTGCATAACCTGTTTGGCAAGCGCAATCTCATCATTTGTTACTTGCCCATCGGCTTTACAAACATGGCCCATAACTGAAAATGTCGCTGTATAAAACATTGTTTGAGCACGTTCTTGTCGACCAAAACCAGTTTGATTGCCCGGTTGCGACAAGCCTTTATCAAAGTTGTGTCCCATTGCAGCACCTAAAACAGCACCTATAGGACCACCTATCATCATGCCAAAAGCACCGCCCAGTATTTTTCCCCACCAATTCATAAGCTCAATTTCACCAATCTGTAATAAATGTAATATATGTTACTACTATTCGTTATAATCCCGACTTTTATAGAACACTAGCGCTATCAATTTGTATAAACTCTATCTTAACGGTAATCAACATGGCATCAAATAATAAAAAGAAATCAGATTCAAGCTCTAAAAAATCAATGGCTGAAATGGCCGACAAACATATTTGCTATGAAGAATCGGTACAATGTGTAGAGTCTGAGATTGACTTTGTTGATGCAACGTTTACCAAGCTTCGAAAACGTCAAGCTAAAACCTTAAGAGAAGACTTTTGCGGCACAACGAACACCTCCTGCGAGTGGATAAAGCGACGTAAGACCAATACTGCTATAAGTGTCGACCTTGATAAAGAGGTATTGGAGTGGGGGAAAAAGAACAAGATTTCAAAATTAACACCCGAACAGGCAAAACGTATCAACATTATTAACGATAATGTACTCACGATAAAAACCAAACCAGTCGAAATCGTATTGGCCATGAATTTTAGCTACTGGCTATTAAAGGAACGTCAACTAACCATTGAGTATTTTAAAAGCATATATAAGTCCTTGGTGAAAGACGGCATATTTTTCCTAGATGCCTATGGTGGCTATGAAGCCTTTCAGGAGATGAAAGAAAAAACCAAAAATGAATACTGTACTTATATCTGGGATCAACATAAGTACAGTCCGGTAACCGGTATTGCTAAAAATTATATCCACTTTAAGTTTAAAGACGGTTCTAAAATGCAGAACGCCTTTGAATATGAGTGGCGTGTATGGACACTACCAGAATTAACCCTCATGCTGACCGAAGCTGGATTTAAACCAACTATTTATTGGGAACAAGCTGATGAAGACGGCGAAGGTAACGGCGTTTTTATCCCAGAGACTGAAGGCGAAGCTGACGCTGGCTGGATTGCTTATTTGGTTGCTGAAAAATAAGAATGGTTTATCAGGCTAATTTCTTTGGTTGTATAAACTCTATTAGATTGCCTTTATCCTTCTCAAGATCAAAGTGACTATCCTTGTATTCAATAATCGCCAGATTAGCCGTTGTCATAACGATATGCCCTGAATTTGTGTTTATTGATCTACTCAATATATCATTCACTAAATAGTCCAGACCGGGATTATGGGCAACCAGCATCAAGCTATTCACATCATTTTTATAAAGCTGCACAGACTCTATTAAGGTATCAATACTGGCAAGGTAAAGATCCTGGTCAAAATCAATCTTCACTTGGGTATGTCCAAGTTGTTTACTAACTATTTCAATTGTTTGTCTCGCACGTACTGCAGGAGAAGATACTATTTTCTCAGGCAAGAAATTATTCTCCGCCATCCATGCTCCAACACGTTCAGCATTTCTCTGGCCACGACGATTAATTGGTCTATCATAGTCAGACGTGCCCGGACCAGACCAGTCTGACTTTGCGTGGCGCATGAGATACAAATAAAAACTCATAATAATATTCTCAAAAAATAATTATCAAAGTATGCTACATTTTCATCTTAAATCTATCTTATATATCAAACGTCCAGCATAATAATTACCTATTAAAATGCTCACAGTTGAATCTCCTCTTGCCTGATAATAACGAAACTTACGCTGCTGTTGATCTTGGATCAAATAGTTTCCATATGATTGTTGCCAACATTGTTGATGGTCGAGCATTGGTTGTTGATCGTATTAAAGAAATGGTTCGACTAGCGGGTGGGCTTGATGAAAACAATCGATTGACTGATGAAGCAATGGAAACGGCACTTCAATGTCTGGAAAAATTTGGCCAACGCATAAAAACCATTCCGACCTCCAATATTCGAGCCGTAGGCACCAATACCCTGCGCCAGGCCAGAAATGGTGTTGAGTTTTTATCTCAAGCTAATACAGCTTTAGGGCATAAGATAGAGATAATCTCTGGCCGCGAAGAAGCTCGTTTGGTTTATGTTGGCGTGGCAAATACAATATTCAATGATAAAGATAAACGGCTGGTTGTAGATATTGGCGGAGGTAGCACTGAACTTATCATTGGCAAAGGGTTTGATGCCGATATCACTGAAAGTTTGTTTATGGGCTGCGTGAATATCAGCCAACGTTTCTTTAATGATGGTGAGATAACTACGAAACGTTTTCGTAAAGCCCATATTGCAGCGCTACAAGAGCTGGAAAATGTACAAGGCATCTATCACCACTATGGTTGGGATACTTCCATAGGCACCTCTGGAACCATAAGATCTATTCTCGATGTCATTATTGCCAAAGGCTGGAATGATACTGTCATATGCCCTGAGTCTTTATCTGAATTAAGAAAGTCGCTAATTTCTTTCGGACATATTAATAAAATTGATTTCGAAGCTCTTCCTGATAATCGCAAACCTGTTTTTGTCGGTGGAGTAGTTGTGCTGTCTGCTGTATTCGAAGCATTGGAAATTAAATCTATGGAATATTCGGACGGCGCATTGCGAGAAGGTTTATTGTACGACCAGATAGGTCGTCAGCATGATATAGATGTCCGTGATAAAACCGTCAGTCGATTGATGAATCGATACAGTGTTGATGTTGAGCATGCCGAAAGTGTTGAAAAGATAACCAAGCATTTATTCAAAAATGCCAAGGGCGAATGGAAATTAGAAAAAAGAGATGACCTAAAAATGATTCGCTGGGCAGCGCGATTACACGAGGTTGGATTAGCAATTGCACATAACCAATACCACAAGCACGGCGCTTATCTTTTAAGCAATTCTGATATGCCTGGATTTTCACGACAGGAACAAGTTTTATTAAGTATTCTGGTTCGATTACACCGACGCAAAATTGCACTGGATCTGTTTGATCAGGTTACCGAAGATGTTAAGACCAAACTTATAAAATTAATTATTATCTTACGCTTGGCGATAGTATTAAACCGAAGTCGTAATGCGATAAAGATACCTGATATCGATATCAAAATTAAAGGTGAAAAGATAGAGTTAGATTTTCAGGACAACTGGCTTGTTGATCACCCGCTAACTGAAGCTGACCTTGAAACAGAGAAGAATTATCTCTCAGTAACAGACTACAAATTAATTTTCACCTAAACCCTTAGCAATACTGCTCAAGCAACACCTGTTGTGCTGACCTTGGTTTTGCATTGCCGGGTTTTGCATGGCGATAACTACCGTCAGACTGCAATATCCAAGCTTGTGTATTATCTGTAAGGTAATTCAATAAACCAAACTTAATAACTTGATCTCGCGGCCGCTTCTCTTCAATAGGAAAACACGCCTCTACACGATGAAATAAATTTCTGGGCATCCAGTCCGCGCTCGCACAAAAGAGGTTTGGGTTTCCCTCATTATGGAAATAATAAATTCGCGTATGCTCTAGAAATCGTCCAATGATAGAACGAACCTGGATATTCTCTGAGATACCTTTTATGCCGGGACGTAAACAACAAATGCCACGGATTATTAAATCCACTTTTACACCTGCCATGGAGGCCTCATACAAAGCACGAATTATTTCAGGGTCAACTAATGCATTCATCTTGGCGATAACACGCGCCTCTTTACCCGCCTTTGCATTTATTATTTCCTGATTAATATAATCAAGGATGCCTTTATGTAAGGTAAAAGGTGATTGTAATAATTTTTTCAATTTTGTTGCGCGACCAAGCCCGGTCATTTGATGAAACAGCTTATTAACATCTTCACCAACTGCCTGATCTGCCGTAAGTAGCCCATAGTCTGTATACAATCTAGCTGTGCGCGTATGGTAGTTACCTGTCCCTAAATGAACATAGCGACGTAAGGATCGGCCCTCCCTGCGAACAACCATGATCATCTTCGCGTGCGTTTTATACCCGACCACACCATAGACAACATGTGCACCGGCTTCTTGCAGATCACTCGCTAATTCAATATTCGCTTCTTCATCAAAGCGTGCGCGCAATTCAATCACAACCGTGACTTCTTTACCTGCGCGAGCAGCATCCTTTAATGCATTTACGATTGCTGAGTCACCACCAGTACGATACAAGGTTTGTTTTATCGACAGTACTGCAGGATCACTAGCCGCTTGTCGCAGGAAATCAACAACTGGGGCAAATGATTGGAAGGGGTGCAATAACAAGATATCGCCATTATGTAAGGTCTCAAAAATATTCGTCGTCTTTAATAGACGCGGTGGAATATCCGGCGTAAAGCCAGGGTAAACCAAGTCAGGACGATCCACTAAGTCATGGAGCTGCAATAATCGATTTAAGTTAACCGGTCCATTGACCTTGTACAGAACATCTTCTGTTAATTTAAATTGATCGAGGAGGAAACTTATAATGTCTTCGGGACAATTATCAGCCACTTCTATGCGTACCGCATCATTATAGCGCCGTGATGGCAATTCACCTTCAAGCGCGCGCAGTAAATCATCAATCTCTTCATCATCGACAAACAGATCGCTATTACGTGTAACACGGAATTGAAAACAACCTTTTACCTTCATGCCGGGAAATAATTCACCGACATGATCATGTAAAACAGATGATAGTAAAATAAAATCGTGCGTTCGCGTTGAATGTTCTTTTGGCACTTCGATTACCCGTGGCAATGATCGTGGTGCCTGCACGATGGCATAACCACCTTCGCGACCGAAAGCATCTTTACCTTCAAGCGTTACAATAAAATACAAATTTTTATTTAGTACACGTGGAAAGGGATGTGATGGATCTAACCCTATAGGACTTAATATGGGTATTAGTTCTCGATTAAAATAACGTTTCACCCAACGAGATAATTTTGGTTTCCACTGAGCGCGCCGCAGAATGCGAATCTTTTCTTTGGACAGCTCCGGTATAAGAACCTCATTGAGAATCTTATATTGCTCCTCAACAAGTTCATGGGCTATTTCGCTGATCTTTTTTAAGGTTTCAACAGGCGTTAAATTATCTTCTCCCGTTTGCACAGAACCATATTTAACTTGCTGGTTTAGACCAGAGACACGTATCTCAAAAAATTCATCCAGATTGGTACTGGCAATACACAGAAAACGTAAGCGTTCGAGTAATGGATTATTTTCATCCTTGGCTTGCTCAAATACACGACGGTTGAATTCCAGAAGACTCAACTCGCGATTTATATAAAGCTCAGGTTGTTTTAAATTACTCGTATCCATCGCCGCTTCTGTTTTATTATTTTTAATCACCATAGTAGTAGGTTATCGATCACTCCTTTATGTATATTGATATAAATCAAGTATATACATGGTTTTTTGATGCTTTTACAGGTTTAATGCTTTTTTAAGATAATTGACGCTATACAATAACACGGCATACAGCATACAATCCCGGGTCATTATAGATTAACTTTTTATATTACATCTTTGTGAAATGCTAAGAACAAATAAACATTTAGTAACGTTAAGCATAATGAGTATGAACTTCAGAAATTTGACCCAAATCCATAGGGTGCGTAATTAATGGCACAATCTAACTATTTTTCTCGAATTTTTGGTAGCTCCCCAGTAACTCCTTTGCAGAAACATATCGATATCGTGGTGTTATGTGTAGAAGAGCTCATTCCTTACTTTGAATCTGTCATTCGCAATGATTGGGAGCAAGCAGGAAAGACACAGGCAAAGCTCGTACAACTAGAACATGACGCTGACGAAATTAAAAATGAACTGCGTCTACATCTCCCGACCAGCCTTTTTATGGCCATCGATAGAAGAGATGTGCTGGAAGTTCTAGATATGCAAGACCATATTGCAAACAAGGCAAAAGATATAGCTGGTTTAACACTGGGTCGTAAAATGTCGTTGCCAAACTCCATCAGCGACGGCTATATGGAGTTTCTTAAACGCTGTATTGATGCAACTCGGCAAGCACAAATCGCAATCAATGAATTAGATGAATTAGTCGCCACTGGGTTTCGAGGCGATGAAGCGGTTCGTGTACAAAAGATGATTGAAGAATTACACGTTATTGAAGGTGAGACAGATGAGATTCAGGTTAAGTTACGCGCAGATCTCTATAAGACCGAACAAGAACTACCCCCCATAGACGTCATGTTTCTCTACAAAATTATTGAGTGGACAGGGGATCTCGCTGATTCAGCGCAGAGCACAGGCAATCGCCTGCAATTAATGCTAGCTAAATAATAATAATCATAATGGAACATACAACAATATATCTAGTATTGGCGGGGTGCTTCGGCCTATTCATGGCTTGGGGCATTGGTGCAAATGACGTAGCTAATGCAATGGCGACTTCAGTAGGCTCCAAAGCACTGACCCTTAAACGCGCCGTTATAGTTGCTGCGATTTTTGAATTCGCCGGCGCATTTCTGGCTGGCGGCCAAGTAACCTCAACAATTCGTAAGGGTATTATCGATGCTGATTTACTCGCAGGCACACCTGAACTTCTTGTGTTCGGAATGCTTGCCGCATTATTAGCTGCAGGTTTGTGGTTATTAGTTGCCACTAAATATGGCTTACCTGTATCAACAACACATTCTATCGTTGGAGCGATAGTTGGTTTTGCTGCAGTAGGTATCGGCATAGAAGCAGTCAAATGGGGCAAGGTGGGATCGATAGCAGCTAGCTGGGTTGTCTCTCCGATTATAGCGGGAACATTAGCCTATGCATTATTTCGTAGCGTGCAAAAATTGATACTTGATACCGCTGACCCGATGAAAAATGCCATACGCTATGTGCCTATGTATATTTTTATTACTGGCACAATGATTTCCTTGGTCACCATGTTTAAGGGTTTAAAACATATTGGTTTAGATTTATCTACGCCTGAATGTTATGCCGTCAGTATTATCATAGGCCTGCTTTGTGCAATCATTGGTGCTTTCCTGATTAGAAGAATCGACTTCGATAAAGAAAAAAAGGCATCTTACCAATTTCAAAATGTTGAAAAGGTATTTGGTATTTTAATGATCTTCACTGCATGTGCGATGGCATTTGCGCATGGCTCTAATGACGTTGCTAATGCTGTAGGGCCGGTTGCTGCTATTGTTAGTATCGTGACAAATGATGGCGCGATTGCACAAAAATCTGCAATGCCGATCTGGATATTACTACTCGGAGGGGTGGGAATCGTTACCGGGCTGCTTATGTACGGTCATAAGGTGATTGCAACTGTTGGCTCCAGCATAACTGACCTCACACCAAGTCGCGGCTTTTGTGCTGAATTGGCAGCGTCTACTACAGTTGTAATTGCTTCCGGCACGGGTATTCCTATTTCAACGACTCATACATTGGTTGGTGCGGTATTAGGTGTTGGTTTTGCACGTGGCATCTCTGCCTTGAACTTGCGTATGATTGGTTCGATATTTATGTCGTGGATTATTACGCTGCCAGCAGGCGGGATACTGGCAATAATATTTTTCTATAT
>Ga0316204_10009983_pt1 | contig 12418 bp, 9 predicted proteins | sample 6monrhotite_MG_2_FD_205661 | JGI IMG/M metagenome (GOLD analysis project Ga0316204, IMG submission 205661) | Microbial mat bacterial communities from mineral coupon in-situ incubated in ocean water Damariscotta River, Maine, United States -... | ecosystem: Environmental > Aquatic > Marine >...
CCGAGAACCTGCTTTTCGATGTGCCAGATTCCATTGCGATTCCTAAGCCCTGGGGTTGTTGTGCGTCCCATGTTGTACCTCCTGTGGATTGGGTGGGACGCCCGTTGCGTCTTTTATATTGATCTACCCACCCATCTAAATCAAGTCGGTCAAATGCGATGCCTTGTTCACCGATGGCGATTTCCTGCATGGTAGGGCGGACTTCAGCATTAAACCGGTTTCGATCCATGCCCAAATAGAACGGGGCATCTTTAAGCCGAATCAAGCGGGGCAGTAGTTGCGGCGTATGTTTGCTGGTGGTGCTCATTCTGCCGCCGGTAGCTCCAGCAAGGTAACAATAGGGTTTCGCCCGGCATGGCGTACTACGCTTACTAATTCAGCCTTTTCTAGCTGTTTTAAGCCTCTGTATGAAGCGTGCCGATCAATGCCAAGCTCTCTAGTGATAGAGCCAGATAGTGGCACTGTACGGCTTCTCTTTAGCCCTGCCAGGTGCCACAAGGCAGTGCCTACGTGTAGTGCTTTACCTGGTAATTGAGATGCACAACATAACCAATCCCATGACACTGGGCCTTTCAGAAATTTAACCCCAGGTGCATGGCGTGGTGGTTTCGTTGCTTGGGTTAGCTGGTGTGGCTTTCTGTCTAATGTCAGCTTGTTTAAATCAAAGGAAGTATTCATCTAGGTAACATCCCTTTATTTAACAGATAAGGAGATTGTACGGGTGGGTGTGGATGCGCTAGTAACGTTGCACGGGTGCCCAGGTATGGAAGTACTATCTGAATCAGATAACAGGTTTTGTACGGCTCCCCACATTAGTTTGCCGCGTTCATCCATAAACCTATCGGGGTATCTAATGACATCAACATCGGTGCGCAGCTTGAACCCATCCAATACAATGGCGCTGGCTTCGGCCATGATCTGTTGGGTTTTGCTTATGATTTCGAGTAATAAGTTGAGAGGGGCTTCAATTAAGATGGCATCGTGTACCGGCGCACATACTTTGATACCCGCCTCGGTAGTCATACAAGAAGCCAGGCGCAACATTTCAGCGCCATTAGCCTGCATTAGAAAATTGCGTATAAATCGTGGGTTGGGGTTTGTGTCGATGTTAATCGTCCAGCCAAATACCGTCCATAGTTTGCCATGTATCATGGCGTGATCTAGTGCCGCATCAGACCACCGCCAAAACGTTTTATAGGTCTGCCTGTGAAGGGCTAGCAGCGCTTTAGCATGGGCAGGGGGCTGGCCTAAGCGTATTGCTAAAGAGTCCGCTCCCATGCCGTACTGTACGGCTAATACGCACGCCTTAAACTGTTCTCGTTCGGCCTTGTGGCTATGCCTGGTAGCATCGTCCGGAATCGCACCAGCCTGCTTGGCAAATGCTAAATAAGGATCGCCAGAGGTATAGGCATCCATCATTTTTATATCACCCGATAGCGCCGCTGCTATACCAAACTCCTGTTGTGACCAGTCGATATACGCCAGCCCATAACCGGCCTTTGGTTTTATCAGTCCTCTAAGCCATACCGAAGGGCCAAAGATAAATTGGTTGCTACTGGGTTGATTGCGCCCGGTACGTGCTTTAAATGCAGATAGTGAACAGCGGTTACGCTCATCTTTACCAATCGCTAATTTGGATAATTGCATTTGAGATAATGCCACGCGTAATTCCCTCAATGGCGCTAATGCAGGGAAGCACTGGGCCATGGCTTTAAACGTATCGTCTTTAAGCTCTAAAGCACCGCTGGGGGTACGGGGCCAGGGGATATTGTGCTGGGTTAGCCAGGCTGAAAACTTACTGGCTTTGAATTGTTGGCCTTCATAAACATTAAAATCAGCATCAATTGCTTTAATGAGTTGGCTTTGTATTGATTGCCACTGTTGCTTGAACAGTGAAAGCATACGGGTATCAATCGGAATGCCATTATGTTCCATGTGTGCCATGGCCTTCATGTAGCGGCCACGCAATAGGGCGCGTGGAATGTCTAACTTCTTAACCATTGCAGGCAGTAGCATTCCTAAAGCGTCTACATCGGCCTGGCAGTGATTCAGTAGTAAGGACTTTTCGGAGTCCATAAAGGGCGCGCCACGCTTCGCTAGCTCCTGCATGGCGGCGTTTCCTACTGCACCAAGCGAAGGCAGACCAAACCAGGTAAGTGCGCCTAACAGGCTTGTACCGCAACGTGGGCGTAAACCATTGGTAAGGTTTCTAAACTCTGTGAAAAGGTCTAGTGCATGGATAGGTAAAGGCCAGCCCAATGATAGATGGCAGTTCATTTCATCGCTGGCATAGTAGGCAATAAACAAAGCGTCTTCACCTATGTCATAAGGTGGTTCTGTGAGTGTGGCTAGCTCATCCTGGAAGAGTCGGTGTATTTGGCCGCTTTGGGTTTCAATCGCAACCAGGCAAACGACTGTGGGTTGTTCGCCTATCGGGGTATGGAATTCAAAATTGACTAACCATATCTCTTTGAATGGATGCAGGCTTGATATCATCATATTTCACCGCGTAAACGTTGAATAACGGGGTGATCTATTGATGTTATATAGCGCTCTTTAAACGCCGTTTCGAGAATGCTCTCAAAGCTTGTTTCTGGCCATTCAGGTTCAGGCAGACTTCCAGTGGCTTGATACACTTCATAAGCGCCCAAACTCATATTAGCGGAAACTCTAACCCAGCTGTGTTGTGCAAGTGCCGCCGCTTCTAATGCTGATCGGTTCCACTCATCATGGCGGCCATCTTCACCGGGTAGACGAATCGGCCATAAACTTAAAACGCCTTGTCGGTTAATGGTGGTGAATAATACCTTTGCGATGATTTCGCTAGGCAGTTCAGCCCAGATACTCGGATCGGTTAGATAGGTTTCGCGTTCCTCTTTTAATTCCAATACAGCCGTTTCAAGTCGATAGCTTGCATCGGGATGCACTCTCACAAAGTCCTGCCTTCCCGGTTTTCGTACTGGCACGGTTAATAGTGCCTTTTTCACGCCAGTAGTGGCGGCAAAGTTTTGCGATAGTTTCAACCGTGATGGGTCATATGGGTTAGCTGGTTTCTGTTTGTCAGCCATGGGTAGTCCTCTTTGTATTGGGCCGTTACGCGGCCAGACAAAGGAACTCTAAATGTGGGGTTTGGGGGAAAGAAGTTGGCTTATAGTCGTCGGTTTATTATCAATCAATGCCTTACGGCATTTGTTTGTTGTTTTTTACAGGGGCGGCTATTGGGCTTATTAATATGAATCAATGGATTAGGTTGGGGGCAAAAATCCCCCCCAGCTTTTTTACTTTTTCATCTCTTTACGAATAGTTTCTGAGTCTCTACCTTGTGCAATCTCTAACTTAGCTATTTGTTTGGATACCCAAACATCGGTATGAGTTTTTGTATTTGGGTGTTGGCGGCGGTATTCCCTATATTTTCGCTGCCAATCGGCATACATGGCATCTGTAATGTCTTTTCTTGTTTTACGAACTGTTGTTGATGGCGTGTATTTCTCCTTTTTTTCCTTTGGCTCATTATCCGCATAATATTGAATACCATCTTGATCAAGGCACAACACATCATCTTCAAAATATAATGCTTGATCGATAGGGATGGTGTGCCCATTGATTGCAAGCGTTAGTGGTATTGTGTTGATGGATAGAAATTTCCGTCCGTGCTGGCCGTCTACTGATCCAATCCGTATGTTGGTTTGATCATCTGTAGCGGTGATCTTATTTTTAAAGCCCATTAAACCCGCGATAACGTTAACTAGCTGTAATGGTGTTATGCGCCATTGTTGCAACTGCTCTAAGGGAAGCTTAATTCTCCCCATCTGTTCTTGCATCTCTGAATCATCACACAATATAAATGCCCGGTCGGGTTTGTTATCACTCCCGGCCACGGTGTAAACCTCCATAAAGCAGTGATTTTCACAGCTATAGCACTCGATAGATTTTGCTTGTTTGGTTTTCTTGAGAATGCCGCACTTTATAAGTGCGTCTAATGCACCAGTGGGCCAACGTTGAGCGGTGCGCCAATCTACTACATGGGTATAACCAGAAGCCGTCAGCGCCTCTAAAAATTCTACTAATAGATCATCTAGGGTCATGCGCTGATATCGTCGCTAGGTGCCTGTGGTTCAATGCCTGAAGCGGCTAGTATGTCTCGAATCATGGCATCTTTGCCGTCATGGTTAAGGTTGCATGAGTTGGGGTATGTAATGGTGAAGCTTTTTGTTTTAGTGCGTTTGCCGGGTTCAGTTTTAAATGTGGCTTTCATTTCTGTTTGTGTAATGTAATAGGGCGGCGGCTTAAGCTCGTTGAGTAGATCATAAACCGCTTCACTATTTTGATTAGTGTTGGCTTCTAATGAAATACGCCGCTTTAATCCGCTTTTTAATGTCAGGCGTAATTTGGTAACAACGATATCTTCAATGCTAGCGTTATCGGCAATTGTAAATTCAAAATCCTGATTGACTAGTGGTGCCAGGTCATATACCCGTTCATCAAGGCTGAATTCAGGCAAGTCTTCTAGCTTTAGAATAGTTTGAGCGAATATGCGTTGTAATTCTGGTACTACCTTTGTGAGTTTCGGGGCGTAGATGTCTAATGCTCCTTTATTCTGGCAATAGACAAAGATAAGTTCAAAGGCCGGGTGGCTAGGGCGTGGGGCCAGGGTGCTTCCATCCCACTCTGGTTTGTACTGGCTATAGTCCTCTGGGTAGGCGAAAAAATATTCTTTATCGATTCGACGGAAAGCCTTTACCTCGCAATTTTTGCCTCGGGCTTCTTTTTTGTAGAAATAGCTACTGATGGATTGAGCGAATAGTTTTATATCGTCATCATCGACATGCGGGGCCGTGTGGGGTAAACCAGAGAGCTTTTTCCATGGGCGGCGGCTCACCGTGTCGGCATGTAGAAAAGCCGAACCACCGCGCCAATATTCACGCCTGTTGAGAAAAACCCACATCACCTTTGAATGGGGGCCAACTATTTCGGATAATTCGACTGGAAAGGCGTCATCTTCGTGGAAGTCAGCCTCATCTAATAGGGCTGAAATGCCACCTTCACAGGCCATGGCATCGATATTTTGGAAGTCTCTCCCTATGGTGGCTTGTTCTTCTTCAGTCAGTGAGGTGAAAGCCTCAAAGATAGTATCTACGCGGTTTTTTTTATCTAACTTTTCCCAATCTATTTCAATGGGTGTTTTATTGGCCTCAAAGTAGCTAGTAAGCTGATTATCAGGCATACGGCGGAAAAATTGACGGTGTTCGTATTGCCCTGCCATTGAATAACCTCTTTGAATTCAGTTGAAAAAAATGTGGCTTGTGGGCAGTATGGTTGCACCTCGAAAGGGTGGTTTCAATATGCAATGTGCGAGATAAGCACTAACCATATGAAATGCCTGGTAATTAATAATAAAAAATAGCGTGTAAACGCCATCTATTTCACGCCTCCAGGCTATTGGGGGTTCTGCAGTACATAATCAAGTAGGACAAGCCCGCATGACTGCCTTGCAGCAACTTTTAGACAGCTATCGCACTCAATCCCAAACCGAACGTGAAAAGGGCACCTACTTTGAAGAATTAATCCTCGTCTATTTCCGCCATGAGTCTACCTACGCGGATTTATACAGTGATGTCTGGCTTTATAGTGATTGGGCCAAAGAATATGGCCGTGATGGTAAAGATACCGGTATTGACCTGGTTGCCAAAACCCGTGGTACGGATGAATACCACGCTATTCAGTGTAAATGCTATGCAGAAGATTACCGCCTGCGCAAAGCGGATATCGATAGCTTTTTCACCGCATCGGGCCAAAAGCCGTTTAGCCATCGGATTATTGTGAGCACTACCAATAATTGGAGCGACAACGCCGAAGCGGCATTGGTGGGCCAACAGCCACCGGTTAATAAAATCGATCTGGATGCCCTGGAAGCGAGCCAAATCGATTGGTCTAACTACGCACCCGGCAAACCTGTTGCACTCAAAGAAAAGAAGGTACTAAGGCCGCACCAGGAAACCGCGCTGGCCAGGGTAAAAGCTGGCCTGGCGACTGCCGACCGTGGCAAGCTCATCATGGCCTGTGGTACCGGTAAAACATTTACCAGTCTTAAAATTGCCGAAACATTGGCGGGTAAAGGTAAGCGGGTATTGTTTCTGGTGCCTAGTCTGTCTCTGCTTTCTCAAACCCTAAGTGAATGGACACAGGAAACCGCCACGCCGCTGCATAGCTTTGCCGTCTGTTCTGATAGCGATGTGGGTAAGAAGCGTAAAAAAGATGATGATGTCGTGCAGACCTTCGCGCATGAGCTACGTTATCCCGCCACTACCAACGCGGCCCGCTTAGCGCAGGAGATGGGCAAGCGTCACGAGGCTAGCCACATGAGTGTGGTGTTTTCTACTTACCATTCGATTGATGTTATTAGCAAAGCCCAGCATGAATATGATCTGGCTGATTTTGATCTGATCATCTGCGATGAAGCCCACCGCACCACCGGGGCCACCTTTGCCGGTGAAGGTGAAAGCGCCTTTGTGAAGGTACATAACGCCGATTTTATCCGATCCGCTAAACGGCTTTATATGACAGCCACACCACGCATCTATGGGGACAACGCAAAGATTAGCGCTGAACTGGATGATGTCGCCCTCTGTTCAATGGATGATAAAAAACTCTTCGGTAATGTGCTGCACGTCATCACCTTTTCAGAGGCGGTTAAAAGAGGGCTGCTAGTTGATTATAAAGTGATTGTACTGGCAGTGGATGCAAAACACGTGAGCGCCCGTTTACAGAGCTTATGGAAGGATGAAAACAACACCCTGAAGGTGGATGATGCCGCCAAAATTGTGGGGTGCTGGAAGGCGCTCAGTAAACACCACATGGAAGAGGGGGTGGAAGATGACATGGAACCCATGCGCCGCGCCGTTGCCTTTTGCCAGGTGATTGAAGCGCAAAAGCCAGGGGCAAGAAGCCACAAAGTTAGTTCGAAACAGATATCTTCTATGTTCAGTGCAGTAGTAGAGGCCTACCAGGAACAGGAAGAAGACCACGGCACATTGCATTGTGAAGCCGCCCATGTGGATGGCGCAATGAGTGCCAGCCAAAAAGAAGAAAAACTCAACTGGCTAAAGGCCCAGTCACCTGAAGATACCTGCCGTATTTTAAGCAATGTACGTTGTCTCTCCGAAGGGGTAGACGTACCGGCGCTGGATGCCGTGTTATTCCTAACCCCGCGTAATTCACAGGTGGATGTGGTGCAATCGGTTGGCCGGGTGATGCGTAATGCGCCGGGTAAAAAACGTGGCTATGTCATCTTGCCTGTCGTCATCCCAGAGGGGATGGAGCCTCACGAAGCCCTAAGTGACAATAAAACCTATAAGGTGGTGTGGGAGGTGTTACAGGCGCTACGTTCGCATGATGATCGCTTTGATGCCCACATTAATAAGCTCAAATTTGATGGTAAAGACACGACCAAAATGGAAGTGATTGCCGTGACCGATAATATTCAAAAGAAATCGGATGCGCCCAAAGGCAAAAAAGATAAAGCGAGGGCCAAGGCAAAAGGCGGCCAAAATATCGGAGCCGATGCACCCGGCCAAATGAAAGATCAAACGGGCATGGAATTCGATGTCGGTGATATTGAACGCGCCCTCTATGCCAAGATCGTAAAAAAATGCGGTAATCGTATGCATTGGGAGCAATGGGCTAACGACATTGCCAAGATTGCCCAGACACACATCACCCGCATTACCACGATTATTGAAAACCCAGCCAATACAAAAGAGGTGGCCGCCTTTACGGCCTTTGCAGATGAACTGCGTGATGACCTCAATGATGCCATCACCAATGCAGAGGTGGTGGAGATGCTAGCCCAGCACCTTATTACCAAACCGGTGTTTGATGCCCTGTTCGAAGGCTATAGCTTCGCCAGCAATAACCCCGTATCAAAGGCGATGCAACATGTGTTAGATATCTTGCAGGAACATCGCCTCAATAAAGAAGCCGATACCCTGGAGGCCTTTTATGACAGCGTAAAAATGCGCGTCGAAGGTACCAATACTGCTGAAGGTAAGCAAAAAATTATTGTTGAGCTTTATGATAAATTCTTTTCGAAGGCATTTCCTCGCCTAAAAGAGAAGCTAGGTATTGTCTATACCCCTGTTGAGGTGGTGGATTTCATTATTCATAGTGTTAATGATCTACTACAGCAGGAGTTTGGCCAAACATTGGGTAGTGAGGGGGTTCACATCATTGATCCTTTCACCGGTACCGGTACCTTTATTACCCGCTTGTTACAAAGTGGCCTGATTAGCCCTGAACAACTGGCCCATAAATATAAGAAAGAAATTCATGCTAATGAGATTGTGTTGCTGGCTTATTACATTGCGGCTATTAATATCGAGGCGGTCTATCACGGCCTAGCTGGTGGGGGGTACGTGCCCTTTGATGGCATCTGTTTAACCGATACGTTTCAGATGTACGAAAAAGATGATCTCGTCAGTGACATGATGGTGGATAACAGCAAGCGTCGTAAACGTCAAAAAGATCTTGATATACGTGTGATTATGGGCAATCCACCCTATTCAGTAGGGCAGGATAGTGCTAATGACGATAATCAAAATGTTGCCTACCCAGGGCTTGATTCTAGGATAAAGGATACATATGTGGAATATTCGCAAGCGACGTTGAATCGGAATTTATTTGATCCATATATTCGTGCTATTCGATGGGGGAGTGATAGATTAGGTGACTCTGGGGTGATGGGATATGTTTCTGGTAGTGCATGGGTAGAGCGCTCTTTTGGTGATGGAATGAGAAAAGTCCTTGCTGAAGAGTTTTCAAATCTGTATGTGATTCACCTACGTGGCGATATTAGAAAAAACATGATGTCTAAGGGGCGAGCCAAAGAGGGGGGGAATATTTTTGATTCGAATTGTATGACAGGAATAGCCATAACATTTTTTGTAAAGAACCCAAGTGCCACTTCGCATGGAAATATATATTTTTACAATATTGGTGATGACCTAACTACTGATGAGAAACGTTCTGCTCTTAAAGGGCTGGGTGCTATTAAAGGCATAGAAAATGGTGGGGGTTGGGTGAAGTTAACACCAAATAAGCATTTTGATTGGCTAGAACAAAGAACAGAAGAAACCGAAAAGTTTATTAAATTAGGAACGAAAGATAAGGCGGACACTTCTGATGTCATATTTTCTAACTATTCTTTGGGGGTTGGGACAAATAGAGACCCGTGGTGTTGTAACTTTTCTAATGTAGGGCTTAAGAAGAATATAGTATCCATGATAAAAACTTATAATAGTCAAGTAACCAAAGCTATCAGTGAGGAAGAATTGTGCTTAGATTTAACTAAGATTAAATGGACAAGATCTTTAAAAGAGGCGCATGCAAAGGGGAATAAACATAGTGGTTTTTCATTAGATAGTGTGAGAACAACTATCTATAGGCCTTTTGTGAAAACAAAACTGTACTTCGATAGTATGTTGAATGAATCACCAGGAAAAAATAGGATTCTTTTTCCTCTAGAAGCCTATGATAATAAAGTTATTGATATTGCAGGAATAGGTGCTAGATCGGGGTTTTCTGTTTTAATAACAGATCGAGTTGTGAACTTAGATACAATTGAAAAAGGCCAGTGTTTTCCTCTGTATTTATATGAAAAAATTAACGAGGTTAGTGTCAATAAAAACGATCTCTTTGCTGAACAAACCACCCCAGATGAAAACGGCTATGTCCGCAAAGATGGTATCAATGATGCCGGGCTAGCCCATTTTCAAACTGCTTATCCCGCTGAAACCTTCAGCAAAGAAGACTTGTTCTATTACATCTATGGTTTGCTGCATTCCGAAGAGTATCGAAGCCGCTATGCCGACAACCTCAGTAAAGAACTACCCCGAATCCCTGCCGTAAAAACCGCCAAAGATTTCTGGGCCTTTAGCAAAGCAGGCCGCCAACTGGCTGAGTTTCACCTCAACTATGAAACGGTGGAAATGTACCCGGCTAAAGTAGAAGGCGGTGCCGTGGGTGATGATTACCGGGTTGAAAAGATGAAACACCCAAAAATCAAAGTCGATGGTAAATCAGTCAACGATAAATCAGTTTTGCTCTACAACAAAAAAATCACCGTCTCTGATATCCCGCTGGAAGCTTACGAATACATCGTCAACGGAAAACCCGCACTCGATTGGGTAATGGATCGCCAGTGTGTCAAAACCGATAAGAAAAGCGGCATCGTCAACGACGCCAACGACTGGGCCAACGAAACCATGAACAATCCTAAATATCCGTTAGAGCTGTTTTTACGGGTGATTACAGTAAGCCTGGAAACCGTGAAGATAGTGAATGTATTGCCTAAGCTGGATATTGATTGATTATTGTCACCCATATAAAACAATGACTTAGGTGTTTTTGGAACAGTATAGGCGTATAATTGCTTAATGTTTTCGAGCAAAAAGCGAGGCGCTTATCATGGGTGGAACGGGTTCTGGCACATGGTACCGGTGGAATAAAAAAACCACCGCTGAAGAGATAAAGCGAATCGATATTCGCTACATGCGGAAACAAGGCATGTTAAAGCCTAGGGGCTGGTGCCGTATGACCTGGGAACGTGGCGGTGAACCTAGTGGTGATATCAAATACCAGGCAGATGAAACCGGATTGGATTTATCTTATCGATCCCGAAGCCCAGGCGAAGAGTGGGAACCTGTTACAGAACGGGTTTGGTTTGACCGCACCCCATGCCACTACGGCGGTGAACGCCTCTGGTTTAAATGCCCCCATTGCAGCAAACGCGTAGCCGTACTCTATGGCCTTGATGTCCGTTTCCTATGCCGCCACTGCTACCAACTCCCATACGCCACCCAACAAGAAGGCTATTGTGATCGGATGATGCGAAAAGCCCGCAAAATCCGCGCTCGTTTAGGCGCAAGCAACGACCTAACCGAACCCGTATGGAGCAAACCCAAAGGAATGCACCAGAACACCTATTACCGGCTATTAATCGTTGAAAGGAAGGCAAACAGGGCGGCTAGTGATTATATCGATGAACAGATGCGGGCTATGGGGCATTATCAAGGGTTGTGATTTTCTGGGTTAGCTAATAATAGAGTTGACAGTATTGTGGATTCCCTCACGCCTTGAAATCTTCTTTTTATCTTTAAAGAATAATCTTTACGAATTGGCGTGGGGCGAGCTAGGATTACTCCATCAACCAACTACGCAAAGGTGCCACCATGGAAAAGACTAAAATCACAATGAAGGTGCATGAAAAGATTTTTGAAGCCTTTAGCATGAAAATTGAGGCTGTTCACCTAAAAAGAGATGCTTATTTAAATCATGTACTCAAGTGTGAAATCAAAAGCCTATCTGAAGAACTGAAAGGGAAAAAACAATCCACTAAGGCTAGACGATATGTATCTGGTGAACTAAATCGTCTTAATTTAAAAACGATAAATGTTGTGGTCGATAAAGAAGTAGCTGCAAGGCTAAACTTTATTACTAAAGAACATAACCTTGTTCGTGATGCTTTTGTTAATCGATTGTTTTTGTATCTACTGGGGCATAAAAAGTTATTGTCGTGGTTGGAGTTACCGGAGTTCATCAGTCAAGATGAATATAATCCCGAAAATTTTATTGCAGATGTTCCTACCGCTCCACTTGATGCTGTGGACTATTTTATTACTGATCCTCTTTATCATTTAAGACTAGCTGCAAATGAGCGATTTAATCAGGGCTTGTATTTATTAGACCTACCAAACCAATATGATTCATTCAGTTGTTTTATTGGTGACGAATATGTGCCTGGTACAATTGAAAATAAAAAGCACTCTGAGAAAATGGATGAGCTTTTAGTGAGCCTTGATTCATTTTTTGTGGGGTTCAGTGGGAAATCGGGGGGGAAGGCATAATGTATACACATCACTGTAGGGCCCGAAATCAACAGAGGAACATTCCACCAGTAGTTCATCAGTGGCTTTCTAATTATGGCCAAGAAATTCATGACGGAAGCGGGGCTATTAAGGTATATTTTAATCGAAAAAGTATGCGTGAGATGGAGCGTGATTTTGGTCGGCACTTTATTCAAGAAAATAAAAAATACCTGAAGGTGTATAGAGTAGAGAGCTTAAGGGATGGGCGGGTGATAACGGCTGGTTGGCTTACTGGTAGAATTAAAAGGCATTGATGGTGTGCCGAGGTTTTGCCGAAGTTAGTTAGGTGCTGTTGTGCATAGTGGTGCAAGTTGCAACGGGCGTCACTATTATTTATCAATTAGAACAATATGTTATATTGGTATTTTCAGCTACGAACCAGGCGGTCGGAGGTTCGAATCCTTCCGGGCGCGCCATTTACACCAAAGGCTAGCAAAGTAATTTGCTGGCCTTTTTTATTTCTGAGAGTGGGGTGTTTTCGAGCCTAGCTTGAGAAC
>Ga0316204_10009984_pt1 | contig 12417 bp, 11 predicted proteins | sample 6monrhotite_MG_2_FD_205661 | JGI IMG/M metagenome (GOLD analysis project Ga0316204, IMG submission 205661) | Microbial mat bacterial communities from mineral coupon in-situ incubated in ocean water Damariscotta River, Maine, United States -... | ecosystem: Environmental > Aquatic > Marine >...
AGTGGGGCCGCCGTCTGCACCGTGTGATCCGTGATTTGCCGGAGGAACTGGCAACCTATAAGGGCTTTATCGACAACCGTCCGATGATGCTGAATTACCTGTCGCAGTTTGACGATGGCCTGCCTACTTCGATGGGCATCTGGCCGGAGATTGAGACAGAGCCGCCATTGCAGAAGTAAGGGAAACGCCGGTCCTTTTGGTCCGCGATTTCAATCGCGGGTCACGCCTTTTGGGGATAGCTGATGATCGACAGATACCGCGCGGGCAGTTTCACCAGCATCTCAGGTCCGTGCGGGGCGTCGGCATCGAAAAACAGTGTGTCACCCGGTTTCAGGGGGTGAACATCATCGCCGTGGCGATAGTCCACTTCGCCCTCAATCATATAGATCGTCTCAATCCCGCCGTGCTGGAACGTAGGAAATATATCTGATTCCTCCGTCAGGGTAATCAGATAGGGTTCCACGATAACGCCGGACGCATTTGAGCCAATATGACCCAGCAGATTGTATTGGTGGTTGGCGCGGGTTCCGTCGCGGTCAATCTCGACACCTTCACCGGCGCGGGTGTGAACGGCCTGACGGGATTCCTCGAACCGGCGAAAAAAGCTGGTCAACGGCACCGACAGCGCATTGGCCAGCGACTTGAGTGTGGTCAGCGACGGCGAGGTGTTGCCGTTTTCGATTTTTGACAGCATCCCGATGGAAATGCCTGTCAGCGCCGAAAGCTCTGCTACGGTGATTTCCTGCTGACGGCGAAAGCTCCTGACCTCGCGTCCAATCGCAACCTCCAACACCTTTTCGCGCTCATGTTCCTGCGTGCGGTGAGGATCTTGGGAAAGTCGAACTACCATATCAGGACTCAGCTTTTCAGTGTTCACGGTTGTCCACCTATTATCCAGCGGCTGCCGAAGCAACAATTCAAAATCAAAGCCCCCGGAGTCATCCTACCTCAAACTTTCACCTGAGTGTACAAACTTTTAATAAGGGTAAAATGACTATTATCAATCCTGTAGGCCACGGTCAGGTCTTGCGCCATCGCGGGGCCTTCACCGCAATTCTGCCGACCCTGAGCCAAGTGCACAGCAAGAATGCAAGCCTGAGAAACCCACAAGTCTATGAAAAGTTTAAATATTGACGTCTCATAGGCCGGCCCCATTGTTCCTGAACAGGGCATTTTGCAGGTTCGGTGGAAATACTGGCCTTCACTTTTTCACCCTCACAAAGAAAAAAACTTGATTGATAGGAAAAATATGCAACTGTGTATGCGATGGAATTCAGAATGTCTGTGCGACAGAATCGACCAGGCGTTCAAAGACTGCATCAGGCGGCATTTTCCATCATCAAGCGGTTCCAACAGGCCGCAACAACCGGGAGAAAAAAATGAACAAGTTTAAAACTGCGTTGGTGACGGGCGTTCTAGCCATCGCCCCGCTGGCCGTCTTTGCCCAAGACAGCAGCGATCCTATCGTCATTCCAATTCATAACTGGTCGTCGCAGATCGTGATGTCCAATGTGGTGGGCCAGATATTTGAAGAAATGGGCAACAACGTCGAATTTGTCACGACAGACAGCCAGGCGGTGTACGAATCCGTGCGTCTGGGTGATGTGACGCTGGAACTGGAAGTCTGGGAGGGTGCATTTGGTGCATCTTACCGTACAGCAATGGAAAAGGGCGGCATCGTCGATGCGGGCGATCATGACGCCGTCACGCGCGAAGACTGGTGGTATCCGATGTGGACCAAGGACGCATGCCCAGGCCTGCCAAGCTGGGAGGCGTTGAACGATTGCGCCGCAATCTTTGCAACGGCTGAAACAGGTGACAAGGGTCGCTATCTTGATGGTCCGGTAGACTGGCTCAAGCACGGTCAGGAACGTGTCGCCGCGTTGGGTATGGACTTTGTTGTGGTAAACGCGGGTTCCGCGGCCGCTCTTTGGGCTGAAATCGGTGCCGCCGAGGCGGACAAGAAGCCTGTTGTCGTCTTTAACTGGACGCCGAACTTTGCCGAAGCGGTCTGGCCCGGAGAATTCGTTGAATTCCCCGAATGGGTAGACGGATGTGACAAAGACCCAAGCGTGGGTCCGAACCCCGATGCGCTTTACGACTGTGGCAACCCGGCCAAGGGTTACCTCAAGAAAGCGGCTTGGGAAGGCATGGAAGCCAAATGGCCAGCGGCATACAGCACCTTGACCAAAATCTCGTTCACCAACCCGCAGATTGCCGAAATGGCCAAGCTGGTTGATGTCGATGAGATGGAGCCGGAAGAAGCTGCAGAAGTATGGTTGGAAGCCAACCCTGATGTCTGGCAGCCGTGGTTGGGCAATTCCTGAGCCTTTGCCTGAGACGTAAGATCCGCACCCGTCCAAAAGGTAATTTGGGCGGGTGTTTTCCCAATTAGATCAGTTTCGACCAAGAAAGCCCCACATCATGAGCGCCGCACCTGTCATTTCCTGCAAAAACGTCTGGAAGGTTTTCGGCTCGGATCCAGTTGGGTATCTCAAGAAGATGCCACAGGGCCACAGCTTCGATGACATCCGTGCGGACGGCTATATTGCCGGCGTCAGGGATGTTTCGATTGAAGTCAACAAAGGCGAAATGCTGGTTATCATGGGGCTGTCCGGCTCGGGGAAATCGACACTGGTCCGGTGTTTTTCGCGTTTGCATGACATCACCGGCGGCGTCATTGAGGTCGACGGTCAGGACATCATGAAGCTGTCCGAGAAAGAGCTGATCGAGTTGCGCCGCAACAAGATGGGCATGGTGTTTCAGAGTTTCGGCTTGCTGCCGCACCGCACCGTTCTTGATAACGTCGCCTTCCCCCTTGAGATGCGGGGACAGGACAAGCACGAGCGCCGCGCCCGTGCGCTTGAGGTCGTCAAGCTGGTGGGACTTGAGGGGCGCGAAGAGTATTTCCCCCGCGAATTGTCCGGCGGACAACAGCAGCGGGTTGGCATTGCCCGCTCCCTTGCGATTGAACCCGACATCTGGTTTCTGGATGAACCTTTCTCGGCGCTGGATCCGCTGATCCGCCGTGAAATGCAGGACGAATTCCTGCGCCTGCAGCAGATGCTCAACAAGACCATCGTTTTCATTACCCATGATTTTGACGAGGCCCTGCGTCTGGCTGACCGTATTGCGATCATGAAAGATGGCGCGGTTGAGCAATGTGATACACCCGATCAGATCGTGTTGAACCCTGCGACGGAATACGTCCGCAAATTCACCGAAGAAATTGACAAGGCCCGCGTCATCCATGCCGAGGTGCTGGCCAAGGCGGATGCGCCCGGAGAGGGCGAAGCGGTTGATGCCCGCGCCACCGTAAAAGAGATGGCCAAACTGCTGGTGCAGGACACCCGCGATGTTATTCCCGTTGCCCGTGATGGCGTGGTCATCGGAGGGTTGAACAGACAAGACGGTCTTACCATTCTGCTGGAGGCGGATTGATGGCACAGACCAGTTCGGCCATCGACACGGCGCAGATGCCTGCCGGAATGACCCGTGGCAGGGTCGCTCTGATCCTTGTCGCCGTTGCTGCGGTCATCACGCTTTCGCGCTATGTTGGTGTTTTGCCCGATGCGCTTTTCCGGGTGCCCGACAGCATGGTGCCGCCCTTTGCGATCTGGCTGGATACGATATTCAACTTTGTCAAAGATGACATGGGGCTATTGACCCTGACCAGAACACTCACCGAAGTCCTTGAATGGTTCTTGGACGCCTCGGCCAACCTGCTTTTTGGCAAACGACGCTGGCCCAACCTCGGGCCGATCCCCTGGACGTCCATCGCCGCCGTTGCTGCGGTTGTCGGGTATTATCTGGGCGGCTGGCGCATGGCGATGCTGGCGGGGGGGACATTCATCTGGACGGCGCTGATCGGACAGTGGAAAATCGCGATGGAGACGATGTCGGTCCTGGTTATCGCGGCACCGTCGGCCTTCATTATCGGCCTGACGCTTGGCATTCTTGCCTGGCGCAAGCCCTGGGTGAACCGCGCGCTCAAGCCGATCCTGTCGGTGCTGCAAACCCTGCCGTTTTTTACGTATCTGCTGCCTGCTGTGATCTTCTTCAAGGTTGGTCCCACTGCCGGCGCGGTTGCCACGACGATCTACGCCATTCCGCCGATGATCCTGATGACGACACTGGGCCTGCAAAAGGTATCTCCCGAAGTGGTCGAAGCCGGTGAGATGAGCGGCTGCACCCGATGGCAGCTTCTTCGGCACGTCTATCTTCCGTCGGCGCGCAGGGAAATTCTGGTGGGCGTCAATCAGGTCATCATGCTGTGTCTGGCGATGGTTGTTCTGACGGCCTTTATCGGCATGCCGGGGCTAGGGGCCAAATTGCTGGCGATGATGGGCAGTTTCAAATTGGGCCGCTCGTTCGAGATTGGTGTGACAATTGTCCTGCTCGCGGTGACGCTGGACCGGATGTCCAAGGCGTGGGTGGTCAAGCAACCGGAACATTTCGAGAAGGGCATACCGTGGTGGAAACGGCATTTTATGCTGTTGCTGGGGCTGGGGTTGTTTGTGTTCTTTATCCTTGTCGCGCAATTTCTCGAGGTTGCATCAACCATCGGGCGCAAGCAGAACTTCAGTCAGGGCAAGGAGATCGACACGCTTATCAAGGGGTTCCTGAACATTGATGTGGTCAAGGCCACCACGGGTTTCCTGCGCGCCTTCCTGAATGTTCAGGTGCTGATCCCGTTCCGCAATTTCATGCTGTCGATCCCGACACCGGCGTTCATCCTGCTGATCGTGGCATTTGCCTTTTGGCTGGGTGGGAAAAAGCAGGCGGTGCTTGCCGCAATCTTCTTTTCTCTGGTGGCGTTTTCGGGATGGTGGGACCGGTCGGTCATCACCCTCTATTCCGTCATCTCAGCTGTTGCGCTTGCCATGCTCATTGGCCTGCCGCTTGGCATCTGGGCGGCGCGGACCAAAAAATGGTCAAATCGCATCCTGCTGGTCTGTGATACGGCGCAAACTTTTCCCAGCTTTGTCTACCTGATCCCGGCGATCATGCTTTTTGGCATCACCGATATTGCCGTGATTTTTTCGATCCTGATCTTCGCAATGGTGCCGCTGACGCGCTACACGATCGAGGGGCTGCGCTCGGTGCCTGAGGAAATGACCGAGGCGGCGGACATGTCAGGTGCCACGCGGAGGCAAAAGCTTTGGAAAGTGCAACTGCCGCTGGCCTTGCCGACGATGGCCGTTGGTTTCAATCAAGCCATCATGTTCGCGTTTTTCATGGTCATTATCGCGGCGTTTATCGGCACGCAGGATCTGGGTCAGGAATTGCAACGTACGCTTGCGGGCACCGATCTGGGCAAGAACTTCGTTCTTGGTATCTGTGTGTCGCTGATGGCGCTGACCTTTGATCTGACCATTCTGAAATGGGCCTCGGATCAAAAGGCGGCCTTGGGGCTTGGGGACTGAGGCGTTCGGGTCAAAGTGAAAGACGCCGCGCAGAGCGGCGCGGTTTTTCCGGCTTCCAACGTGTCAGGCTGTGATCGCAACCTCCCTGCGATGCTCATTGCCAAGACGCCAAATCCCGACCAGGGCCCCGAAGACCCAGATCGACAGAACGGAGGGCTATCCCGGATAGGTGTCACATCCGGTTCGCGCAGGTGTTTGCCCCCGGTGTGATTTGTTTTCTGGCTCCAAATTGATCCATCTCAATGTGTTTTTTCACCAGTCGTGCATTGACGGATGACTCTTGCACGACCTGTCACTTCACCAGCTGCACGAGACACATATAATTCGTGCCGCATGACTAAATGGGGGAGGGGCCGCAATGAAAATCAAAGACTATCTGAAGATCGAGAACGCGACAGATCTCAGCCGCACCGAAGTTGGGCGACTGGGCACTGCGATCATCTTTGTGGTTGGGGTAATGATCTTTACCGGATCGAAATTCGCGGATGTAGAGCAGTCTTATCTGTTGGTCGCAGCGGCGGTGATTGGTGCCTATATGGCCATCAACATCGGTGCCAATGATGTTGCCAATAACGTCGGGCCAGCGGTTGGTTCCTTTGCGCTTTCGCTGACCGGTGCGATCATCATCGCCGCCGTATTCGAGGCAGCAGGGGCAATCATCGCGGGCGGTGACGTGGTCAGCACCGTCAAGAAGGGCATCATTGATCCCGCTGATGTGCCCGATCCGCAGGTATTTGTATGGGTCATGATGGGTGCGCTGGCGGGTGCTGCGATCTGGCTCAACGCGGCGACATGGTTGGGTGCACCGGTTTCGACCACCCATTCGATTGTCGGCGGCGTGATGGGCGCCGGCATCGCGGCGGCCGGATGGGACGTGGTGAATTGGGACGCAATGGCAAAGATCGCGGCCAGTTGGGTCATCTCGCCGGTGACAGGGGGCATCATCGCCGCATTGTTTTTGTATTTCCTGAAACGAACCGTCTTTTTCAAGGAGGATCCGGTCGATTCCGCGCGCAAGGTTGTTCCCTTCATGATTGGCGTGATGGTCTGGGCGTTCACGACGTACATTGCTCTGAAAGGCATCAAGAAGCTGATCAAGATTGATTTTACCAACGCGCTTTTGATCGGCCTTGTTGCCGGTCTGGTGGCGATTATCATTGTGCGCCCGATTATCAATCGTATCGCGCCAAGCCTTGAAAACAACCGTGACGGTGTGAACAAGTTGTTTACCTTGCCGCTTATCATCTCGGCGGCACTGCTCAGTTTTGCCCACGGCGCAAATGACGTGGCGAATGCCGTTGGCCCCCTCGCCGGCATCGTGGATTCACTGACCGTTGGCGAAGGCGGGTCTTCCAAAGTTGCCATTCCGCTTTGGGTCATGGTCATCGGGGCCATCGGGATTTCGGTCGGGCTTGCCCTTTTTGGCCCAAAGTTGATCCGTACTGTGGGCTCTGAGATCACCGAACTGGACCGATCGCGCGCATTTTGCATCGCGTTGGCCGCTGCCATCACGGTAATCATCGCCAGTCATCTGAAATTGCCTGTCAGCTCGACGCACGTCGCACTTGGCGCGGTGTTTGGTGTAGGGTTCCTGCGCGAATTTCTCGAACTTCGGCTTGGCAAAGTGGTCGAGAATGTCCTGAACCAACACAAAGGTGAACCTGATTTTGCCAAGGCAGAAGAGGCCCTTATGGCGTTCCAGAATGCGCCACCCGAAGAAAAGCAGCGGTTTCTGAAACAGCTTCAGAAAATGGGACCGGAAGCGGTGATTGACGCCGCCCAGCGCAAGGAATTGCAAAAGGCGCTGAAGCGGCAGTTGGTCAAACGGTCGTCCCTTCTCAAGATTGTTTCTGCCTGGATCATCACAGTCCCGATTTCCGCCGTGCTGGCCGCATTGTTTTACTTTGTTCTGCGCGGCATGATGTTGCCATGAAACGGGCCACGTCATGCTAGGCAGACTGCTGTTGCCAACGATCCTGTTGATCCTTGCGCTTGGCTTTTGGGCAAGCACGGATTTTCAGGAGATCGCGGCCGGTGTGGCCATCTTTCTGTTTGGCATGCTGATGCTGGAAGATGGGTTCAAACTTTTCAGTGGCGGGTTTCTTGAACGGATTCTGGAAAAGGCCACGAGCTCAGTTACGAAGTCCATCGGTTTTGGAATACTGACAACGACGATCATGCAGTCCAGCTCGCTGGTTTCGGTGATCGCAATCTCGTTCCTGTCAGCGGGTCTGATTACGTTGGTGGCCGGTGTGGGTATCATCTTTGGTGCCAATATCGGCACGACCACAGGTGCCTGGCTGGTGGCCGGGTTTGGTCTCAAGGTCAATATTTCCGCCTATGCGCTGCCAATGCTGGCGATCAGCATCGTACTGGTTTTCCAGAAGTCCAAATATCTGCGCGGGGCGGGGTTTGTGCTGGCCGGATTGGGGTTCCTGTTTCTGGGCATTCACTACATGAAGGAGGGGTTCGAAGCCTTCAAAGATCAGTTTGACCTGACCCGATTTGCGATGACCGGGGTGGCAGGCCTTGTTGTCTATACGCTCGTCGGTGCGACCGCCACGGTTGTCATGCAGTCAAGCCATGCCACAGTGGTCCTCATCATAACAGCATTGGCGGCAGGGCAGATCAGCTATGAGAACGCCCTGGCCCTGGCGATTGGTGCAAACATCGGGACCACGGTCACGGCAATCATCGGCGCGTTCACCGCAAATTTTCAGGGCAAGCGGTTGGCGCTTGCACATCTCATCTTCAATGTGGTTACCGCCGGTGTCGCATTGATTTTCATCGGGCCCCTTCGTGTGTCGGTCGATTTTGTCAGCGCAGGTGTGGGCATTCCTGACACCGACTATGCGTTGAAGCTGGCCGTGTTTCACACCATTTTCAACCTGCTGGGCGTTTTTCTGATGGTACCGGTCATCCGCCCGCTTATCCGGTTTCTTGAACGGACAATTGTCCAGCCGAAAGAAGATCTCAGCCAACCGAAATATCTGTCGCAGGCGGTCGGGGAATTCCCGCTGACCATCCAGACCGCCATGCGCAAGGAGGTAAAACACCTCTATATCAACGCGGTCGAATTGATTGTGCACGGATTGAACCTGCATCGGCACGACATTTTCACGACCAAGGACATTGCCGCAACTGTCGCGGCCAGCAGGTCGCCGGTCGAATTCGACATTGATGAGCGATACGAACAGCGGGTCAAAACCCTTCATTCGGCAATTGTTGAATTCACCACCCGCATCAACACCAAGGATATGGCTGAAAACGTCGTCGAGGATATTTATACGCTGCGCGATGTCGCTACTGGGATCGTGCGGGCGGTCAAGGCGATCAAACATCTGCGGCGCAATGCGACGCATTTCACGGAACGTGATCAAGGTGTGGTCACCGACCTTTATAATGGGTTGCGCACCGAGATCGCCCGGATCCTTGTTGAAATCCGCAAACTTGAATTGGCTGATCCCGAGGACCGTTCAAGTCTCTGGCTGGACCAGGAGCGCATTCAGGTGGAAAACGACGCACAAAACACCAATGGCAGGATCGAGGCCCTGATCCGGGATCAGAAGCTGGCCGTGGGCGCGGCGACGTCCTTTCTGAACGATTCAAATTATGCCTATAGCGCGATGCGCGAATTGCTTGATGCGGCGCGGGCCTATTACATCGAAACCGAGGATGCGATGGCCGAAGTCGAGCGCATTCTGTCACTGGAAGACGATGAGTTGAGCGATGTTGGAAAGGCAGGCCCAAGCCGGAATGCCTCGGAGGGGGCATCGTGACGGATGAAAAAGTGGTACAGTATTGGTTCATCTCGGACCTTGCGGGCCTGACAATCGGAGGATGCCATGGGACTTGAGAAGATTGCCGAAAAACTGGACTCTTACTATGATCGTCTGGAACGCGGCAAGGCGACAAAGATCAAGCCGTCGCATGTTGAAAAGGCGATTGTGAAACTGAATGCACGGCAAGAGGCGCTCAATCGCGAGCTCTTGGAGGCCAGGAAACCTTCAAAGAAGGAGCGGCTTCAATGCAAGCTGGCAACCGTGCGCACGCAGATCGAGCGGGCAGAGTGGTTGCTGGACCAGATCGGCGCATAGCGTGCCTGCCTCATGATCGGGGGTCAAGACGCCCGTGCGCTGCCGGAACGGGTTGTTGCGGTCATGATGTGCGTGATTGGTCTGCGTATGTAGCCCTTCGGTATCAATTTCACTGAAAGCCCGGTATGGGGTCTGGTCAGTGCGGGAGGCGTCGGGTTGCGGCTGTGGTCCTCGTTGAATATTCTGGCATTGCCGAAGGAGTCGTTGATCCTGTTGGCGATTCTTGCGGCGGTTGCCCATTCCGAATGGGTGCCGGCCAAAGTGCGCGGAGCCATCATTTGAACCTCGAAGAGGCATTTACCGCGTACCAGAACGTCCGGCATCGGTTGCCTGCGACGTCAACCGGCGGGGCTTGCGCCCGCTTCCCCGATCTCGATGCCATAGCCGATCAGGCGGACAGCTTCTTTCTTGATGCTTTTGGCGTGCTGAACATCGGTGATACGGCGATTCCCGGTGTTCCCGACCGGGTGGCGCGCCTGCAAAAGGCGGGCAAACGGGTCTTGATCGTCTCAAATGCCGCGGGCTACCCCCATGCCAGCCTGATGGAAAAATACCGGCGTCTTGGCTATGACTTTGCACCCGATGACGTCATCACCAGCCGCAAGGCGATGCTGCATGGTTTGAAATCGGAAGAGGATCGGCATTGGGGGGTGATGGCCAACCAAGATCTTGGCCGCGCAGATTTGGAGGATCTGAGCCTCTCTTTTCTAGGGGACCACCCCGTCGCCTATGCGGCGGTTGAGGGGTTCCTGTTGATCGGCAGTGCAGTCTGGACAGAGAAACGACAGGCCCTGCTTGAAGCGGCGCTTGTCGCCAGACCGCGCCCGGTATTTGTGGGGAATCCGGATATTGTCGCGCCCCGCGAAAATGGGTTCTCGACGGAACCTGGGGCCTATGCGCACCGTCTGGCCGATCGAACCGGCGTTACGCCCCGTTTCTTTGGCAAACCTTTCGGGTCGATCTTCGATCTTGCCTTTGCCCGGATCGAGCGACCAGATCCACAGCGTACTCTGATGGTCGGAGACAGCCTCCACACCGACATTCTCGGCGGGCAGGCTGCGGGTCTGAAAACCGCGCTGATTTCCGACTTTGGGTTCTTTGCCGGATCGGATGTCCACAGCTCTATTGATGTTGCCGCGATTTTCCCGGACTTTATTCTGGACCGGCCCTGAGGCGCGGACCTGCGGGTCCGAAGATCTAGGTGCGCCCCCGGTGACGTGGGATTCCAATGTTACCCAGAGCCGCGTGCTGCCGCGGCGAATCCGGCGTCGAGGGCCGTAAGAATGGCATCGGCATCGCCCTGTGTCAGCACCAGAGGGGGCGACAGGATCAGGTTTGGACCAGAGACCCGGATCATCGCGCCATTCTGGTAAGCGACTTCCTGCACCACGGTTGCGGTGGCCGCGTCTATCGGCGTTTTGCTGGCGCGGTCGCTGACCATTTCCAGAGCGGTCATCAGACCATGGCCACCGCGCACATCCCCGATGATGTCATATTTTTCCATCAACTTGCGGCACCCTTCAAAAAGTTGGGTACCACGGGCGGCGGCGTTTTCGACCACATTCAGACGCTTGGTTTCCGCTAAACAGGCAAGTGCCGCAGCCGCACCTACGGGATGGCCCGAATAGGTATAGCCATGTCCGATCTTTGCATCCGGATTGTCTTCGAACACCTCGATCATCCTGTCCCCCAGCATGACCGCGCCAAATGGGAAGAAACCATTGGTGATCGCCTTGGCGGTTGCCATCATGTCAGGCTGAATGCCCCAGAGCCGCGCACCGGACCATGCGCCGGTCCGTCCGTAGGCGGTAATGACCTCATCGGTGATGAGGAGAATGCCATTGCGGTCGCAGATTTCGCGGACCATCGGCGCAAATGATTTGTGAGGCGGGATTACGCCGCCTGCGCCCAGGATCGGTTCCATAATCATGGCCGCGATGGTGTTGGCACCCTGAAACGCGATTTCATCTTCGAGTGCTGCGGCACAAAGCTGGGCAAGCCGTTCGGGGTCGGTCTCGTTGAAGGGGTTGCGATAGGTATAGGGGGCGGGGATGTGAAAGCACCCCGGCAGGAGCGGTTCATAGGCGGTGCGGAAATTGGCGTTGCCGTTTACGGAGGCCCCACCGATATGGGTGCCGTGATACCCCTTCTTGAGGCTCAGGAACTTGGTGCGGCCCGCCTCGCCCCGCAGTTTGTGGTATTGCCGCGCCAATCGCAGCGCTGTCTCGATGGAATCGGAACCGCCAGAAGTGAAGAACGCCCGCGACAGTCCGTCAGGTTCAAAAAACTGCGCCAATTCATACGACAGCTCGATAGCCGCGTCATTGGACGTGCCACGGAATGTAGAATAATAGGGCAATCTCTCCAACTGCGCGGCAATCGCGTCTTTGACGGGCTGACACGAATATCCAAGGTTTACATTCCAAAGCCCGCCAACCGCATCAACGGCAGTGTGCCCGTCAATGTCGGTGATCCGCACGCCGGACGCCCCGGTGATGATCTTGGGCGGATGGGTGCGGCTGTCTTGTGGGGAGGTCATTGGATGCCACATCAAGCGGCCATTATGTTCCTTGAGGAAATTCGAATCTTTCATGGTGTGATGTCCAATGCGCTGGTCCGGGTTCGGGTCCAATGGGTTTCGATGTGGTCAGGGACGCAACCGCCCCAGTTGCGGCTGATCTCGCGGCTGGCGATGGCCAATTCCGCCTTGATGATGTTTTCCAATTCCGGCGTGAACCGGGATGCGACACAGGCCACCGATACCGCTCCGGCAAAATTTTCGGTCTGGTCGAATATCGGGGCCGAGATGCCCTGAATTTCGGCCTCAAAGCTTTGATCGGCTCGGGCAAACCCAGTCTTGCGGGCGGTTTCGACCAGAGCATCCAAATCGGCTG
>Ga0316204_10009985_pt1 | contig 12417 bp, 9 predicted proteins | sample 6monrhotite_MG_2_FD_205661 | JGI IMG/M metagenome (GOLD analysis project Ga0316204, IMG submission 205661) | Microbial mat bacterial communities from mineral coupon in-situ incubated in ocean water Damariscotta River, Maine, United States -... | ecosystem: Environmental > Aquatic > Marine >...
GTCAAATTGAAATCTTCCACCCCAGCCGATTCCCGGCAACTGCGCCGCGGTCAACTGGCCGCCTGGAACGCCGGCGGGAACAAGAATCTCGACATAGGCCAACTTGCCGCCCTGCGCCGGATCAAACTTGATAGCGAAAGAAAACGACAGTTCAAGGGCAAGGGTCACGATGTGACGGGTGAAGGATTCGCCAACAAGCGGCGCCTGCAATTGGAAAAATGGCGGAAGACCGGGATCATTGCCGACTCGGGTTGATGCCATGGATGGCGCGAGGGCCACTGGCAAACAGGGCGTGACCCGATGCTGCCCCACCGAATTATCGCATTATAAGATCATAAAATTAATCCTATACCGCAATAAACCGCCTCCCCCACCCGTTTACCCCTTTGATTCTGGCATTCGGGGAAGCGGCCCTGAAACGCTGAAAGAACTTTAAATATCATCGCCAGAGCATTTACGGTCTCATCAGGGACTGTTCTGGTGAGGTAAACAGGCCGGTTCGGGTCGACGCGCCCCGCGCACAACGATCAGGCCGCAGTAAATTCTGGATAAATCAGCATACCGACACCATATGCAATGGACGCGGCAAACGTAATTCCTTATAGGAACTGTTCCTGCGCCACTGGCACGGGTTCAACCATCCTCTCGACCATCCGCTGCAAGGGATACGCTTCAAGAAATGGCACCTACTGAAAAGCCGCAAAGAATAGTTCGAAAGACCAACGCAGATGTGTTGCCGTCGCTGGTTGACCTTAAAAACCGCAAGGTCGCGGATATTGGCTGTGGCGAAGGCGCACTGGTGCGCCTCATGGCCCGACACGGAGCGAAGATAATCGGCGTTGAGTGCAACTTGCAAATGCTTGAAAAAGCACGCTCGGCGAAACCGGCTGGCGGGGAATTTTATTCCGAAGGCGTCGGCGAAGACCTGCCTTTCGACGACGGGAAACTTGATCTGATTGTCTTCTTCAACAGCCTGCATCACGTCGACATGGATAAGCAGGACACCGCCATGGCCGAAGCTGCCCGGGTCTTGAAGAGCGGTGGCCAGGTCTATGTTTGCGAGCCATTGGCCGAAGGCCCTCATTTCGAAATGATGCAACCGGTGCACGACGAAACCGAAGTCCGGGCCTGCGCTTACAAGACGATCAAGGCGGCGACGCAGCATGGCTTGAACGAAGAGCTGGAAACGACCTACATTCATCCTGCCGGATACGCCGATTTTGCAGCCCTGGAAGACCGACTGACGACGATCAACCCGCAGTTGGCCGATTTATTTGCCAAGCAAAAAAGCGAGATCAAGACGCTATTTAGCAAACTGGGCAAAAAAACAGCGAAGGGTGTGGTTTTCGACCAACCCATGCGGGTCAACCTTTTACGGAAAAAATAGCAATTTCCGCACCTTAAGTTGTTAATGCAAATATTTTCGATTCGCCATCGCCTCTTTTGCTCAGCTAAATTATTGTGATAGTTATAAACTAATGAACCAATCCTGACCGCATAGACTGCGGACGGGGGTGGTGATTTGCGACAATTGATCGTTGGGACGGCATGCCATACTGTCTTGCAGATTAAATATCGAAATTGGGCCGGGGCGCAGTGGCAAACAAAATTAATTTTGAAGTAATGGTGCTACAGGGCGGTCGCTGGGAAGTCCATGCGAGCTACCCCTATGAGCAGCAGGGCCAGGCGATCCAGGACGCCAAGGCGCTGGAAAGCATTTCGACCATCAAAGGCGTCAAGGTCGTGCGCGAGGAAACCAACGAAACTTCGGGCGAAACAAAAGAAAACAACATTTACGCCAGTTCCAACCTGACCGACGAGCAACCGTTGGGTGCCCAAGAAGCCAAGCAGGCCCGCAAGAATGGCACGGCGCCCGCCCTTGATCGGACCAGCAAAAAAGGAAGCGCAAAAGCCAAGAAGAAAGCGCCCGGCAACAGCATGCGGTCGGGCAAAAAAGTCCCCAAGCATATCGAAGAATATGACCCCGATGTGGCCGACAAGATTACGTTTTCTTTCTTCCGGCTGATTGTCAGGTTGCTCATGGTTGTGCTGTTCAGCGCAATCATCGCATCCATTGTTTCTGGCCTGGGCGGAATCTGGCTCAGTGAGACCGAATTTCGCCCATCGACCCAAACCAACATCCTGAACGTCCTGTTCTTCGGCTCTTTCCTGCTCAGTATCGTCTGGATGAGTTTCTCTTTCCTTTCGAAAGCCAAGATCGCGACATCGAGCAGTCGACGCACCGCACGGGATCGACCAGAACCGAAGCCAAAGCCCGAACCGGAAAAGCCCGCCATCAAAGTCAAACAGGCGGACCGGGTTGATTTCGGCGAAGACACCAACAAAATGGCCCAAGAGACCAAGGTCGCCGAAGAAAAAGACAAAGCTGAAAAGGCCCATAAAGCCGCCCGCGATGGGGAGGCCACCCCCGCCGGGCATAAAGACGATGCACTCCCGGAGCCTGGCTCGGCGTCAAAGACCGATGCCAAGGATAGCCCCTCACCCAAGAACGCTGACGGGGGTGCCGGAAACAGCACAACCAAAGCGGATGCACCTTGGCTGAAGAAGCAAAAAGCCTACATCATGAGCTACCTTGCTGATTCCCTGAAAAGCGCCAATACCAATAAAGCCGACATGGACAACTTCAACAAGTTCGGGGTCAATCTGTTCATCGCCGGGGCCATTGAAACCCTGAGCCAGTCGCGCAGCATGGACGGGAATACGGCCTCTCAGGTCTTAAGCGAAGCCGTCAAATCCATTGGCTTTCGCCAACGCGATGCCGACGCTTTTCCCGATAAAATTCAGGGCTACTTGCTGGCGGATTCAAAATACATGCAAATGTATCAGGCTGGTCGCAGCTCCATGATGACCCATCTGGAAGGCGATACGGAGGGTGCCGCCACACTGGCAACGGCGTTAAAGGAATGGAACAAGCCAAAGAAACTAGAGAAATCCAGTGGCCCCGTCACCGTGCTGTTCACGGACATTGCCGGTTCGACGAACATGACCCAAACCCTGGGCGACGCCCTGGCGCAACAGGTCGTGCGCGCCCACAACAAGATTGTTCGCGATGCCCTTCACAAACATAACGGCAAGGAAATAAAGCACACCGGAGACGGCATCATGGCGTCGTTTTCAAAAACGTCCAATGGCGTCGAGGCCGCCGCAGACATGCAAAAAGGTTCTGTCCGGCACAGCGCCGCCAACCCTGACCTGCCGCTTGACCTGAAGATCGGCATCAATGCCGGCGAACCCATAGCAGAAGACGACGACCTGTTTGGCACCACCGTGCAAATGGCAGCCCGAATTGTCGATAAAGCCCAGGCAGGCCAGATATTCGTTTCTGATATTGTTCAAGGTTTATGCGGCGGCAAGGTCTTCAAATTCGTCGCCCACAGCGGTTTCGAAATGAAAGGGTTTGACGGCACGATCACGCTGCATGAACTGGTATGGAAACCGGATGCCGACGTCTCCCCCGCAACCACGGCACAAGAATTCGCCCCTGCCACCCCAGACGTCGAAATCGGCGCAGAGATCGGAGCAGGTATCGGCACCGATATCGGGGCTGAAATTGGCGCTGAAATCGGCACCGAAATTGGTGCTGACATAAAACCCGAACCGCCCGAGCAACAAGACACACCTGAAAACGGGCCGGCGGAAGACCTTACGGAAGAAAACAAGAACGAAACAACGGCACCTCAGGCCGTACCGGAAGCAGCTGCAACGCCATCCCCGGAAAGCATCATCACGGTTCCCGAAGCCCCGGCGGAAGCAACACCGGAACCTGGAAAACCGGTATCGGCCCCCGGCACGGAATGACCCCATCATTGCGCCACGCCGGACTGGCACTGATCACGACACTGGTGTTTTTCACCACGGCCCCTACCGCTTTTGCCCAGGACACCACATCCAGTAAGAAGGATGCCGCTGTCTCTTGCGCCAACATGAACGATACCATCGACATCAATATCAAAAATCCCACCGGGCGCGTTGTTTACAATACCCGGGTTAGCCGCAACGACCTTGTCAGGATACGGCAATCCCGCAGTCGCGGCGTTCGACAAAGTAACTGGAAACCGCTGGGTTTGACGCTTTCGGATTTCACCTTTCAGATCGGCACATCGGCCCGACTATTGCCCAACGCCGACAACACCTATTGCGCCTACCCTCGTGCCTTTGACATCACCATCGGATACAAGGGATTCAAGGTCTATATCGACCGGCGCTATGGCAAGGGCAGTTGTGAATACCGGGCCATACTGGAACACGAAAACACCCATGTTTCATTGTATCGCAGCAACATGGCCCGCAACCTGCCCGACCTTCAACGCGCTGTGTATTCCAAGGCCCGCAGCATCGTCCCGGTCATCGTCAATTCGCCGCAGCAGGGAGCCCGCTATATGCAAAAGCAAATGGAAAGGAAACTGAAACCCCTGGTCGCCCGCCTGAACCGGGGTGCCGAAATCGCAAATGCCCGGATCGACACCTTGATCAGTTACAAGAAGGTGCAGGCCCGTTGCCGCAACTGGTAAGTATCAGCGATGATCCAGATCACATCATCCATCGCCCTTGATGACAGCGAAATAGAAGAAAGCTTCATACGGTCACCCGGCCCCGGCGGCCAGAAGGTCAACAAGACCGAAAGTGCCGTTCAACTGCGCTATGATGCCAGACACAGCCCCGCCCTGGTCAATGCTGTCTACTTGCGCCTGAAAACCCTGGCCGGCAGGCGCATGACCAAAGATGGCATCGTTGTTATCACCGCCAACCAGTTCCGTACCCAGGAAAAAAATCGCAAAGATGCCATCGAGCGATTAGTTGCTTTAATCCGGGAAGCAGCAGAACCACCAAAATACCGGCGCCCGACCAGGCCAACCACAGCCGCCAAACAGCGCCGCCTGGAAAGCAAACGACGTCAGAGCGATACAAAAAAAGTAAGGGGCAGGGTCACGGGCGAAGACTGAACCGTAGCTCAGCCTTCAAGGTCGGCAGAAAGAAGCGGTACGGAAATCGCCGCTGCCGTGGCGGGAATCAACCCTATGCCGGCAGCTTTAAGACCATTCAACAGTGCCTCGTTAACCCTGTAGCGGGTCTGGAAGTATTCCCGGCCCGGAACCCAGAAACGCAGGCCGATCACGACACCGCCATAGGTAAAGTCATGAATACCCACTTGGGGTTTTGGTTCGCTGCCAACCTTGGCTGCTTCGGACAAAACCTGTCGCAGCACAGCAAGGGCATGGGTACTGTCTTCATCATACGCGATGGCAATCCTGGTTTCGACAATCCGATGTTCGTTTGAATTAACGATCACTTCACCGACAATTTCCTTGTTGGGAACGGTGATCTTCTCGCCATCTTCGCCGACCAGGACGGTCGCGGCCAGAGAGATTTCATGGACCATACCAGCGACATTTTTGACACTGATCATATCGCCCACGGCAAATGGACGACTGAGAATGATCGACAACCCGGCCCCGTAGTTAGAGAGCGGTCCCTGTAAAGCCATCGTCGCGCCAAAGGCCGAAGCACCGGCGAGTGCAATCAGTGGCGCCGTGCTGATACCAAAATTGCCAAGGGTAATAATGGCGACAAATGCAACGACAACCAACTTGACGATGTTGCCGATAAACCGTGACAGCGTCTGGTCGATGTTGCGAGTTTCGGCAACCAGGGTGATTTTGCGCCCCGTCCAGGCGGCTACTTTCAGGCCGACAAACAAAAAAACCAGGGCACCCAGCAACTGAAAACCATATTGCACGGCGAATTCAACCAAGGTGTCGACCAGCTTGGTAACGGTTTCAAGTTCTTGCTGCATGTCCAAATCCTGTTGCCATTTTCCTTGGCAATCCTAACTAATAAGTTCGACCATTGAAATAGCCCGACGCCAACAACCGGCCCGGTTGTGCGTGTTGGCACAACGCGTGCTAATAGCGGTAGAATGCGATCCATAACTGGATGCCGTTATTTCGCGGCTTTGTTTTGAGGAAAAACGCAATGGGACAGGCTTCCGATCTGACACGGCGATCCCTGGTCAGGGCTTTGCTGGTAATGAGCGGCATGGCACCCGGCTTCGTGAGCCTTGCGCGAAGTGCGCACGCCATGTCCAAAACGCCCATCATTCCCGGCGTTCAGGAATTCAAAGGCGATTTTCGCATCAATGGCAGCATCGCCCGGGTCGGCCAGATTGTAGAACCCGGCGATGTAGCCGTCACCGGCCCTGATGGAAGCGCCATCCTTATTATCGGGATGCACGCTTTCATGTTGCGTGAAAACAGCGAACTTGAATTTTACCCTGAAGACTTTTCAACAGACGAAGACGGGGCTATTTCCGGCACCCTTAAACTGGTCAGCGGTGCCATGCTGGCAGTATTTGGCAAGACCAATCGTACAAGTATCACGACGCCCTTTGCCACGATGGGTATTCGCGGAACCGGCTGTTACGTCGATACAAACCCTGAGCGAACCTATGCCTGCGTGTGCTACGGTCGGGCCGAATTATTTTCCGCCGAAACAGGCCATTTGCTGGAAACGGTGACGACCACCCATCACGAGTCCCCCCGTTATATCTACCCGTCAAGGGCACCGGCATTGATCGAGAAGGCCCCCGTAATTGATCATACGGATAGTGAATTGCGCCTGCTCGAATCGCTTGTTCACCGTCGCCCGCCATTCGATGACGTTGATTCTCCACAGGACGGTGGCTATTAAAATTGGGAATTAACTAACTTCGGTAATCCCCCCTGCACCAGCCTGTAATTTACAATGTTTTTGTGGTACAATACCCACTTGAAGATGTCTCTGTTTCAAATACCTAAAAAAGGAGACGAGCGATGGGTATGGCCATAACATTAAAAGAGTACCTGAAAGACTGCCACATCGTTTTTGAGGAAATCGTGCACCCTTACCACCCCACCAGTATCGGAACGGCCAACAGCGCCAAGATCCCCGGTGACAGCATGGCCAAGGGCGTCTTGTTGCGGGACGATTTTGGTTACATGATGGCGGTACTGCCGAGTTCCCACATGATCGATCTGAAAACCCTGCGCAAGAAATTCGGCGATGACCTGGACCTGGCGACTGAAGAAGAAACCGCTGCCCTGTTCGACGATTGCGAGGTTGGCGCAGTGCCGCCCATCGCAACCGCTTATGGCATGCGCATGATCTGGGACGACAGCTTGTCGAGGCAACCCGAGATTTACTTCGAAGGCGGCGATCATAAAACCCTGGTTCACATATCGGGTGGCGATTTCAATCGACTGATGTCGGAAGCCGGTCACGACCGGTTCAGCGCCCACGTCTGAACAGGATTTGACTAAGCCTTCACCCGCTCGCTTTTCGGGTCATAAAAGGGTTTCAGCGATGCCGTTGCCGGGATGCGTCGGCAGGCGACTTCTATTTCGTAGGTGCCGGAATTAACAAAGTCGGCATCGACCCCGCCATCGTGTCCCACGTATCCCATGCCCAGGGACTTGTCCAGCGCATGGCCGAACATGCCAGACGTGATGTAACCGACAATAACGCCATCGCGCCAGATCGGCTCGTTATGATGCAGCAGCGCGTCAGCATCATCCAGGGCGAACTGCACGAGCTTTTTGCAGGTGCCGCCTTCGCGTTGCTTCAACAAGGCCTCGCGACCGATAAACCCGCCCGGTTTGTCCCAGGCAACGGCAAAGCCCAGGCCTGCTTCCAGCGGCGTGTCCTCGTCGGCAATATCATGCCCCCAATGGCGGTAAGCCTTTTCCGTGCGCAGGGAATTCATGGCATGCATGCCCACATGTTTCAGGTCCACGTCTCCACCGGCGGCGACAATCGCATCATAAATTCCGGTGGCGAATTCTGCCGGGATATACAGCTCCCATCCCAGTTCGCCCACATAGGTAATGCGCGAGGCCCGAACCTTGCCGTAGCCCAGTTCGATCTCGCGGCTGGTCGCAAAAGGAAAGGCCTCGTTTGCCAGGTTATCCGGGGTCAACGACTGCAACAAATCGCGCGCCCGTGGCCCCATAATACCAAGAATGGCCGTGCCCGACGTAACGTCCGTCAGAATCGCATGGGCATCGTCGGGGATATGGCTTTTCAGCCAATGGAAATCCCTGGTCTGGGATGAAAAGGCGGTAACGATCATGAAGGCATCTTCGGCCAGGCGGGTGATCGTCAGGTCGGACTCGATGCCACCCCGCTCATTCAGCCATTGGGTATAGACGATACGCCCCGGTTCCACATCCACATCATTGGCACAAACCAGGCCCAATACCCCTGCAGCGTCGCGCCCCTGTAACAGGAACTTGGCGAAGGTTGAAAGATCCAGCAAACCAACAGCCTCGCGCACCGCCATATGCTCGGCCGCGGAAGGCCCAAACCAGTTCTGTCGCCCATAGGAATATTCATATTCCGGCGTCACACCGGCGGGGGCGAACCAGTTGGGGCGTTCCCATCCCCCGGCCTCGCCAAAGCAGGCCCCGGCGGCGGCCATGCGGTCATGAAACGGTGTCTTGCGCACATTGCGGGCGGTTTCAAACTGACGGAATGGCCAGTGCATGGCATACAGTAAGCCCAAGCCTTCGACCGTGCGGTCGTGCAGGTATTTGGCATTGCCCTGAAACGGCAGCATGCGCCGAATATCCACATCCCACAGGTCCATGGGCGGATGGCCATTTACGATCCATTCGGCCAGCACCTTGCCGGCACCGCCCGAAGATTGAATGCCGACCGAATTGAACCCGGCGGCGACAAAAAAGTTTTCCAGTTCCGGCGCCGGACCCAGCAGGTAGCGATCATCGGGCGTGAAGCTTTCAGGCCCATTGAAGAACAATTGCACGCCGACATTTTCCAGCGCCGGCAACCGCTGCATGGCGGCTTCCAGAATCGGTTCAAAATGATCAAAGTCGTCAGCCAATTGCCCGAACGAAAAATCTTCCGGGATTCCCTCCATGCCCCAGGGCTTGGCCACAGGTTCAAACGCGCCCAACAACAGCTTGCCGGCATCTTCCTTGAAATAGGCGCAATGATCCGGGTCGCGCATAACCGGCAAGCCGGGCGTCATGCCCTCGAACGGTTCGGTCACGATGTAAAAATGTTCCGCGGCGTGCAAAGGCACACTGACACCGGCCATACGACCGACCTCGCGGCCCCACAGTCCGGCGCAGTTGACGACGATTTCGGCCGCCATGTCACCCTGATCGGTGGCGACCCCGGTGGCCTTGCCATTTTTCCTGAGAACGCCCGTGACCTTGACGCCTTCAATAATCTTCGCACCGCCGTTTCTGGCCCCCTTGGCCAGGGCCTGGGTAACATCAATGGGATTAACCTGTCCGTCCTTGGGCAAGAACACGGCGCCAATCACATCATCAACATTGATCAATGCCCATTTGGCCTGGGCTTCTTCTGGGGTAACGACGTCGACCTCAAGGCCGAAACAGCGCGCCATGGAGGCACCGCGCTTCAGTTCTTCGAAGCGTTCATGCGTCGTTGCCAATGACAGTGAACCACGCTGCGAAAACCCCGTTGCCTGACCGGTTTCTTCTTCCAACGAAGCGAACAGGTCGGTCGTATATTGCGCCAGTCGCGTCATATTGCTGGTAGCGCGTAACTGCCCGACAAGACCGGCGGCATGCCAGGTGGTGCCGCAGGTCAGTTGCTTGCGTTCCAATAGAACAACGTCATTCCACCCCAGTTTGGTCAGGTGGTAGGCCAGTGAACATCCAACGACACCGCCACCGATGATGACGACCCGGGCCTGGGGTGGGAGCTGCTTTGACATGACGAAACCTCACCTGATTTACGATGGACCAAGACCGATAATGTAACTTAAAAAACCGGCGCTCTCCATCAGGAAAGGCCGGTTTTAAAAGTATCTTTGGTGGGCTGGTACGATCAGCAGACTTCGTCGATGGCTTCTTTCGTCGCGGCGACGATCAAATCAGCTTCACCCGACGTCAAACACAATGGCGGAGCAAAGCCCAGGATATCACCCTGGGGCATGGCGCGGCATATGACACCGCGTTTGAGCATCGCCGCGACGACCTTCGCCCCCATTGCCAAAGACGGGTCGTAAGATGTTTGCGGATCACGGTCCAATACCAGTTCCACCGCCAACAACAACCCTTCCCCCCTGACATCACCAACGTTTGCATGGCTCCCGACGGCGGCTTGCATGGACGTTTTCAAATAAGCCCCCATCTTGGCCGCATTGGCGACAAGCCCCAGATCATCGACCAGTTTAAGGTTGGCAACACCGGCTGCCGCACCAATCGGATGGGCCGAATAAGTCCAGCCATGGCCGATAGCGCCGAATTCGTCGGAGCCCTGTGAAAGGACCTGCCAGACTTTATCTGAAATAATCGATGCCGAAAGCGGGGCGTAGGCAGACGTCAGTCCCTTTGCCGAGGTTATGATATCGGCCTCGATACCATAGTGATCGGACCCGAACATGGACCCCAAGCGACCAAAACCGGTGACCACCTCATCGGCGATCAACAGGATGTCGTATTTTTTAAGGACCGTTTGAATGGCCGGCCAGTAGCCTTCTGGCGGCGGCACGATGCCCCCCGTACCCAGTACGGGCTCGCCGATGAAGGCGGCGATGGTGTCCGGGCCTTCGGCGATGATCAAGGCTTCCAGCTTTTCGGCGCAATCGGCAGAGAATTCAAGCTCGCTCATTGCCTTGTCATCGCGGTGGAAATAGTAAGGCGCCTGGGTATGAATTACCTGCTCAAGGGGCAGGTCGAACTTGTTGTGGAAAAGTCCCAACCCGGTCAACGATCCGGTCATCAGCCCCGATCCGTGATAGCCCCGCCAGCGCGAGATGATCTTCTTTTTCTGGGGCCGCCCCAGCACGTTGTTGTAATACCAGACCAGTTTGATATTGGTCTCGTTCGCGTCGGACCCCGACAGGCCGAAATAGACCTTGCTCATGTTTTTGGGTGCACGTTCGATGATCATTTTGGACAGGGTAATGGATGCTTCCGTCCCGTGACCTGCATAGGCGTGATAGTAGGCCAGTTCGCGGGCCTGCTTGGCGATGGCCTCGGCAATTTCCTGACGGCCATAGCCGACGTTAACGCAATACAGGCCGGCAAACCCATCGAGCAACTTGTTGCCGTCACGGTCCGAAATATAAACGCCCTCGCCACCGGTGATGATCCGGTTGGGCACGTCGCCACGGGCGAATTGGGCTGAATGGGTAGAGGGGTGAAAGAAAGTCTCGCGGTCCCATTCGTCAAGTTGATCGTTCTTAAGCATTATCTTCTCCTGTTATCAGGGTTATGGGCCTATGCCCAATCACGACAGACATATTTGATGTCTGAAAAAGCCTCGATCCCGTGCTGCGAACCTTCGCGGCCAAGCCCGGATTGTTTCATGCCGCCAAAGGGAATTGGTGCGCCGGTCACCTTGGTGCGATTAACACCGATCATGCCAAATTCCAAAGCCCGGCTGACACGGTAAATGCGCGACGGGTCTTTGGTATGCAGATACGCCATGAGCCCGTATTCGGTATCATTGGCCAACTTTACAACGGCATCTTCATCATCAAACGGCACAATCGCCGCGACGGGACCAAAGGTTTCTTCGCGCATGATCTTCGCTGTAACGGGAACATCGGTAAGGACCGTCGGCGCAAAGAATAGCGGGCCCAAATCCAGCCGGTTGCCGCCGCACGCAAGGCTTGCCCCCTTCGCGACGGCGTCCTTGACGTGTTCCTGCTGTTTGACCACCGCGCGCTCATTCATAAGCGGCCCCAAGTCCCGGTCATCGATGCCCGGCCCAATGGAAAGTTGTTTGGTTTTTGCGATGAACTTTTGGCAAAATTCATCATAGACCGGGCGTTGCACATAAAACCGGTTCGCCCCCAGGCAATCCTGGCCCGTAGTCGCAAACTTGGCCGATATGGCCTCATCCACCGCCTTGTCCATGTCGGCATCTGAAAAAACGATAAACGGCGCATGTCCTCCCAGTTCCAGGCTCAGGCGTTTAATGGTTGGCGCGCATTGGCCATACAACAACCGCCCAACTTCGGTTGACCCCGTAAAAGATACGGCGCGAACCCGTTTGTCTGCAGTCCACGGCCCAACCACTTCGGCGGCTTCTCCTGGAACAACATTGAACACGCCCGGCGGGAACCCGGCACGATCTGCCAATTCGGCCAATGCCAACGCCGACAACGGCGTTTCTTTCGATGGATGTACCATTACCGTGCAGCCAACGGCCAACGCCGCAGCGGCCTTGCGCGTAATCATCGCAATGGGAAAATTCCAGGGCGTGATCAAGGCTGCGACACCGACCGGTTCCAGCCAGACTTCGACCTCGGCATTGGGCAGGTGCGATGTGACGCTCATGATATCCGGGCGCTTTGCCTGTTCAGCAAAGAATTCTATAAAAGCGGCGCCATAGTCGATTTCGCCCCGCGATTCAGAAATC
>Ga0316204_10009986_pt1 | contig 12416 bp, 9 predicted proteins | sample 6monrhotite_MG_2_FD_205661 | JGI IMG/M metagenome (GOLD analysis project Ga0316204, IMG submission 205661) | Microbial mat bacterial communities from mineral coupon in-situ incubated in ocean water Damariscotta River, Maine, United States -... | ecosystem: Environmental > Aquatic > Marine >...
GGCGATAACATCGCAATGGATGTTGAATTGATCACCCCAATCGCAATGGATAAAGAGCTTCGTTTCGCTATCCGCGAAGGTGGTCGTACGGTCGGCGCTGGCGTCGTTACCGACATTAGTAAGTAAGAAGTTAAGAACGTGCGGGCGGCGGTAGACTTGTGCTACCGCCGCTTTGCCGTCACTGGAGAATAAGAAATGCGTGAATTGTTGTCCCTGGCATGCGAAGAGTGCAAACGCCGTAATTACACGACGGATAAAAACAAGCGTACGATGGCTGAGAAGCTGGTACTTTCCAAGTACTGCAACTCTTGTCGTAAGCATACACCACACAAAGAATCAAAGATTAAGTAACACACAGGCGAGTAGCTCAATTGGTAGAGTACCGGTCTCCAAAACCGGGTGCTGTGGGTTCGAGTCCCTCCTCGCCTGCCAGACGGGCTTTGTGTATTAGGTGAATAGGAGCTGATTATGAGTCGTGTCGCTGAGATGCGTAAGTTCATGAACGAAGTGAAGGTTGAGGCGAAAAAAGTAACCTGGCCGGAGCGTAAAGAGACAACCCAAGCGACACTTATGGTGTTCGTTATGGTTATCTTTATAGCCCTGTTTCTGTGGTTGGTTGACCTTGGTTTGAGCTCTCTAGTGCAGCAGGTGATCTAATGTCTATGAATTGGTATGTCGTACAGGTTTACTCAAACTTTGAAGACAAGGTTGAGCAGATGCTGCGTGAAAATGCAGAGCGTGCTGGTCAGGCAGAGAAATTCGGGCAGATCCTTGTTCCTCGCGAAGAAGTAGTAGAGCTGAAAGAGGGTCAGAAAGTAACCTCTCAGCGCAAATTCTTTCCAGGTTATATCCTTGTTGAAATGGAAATGAATGATGACACCTGGCACGTGGTGAAAGATACACGTCAGGTGAGCGGCTTTCTCGGCTCAAGTGGCAAGCCACGTCCGATGCCTAAACGCGAAGTTGATGCCCTGATTCAGCAAATTGAAGATGGCATTGAGCGTCCGAAACCTAAGGTTATGTTTGATATTGGTGATGCGGTTCGAGTGATTGACGGTCCGTTTGCATCCTTTAACGGGGTTGTGGAAGAAGTCTTGGAGGACAAGGCGAAGCTGAAAGTCAGCGTGTCTATCTTCGGTCGTCCTACACCGGTTGAGCTGGAGTATATCCAGGTCGAGAAAGGTTAGAAACTTAAACTGGCTGTTTCGAATAGAAGCGGCCACTACCCACCAGAAGGGTGGGCGCGGGCCAAGATGGCAGGCGTAAGCGAATGCGGACAAAATGCAGGAGCAATTTGGACGCACATAGTGCGCCGTAAGGCGAAGGCAGGAGCCTGAGTCACATGTGCCGACGCAGCGATAAAGGCAGAGGGCAGGAGCCCGGGCCGAATCAGAACAATGTTCTTTCACAGGATGTGAGAGTTTTACCGCAGATGCGGTAGCAGCGTCACGGATAGTGGCCTGCGAATAAAGGTAGAGGGCAAGATGCCTGAAGCCGGTTGGAGATATAAATGGCAAAGAAACTCGATAAAATCGTGAAGCTGCAGGTTCCTGCAGGTTCAGCAAATCCAGCTCCACCAGTAGGTCCGGCTCTCGGCCAGGCTGGTGTGAATATCATGGAATTCTGTAAGGCGTTCAACGCTAAAACACAGGAAATGGAAAAAGGTCTGACACTGCCGGTAGTAATCAGTGTTTATGCAGACCGTTCTTTTGATTTCATTATCAAAACGCCACCTGCATCAGTACTACTGTTGAAAGCAGCCAAGTTGCAGAAAGGCAGTGGTGAACCGAACAAGAATAAAGTTGGTAAAGTTAGCAGCGCTCAGATTCGTGAGATTGCTGAAATCAAAATGCCTGATCTTAACTGCTACGATGTTGAAGCCGGAATGAAAATTATCGCTGGTACGGCCGTTTCTATGGGCCTGGTAGTAGAGGGTTAAGGGGTAATCATGGCTAAATTAACTAAACGTATGAAAGCAAGCCTGGCAGCTGTACCTGCTGGCTCAGTGACAGTAACAGCTGCTATTGATGCAGTTCTGGCGCAGCCAGGAACCAAATTTGATGAATCTATCGATGTAGCTATCAAGCTGGGTGTAGACCCGCGTCACGCAGAGCAGATGGTACGTGGCTCTATCTCGTTGCCAAACGGCACAGGTAAAACTGTACGTGTAGCAGTGTTCGCTAAAGGCCCTAAGGCTGAAGAAGCTCTTGCTGCTGGTGCCGATGTTGTTGGCGCTGACGATCTGGTAGAAAAAATCCAGGGTGGATTCATGGATTTCGACCGTGTTGTAGCTACGCCGGACATGATGGGACAGGTTGGTAAACTCGGCCGTGTTCTGGGTCCTCGTGGTCTGATGCCTAACCCTAAACTGGGCACAGTAACCATGGATGTTACCAAGGCTGTTGGCGCAATCAAATCCGGTCAGATCGAAGTTCGTGTTGATAAGGGTGGCGTCATTCATGCACCTGTTGGTCGTCGGTCATTCAATGCCGTTCAATTGACTGAAAACGTAGATTATCTGCTGGCTGAACTCAATCGTATGCGTCCTTCATCTTCAAAAGGCCGTTATATGCAGAAGATGACTGTATCCTCTACTATGGGTGCAGGCGTACGTGTGGATGAAACCACTCTGTAATAATAGTGCGCCACTCCTTTAAGGGGTGGCGCAATAGTTTGCTGGCTTCGGCCAGCGTGCCGAAAGGCAAAAGAATCGACAGCGTTAATACCTGTTATTAACAACGTCGAGAATAACGATCCGTCCTAGACTGCTGGAGTCACACTTATCATGAGTATGACTTAATTGGGGAAACCCTTCCTGCATAGATGGGGTGCAAGCCACTTGCGCGGGTCGAAAAAGCAAGGGGGTAAATGTGGATAAGCAAGACAAACAACGCATTGTCGAAGAACTTCACGCTGCCTGGTCCGAATCTACAGCTGGTGTAGTAGCACACTACCGCGGTCTGAGTGTTTCCCAAATGGGTCAGCTCCGTCGCGATCTGCATAATGCAGATGTGTCACTACAGGTTGTAAAAAACACTCTGGCGCGTCGTGCGGCAGAGGGTACGGGCTTTAAAGCAGCTGAAGAACTGTTCACTGGCCCTGTAGCGATCGCTTACGGTAAAGATCCGGTTGCCATGGCAAAAGCCATGTCCGATTTCGCCAAAAAGCATGATGCGCTTCAGGTTCAAGGTGGAGTACTCGACGGTAAGCTGATGGATGTTGCCAGTGTAACAGCGCTGGGCAATCTGCCATCTCGTGAAGTTCTGCTCGCCAAAATGCTCGGAAGTATGCAGTCACCAATCAGCGGATTCGTCCGTACATTGGCAGAAGTACCTGCATCGTTCGTACGCACACTGGCAGCCATTCGCGATCAGAAAGAAGCAGCATAAAAACATTTATCACTAACTATTTTTTAACTTATAGCACAAGGAGCTAAAGAAAATGGCAATCACTAAAGATGAACTAATTGAAGCAATCGAAACTATGACCGTACTGGAACTGTCTGAGCTGGTAACTGCTCTGGAAGACAAGTTCGGCGTATCTGCTGCTGCACCTGTAGCAGTAGCAGCTGGTCCTGCAGCTGGCGGCGAAGCTGCTGCTGAAGAACAGACTGAATTCAACGTTGTTCTGCAGTCTGCAGGCGAGAAGAAAATTCAGGTAATCAAAGCAGTACGTGAAGCAACTGGTCTTGGCCTGAAAGAAGCCAAAGCAGTAGTTGACGGCGCACCTGGTAACGTTAAAGAAGGCGTAGCCAAGGCTGAAGCTGAAGAACTGAAAGCTAAACTGGAAGAAGCGGGCGCAATCGTAGAACTGAAGTAAGCTTCAAGTTGTACATGCTTCAACAGTAAAACGTATCGGGTTAATCCCCGATGGTGAAAGCCATCGGGGATTGCCCTTTTTCGCATTTTAGATTTTCAGAGAAAATTTGTTCGTCGTTCGAGGTTACTATGGCCAAGCAAGCATCACTAAAACGTATTCGCAAGAATTTCGGTAGTATTAAGTCGCCAATCAGCATGCCTAACATGCTTTCATTGCAGACTGAGTCTTACCATGAATTTGTGGGTTATGGCGAAGCGGTCAATGACTCGCGTCTGTCTACAGTTTTCCAGTCAGTTTTTCCGGTTCGCGATTATGCGGGCAACGCTGAACTGGGTTTTGAAGGGCTGGAATATAGCCCGCCACGTTATGACCTCGATGAATGTCGCCGTCGCGATCTGACTTACGCGTTGCCTGTAAAGGTTAAGCTGCGTTTGAAGATTTTTGAGTCCGAAGGTGAAAAACGCGCCAAGCGCAAGGTTCGCGAAGTTCGCGACCAATCTGTTTACATGGGTGAAATTCCTGCAATGACCGAGCACGGCTCGTTCATCATCAATGGTACTGAGCGTGCCATTGTATCCCAGATGCATCGTTCTCCAGGCGTGTTTTTTGACCACGACAAGGGCAAAACCCATGCATCCGGTAAGTTCCTGTTTAAAGCACGTGTGATTCCTTACCGCGGCTCCTGGCTGGATTTTGAATTTGATGCTAAAGATAAAGTACATTTCCGTATCGATTTGCGTCGTAAAATGCCTGTAGGTGTATTGTTGAAAGCGCTCGGACTTTCTACACAGGAAATCCTTGAGCGTTTCTATAAGCGTCGTACCTACCGTTTGACCGATACCGGTGTGCAGGTGAAGTTTGTACCGGAACTGTTTGAAGGTACTCGTGCTGTAACTACGATCAAGGTTGGTAACAAGAAGATTGTTGCTGAGGGCAAGAAGTTTACCAAGGTAGCAATCAAACGCCTTAGCGAAGCTGAGGTTGAGTGGATTGATGTACCTTTGGAATCAGTGGTAGGTGAAGTTGCTGCTGAACCTGTACTGATCGCCGGTGGCGAAATTCTGATTGACCACAATCAGGAACTGACTGAAGAGTCTATCTCTGCTCTGCAGGGCGCTGGCATCAAGGAATTCGATTGTCTGTTGATTGACGGTTCTGTGCGTGGTCCATGGCTTGCTGACACATTGCGTCTGGACATGGTTCAGTCACGTGAAGAAGCACGTGTTGAAATCTACCGCATGATGCGCCCTGGCGAGCCGCCAACTGTTGAAACTGCCAAGGCACTGTTTGAATCACTGTTTTATGATCCATCCCGCTATGACCTTTCTAAAGTCGGTCGTATGAAACTGAACAGCCGTCTGGGCATCAGCAATGATGATGTACAGTTGGACCAGGGCACACTGCGCGATGAAGATATTCTGCTCGCACTGGATATGTTGCTTGAGCTGCGTGACGGCATTGGTGAAGTTGATGATATCGATCACCTGGGTAACCGTCGTCTGCGTTCAGTAGGTGAGTTGCTTGAAAATCAGATTCGCGTTGGTCTGGTACGTATGGAACGTGCTATTCGCGAACGTTTGAGTTCAGGTGATTTGACTGAGATGATGCCTTCTGACGCAGTCAATGCGAAACCATTGATTGCATCTGTAAAAGAGTTCTTTGGCTCTTCACAGCTGTCTCAGTTTATGGATCAGACCAATCCGCTTTCAGAAGTAACACATAAACGTCGTCTTTCGGCTCTCGGACCGGGTGGTCTATCCCGTGAACGTGCAGGCTTTGAAGTGCGTGACGTACATCCAACCCATTATGGCCGTCTCTGCCCAATTGAAACACCTGAAGGTCCGAATATCGGCCTGATCAACTCACTGGCTACGTATGCCAAAGTGAATGACTTCGGCTTTATTGAGTCACCATACCGTAAGGTTGTGGATGGCAAGGCAACAGACATCGTTGAATACCTTTCTGCTATTGATGAAAGTACACCTGTTATTGCACAGGCCAATGCTAAAATTGGTGAGAATGGTGAGTTTACGGCCGACCTGATCCAGTGTCGTCAGGCTGGTGAGTTCATCATGGCTGAACCTGCGCAGATTGAATATATGGATGTATCACCATCGCAGGTGGTTTCTGTATGTTCAGGTCTGATTCCATTCCTTGAGCATGATGATGCGAACCGCGCATTGATGGGCTCGAATATGATGCGTCAGGCCGTACCACTGCTGAAATCAGAGAAACCTCTGGTTGGTACCGGCATGGAAGCGCCATTGGCTCGTGACTCGGGTGTATCCCAGGTTGCACGTCGTGGTGGTGTTGTTGAACGTGTTGATGGTGAACGTATTGTTGTGAAGGTTCATGATGATGAACAGGTTGAAGGTGAGCCGGGCGTGGATATCTATCGTCTCTTCAAATATCGCCGCTCTAACCAGAATACCTGCTTTAACCAGCGCCCACTTGTGAAATCCGGTGAGTTGGTAGCCAAGGGCGACATCATTGCCGACGGGCCATCTACCGATCTGGGTGAACTTGCACTGGGCCGTAATGTGCTCGTGGCATTGATGCCATGGCGTGGTTACAACTTCGAGGATGCTATTGTCATCTCCGAGAAGTTGGTTAAGGACGATGTTTATACATCAATCCATATTGAGGAGTTTGAAGCTGTAGCGCGTGACACCAAGCTCGGCGCTGAAGAAATCACCCGCGATATTCCAAACGTTGGTGAAGATGCACTACGCCACCTTGATGATTGTGGTATCGCTTATATCGGTGCTGAAGTAAAACAGGGCGACATCCTTGTTGGTAAAATCACACCTAAAGGTGAAACTCAGCTTTCTCCTGAAGAAAAATTGCTGCGTGCCATCTTCGGTGAAAAAGCATCTGACGTTCGTGATACCTCCATGCGTGTTAAACCGGGTGAAGAAGGTGTTGTTGTTGATGTTCAGGTCTTTACCCGTCGTGGCGATGAGAAGGATGATCGTGCCAAGGTGATTGAAGAGTCTGCAATTGAGCAACTCTATGGTGATAAAGAAGAAGAGCGTCGTATTCTGGAGCGCAATGCAGTCAGCCGTCTGCAGGCACTGCTGGTTGACCAGACGGCCGCTACATTCAAAGGCTTGAAGAATGGCGACACGATCAAGGCTGCAGATATTGAAGCGTTGAACCTGCGTGATCTCTCCGGTGTATCAGTTGCTGATGATGCTGTGAATGAGCGTGTGGCAGAGATCCTTGAGTCAACAGATAAGGAACGCGCCAAACTTGAGTCACGCTTTGAAGAGAAAGTAGCCAAGGTTCGTGAAGGTTCTGAACTGAAACCTGGCGTGATCAAGGTTGTGAAAGTATTCGTAGCTGTGAAACGTAAGCTACAGCCGGGTGATAAAATGGCCGGTCGTCATGGTAACAAAGGTGTAATTTCGGTCATCGTACCGGAAGAAGACATGCCTTATACCGAAGATGGTACTCCGGTTGATATTTGTCTGAACCCGCTGGGCGTACCCTCACGTATGAATATCGGTCAGATTTTCGAGATTCATATGGGCTGGGCAGCCAGTGGCTTGGGCAAGAAGCTTGATGCCATGGTTAAAGCTGGTGCCGAGCAGGAGAAGGTTCGCAGCTTCCTGCTAGACGCTTATGCTGAAGATGATTCGGCCTGCAAGAATGTTAGCGAGATGGATGAAGAGTCCCTGACTGAACTTGCCAACAATCTTAAAGGTGGCATCCCGATTGCCACACCAGTGTTTGACGGAGCCAAGGAACATCATGTTCAGCGCATGCTGAAACTTGCTGATCTTCCTGAGACTGGCCAGACCACACTTTATGATGGTCGTACAGGTGAAGCATTCGACCGTGCGATTACAATCGGACACATGTATATCATTAAACTGCATCATCTGGTGGATGAGAAGATCCATGCTCGTTCAACAGGTCCTTATTCACTTGTTACGCAGCAGCCTCTGGGTGGTAAAGCCCAGTTCGGTGGCCAGCGTTTCGGTGAAATGGAAGTGTGGGCACTTGAAGCCTACGGTGCTGCACATACGCTGCAGGAAATGCTGACAGTGAAGTCGGATGATGTTCAGGGTCGTACGAAGATGTATGAGTCTATTGTCCGTGGTGATATGTCATTCGAAGCAGGGATTCCTGAATCCTTCAACGTAATGACCAAGGAATTGAACGCTCTGGGCATTGACCTCTCTATGGTTAAACGTCCATCCGTGAACGAAGGAGAATAAGTTATGAAAGAACTTCTCAATATGTTCCAGAAGCCATCCAGAATCGCAGATTTTGATGGCCTGCGTGTTGGCTTAGCCAGCCCAGAGAAAATTCGTTCATGGTCTTATGGCGAAGTTAAGAAGCCTGAAACCATTAACTACCGTACTTTCAAGCCTGAGCGCGATGGCCTGTTCTGTGCCAAGATCTTTGGCCCGATCAAGGACTACGAGTGCCTGTGCGGAAAATACAAACGGCTGAAACACCGTGGCGTAGTATGTGAAAAATGTTCGGTTGAAGTGATCCAGTCCAAGGTTCGTCGTGAACGCATGGGTCATATCGAGCTGGCAGCTCCTGTAGCACACATCTGGTTCCTTAAGAGCCTGCCATCACGTATCGGCCTGCTGCTTGATAAGACATTGAAAGAGCTGGAGCGCATCCTCTATTTCGAATCCTACATTGTACTTGATCCTGGTCTGACCAGTCTGGAACAGTTCCAGATCATGACCGAAGAAGAGTATATTGAAGCCTTTGAAGAGTACGGCGAAGAGTTCCGTGCCGGCATGGGTGCAGCTGCATTGCAGGAGATGTTGAAAAACATTGATCTCGATGAAGAGCGCCAGTCTCTGCGTGCGCAGATTCTTGCAACCAAGGCTGTAACCAAACTGACCAAGCTGACCAAACGTCTGGCAACAGTTGAAGCGATGCTCGGTTCAGGTAACCGTCCGGAATGGATGGTACTGGAAGTGATTCCTGTACTGCCACCTGAAATTCGTCCACTGGTTCCGTTGGATGGCGGCCGTTTTGCGACCTCTGATCTGAATGATCTGTATCGCCGTGTGATCAACCGTAACAACCGTTTGAAACGTCTGTTGGAATTGAATGCACCGGAAATCATTACCCGTAACGAAAAACGTATGTTGCAGGAATCTGTAGATGCGTTGTTCGATAATGATCGTCGTTCTAAACCAATTACCGGTAATAACCGTCGCCCGCTGAAATCACTTTCTGATGTGATTAAGGGTAAACAGGGTCGTTTCCGTCAGAACCTGCTGGGTAAACGTGTGGATTACTCTGGTCGTTCTGTGATCGTGGTTGGTCCTGAACTTAAACTGCATCAGTGTGGTCTGCCGAAGAAAATGGCACTGGAACTGTTCAAGCCGTTTATCTATAACAAACTTGAACTGCGTGGCCTGGCCAACACCATCAAGGCAGCCAAGAAGCTGGTAGAGCAGGGCATTCCTGAAGTCTGGGATATCCTTGCAGAAGTGATTCATCAGCATCCTGTCATGCTTAACCGTGCACCAACCCTGCACAGGCTCGGTATTCAGGCATTTGAACCTATCCTGATCGAAGGCAAGGCTATTCAGCTGCATCCACTGGTATGTACTGCATTCAATGCTGACTTCGATGGCGACCAAATGGCTGTTCACGTACCACTTTCCGTCGAAGCACAGACAGAATGTCGTGCACTGATGATGTCGACCAATAACATCCTCTCACCTGCAACCGGTAAACCTGTTGTCGTACCTACGCAGGATATGGTTCTGGGTATTTACTATCTGACCCGTGAGCGTCCATTCGGAAAAGGCGAGAACATGGTGTTCTCATCCCCTGATGAAGTTCAGCGTGCGATGGATGCAGATGCAGTTGAACTGCATAGTCGAATTGTCTGCCGTATTCGTGGCACACGTGAGACGACGACTGTTGGCCGTGCTATTCTCTCTACTATCATCCCTACTGAATTGCCATTCTCAAGCGTTAACCGTGAGTTGACCAAGAAGGATGTGGGAACACTGATTGAAGAGTGCTACCGCGTTGCCGGTAACAAGGCGACCGTACTGCTGGCTGACCGTTTAAAAGTCTTTGGTTATACCTATGCTACCAAGTCCGGTGCTTCCTTTGCACTGTGTGACGTGGTTATTCCTGACAGCAAAGTCTCTACAGTGGCTACCACAGAAGCTGAGGTTGCCAAGGTTCAGAAACAGTACGCCGACGGTCTTATTACTGCCGGTGAGCGCTACAACAAGGTAATCGATTTGTGGACACACACCTCTGAGAAGGTTGCCCGAGCGATGATGGATAACCTGGCAACTGAAGAGATGATGTCTGCCGATGGTAGCCAGACTGAAACAGCCAAGACCTTTAACCCGGTTTACATGATGGCCGATTCAGGCGCTCGTGGTTCTGCGCAGCAGATTCGTCAGCTGGCAGGTATGCGTGGCTTGATGGCGAAACCTGATGGTTCGATTATTGAAACTCCGATTACTGCAAACTTCCGTGAAGGTCTGACAATTCTGCAGTACTTCATCTCAACCCATGGTGCACGTAAAGGTCTTGCCGATACCGCACTGAAAACAGCGAACTCCGGTTATCTGACCCGTCGTCTGGTTGACGTGGCACAGGATGCTGTGGTTCGTCTGCAGGATTGTGGTACCGAAAATGGTGTAACACTTTCGGCACTGGTTGAGGGTGGTGAAGTGATCGAGCCATTGTATGAACGCGTACTTGGCCGTGTTCTGCTTGATCCTGCTTGTGATCCGATTTCAGGCGCTGAAATTGCTCCTGCAGGTGCGATGGTAAGTGAAGAGCTGGCAGACAAGATCGAAGAAGCTGCTGTTGAATCTGTTCGTATCCGTTCAGTGCTGACCTGTGAAGCTGAAGATGGTGTTTGCGCCAACTGTTATGGCCGTGATCTGGCGCATGGTTCACCTGTTTCAATCGGTGAGGCCGTAGGTGTGATTGCTGCACAGTCAATTGGTGAGCCGGGTACACAGCTTACCATGCGTACCTTCCATGTGGGTGGTACTGCATCACGTTCTGCTGAACAGGCGCATGTTGAAGCCAAATTCGGTGGAGCCCTGAGTCTGGAAGCCGCGATTACAGTAACCGATACCAATGGTGCTGAAATTGTGATCAACCGTCATACCGAAGCTGTGATTGCCGATAGCAATGGTAAAGAGCTGGAACGCCATCGTATTCCATATGGTGCACATCTGCTCGTTACTGATGGTTCCAAGTCCAAGGCTGGCCAGAAACTGGCTGAATGGGATCCGTATACCATGCCTCTGATTGCAGAAACCGACGGTATGATTCGTTTCGTCGATCTGGAAGAAGGCATCACCATGCGTGAGCAGTCTGATGAAGTGACCGGTCTTTCCAGTCGCGTTGTTACACAGCAGTCTGATACTCGTAAGGATGCACTGCGCCCTCAGATTCACCTGGTTGATCCGAAAGATCCGGAAGGTGACCCGATTGTACTGTCTCGTACCAATACACCGGCTCGTTACTTCCTCTCACCTGGTGCGATTCTGAATGTTGAGCACGAAGTTGAAGTAAAAGCTGGTTATGTACTTGCACGTATTCCTCGTGAAGCAGGCAAGACCAAGGATATTACCGGTGGTCTGCCACGCGTAGTTGAGCTGTTTGAAGCACGCAAACCGAAAAACCTGGCATTCATTGCCGGTGCTGACGGTGTGATCTCCTTCGGTAAGGATATCCGTGGTAAACGTCGTGTTTATGTAGAGCCAGCTGATGGTTCTGATCAGATGGAATATCAGATTCCTAAGGGATCCCAGATCCTTGTTCAGGAAGGCGACCGCGTACGTCGTGGTGAGCGTCTGATGGAAGGGTCTCCTGCACCTCAGGACATCCTGAAGGTTTTGGGTGTTGAAGCACTGTCCAGCTACCTGACTGATGAAATTCAGGAGGTTTACCGTCTGCAGGGTGTGAAGATCAACGATAAGCATATCGAAGTGATTGCACGCCAGATGATGCGTAAGGTTCAGATTAATGATCCGGGTCAGTCCAACTTCGTTGCCGGTGAACAGCCAGTACGCAAGCATGTACTGCAGGCCAACCGTAAACTGGTAGCCGAAGGTAAAGCTCCTGCAACATTCGAGCCTATCCTGCTGGGTATCACCAAGTCCTCTCTGAATACTGAGTCATTCATCTCTGCAGCTTCCTTCCAGGAAACGACACGAGTGATCACTGAAGCTGCTCTGGCAGGTAAAGTGGATTGGCTGATGGGTCTGAAAGAGAACGTGATTCTCGGACGTCTGCTGCCGGCAGGTACAGGTCTTGCAGCACGGAATGCACCCAGGCCTGTAGTGGCTGGAGAAGAAGAGGTCATCGAGAAAGCACCTGATGCTGATATCCTCGAAGAGCTCGGTCAGGTCGTTGATGATGCTCCTGTAGCACAGGGCTCGGAAGGCGAAGCGGCTTAAATCAAAATAGAAACAGTAGAAGAAAAAAGGGCGCCTCTGGCGCCCAGATCGCTGACAAACCCTGCATTTTCGGATGTGGGGTTTGTTTTTTTGTGGGCAGGCCTTGATTGGTCGGTCAGGCTAATTGTCGACGTAATTGACCTGAAGCTAGGGTCATGTCGCAGATGAGTC
>Ga0316204_10009987_pt1 | contig 12415 bp, 12 predicted proteins | sample 6monrhotite_MG_2_FD_205661 | JGI IMG/M metagenome (GOLD analysis project Ga0316204, IMG submission 205661) | Microbial mat bacterial communities from mineral coupon in-situ incubated in ocean water Damariscotta River, Maine, United States -... | ecosystem: Environmental > Aquatic > Marine >...
CTAATGAGATGGTCACAGCTCTAAATTTGTTATAGCCAGGCAAATGGTCAACTAACAAGTTCGTAAGCCATTCAATATTTGATCCCCAACTTAGCAAGACCGCAATGATTGCTGCTGCTAAGTAGGCCCATTTTGTTTTCTCTTCAGAATATACCAATGCTAACAATGCTAAAAAGGCCGTAATGACTCCAATGTACACAGGTCCAGAAACAATTCTTTGATCTCCCCAATATTGATTATTGCTCATCACAAAAGATTTAACCCCTCTGTCTAAGTCTTCATAATTATCCTCATTTGCTTCTACGTCTCCTATTGCAATTGACTCTCCTCCTTTGAAATTTGGAACAATGAATGAGAAAGTTTCTGATCTTCCAAGACTGTATTCAGTGATGTAACTTCGATCTAATCCTTCAGTTTTGTCTTCTGCATTTGAACTACCATCAGGGTTAATAGTCAACTCAGAACCACCCCTAGTTGAGAACTCACCATACTCGGCAGTTCCTAAAATGTTTCCGCTATTGATTAAGAAAGCAATTCCGTAAGCCACTAACAGACCAGCTGTTGAACGTCCGAATTTCATAAAATCATTCTCTCCACTAATTGCCCTATAAAGCTCAACGGCTCCTAAAGCCAGCAAAGGAATCATCATGTAATATGTGATTTGAACGTGGTTTGACCACAACTCTAAAGACATAAAAAGAGCCGAAAGTCCAATGCCGAGAATCCAGTTTTTCCACCTAAAGAGCACATTGAAGCCCGCAATAACGAAAGGAACAAAGGCAATGGCAAAGGCTTTGGTATTATGTCCTGCCTCAATAATTATTATGTGATGCGCACTCAGGGCGAAAGCAATGGCACCCAAAACGGCGACATAGGGTTTAATCTTAAAACTGAGAGCTAGAAAATAGAAGCCCATCAGGTATAGCATCATAATGCTAATAGGCCTTGGCATACCGAAAGTCAAAATGCTTTTCACAACACCAAGAACAGAGTTTCCTTCATGCTCCATTGAAATTTGATTCGTAGGCATTCCAGAGAACATAGAATTCGTCCAACCAATTTGGCCATCAGTATCTCGGTAATCATAAATCTCTCTTGATGAACCCACCCATTGTGAAATATCATGCTGCTTCACAGATTGATTTCCTAAGGCAGGATAAAAATAAATGATAGAAATCAAGACAAATAGAGCGATTGCTCCTACATGCCACCAATTCGATTTCTTAAGAATTGACGTTTTCAAATTATTTACAAATTCCATAAAAATTATTTAAAATCTAAAATACACGGATATCCTCCGGCATAAGAAACCAAATATAATTCTTTTAGATTTCTTTCTCCTTAATATTGAGTGCTAAGTGAGGCCGATTAACAGATTTTTTATTTAACAGCTAGTTTTGCTGAATTAAAATCAATCCTGAACCTCTTCAAAATCAACAAAATCACCTGAATCTTTAGATGCGTCATCAATTTTTGAAATGGTAGTTTTTCCGTAATTTTTCTTTGCAGTTTCAACTGTTTGTCGAGCAGCCTCTTCTTCTCTTCTCATTCTATCTTGATCAGCAACATTTCTTCTAGCTTGAGAAAGATTTCCCATAATTTTCAATAGAAACATCACACCCAAAATTATGAGTCCGATTTTAAGAACACCTGTGAGGCTGAGTAAAAACATTATTTACTCAAGTAAAGATTACGTTCGCTATAAATCTTTTGGAATAAAGGATCTCTCAAATTGTCAATAAACTCAATAGCTTCACCGGTAGATTTCATCTCAGGTCCTAACTCCTTATTTACATTCGGAAATTTATCAAATGAGAATACTGGAACCTTGATTGCGTAACCTTTTTGAACAGGTTTAAAATTAAAATCAGTCACCTTTTTACCCATCATCACCTTCGCAGCATAGTTCACATATGGCTCTTGATATGCTTTCGCAATGAACGGAACAGTTCTCGAAGCTCTAGGATTTGCCTCTATCACATATACCTTGTCATCTTTAATCGCGAACTGAATATTCATTAATCCAACGGTTTGAAGTGCCACTGCAATTTTCTTCGTGATATCTTCAATTTGAGCCATCACTAAATCACCTAAATTGTAGGGAGGAAGCACTGCATAAGAATCACCTGAATGAACTCCGGCAGGCTCAATATGCTGCATTACACCAATGATGTAAACATTTTCTCCATCACAAATTGCATCTGCTTCAGCTTCAATAGCTCCACCTAAAAAGTGGTCTAACAAGATTTGATTGTCAGGCAATTCATTCAAAATATCAACTACATGATGTTCTAAATCTTCATCATTAATTACAATCTTCATTTTCTGACCTCCCAGTACATAAGATGGTCTAACCAATAAAGGATATCCTAAATCTTTCGCCAATTCTAAGGCTTGTTCAGCTGATTCTACTACTCCAAATTCAGGATATGGAATACTCAAACTTTTCAATAACTCGGAGAATCTTCCTCTATCTTCAGCTAAATCTAAAGCATCAAATGAAGTTCCCATGATTTTAATGCCGTAACGCTCTAACTTCTCAGCCAACTTAAGTGCTGTTTGACCTCCGAGTTGAACAATTACGCCCTCAGGTTTCTCATGCTTTATGATGTCATATATATGTTCCCAAAAAACAGGTTCAAAGTATAACTTATCAGCTGTATCAAAGTCAGTTGAAACCGTTTCAGGATTACAATTAATCATGATAGTCTCATAGCCTAACTCCTTCGCAGCAAGAACTCCGTGCACACATGAATAATCAAATTCAATTCCTTGTCCAATCCTGTTTGGCCCTGATCCTAAAACAACAATTTTAGGTCTATCTGTGACGATAGATTCATTCTCAAATTCAAATGTAGAATAGTAATAAGGAGTTTGCGCTTCAAACTCAGCAGCACAAGTATCTACCAACTTATAAACTCTATTTATACCTTGTTCTTCTCTTTTAGAATAAACTTCTGACTCTAAACATTTCAACAAATGAGCCACTTGTCTATCAGCATAACCTTTTTGTTTTGCCTCAAACATTAACTCTTTTGGGATATCGTCAATCGTATGTTTCTCAATGACCTTCTCTAGTTTGATCATTTCATCAATTTGACGCAAGAACCAAGGGTCTATTCTAGTTTTCTCATGAATTTTCTTGAAAGGAATTCCAAGCTTCATGGCATCATAGATGTGGAACAATCTATCATGCGAAGGATTTTCAAGGCTGTATAAGATTTTATCTTGGTCTGTCAACTCTCTTCCATCTGCTCCTAATCCATTTCTTCCAATCTCTAGAGATTGACAAGCTTTTTGAAGTGCTTCTTGAAAGCATCTTCCAATTCCCATCACCTCTCCAACCGACTTCATCTGTAATCCTAAATGAGCATCTGCTCCTTCAAATTTAGAGAAGTTCCATCTTGGTATTTTTACAATTACATAATCCAAAGTTGGCTCAAAAAGAGCTGAAGTGGTTTTAGTAATTTGATTCTTTAATTCATCAAGGTGATATCCGATAGCCAGTTTTGCAGCAATTTTCGCAATCGGATAACCAGTTGCTTTTGATGCCAAGGCTGAAGAACGAGAAACTCTTGGGTTGATCTCAATTGCAATGATATCTTCATTCTCATCATCAGAAACTGCGAATTGAACATTACATCCACCAGCAAAATTTCCAATTTTACGCATCATCTTAATAGCCATGTCTCTCATTTTCTGAAAGGTGGTATCTGACAATGTCATAGCAGGCGCTACTGTGATTGAATCACCAGTATGAACACCCATAGGGTCAAAGTTCTCAATTGAACAAATGATAACAACATTGTCATTCGCATCTCTCAATAACTCTAACTCATATTCTTTCCATCCCATCAAAGCTTTATCAATCATCACCTCATGAATTGGTGACTTATGCAGACCTGACGTTAGGCATTTTTCAAAATCTTCTTCATTGTAAACAACAGCTGCTCCTGCTCCACCTAAAGTAAATGAAGCTCTAACACATAACGGAAAACCGTATTCTTGCGCTACCTCTTTCCCCTCTAAAAATGATTTAGCTGCAGTTTGTGGGGCCATTGGAATTCCAATTTCACCCATTAAATTTTTGAACGCATCACGATTCTCAGTGATTTCAATAGCGTCAATATCTACACCAATGATCTTAACATTATGCTCTTCCCAAATACCCATCTCATCACATTTGATGCAAAGGTTCAAGGCAGTTTGACCTCCCATTGTTGGTAGTACTGCATCAATATTCGGATGCAACTCTAAAATCTCCATAATAGAAGCAGGAGTTAATGGCTTTAAATAGATGTTCTCGGCCATTACCGGATCTGTCATAATCGTTGCCGGATTACTATTGATCAAAGTAACTTCAATACCTTCTTCTCTCAGTGATTTAGACGCTTGTGACCCTGAATAATCAAACTCACAGGCTTGTCCAATAACTATCGGTCCACTTCCGATTATAAGGATGGATTTTATGCTATTATCTCTTGGCATAGGGGGAATTGTTTTTGCAATTAAATTGCCTGCAAATTTAGATAGAATTCTGCCAAGATTCGTTAACAAATTTTGAATGTTATTCACATTGTGCTAATTTCAGGAATCCTATTAAAAAGTGAAATTTGTACCTTTACGATATGAACGAAAATTCAATTGTCCTTAATCAAGATCAAATCAGACAAAAAACTGAGAGAATCGCTTTTGAAATTTTAGAAAACACATTTGAAGAAAAAAACCTATTCATTGCTGGTATTGCTGGTAACGGATACGTTTTCGCAGAACGCATCACTGCCGAATTGAAAAAACATAGTTCGCAAAACATCACACTTTTTGAAGTGACAGTGAATAAGAAGAACCCGCTTACCGATTCAATTAATTATTCGGCTACTTCTGAAGATTTAAAAGATGCCACTGTCATTTTGGTAGATGACGTTATCAATTCAGGTATCACACTCATACATTCGGTGTCAGCACTTTTAACACATAATTTGAAAGCCTTAAAAGTTGCCACTTTGGTAAACCGAACTCACAGAAAGTTTCCAGTAAAAGCTGATTTTGTAGGTCTAAATGTGTCCACTACTCTGCAAGATAATATCATGGTTGAATTTGGAGAGAAAGAATTGGCTTACTTGTCTTAGTAAGAATAAAATTGCTTTTCAATAGGATCAAGCATTACCGGATCAACTAAATCAGCCGGCTCTTCTTCTAAAAAGATTGGTTTGAAAACATGATTCATCCGTTTTTTCCAAGCCTTGTTAATCTCTTTTCTCTCGTAAAGCGCAATGCGTTTATTATATCTCCACTTAATCTTCTCTTTGTTTAAATACTGATGAAAGCAAAGCAAAATATAGGTTTTCATGGCATAGGGATAATAGATTCCGCGCCCATGAAAGAAAGTCGTGAAGTAAGAATAGCCTTCTAAACAAAACTCTTTTCTGATTCTAAATCCCTGCTGGTACATTCCATCTTTAACAACTTCGCATTCTGTTTTCTCAGAAAAACGAATAAGTTGTTCATCTCCGCAAGTGGCCAAAATTTTAAACGAATGCATCATACTCTCTGGTATGTACTTAGCCATGTACTTATAGTAGTTATACTCCCCTTTCTTATAGGTCAATGGCGGATAATCAGGATGTGTCAATAAGGTATCTAAGGCAAATGTATTTGCCGATATAAAAATCAATATGAGGGTTAAGGTTCTCATCTTGCTATATAATTCAGATGTATAGAGAAGTTACAAAAGAGATTGTTATTTAGGCCAACTGCTTCGCACCGGGCTATCCACTGTAGTCCTGGCATCCGAAAAATCGGATTGTCAGGAGCTGCCGTTCCTATCCCTGTTGGGAACCTAATTACCAAAAACTTGCTTTGCCATATATTCTTGCCATAGAATCAATAAATACTTGTCTTTGTTGTTGTCTTTGACTTCTTTAAACCCTTGGTCATAACAAAACAGGTAAGTATCCCCTTCTTTATTCTTCCAATAATGAGTGAAAAATCTTGGCTTAAAACCTTCTTCTATCAATATCGTTTTTCGAACTGTCGCTTTCGATTTCAAATTATGTTTGGCAAGTACTGCCCTATTTTTTCTGAGCACTTCATCCACTTCTAATTTGAAATAGGTTTTCCCGGTTTTCTTTTTTGCCGTGTAGTGATGTTCTGATTTACAATAGTCTGAACAAAACTGTCTATCCTTTCGGCCTTCAACAGTTTTATCACATTTTTCGTTCCTACAAATTCTAACCTCACTCATATTATCCGTGGTTTTATACGTATAATACTACGGATAAATTTGCTATTATTCCAACGTTTTTTGATGTTTACTTTCAAAAAAACATGAAACCATCATTCGGAAACATCACGCTTAAACACCTATTAATCAATGAGAAGAAATACATTGGTTTAAAGTTCTACCCTAATTCTACCGTTGAAACCATATTGAAATCACAAGGTGTATATGAATGGAACAATGAGTACTCTATGTACTGTGCGCCAAATACCAAAGAGAACTTCGCTCTCATATTTGATTCTTTCAAAGGCATAGCTTGGATCAACGGCGCCCATTTTTTTCAGGGCAAAGTCAAAAAGAAATACAATGATGAAATCAACCTAGATAACTATCGCAAAAGAAAAAAGCACCCCAACAAACGCTATGTGCCAAATGAGTACTTACAAAAATTAGAATTCAAGCGTTACTCTATCAATACCGCACGTACCTACATTAGTTGCTTTGAAAAATTTATGAATGCCTTCAGTGACAGAGAATTAATTGCCATTACTGAAGAAGACATTCAGTTTTATTTGAACCACCTCGCTCAAAAAGGAGTTTCCTCTTCCCAACTTAATCAAACCATTAACAGTATAAAGTTCTACTATGAACTCATACTTCAAATGCCGAACCGCTTTTATTCAATTGAGCGTCCGTTTAAAGAACGTAAACTTCCAAAAGTATTGAGCAAAGAAGAAGTTTTTGCCATCATTAATGCTACGAATAACATTAAGCATAAGTGCATTCTGAGTTTACTGTATTCTTCTGGCCTACGCCGTCAAGAACTCTTGAACTTGAAAATTTCGGACATTGATTCTAAGCGAATGATGATAAGAATTTACCAAGGCAAAGGCAAGAAAGATCGTTTAACCATTTTAAGTAAAAAAGTACTGGCTGATTTGCGCATATATGTTAAAGAATGGGGGCCTCTGAATTATCTATTTGAGGGTGGGCACGGCCAAAAGTACGGACGGTCAAGCGTAGGTAAAATCTTAGCTAAGGCAGCAGCCAAAGCAAAGATTAATGGTAAAGTAACACCTCATATGCTTAGGCACAGTTTTGCAACACATTTATTAGAAAGTGGTACTGATTTGCGGTATATTCAAAAGATTTTAGGCCACAATTCAAGTAAAACTACGGAAATCTACACCCACGTATCATTGAAACATATGGAAGATATTAAAAGTCCGTTCGATTCCATATCTTAGTGACACAATAACTATAAAAGGAATAAAACCCATACGGGCTTTATTCCGAAGTTATGAATAATTACGCCCAGTGCCTTAAGGGGCACACCAGTATCCGGGCGGGCGGAATGACGTCCTAACTTCTAAAAGTATTTTAAGGTAAATTCTTAGTTCGGTTTTTTGCGGAACAAAAACCAGCACGTGTACTTTTCGCGGAGGCGAAATGAAAAACTATTCATAACATATTAGGTAAAGTCCACCCCCATTCCTTGGCCAACGCAAAAAGCTCCCATTTGCGTGTCCAGTATCCTGGGGTTCCATCACTGCGGAATGCCAACGCACTTGGTTCGGCAATCTAAAAATTGCCTAACTTTACCCGAACGATTATGGTTCATTCCGTTATGCAACATTTGGTTCATAAAATATCTTTTTTTGGAATTCTGTTGATCTTATCTTCCAATGCATTCGGAAAAGTGACCGACACAATATCTTTCTGGCATATTGACTATAATCAAACAACTATTCTTGAATTATCCCAAGGAATGGAAGGTCACCTCCTAACGATCGATACTGACTCTTTAGGTGAAGATGATCTTCTTGGAATTAAATATTGGGCAGGTTGTTTAGTTTGCAGTGATTGTCCTACACATATCGGAATCTACAACCAAAATAAAAAGCTCATTCAGCATGAAGACGCGAAGGGACCATTTACACCTATTGTCATCAATTTTCGTGAAATATTGCTTCAATTTTGGTTAACAGGTGAATCTGTTTTTGATTGTTACTATCTCGAGGGTAATGATTTCGAACCTGAACGTGCAGTACATGTACTGAGAATTCAATTGGAGTAGAAAACGAACCATAACATAGTAAGTAAAGTCCACCCCCATTCCTTGGCCACGCCAATAGCTCCCAATAACTTGTTCAGTATCCTTGGCTGCCATCACTACGGAACGCCTACGCACTCGGTACGGCAATCTAAAAATTGCCTAACTTTACTCAAACGTTAGCTACTATTACGATATGACTCGAACCTTACTACTTTATGGCTTATTAGTGGTGATTGCTTCATGTAAGAATAATCAAGAAGAAGTTGTTCAACAAGATGTCATTTCAATTGATACTTCATTAAGTGTAACTGAAGGTGAACCATCTATTTATTCTGGCCAATCCCTTGATAGCGTTTATAATTGTCAACTTTTAGTCAATCCAGACAGTTCCGTAATTTTCATTTATGAGTGGAATACACTATGGGTATATGGTGAACATCATGGAGCCATTTCTTGGCTTCATGACAGCACTTACTCAATGGGACTTGAACAGAATTACGCTCAATATATTCGAAAATACTGGTATAAAGACTCTTTTCAAATCTGGCGGAACAAAGAAGATTTCCCTGAATTAGACTCGGCAGAAATTTGGTTTGAAAGTGGACAGAAATTAAATCCAAGTTATGCAGAAAGCGGAATAATTTCATGCCCAATTCCTATTGACAGTAATGAACGCGTTCAAAACATCAACATTAACCCTCATCACTTAAATCCAATAACCCAAGAACCAATTATAATCGGAGTTCCTTCTCGTTCAATCGCGGAATTTGGGCGTGGCCGAAAAGTTGAAATCGAAATTATCATCTCTGGAAATACCATAAAAAGCACAAACCAAAAGCCTACCCAAACAGGTCACTTTGTACTTAAAAAACAGTAGCTAACATAATAGCTAAAGTTTATGTCCACCCTTTGGCCGGCCCGTCTCCCTCCCATTACTTGTACCAAATCCTGGGGTGCCATCACAGGCGGACAGCCAGTATCCGGGGTTCTTTGCCAGCACACTTCACACGCAATAAATTGCTAACTTTAGCCAAACGTTAACAGCTATTACGAGTGGACTTAGAAGAGGCTCAATATATAACAAGGTATTACGCAAACTTTTTTACAAAGGAGGAATCACTAGCTTGGCGTCATTGGTCGACTAAGTACAAATTAGATCACGGTACTTATGAAGACGAGGAACAAAGAGAAAGAAGAAAGAACGCCAACCTTGAAAGAGGCTGGATGACTGAAGATCCTTCAATTTTGGAACTGCTCACAGGTGGAATAGACCAATTTAACATTAGAACTGCTCAAAGAATATTACATGATCATGAAAAGGAAGTCTTCCTGAATAGATGTGAGCAATGTAAAAAGTTAGCTAGGACGCCTAAAGCAAAACAGTGCAGGTTCTGTGGAAATGATTGGCATTGAATAAGAAAATAACAGCTGTTAACATAATAGCTAAAGCTCACGTCCCTTCCTTTGTCCATCACTCTTCCCTCCCATTAGTTTGTCCAATATCCTGGGGTGCCATCACGGCGGAACGGACAATATCCTGGGCTGGCCTACGCACCTCGCGGCGGCATTTAAAAATGCCTATCTTTAGCCAAACGTTAGCATTAATTAAAAGCAAATGAGAATTACTCTAGCCACATTATCTGTATTGTTTCTATCCTTGTCTTTTGGACAAACATATATTGTAAAAGGGAAACTCACTTTTCCCAATTTACCAGACTCTGGCAGAGTTTATTATGAATTCAATGAAGAGCCAACTAAAGAAAAATTTGTTGAGTTCAATGCAGAACATCAATTTGAAATTGTCATTACACAAGAAGATATTTTGAACGATAGTATAGCTAAACTATATTTTACTAGCGATCTGGATTCTAAATGGCCATGTTTCTACAAAATTAACATTGACAATATTCAAAGCTCCAAGCTTTTCACAAAAGAACAAAAAATAGAATTACATGCACACCATGACCATTTCCTAGATTGCGACCTGACAACAATGGAATCTGCTGAAGATGATGGAAATGGAAAATATGTAGGTAAGTATAAGTTTGTGAAAGATGGAATTGAGTATGAGTTAGAATTAATGGATCATTATTATGGGAAAATAATATTTCCACAACTTGATAAACAGTACATGAACGTTGGTCACTCAAGCTGGTCATATAGCGCAGCTTCCGAATCATTGACAATTTCAAGTAATGGTCGAGCAAACAATGATTTTGGGCTCTACATCAAAGAAGACTGGACCGTTGAATTCAAAGTTCAAAACAAATCTGGCAAGCTACTTTTCAATTCAAACTCTGAAAAGTATGTGCTGGTGAAAAACTAATGCTAACATACTAGCTAAAGTTTATGTCCACCCTTTGGCCGGCCCTTTTTTCTCCCATTACTTGTACTAAATCCTGGGGTGCCATCACAGGCGGACAGACAGTATCCGGGGTTCTTTGCCAGCGCACTTCACACGCAATAAATTGCTAACTTTAGCCAAACGTTAGGTACCATTACGATTTGACCTCCCATTATGAAAATAAGCGACAAATTAGGAAAGGAATTCATTATTAAATTACGTGATGAGAACTTCAGGAATTTCAAAAATCAACTGAATAAAGCTCAAGAAACCACACTTGAAGAATTCCAGAATAGAACTAAAAATCCAAATATAGATCCGGAATTACAAAAAACACGTGATTCGAAAATGGAGTTTTTAATTGGCTTAAATTCTGAACAGTCAGTTCAATTAGAACAATTAATTCTTAGCATTATAGACAATACCAATTTTCTCATGCTACGTGAAGCAGAGGAATCACAAACCGACAACCAAGGAATTGGAATCACTTTTAACGGAATTCCGACCAGTGAATTTTCTCAAGAGTTACTCTCGGGAACTTTATTTGGGGAATATTTCTCTTGGCTCGAAACACATAGTGAACTTGGCAGGTTCGAGCACTAGAAAACGGTACCTAACATAGTAAGCAAAGCTCACGTCCCTTCCTTTGTCCATCACTTTTCCCTCCCAGTAGCGTGTCCTGTGTCCTGGGGTGCCATCACGGCGGAACGGACAACATCCGGGGCTTGGCCAGCGCACTCGCGGCGGCATCTAAAAATGCCTATCTTTGCTCGAACGTTAACTTTAATTATGGTCAAGCATTTCTTTCCGCTAATCTGTCTGATTTTGCTAGTTTGTGGCACAGATTCTAGTTCGGAAGAAATGGTGAATAATGAGAATGCTTGTGGCAGTGATTTTGATTCTCTCGTTAAATTCAAGATGACTTTGGCGGAAGAAAAAATTTCTGAAATTAGCTTTATTGACATAGTCAGTGCAGAAAAAAAGATGCAAAATGACTCATTGAAACTGGAATTAACTTACCGCGGAATTCCAGATTCCATTGAGATCAATAATCCCAACATCCCGTTTGGTTATTCGGAATACGGCATGCATCTTGTTTTCCGGAATCAAATGGACACATCAAACATTGATAACATCATAGTTAACCTCTGTTATTACAGGCCAGAACAGTTTTCTGAAGTACAAACAGTTTCTTTCCAAGAATATTTGAATGAATGCGAAAAGTCTATCTTCCATGAATATTTAGGCAATGGTGAAAAAATGGAAGACATAGCGACAGGTTCCATTGCAACAAATGATGAAATAGACGTGAAACAGGTAAACAATTCGATTCGAATATCCTGTTCAAAACAAAATCTATGTTACTACATTGAAGACTATCTGTTAGAAGGTTTTTTCATCATTAATTCATTTAACAATTCCAAAACTACAGACAAGAATAATTTCATCACTCAAACCTTAAATGCAGACTCATTTTTGAGACATTTTTACATTCATAATGTAGGAATTAGAGTGGTAGAAAACTAAAGTTAACATATTAGGTAAAGTTCACACCGTCCCTTGGCCAACGCAAAAGCTCCCATTTGCATGTCCAGTAACCGGGCGTGCCATCACGGCGGAACTCCCTCCCACTTTGCGCGGCAATCTAAAAATTGCCTAACTTTACCCGAACGTTAGGAAGCCATTGACGAGAATGAACAATTACTTGCTCGGAAATTGTCAAATTCAATTCTAGCTCACTTGTCTTGCTCTAACTGATGAAGGGCCGAAATATCAGTGTAAAATTGATATTTGT
>Ga0316204_10009988_pt1 | contig 12415 bp, 7 predicted proteins | sample 6monrhotite_MG_2_FD_205661 | JGI IMG/M metagenome (GOLD analysis project Ga0316204, IMG submission 205661) | Microbial mat bacterial communities from mineral coupon in-situ incubated in ocean water Damariscotta River, Maine, United States -... | ecosystem: Environmental > Aquatic > Marine >...
TGGTTTCTTCAGTGTTGATCGTTGATGAGCACCAACGTAGTCGGGATGTCCTTCAAAAGATCCTTCAGCGATGGGATTTGAATGTGGCTGGGTTTTCGAATGCCGATCAAGCCATTGAAGAAGTTTTGGATTCTGAAAGTGATTATCAACTGATGATCGCTGACGAGAACACATTGGAGAAACTTTCGTCAAACCGACTTCGGCAGTTTCGGGAGCAAAAGCCGTCGCTGAAGATTATTACGCTATCGACCAACCTGAAAGCTAAATCAGGCGATGGCGAATCTGGAAAGCCATTGATCGAATCGCAGTTTAACTTGCTTAAGCCGATCCAGGAGTCTGAACTCTTTGATGCGATTGCTTCAGTGGTTTCACCACACGAAAATATTACAACCCAATTTGACGACGGTGAACCCTATATCCCTTCTCTCAACATACTTGTTGCCGAGGATAATCTAGTAAATCAGCGATTGGCAATGGCGATTCTGTCCCAACGGGATCATGTTGTGACGTTGGCGTCTGATGGTGCAGAGGCGATTGAATTGGCGACCCATGGTGATTTCGATTTAGTACTGATGGATATCCAAATGCCCAACGTTGACGGAATCGAAGCGACCCAAAAAATACGGGAATTCGAACTGGGGATGGACAAGCACACGACAATTATTGCGTTGACCGCGCATGCAGGAGAGAGCGATCGGTCACGTTGCCTTCAAGCGGGCATGGATGGTTATGTGACCAAACCCTTACGACCGCACGATTTAATGTTGGAAGTCAAGCGGCTTGTTAAGAAGGGAGATACCAAAGTCTTCGACGAGCCAACATCGGTTGAGATCCAGACCGAACTGAGGAAAGAGCCTATCCAAAACGGTTCAGTGAATTGGCCCGAAGCCCTTACCCAAACCGCAAACGACGAAACCCTGTTGCTTGAATTGATCGAGATCTTTCGTAACGAATCGCCAAAAATCATGGGTGAACTCGAAGATGCTGTTTCCGAAAACGATTTGTCCAAGATTGCATCCAAAGCGCATTACCTCAAGGGCTCATTTCGTGTCTTTTGTTGTGAGCGTGCATTGGATTTGGCTCAGGCGCTCGAGGTGCTCACTGCGGATGATGACGCCAAAGCAGGGTTTAAGGAATTAGAAACGGAATACAAAGTCGTTTTTGAGGAATTGACGAACTGGAAAAAGCGGGTTTCAGAGTAGTTGGAAATCAAAGGTCGAGAATCAGATGCCAGGATCTCCGCCATTCGTTATCGGGCAGCGGTATGGTTAAACCGCGTGTCCCTCGGGCTGCGTTACGTTCCGGATTCAAGCATGTCCGGCTCAACCTTGCATTTGATTTTTTACGACTTGCGACGACTACATTGAATGGTTTGTCCGTGCTGGATGAATTGATCACCGTGCCAACTCGTTGCGATACGCGGGGCGGTGCTCGCGCGGTTTAACAATGTACCCAGCAAGTTTTCGTGAACAGTGCGATGCTATTCCCGATCGATTTAGGGCTGCGGCTATTTCTTCTTTACAACGACAACCCAGTCGTTTTCTTCACTGCTTCCTTTTGCCGCGGCGTCTCTCATCGGCGGAGCTCCCAGATCGACGTGGCTTCCAGCCGTCACAGTCGAAATTGAGCCCGTTTTCATTTCGCCTCCGGTGCGTGGATTAAACCACTTTACGACATACTCACCTGTCTCGTTTGCCAAGTTCAGTTTCGTGGGTTTGCCATTTGGAAGGTAGACGAGATACAAATCTCGCATGTTTGCAAAACAAAATTTCCCCGCTTTGTTTTCCGGATTGCCGACCAGCGAATCAGCGTTTTTCATTTCCCAAAATGGAATTTCGTTTTCATGGAAGAACTGAATCGCAATTCGGCAATAATCCCAACTTTTATCGCGGCTACGCCAATCTTCACAAACGATATCGTTCTCTGCAAATTGATATCCAAAGTAGTATTCGTTTCCCGCTCCTCCCGCCATAAAAGTTCCCCACAATGTCTCTTTTCGGACCTTGTGGAGCGTGTAAACCATTTTGCCCGTTCGATCTCGACCATCGAACCCTTGGTAGCCGGTGTCGGGGCATTGTGCGTGGGCAGCACTTCCGGATTCATCAAATGCGACGACCCAAGGTTTGCCCGCCGATTCAGATGCAGTTACCCATTTCACCGTTTGAGCATGAGTTGTTTGCAAGCTGCTATTCTGCAATGAAACTCCCGTTAGTCGCGAGTCCGTTCCCAAAAGTGGACGGTAAACACGATCTTGTTGGTCCGGGAAAGTGTGAATCACAATGTTGTGGTCATAGGGATCCAACTCGGACAAGTAATTGATCATTGCGATTTGCTGCTTGGTTGTTTGAGTATTTTCCTCACCAAGATTCCAATTCAAAGCGAGGTTATGCCCGAAACGAGCAATCATCTCGCGGCAATAAAGTTTCCGCTGCGTTCCCAGATTTCCGCCATCGAGAGATTCCGGAACGAAACCGTTTCCTTTCCCTTTCTTATGGTCGTCGTTTTCCGTCTCTTGTAATTTGAAATGCAAATACATTCCTCGAGATGTTGCATGGTCGAAAATGGTGGACCATTGATCCAGCTTGCTGCAATCGTAATGCAGCTTGTCTTCACGCTGAATAAACGGCCATACGTTGTCGCCGTCGCCGCCCGCGTTATAGGTCAAAAACGAAAACGCATTACAGCCTTTGCCGGAAAGGTAATTGACTGCGCCGACCAAACCCTTGCCTTTTCCGTTTTTCCAAGTCGGATCACCTTCTTTCCAGTCTTTCAAATGGGGTGACCAAGTTTTTAAGGGCGCTTTTTTCGGATTGCCAGCAACTGTGTTGTCAAAGTCTGAGTAGGCTAATAATGTCTCCGGTGCATCGGCACCGACTTTTAAAAAGTACTTTCCAGAGCCGGCAAATTGTAAGTAACGTTTTCCAACGTATTGCAGCTGTCCATGGGCTCTGAGATCACGCCCTGATTTGTCAGTCGCTGAAATTTTAAAGCTTCCGTTTTGCCCGTCAAAAGGCTTGAAGCTGGTCGTTTTGACACCAGGATTCAATGCCGCCAGCTTACCGCGACGGAAAGAAATCACATATTTCCATTCGCCAGTTTTGCTCGGTGCAAAGTGGGCTCTCCATACCGTGCCGGATTCAGATGACGAATTTGCGGCGTTTCCGTCTGCGGCAAAATATCCTGGAACGACAAACTCCGTTCCATCAGAATGGCGGAATTTGACGGTAAAAAGATAGTCCGTGAACGGGTTCGGGACGTTGTCTTTCTCGTGAGCGTAAGGACCGCTTAAATCGAGCGTGACCTTATGCCATTGCTTGAGTTCGCCAGTAATTTGCACAGACCCGTCACCGTTGTCGCCACGCGGCCGTTGAAGCACTTGCTCACTGGATGGCTTGGTGGGACTCGTTTTTCGATCTGCGTTAGTGTTCTTCGTCGGGTTCTTTTCCCGGTTGGCTGCCAGTCTCGCTTCTTTGAGCAGAATGGGGGCAATTGATTTCGCTGTTGCATTATCCGCAGCCGAGAATGAAACTGCGGTCCATCGTGCTCGACTGAATTCTTTACCATCTTCGCTACCAATCGAAGATTCGACTTTGATCATTGCTCCTTCAGTGATTTGGATCGATTTCCATGTCTTGTGGAATTTTGCGTGTTCTTCGTAAGTTTGTTTACTAAGTGAGTTGGTGAACTCGCCCGCAAGTTCGCCATCGACACTCAGTTTGTATTTTGATTTACCGTCATTTTCGCCGACGGTTTTGAGCGTTACGTTGTATTTTCCAGTCGGATATGGAAACGTTCGCTCTGCAGTTCCGCGTTTGTGGGATTCAGGATTGATCGCCACCCACTTCTTCTGATCGAAATAAACCCCTGACGTCTTTCCTTCCATGAACATGGATGCTGGCATTTGCAATTCGGTGGTAATGGAACCAGCAATGGGAGTGGGCAGGGCCTTGGGTTGAGCAGGCTGACGATCAGCAGCGACCGGTTTGACAAACGGAAACGTCTGAGGAAGAGTTCCAAAGGCAACCACCGGCGCAGGGCCAATTCCGTTGGGGCGTGAGAAATTCCGGTCCGTTGTCATGAGCCATTTGTCAAATTCAAATCCATCTTCTCGCATCGAGAAGTGAATTACATGTTCACCGGCCTTATCAATATCAAGAAAGATTTTGTACGGTTCGCCGCAATGTTCTTTTTCGGTTCTTTGCTTGCTTTCCCATCGCCAACTCTGTTTTCCTGCACACCACTGCAATCGTTGACCGCTTGCGGGCCACGTCCCATCGATTCCCACATGCAAGCCGTTATCTTCTGATCCTGTAGAAAAAGCCCGGGCCCAAACGTAATATTTTCCCGGTTTGGAAATGTTGACTTTGTAGTGGAGGACAGCCATCGCACCAGCCTTGGGCGAGAAGTTAACGCCTTTGGTTAATTTGTCACCGTGCGTCCGACGCGTGTCGGGAAGAATCTCGAGATAGGAACCGCCACTCGCTCCGGCAACATGGTTCGGGTCACCGTCCGGTTTAACGGATGGCGTAAGCTTGGAATGAGTGTGGTGGAAGGCGCGAACATCGGCGGATGTCTGCTTGAAAAAGTGCTCCGCTTCGACGGCGACGATTCCGTCCGTTTCTTTGAAGACTAAATCCGGTTTCGCGATCGGTTTCTGTGCAGCAACCGGTTTCGAAAGAGCAGGGCAGATGGACAGCGATGGTAGGATGCCCAACAACAAAAATCGCAGGCATGGATTTCTGAAATTCATGGTGTCGTGTAATCCTGTTTAGGAGTTTGGGCTTGGCGCCGTGTTTTCGTATCCTGGCCTTTTCCGCGATTCGGTTTCGTAAATCAGCAGGCGGATAGGACGCTTAATCGATTCGAAGCGTTTTATTTTTGTTTGGCATTGGCTGGCTTTTTCGAAGGCCGCGGTTTGGGGGCCCGACCACGAGCTTGCCAATTTGGGTGTGGCGTGTGGGCTTCATCCATCATCGCCTCCAAGCGTTTTACGATTTCGGGATTTTCGTCCGCGAGATCAACGTCTTCACCAATGTCGTTTCCAAGATCAAAAAGTTGGGTTTTTCCGGTTCGCCATGGCATGCGAATTGCTTTCCAGTCGCCCGCACGAACCGCTTGTTTTCCGCCTTGTTCGTAGAACTCCCAATAGAGATATTTGTGCTTTTTTTGCTGGCGCGATTTTCCGAGTAAGGTTGGAGCAAAGCTGATTGAATCGACATTTTTTGGACAATCTGTCTTCGACAGCTCAGCGACGGTGGCCATCAAATCGCCGAAGTATCCAACGTGATCGGAAGTCGACCCAACTGGTGTCGTTCCTGGCCAACGTGCAATAAATGGAACTCGAATGCCACCCTCATAGAGGTCTCGTTTCATTCCGCGTAGGGGACCGGCGGGATCGAAGAGCTGCGGATTGTGGCCTCCTTCGTTGTGAGGTCCATTATCGCTCGAAAACATCACAAGTGTTTGCTTGCTGATTCCGAGCTCATCCAGGAGATCGAGAATTTTCCCAACATCGCCGTCCATGCGAGATATCATCGCGGCCTGCCCCTTGTTTGGATCCGTCCAATCCTTATCGGCATATTCGCCGAAGTCGGGAACTTCCTGCCCGTTGCCGGTTCCTTTGGTTCCCTCATTATTGGCATGCGGAATGGTCAGCGAAAGAAAAAGAAAAAATGGTTTACCTGATTCGTTTCCGCCAGCATTTCGTTTGATAAACGATAGAGCTTCGTTGGCGACTAAGTCATGCGTGTAGTCGACGCGTTTGGTAGCCCATCCGCCTGTAAAACCACCATAAGATTTGTCGTTCAATTGGACGACATTTTTAAGCTTTTCTTTTTCCTCATTCCGCCACAAAAACTCTGGGTAATAATTGTGTGCATGGACTTGATTGAGCTGCCCATAGAAAAAGTCGAATCCTTGTCGACGTGGCAGGCCCGTTTTTCCGCCAGTGATTTCATCGCCCAATCCCCATTTTCCACACAGGCCTGTTTGGTAGCCGGATGACTTTAAAACCTCGGCGACCGTCACGTCTTGATCACGTAACGTCTGTTTGGACATGTTGGGACCGCCTGCATTCCCCCGAACGTGTGTGTGCCCCATATGTTGGCCGGTCATCAAAACGGATCGAGATGGAGCGCATACCGTGTTTCCAGCATAAAAGTTGGTGAACAACATGCCTTCTTTCGCCATCCGATCAAGCTGAGGCGTTTGAATCAGTTTTTGGCCGTAGCACCCAAGATCGCCATACCCCAAATCGTCAGCAAGAATAAAAATGATGTTCGGTGGTTCAGAATAGGCAAGCGTTGATCGCGATCCGAAACTTACCGCGCATAGAATACAAACGAGAAGGCAATAACGCATGGCGAGCTCTCTGGTATCGTGGAAAAAATGAATGAGTCGAGTCGAATTCTTCGCTGGATTTTCCAGTGTTCAGGTGTTGTCGATTCTGAAATCCGAGTCGAGCGGCATCGTAAATTTGTGTTACCCAAAACAAACGGGTCTACTAATGATGTTCGCCGTGATCGCTAGATGATGAAAGATCGTTTGGTACTAGAAGCAGGCCGACAATGCCCGCAGCACCAAGCGCAAATGCGACCACGATCAATGGCGTAAAGTTCGTCGAGTCTTCGCTGTGGCTGGCCGCGTCTGATTTCAGAGACTTAATCCTCCCGATAATCACAAAGGGCACCATCTCATTGGCAGGTTTTTCTGTTGGTCTACTGCGAATGGTGATCGCTTCGGTCGAGCTCTCAACGACTGCCAGATCGGCGCCCTTCGTCTTGAGTCCGGAGGTGTAAATTTGGGATTGGTTTTGAAAACCGACGTCCGTCACTTTCACTTCAAACGAGTTTGTTTTTGGAGTGTCAAAAGACAGAGAGATACTGATTTGAACGTGTTTGGATAGTTCATCAGGTTCGGTCTTGATTTCGACCGCTTTAGATTCGTGGCCATCCATCTCAACTTTCATTGTTGAAGAAACCTTTTTACTCAACTCGGCCCGAAGTTTTTCGACTTTGTCCTTGTACTTTGCATCGTCTCCGGCGTCAATTTTCATTTCCGACAGCAGCGTATCGAGGGTGACGGGATTGAACCCGACATCGTATTTGATCGTTGTATGCTCAGAATCAACCGTGACCTGCGTCGCGATTTTGACGGTTCCGTCTTTTAGGTCATGCAATTTTGCGTTCGGATCGTCGCCCACAAGAGAAAGAAGAAATAGGCAAGCAGCAAACATTTTGGCTCCGGTTGAGTTTGGCAGATTCGTAATATCGAGGGAAAGCCCGCAAAATACGACGACCGTTGAGTGAAATCGATTAATACAGTTCTAGTTTTTCCTGAAATCGGTAGAGAGGGAAGCGGGTTGCCTCTAAAATAAACGAAAAACCTATTGATCACTCGTTATGATTGAACACGATGGAAAACACCCCAACCCCCATGACCGCTGATGCGGTTCTCGACAGAGAATTCCTTGAGATGCGCGCCAAAATTCTTGAATTGGCGGCATCATTTGATCGATTGGACCGCGGCGAAGGCGGAATCGAGGACGATCGGAGGATGGAATTGATCCGAGAGGCTTTGAAGCTTCTAGAAGATCCGCACGCTGGTCGAGCCGAAAAAATCCAACTGCTGTTTTCCCGAGAATATTCGGGCAGCTGGCGAAACGAATTCGGGATTTAATACCGGCACGACTGCGGCTGCGTTTGGTCGCGAATGATGCCTTGAATACGTTTCAATTACCTAATCACGCACCAACTCCCACCCTTCAAAATGTATTATATCGATCCACACATTCATATGGTTTCGCGGGTAACCGACGATTACGAAACACTTTCTAAAATGGGGTGCACCGCGATGAGTGAACCCGCGTTTTGGGCCGGTTTCGATCGCGGTAGCGCTGACAGTTTTCGCGATTATTTCAAGCAACTGACCGAGGTTGAACCCAAACGTGCCGCTCAGTATGGCATTCAGCATTTCACCTGGTTGTGCATCAACGCAAAAGAAGCTGAAAACGTTGAGCTCTCTCGCGAAGTCATCGCTATGATTCCGGAATTTCTTGATTGTCCCAATGTGCTTGGCATCGGTGAGATCGGTCTGAACAAGAACACCAAAAATGAGGCGACGATTTTCCTTGAGCATATGGAACTAGCGATCAAGTACAACCAACAGATCTTGATTCACACGCCGCATTTGGAAGATAAATTCCAAGGCACAAAAATGATCCTTGATATGTTAACCGATGATTCTCGCGTCGATCCGTCGCGGGTCCTTGTCGATCACGTCGAAGAGCACACCGTCGAAACCGTCTTGGAGAATGGTTTTTGGGCGGGGATGACTTTGTATCCTATTTCCAAATGTACGCCGGCACGTGCAGCGGACATCATTGAAATGTACGGCCCAGAGCGTTTGCTCGCTAACTCGGCTGGTGATTGGGGCCCATCGAAACCGACTGCCGTTCCGGATTTGATTTTTGAAATGCGACGACGCGGTCATTCTGAGGATTTGATTCGTCAAGTGGTTTATGAGAATCCGATTAAGTTCTTTTCACAAAGCCAGAATTTCAACTTTGTTCGACCAGATGGAATGCCAGTTCAGTCGATGCAGTGAAAAGTAAACCTTGATCGAAAAACGTTTTGTGAAAACTCATAATCATTTTTGGCTAAAAGCTAACCGGATGTTCAAAATGAAAAAGTGGATGACGTTGTTTGCCGTTCTTTTGTGTACCGTTCTTCTGCTTGCAACGAGCAGTGGTTTCGCCCAAGAGCCGAACGTGAATACCGGTGACGATGAAAAGCGTGATGGTTTCAAATGGCTAAAGCAATTTGAAGGCACTTGGGCGGTTGTTTCCAAGGCTACCGGAGACGGTGGCACGAGCACGTCAGTCATGAGCTCTCGTGCGGTAGGGGAGCGATGGATGATCAATGAACATCGTGGTCAATTTGGCGAAATGAAATTCGAGGCGGTGCAGACAATTGGCTATGACGCTGAAAAGAAGGAGTTCTCAGGCAGTTGGATCGATTCACTTACCAGTTTCAATTGGAGTTACACGGGCAGCATTGATTCAACCGGTAAGAAGTTGACGTTGAATGCGACAGGTCCGGATTGGACCGACGCTTCAAAAACCCGCAAATACAGGGACGTCTACGAAGTAAAGTCAAAGAATAAGTTTGCGGCTTTATCGCAAATGATGAACGATGCGGGGCAATGGGAAACCTTTATGACCGGCACGATGACGAGGATTCAAAAAGAAAAACTGAAAACAACCGTAACCCCATTTCTGATGTTCGAGGGTAAAGCGGGTGCTGCGATCGATTTCTACAAAACGGTTTTCAACGACACAGAAATCGTTAGCATGACCAAATACGCTGCGGGTGAAAATGGGAAAGAGGGCAGCGTTAAACTGGCGACGATTTCAATTGCGGGTCAAGAGATCAAATGCATCGACAGTCCGATCAAGCATGACTTTGACTTCACTCCCTCGTTTTCATTCTTCGTGGAATGCGAAAATGAAGAGCAGTTGAAAGATCGATTCAGCAAACTTTCGGAGGGTGGCAAAGTCATGATGCCGCTTGACAATTATGGTTTTAGCAAGCGGTTCGGATGGGTTAGTGACCAGTTTGGTATCAGTTGGCAATTGAATCTAAATTAGCAGTCTTTTGATCAAAGGGTGCCATGCCCTTACGCTTGCGTAAGCATGTTGTGTCCGAATTTCGATGCGGCGAAAGAGTCCATGATTGCCATGGGGGAACGAGTGCCATGGTTGCTATTTCGTTGCTTTGGCGTTTTTCTTTCGCCTGACTTCCCAATGAAAATCTTCGCCATCGATGATCAGCTTGAGATTTTTCAATGGCGTTGCGGGCGGCGCGAACGCTTTCGGAACGCTTTCTCGTAACTTTTCTTTGACTCGGTCCAATGATTGGTCCGATGCAAGGTTGTTCCACTCGTTGGGATCGTTTCGGACGTTGTAAAGTTCTTCAGAATCGTCGTCGTAATGGATGTAACGCCAATCTTGATTGATGATCGCGTACGCACCAGGCGTTAAATAGGGGAGAAAAACATCTCGGTCAGTTGCGGTCGTAGGCTGGTTTAGTATTTTGGCAAGCGATTCGCCTTCGAGTCCATCCACGTTTTCCAACTTGCACAGATCGACGAATGTCGGGTACATATCGATCAAACTGACGGTTGAATCGACCGTTGCCGCTTTTGCAACGTCGGGACCGGACCAAATAAACGGCACGTTGGAAGTCCGTTCCCAAAGCGTATGTTTGCCCCAATTGCCTTTTTCGCCATGGTGATAACCGTGATCACTCCAAAGGACGACGATCGTGTTTTCCGCGTTTGGGCTGTCTTCGAGTGTTTTCAAAACACGGCCGAGCATTGCATCCGCGTAAGAAACACACGCTAAATAGCCATGAATAGCGTCTTCGACCGCACCGAGCTTGACAAGTTTGTCGTGATGTTGCCGCTTACGATTTTCCTTTTGGCGACGGATCTTCGCAGGTAAGTCCTCCAAATCATTTTCCTTGTACGCCGGTGCCACGATCTTCTCGCGATCATAAAGATCGAAATACTTCTGGGGAGCATAGTTTGGAAAGTGCGGCGTGTACAAACCGACCGCCATAAAGAACGGTTTGTCGTGTTTCTTTTTCAGAACTTCACAAGCGTAATTAACGCGGCGCGTATCGGCCATTTCTTCCTCTTTTTCGTTTGGGATGCTTCCCCATTCCAAAAAGAGGCCACCTTTTACTTGCTTGCCTTTGTTGTAGACGCTGGCGGGAAAAGGATTCGGAAACGGCACATCACGTTCGTTCTTTGCCATCGGCCAAGTCTCGATACGCCAACCTTTTTGTCGAAGCGTCTGGTTTCGAACAAAAAAATCGTCCCAACCTCTTCGATCGAGGTAGCCTTCGCGATGATGGAAGAGTTTTCCGGAGCCAAACGTTGCATAACCACTCTTTTGAAAACTGACCTGCAATGGTTGAAGTTCCGGATGATCGTGATAGTAAACTTCCGTTCCGTAGCAGCCGGTTGTTGATGCGTATTTTCCGGTAAAGATGGCAGTTCGCGACGGAGCACAGTAGACTCCTGGCGAATGCGCATTCATAAACGTCACGCCGCGTTTCGCCAACGCATCCATGTTGGGCGTCTTCGCCTGTCCATATCCCATGGGACCAACCCAATCACACATATCATCGACCGCAAAGAAAATGACATTCGGTCGGTCCGCTGAACTCGCGTTGGGCGAAAGAGCCAAAGCCATAAATGCAAACACGATAGAAGGTTTCATGTTGACGTCTCGTCGAATTTTGCGGGAATATAGCTTGCGATTTTGCTTTCTTGCGAATGTAACGTCTATCCCTCGATCGCGGTGATTGTTTTAAAGTCATCTTTGAGCGATTGATAAAGTTTCTGATACAGCGGGAATCGCTTATCGTAGGCAAGTTTGTTTTTCTGTTTCTTCTTTGTCTTTTCTTTGATTGCAATGGTCGCATTGCAAGCCTCTTCAATGCTGCCGTAATATCCGGCGCCGACGGTTGCCAACAAGGCGACACCGTAACCGGGACCTTGTTCCGCGTTAATGGTGACAACATCTTGCCCGAAGACGTCAGCTTGCAACTGCCGCCAAAGTGCGCTTTTTGCTCCGCCGCCGGAGACTCGGATTTGATTGACCGGAACCCCCATGCCCTTGATGATTTCCAGGCTGTCACGCATCGAATAAGTTACGCCTTCCATGATCGACCTTGCCAAGTGTCCACGCGTGTGTTTCAGCGTGATTCCGACGAAACTACCTCGTGCATCCGGATCGGCATGCGGTGTTCGCTCGCCAGCAAGGTAGGGCAAGAATGTAAGTCCTTCGGAACCGGGTTGGATAGATTCCGCCTCTTGATTCAGAATCGAATACGGATCGGCTTTGGCACCAAACTCAGAACAAAGGTTTTGAACAAACCACTCGAGCGATCCACCGGCTGCAAGGGTCACGCCCATCATGTGCCATTTACCTTTGACGGCATGACAGAACGTGTGCAATCGGCCTTGAGGATCGACTTCAACTTTGTCGGAATGAACGAACATTACGCCGGAGGTTCCGATGGATGTCGAAAGCACACCCGACTTCACAACGCCGGTGCCTACAGCGTTCGCCGCACAATCTCCTGCTCCACCCACGACGACACAATCGGTGGTCAGGCCTAATAGTTTCGCAACATTTGGCGTGAGATGGCCGGTCACTTCTTCCGATTCGTAGCATGTAGCGAGCAGATCCGGATCAAGTTCAAGCTTACTGAGAAGTGGTTTGGACCAATTCCGTTTTTTAACGTCAAGCAACAACATGCCGCTGGCATCACTGACATCGGTTGCAAATTCGCCGGTCAACCTTCGTCGCACATCATCTTTCGGAAGCAGGACCTTCGCGAGTTTA
>Ga0316204_10009989_pt1 | contig 12412 bp, 10 predicted proteins | sample 6monrhotite_MG_2_FD_205661 | JGI IMG/M metagenome (GOLD analysis project Ga0316204, IMG submission 205661) | Microbial mat bacterial communities from mineral coupon in-situ incubated in ocean water Damariscotta River, Maine, United States -... | ecosystem: Environmental > Aquatic > Marine >...
ATCGCCGATAGTCCCAAGCCTGTCAGCCCCTGTGGCGGATGCCGTCAGAAGATTGCAGAGTTCGCGCAGGGAGACGTGAAAGTGACCCTTGCCACACTGGATGGCGTTGTGCACGAAACAACCGTCGCAACATTGCTTCCGGGAAGTTTTGACGCCGATTACATGAGCCGCGTCTGACATGGACGCACGTGCCATCATTGCCAAGGTCAGAGGCAAAGAGACACCAGGCCAGGAAGAGTTGGCATGGTTCGCTGCGGGTCTGGCCTCTGGCGCGGTGAGTGATGCGCAGGCGGGTGCCTTTGCCATGGCTGTGGTGCTGAACGGGCTCAGCGATGCAGGCCGCGTGGCCCTGACCCAAGGTATGCGTGACAGCGGCGATGTGATGGCATGGGATTTGCCCGGTCCGGTGATCGACAAGCACTCGACCGGCGGTGTGGGCGATTGTGTTTCGCTGATCCTTGCTCCGGTGCTGGCAGCATGTGACACTTATGTGCCGATGATTTCAGGGCGCGGATTGGGCCATACCGGCGGGACGCTGGATAAGCTGGAGGCGATACCCGGCCTCAACATCAATGTTTCGGAAAAGCAGTTGCGCCTCATAACCCGCGAAGTGGGCTGCGCGATTGTCAGCGCGACCGGGCAGATCGCGCCGGCAGACCGCCGCCTTTACGCGATCCGCGATGTGACCGCGACGGTAGAGAGCGTTGATCTGATTACCGCCTCGATCCTGTCCAAGAAGCTGGCGGCGGGGCTGGAAAGCCTGATACTCGATGTCAAATGTGGCTCTGGCGCGTTTATGAAAACCGCGGATGAGGCCCGTGCGTTGGCCCGCGCCTTGGTGGATGCTGCCAATGGGGCCGGGTGCAAGACGGCGGCGCTGATCAGTGACATGAACCAACCTTTGGCGCCTGCGCTGGGCAATGCGGTCGAGGTTGCGGTCTGTATGGAGGTGCTGGCAGGCAATGCCGCTGTGGCCCCACGGCTCTATGATCTGACCGTGGCACTTTGCGCGCAGCTTTTGGTGATGCAGGGCGAGGAGCCGGCATCGGCCAATCACCGCGTAAGCACTGCCATCAGTTCTGGCGCAGCGATGGAGCGCTTTGCCCAGATGATTGCCGCCCTGGGTGGCCCGCCGGATATGGCGCATGACTGGCATACCCATCTGCCCAAAGCACCTGTGGTGGGCGAGGTCACGGCCCCCGAAACAGGGTTTATCACTGCCATGGATGGAGAGGCGCTAGGCCTTGTTGTTGTTGGTCTGGGGGGCGGACGTCGGGTGGAAACCGATAGGGTCGATCCCGCCGTAGGGTTGACCGAAATGGTGGGTTTGGGTGACGCGGTCACGCGCGGCGATCCGTTGTGCGTACTCCATGCGGCGGATGAGGAGACGGCGGTCGCGGCCGCCAGTGCCGTGCAGGCAGCGATCACCATTGGCGATGCGACCACGCCCGGCCCGCTCGTTATTGAAGGGATACATTGATGCCGCGTGCTTTTCTTGTTGTCATCGATAGCGTCGGGATTGGTGGCGCGCCGGATGCTGATCGTTTCTTCAACGGTGATCTGCCGGATAGCGGGGCAAACACCATGGGGCATATTGCTCGGGACGTCGGCCTCAACGTGCCGACGCTGGATGCGCTGGGCTTGGGCGCTGCCGTCAAGCTGGCGTCGGGCGAGGCGGCGGTTGGCTTGGGGCGCGCGCCCACAGGCGCATGGGGTGCGGCGACCGAGGTTTCGCATGGTAAGGATACGCCTTCGGGGCATTGGGAACTGGCGGGCGTGCCGGTCCCGTGGGAGTGGCATGTGTTTCCCGACACGGACCCGGCATTTCCAGCCGATCTGACCGCATTGATCTGCGCCATGGCCGGCACCGACGGGATCTTGGGCAATCGTCATGCCTCCGGTACCGTCGTGATCGAAGAGGAGGGCGCGGCCCACCTCAAGACCGGATGGCCGATCTGCTATACATCCGCCGACAGCGTGTTGCAGATCGCAGCACATGAGGAAGCCTTTGGGCTTGCGCGGTTGATGACGCTTTGCAAGGACCTTGCGCCGACCTTGCACAAGATGAAAGTCGGGCGGGTCATTGCACGGCCATTTGTCGGTGACGTGGGAAATTTCAGCCGTACAGTAAATCGCAAAGATTTCGCCATTGCGCCGCCATCACCGACGATCTGCGATTTTGTGCATGATGCAGGGCGTGCGGTGCACGCGGTGGGCAAGATTGGCGACATCTTTTCGATGCGCGGCATTGATGATCTGCGCAAAGGCCGCGACGTGGCCCTGATGGGGCATATCAACGATCTGGTGACAGAGGCTGTGGATGGGTCCCTTGTATTCGCCAATCTGGTGGAGTTCGACAGTGAATACGGGCATCGGCGTGATCCGGCGGGCTATGGCAGGCACCTTGAATGGTTCGACGCGGCCCTTGCCGATCTGCTGCCCAAATTACGCGCCGATGACCTGTTGATCGTCACCGCCGATCATGGCAATGACCCCACGTGGACGGGCACGGATCACACTCGCGAACGGGTGCCCGTTCTGGTTCACGGGGTCGGTGCAAAGGAATTGGGGCAACTGGCGTTTGTCGATGTCGCTGCATCAATCGCCGCCCATCTGAATGTGCCATATGCTGGCAAAGGAAAGAGCTTTTTATGAACTTCCGCACCCTGCCAAAGGTCGAATTGCACACCCATCTGGAGGGCTGCGCGCCACCAGCCTTTATCAAGGGGCTGGCGGCAGAAAAGAGCATCGATATCAGCGGGATATTTACCCCTGATGGCGGTTATGCCTTCCGCGATTTCGATCATTTCCTTGCGATCTACGAGGCCGCTTGCACAACTTTGCGGACGCCTGATGATTTTCGCCGCCTGACAATGGCGGTGCTGGAGGAAACAGCGGCGCATGGGGTGGTCTATATGGAGACCTTTGTGTCGCCTGATTTTTGCGGCGGCGGTGATCTGGTGGCCTGGAAGGAATACGTGGCCGCGATGGAGGATGCCGCACGCGAAGGCGAGGCGCGGCTTGGGATTACCCTGAAAGGCATCGTCACCGGCATCCGGCATTTCGGGCCTGACGCCAGCAAACCGGCGGCAACTTGTGCGGCGGAAACCTTTGGCGATTTCATCACAGGTTACGGCATGGCGGGCGGCGAAATGGTTGGGCGCCCGGCGGATTATGCCTATAGTTTTGACATTGCCCGCGAGGCGGGTATGCCGCTCACGTGCCACGCAGGGGAATGGGGCGGTGCCCAAATGGTCGCCGAGACAATCCGTGATCTACGGGTGGAGCGCATCGGGCATGGGATCGGCGCCATTGATGATCCGGCCCTGATAGCGCTGATCGCCGAGAAGGGGACCGTGCTGGAGGTGTGCCCGGGGTCGAATGTCGTGCTGAAGGCCGTGGATGGCTGGAGTGCCCACCCTATTGCCAAATTGCGCGACGCGGGCGTGAAAGTGACGGTCTCTACCGATGATCCGCCCTTCTTTCATACCACGATGACGGCGGAGTACGACATGCTGCACCGGACTTTTGGGTGGGACGAAGAGGATTTCAAGACATTGAATGAAACCGCCCTCGCAGCCGCCTTCTGCGGCCAAGACACAAAGGCCCGTGTGGCCAAACGACTGGAGCCTGCCCCATGACCGAACACGTCACGCATGTCACTCATCCGCTGGTTCAGCACAAGCTGACGCTGATGCGGCAGAAAGGTACATCTACCGCTGTGTTTCGGCAGTTGCTGCGCGAGATTAGCCAGTTGCTTGCCTACGAAGTAACCCGCGGCCTGCCGATGACGACAAAGCGTATCGAGACACCGCTTGAACCAATGGAGGCGCCTGTCATTGACGGCAAGAAGCTGGCCTTGGTTTCGATCTTGCGTGCAGGCAACGGGTTGCTGGACGGGGTGCTGGAACTGATCCCATCGGCGCGCGTGGGCTTTGTCGGGCTCTACCGCGATGAGGCGACGCTCAAACCGGTGCAGTATTATTTCAAAGTGCCGACCGAACTTGAGGACCGTCTGGTAATCGCGGTTGATCCGATGCTCGCCACAGGTAATTCTTCCGTGGCTGCCATCGATCTTCTCAAAAAGGCGGGGGCGAAGAACATTCGTTTCCTGTGCCTGCTGGCGGCACCCGAAGGGATCGCGCGCATGCAGCAGGCCCACCCCGATGTGCCAATTGTCACGGCAGCGATCGACAGCCATTTGAACGAATTGGGCTATATCGTGCCGGGGCTGGGCGACGCGGGCGACCGGATGTTTGGCACCAAATAGTGTCAGATATTGCAGGTATTCTGCAAACTGACCCAATCGCCATCGCCCAGGATCAGCGGAACGTCCTGCCCTGCCAGAGGATCAACACCAAGGTCTGGCATCGTGCCGGTGCGGGCATCTACCGCCGCCAGATAAGGTGCCTGCGGAATTTGCGCTGCGGCAAGAGCATCGCGGAGAGTTTCCGGGTCGGGCGCAGTGCGGTCCCGTTGCAAAAGACCTTGCGTATTGCGGCGCAGAATGTCGCTGGGAATTTCGCCGGTCGTTAACAAACGGAATGTTGCGCCCAGCCCCGCCTGATTCAACAAAGCCTCAAGCGGGTCTGTTCGCGCAACTGCGGTCTGCCCCGCGAGGATGAACCCAGCCGCCACTGCCGGGTCATCAGCGCTTTGCAACATGCCATAGTCCAGGACAATCAACCCGCCGGGCAGGGACACCGCACCCTGCGGCAGGTTCGGCACCACGATGATCTCCGCCTGCGTCGCCGGACCCAAAAGCCGTTCCGCAAGACGCAGGGCTGCGGCTTTCGCTCTGGGCGACTGGCAAGTCGCTCCGGTTTTGTCTTGCATATATGCCAGCATCTCGGCGCCGATTTCGGCGCGTTTGGAGGCCGGAACAACAGACAATGTCTGGCGCGTGAGCGCACCGGGTAGCCAGAAAAACGCGAGCGCAACCGTGACAGTGATAACCCCAGCTGTCAGCCAATGGCGCAATTTGCCGGGATGGGGGCGGGATTTGGCAAGGGCCTTGCGTACCTCTTCGATGGCTTCAACCATTGAAGCATCCGAGATTTCAAGAACCTCGCTGGCGTCGTCGTCGGGGGCATATATTGCCGGTGTTTCGTCCGGGTTTTGCCGGATCAGCGCGGGCAGCGACCAATGGGCCAGCGGGCGGCCTGTGCCGTCTGCGATGACCAATGTGGCATTGCCAAATGAGATCGTGACATCGCGCCGCTGCGCGTCGGGGCCTGCACGCCACAACGCATCGCTTTCCAGCCGCACATAACGATCCAGTGCTGTCATTTGCCATACTGCCCTTTTTGCGCAGCCTAACGCGGCAGGTGCAGATTGTCATGTTGGAAACGACTTGCTGGCGACAGCATGCGTTGCGGGCCCGGACCCTCCGGAGGCATCCCGACATGCGCCTAGAACGCCCTGGCCAGCTTTCGAAGTTCGAATTTCTGGATTTTCCCGGTCGATGTTTTTGGCAGCTCTTGAAACACAACTTTCTTGGGGCATTTGAACCCTGCCAGTTTCTCTCGCGTGAAAGCAATCATTTCGGCTTCATCTGCGTTGGCTCCGTCTTTCAATTCCACGAATGCGCACGGCACTTCGCCCCATTTGTCATCGGGCTTGGCCACAACGGCGCAGAGATTGACGGCCGGATGGTGCATGAGCGCGCCTTCGACTTCGACAGAGCTGATGTTTTCACCGCCCGAGATGATGATGTCCTTGGCCCGGTCTGATATCTGGATCGAACCGCCGGGGTGCTGAATGGCGAGGTCTTCGGAGTGGAAATAACCGCCTGCGAAAGCCTTCTCCGTCGCTTCGGCGTTCTTGTAGTAACCCTTCATGACCGCATTGCCGCGCATCACGATTTCGCCTTGCGTGGCGCCATCGCGGGGCACTTGGCTCATAATGTCGTCCACGACAGTCACGTCCTCCATCATCGGGAAGGCAACGCCCTGGCGTGCCTTGATCGCGGCTTGTGTATCATCGGGTAGTGCGTCCCATGTTTCGTCCCAGATGCATTCGGTCACATGCCCGTAGGTTTCGGTCAGCCCGTAAACCTGTTTGACATTGAACCCCAGCTTGCCGATGGCGGCCAATGTTGCCGGGGCAGGGGGCGCGCCTGCGGTGAATACCTCGACGGTATGATCAAAGCGCCGCCGTTCTTCATCTTTCGCATTGACGATCAGGTTCAGCACGATGGGCGCACCACCGAAATGGGTCACATCCTCGTTGCCAATCGCAGCATAAATGGCCTTGGCCGAGATGTCGCGGCAGCATACCACCGTGCCGCCCAATGCCGGCATCATCCATGTATGGTTCCAGCCGTTGCAGTGAAACAGCGGCACGATTTGCAGGTAGCGCATGAAAAGCGGCAGTTCCCAACTGATCGGTGTCCCCATCGTCATCAGATACGCGCCGCGATGGTGACAGACGACACCTTTGGGCCGCCCGGTCGTGCCTGAGGTGTAGTTGAGCGCGAGGCTCTCCCATTCATCTTCCGGCAGGATCCATGCGAAATCCGGGTCGCCGGTTGCCAGAAAATCTTCGTAGTCCTGTTGTTCGGCCATCGCGTGCACGCCCGCCTGATCGTCGGGAACCTCGATAATCAGGGGTGCGGGACCTTCCATTTGCTCGACAGCGGCCATTGCCAGCGGCAGGAATTGGCTATCGACAAGAGCGACCTTGGCCTCGCCGTGGTCCAGAATATAGGCGACGGTATCGACATCAAGCCGGGTGTTGATCGTGTTGAGCACAGCACCGCAGGCAGGCACACCGAATGCAGCTTCGGACTGGGCGGGGATGTTGGGAAGGATCGTCGCGACGACATCACCGGGTTGCACGCCAACTTTCGTGAGCGCCGAGGCCAGCCGTGACACGCGGCGGTAGTATTTGGCATAGGTCAGACGTGTCTTGCCGTAAACGACGGCCTCACGATCCGCAAAGACCAATGCCGCCCTCTGCAAATGCGACAACGGCGTCAGTGGCACATAATTGGCTGCCCGCTTGTCCAATCCTGTTTCGTCACGCATCCAACCCATGTCGCCCTCCCGCTGCAACTGTCGCTTTGAGGGTTGAGTATTGCGCCAAACTGGGGGCTTTTGGAAGCCAGAACTGAACGCCAAGGAAACGCCATGACCCAGCACGTCGCCCCGACCCGTGCCGCCCTGTTCATAGTGTCGGGAATGGCCGCGCTGGGGCTGGCCGATAACTTTACCCTCTACATCACAGAAGATGGGTCGCTCTGGCAGTTTCATCTGCTGCGCAGCCTCTTTGCACTCTTGATCCTGGCTGTGATCGCCGTGGTGGGGGTAGGGACACTCCGGCCCAAGCGGTTCTGGGCTGTCGGCGCACGCAGCGTGATCCTGGGGATCGCGATGCTGATCTACTTTGGCTGTCTGGCCATCCTGCCTGTGGGACTGGTTGTGGCGGGGTTCTTTACCGCGCCGCTCTTTGTGGCGCTGATCGCCGCCTTGTTCCAAGGCAAGCGCATCACAGCCTTGCATGCTTTGGCCATCGCTCTGGGGTTTGCCGGCGCGCTGATGGTGATCCGCCCCGACCCGGGCAATCTTGATTGGGTGGCGTTCCTGCCGATCCTGGCAGGCCTGTTTTATGCCATTGGTTCTGTTGCGACGCGGGCATGGTGCGAAGGCGAAACGACGATGGCGCTGACTGGCGGGTATTTTGTCGTCCTTATGACGATGGGCGCGGCTGGCAGTCTGGTCTTTCCCGGGATTGGATCGGGCGCTGATGGCTGGGCTGCGCGGGGATGGATGCCACTTGACGCCGCAATGCTGTTCTGGATCGCTGCACAGGCGGTCGGGACATTGATCGGGATCCTGTTTATCTTCCGGGGTTACCAGATCGGCGAGGCCAGTTCTGTTGCCGTTTTCGAGTTTTCGCTTCTGATCTTTGCCAGCGGCTGGGCATGGTATCTTTGGGGTCAGGCCGTGACACCATTGGCCTTGTCGGGGATGGCATTGATCATCCTGTCTGGCGCGGTCATCGCATTGCGCCGGACGCCATGATTATTTCACCCAAGAAGTCTTACGTCTTTGTGCACATCCCCAAGACGGGCGGGACGAGCCTGACGTTGGCGTTGGAAGAACGCGCTGCTGCTGATGACATTCTGATCGGAGATACCCCCAAGGCGCAGCGCCGGCGCAAGCGCCAGCAAGCCCTGCAAGCGCCCGGTCGCCTGTGGAAACACAGTCGCTTGCGCGACGTTGCCGGGCTCTATCCCGATGATGCATTTGTCTTTACTTTGGTGCGCAATCCTTGGGACCGATTGGTGAGCTATTATCATTGGCTGCGAGAACAGGAATTTGATCACCCTGCGATCCAGGTGGCCAAGTCAGCCAAATTCGCGGCGTTTCTCGGCGACGCTTCAGTGCAGGATGCGGTACGGCTGAACGGCTATGCAAGTCATGTCACGGATGCCAATGGACAAGAGCGTTGCGACCTTTTCGCCCGGCTTGAGCATCCTGAGGATCTGGAGGTGCTTTGGAAACACTTAGGTTTTCAGCTAAGTATTCCGCATGTCAACCGGTCTGAACGCAATCTGGACTGGCGCATCTACTACGACGCAGAAACCTTTGAGGTTGTGCGGAAAATAGCAGCCGAGGACATCGCGCGATTTGGATATGACACGTCCCTCTAGAATGGCGCACCCCCGCGTCGGGGATGCACCCTGTCGATCAGGCTGCCTTGTCAGCGGCGGCAAAACGTTTGTAGAAATCCTGACCCTTATCGGCCATCTCGCGCAGCAGGGCCGGTGTGGTGAACCGCGCACCAAACTGCGCGGTCAACTGGTCGCAACGCTCGGCGGCATAGGGTGCGCCGATCATGTCGAGCCAGCTGAACGGGCCGCCGGACCAAGGCGCAAAGCCCCAGCCAAGGATCGCGCCGACATCACCTTCGCGGATGTCTTCCAGCACGCCATCTTCCAAGGCGCGGACCGCTTCGAGCACCTGCGCAAACAGCAGACGGTGCTGAACTGTCGTCAGGTCAGGCTGTGCGTTAGCGACGGGATATCGGGCTGACAGCCCATCCCACAGGCCCTGACGCTTGCCTTTTTCATCATAGCTGTAAAAGCCCGCGTTGGATTTGCGCCCCAGACGTTCCTGATCGAACATCCAGAACAGCACCTCGTCGACTTCGCCATCAGGATAGGCATCGCCCATCGCGGCCTTGGTTGCCTTGGCGATCTTGACGCCCAGATCAACGGAGGTTTCATCGACCAGTTGCAGCGGGCCCAGAGGCATGCCGACCAATTTGGCAGCGTTCTCGATCAGCGCAGGTTCAACCCCTTCCTTCACCATCCGAATACCTTCGTTGATGTAGGGAATGATGCAACGGTTGGCGTAAAAGAAGCGTTCGTCATTCACGACAATCGGCGTCTTGCGGATCTGGCGCACGAAGTCGAGCGCCTTGGCCACGGCGACATCGCCGGTTTCCTTGCCCTTGATGATTTCCACCAGCAGCATCTTGTCGACCGGGCTGAAAAAGTGGATGCCGATGAAGTTTGCCGCGTCAGCCGAGGCCTTTGCCAGTTCGGTGATCGGCAGGGTCGATGTGTTGGTGGCAAAGATGCAATCGGGGCCGGTGACAGCCTGCACCCGGGCTGTGACATCCGCCTTGACGCCAACATCCTCAAACACGGCCTCGACCACCAGATCACAGCCCCTGAGCGCTTCATAATCGATTGTCGCGTTTATCAGACCCAGCACCCTGTCTTTCTTTTCCTGTGTAACCTTCTTGCGCGCCATACCCTTGTCGAGGTGTGCGGTGGTATAGGATTTTCCCTTATCCGCCGCGTCCTGCGTGCTGTCGATCAGAACAACTTCGATCCCCGCCAAAGCAGAGACGAGCGCAATGCCAGCGCCCATCATGCCTGCACCAATGACACCAACCTTCGCGACCTTCTGGTCGGCAACTTCAGGGCGGTTCGCGCCCTTTTCCAAAGCTTCCTTGTTGATGAAGAGGCTCCGGATCATGGCAGAGGACGAAGGGTTCATCAGGACGTTGGTAAACCACCGCGCCTCGATCTTGAGCGCAGTGTCGAAAGGCACCAGCGCGCCTTCATACACCGCAGACAGCAGCGCCTTGGCCGCCGGGTAGACACCCTGCGTCTTGCCGTTGACCATGGCCGATGCGCCGACGAAAGTCATGAAGCCAGCAGGGTGGTAAGGCGCGCCACCGGGCATTTTGTAGCCCTTTTCGTCCCATGGTTTGACGATGGATGGCCCCGACAGCACCCATGCCTTTGCAGCAGAAAGCAATTCCTCGGCTGGCACCACCTCATCCACGACACCCGCCGCCTTGGCTTTCATGGGGTCGTTCAGCTTGCCCTCCAGCAGGAGCGGCGAGGCCCCCATGGCACCCAGCTTGCGCGACAGGCGTATCGTGCCGCCTGCGCCGGGGAAGATACCGATAAGAATCTCGGGCAGACCGATTTTGGCTCTCGGGTTGTCAGCGGCAAAGATGCGATGACAGGCCAGCGGAAGTTCCAGACCAATGCCGAGGGCAGTGCCGGGCAGGGCGGCTGCAATGGGCTTGCCGCCCTTGTTCGTCTTGGGGTCCATGCCAGCACGTTCGATCTTGCGCATGATGCGGTGGGCATTCATGATTCCATCGAACAATCCCTGTGCCGGATCATCGCCGGCCATTTCCTTCATCTTGGCAATCACGTTCAGGTCCATGCCGCCAGCAAAGCTGCCTGCCTTGCCAGAGGTCAGAACGACACCTTTGATGCCGTCATCGGCCAGCGCCTGATCGACCAACGCCTCAAGGTCGTCCCATGCGGGGAGGTTCATCACATTCATGGATTTACCAATGGTGTCCCAGATGATTGTGGCGACGCCATCGGCATCAATGGTCATTGTGAAATCGGTCATAGCTCTTTGCCCCTTACACACGTTCGATAATTGTGGCCGCACCCATGCCGGATGCGATGCAGAGTGTGGCAAGGCCGGTGCCCTTGCCTGTCCGCTCAAGCTCGTCCAGCAACGTGCCGATGATGATCGCGCCGGTCGCGCCAAGCGGATGCCCCATCGCAATAGAGCCGCCGTTGACGTTGACCTTGCTGTGATCCACATCAAAGGCTTGCATGAAGCGCAGGACCACAGAGGCGAAGGCTTCGTTGACCTCACAGAGGTCGATGTCGCTGAGGCGCATCCCTGCATCGGCCATGATCTTTTCGGTGACAGGCACCGGACCGGTCAGCATGATGGTGGGGTCCGTGCCGATCTTGGCGGTGGCCTTGATCCGCGCGCGGGGTTTCATGCCATGCGCCTCGCCCCACTCTTTGGAGGCGATCAGAACGCCGGCCCCGCCATCCACGATACCCGAGGAGTTCCCGGCGTGGTGGATGTGGTTGATCTTTTCCAAATGCGGGTACTTCATCAAGGCAACCTTGTCGAAGCCGGGCATGACTTCGCCCATGGCCTGAAAGGCGGGGTTGAGCGCGCCCAGCGTCTGCATGTCTGTTTCGGGGCGCATGTATTCGTCGTGATCAAGGATCGGCAGACCGTTCAGGTCACGCACGGTCACGATGGACTTGTCGAAACGCCCGTCATCCCAAGCCGCCTTGGCGCGCCGCTGGCTTTCCACGGCCAATTGGTCGGCATCATCGCGGCTAAAACCATATTCGGTGGCAATGATGTCCGCAGAGATGCCTTGCGGTACAAAATAGCTTTCCATCGCGATCGACGGATCAACCGCAATCGCCGCCCCGTCAGAGCCCATGGCCACACGACCCATCATCTCGACGCCTCCCGCAATATAGGCCTGACCTGCGCCACCTTTTACCTGGTTGGCGGCAAGGTTGACCGCTTCCATGCCAGAGGCGCAGAAACGGTTGATCGAAAGGCCGGGGATCGACTGATCCAGATCCGAGGCCAGAACGGCGGTGCGCGCAAGGCACCCCCCCTGTTCACCGACCTGCGTGACATTGCCCCAGATCACATCCTCGACCGCATGGCCGTCCAGTCCGTTACGTTCTTTGAGATTGTTCAGCACGCCGGCAGACAGGCGCGCGGATGTCACCTCGTGCAGGCTGCCGTCTTTGCGGCCTTTGCCGCGGGGGGTGCGCACGGCGTCATAGATATAGGCTTCGGTCATTGGATCCTCCGGGTAAGGCTGCGTCACCCAAGGGCGCGCGGCATCAGGTCATAAGGGTGTTTCCAACCGGGCAGGGCGGCGATAGCGTCAAGCCAGCGGTCGATGTTGGGATATTCTGTGCGGTGGAAAGTGAAATCCTCGGGGTAGTAGAGATAACCGCAACAGGCGAAATCGGCGATGGTGACCTCTTCACCAGCCAGCCAGTCGCGGCCTTCCAGATGTGTTTCCATGATCTTTAGTGCCGAGGCCAGGCGCATGGCTAAGAAAGCGTTCACATCCGCGTTGCGCCTGTCCT
>Ga0316204_10009990_pt1 | contig 12412 bp, 6 predicted proteins | sample 6monrhotite_MG_2_FD_205661 | JGI IMG/M metagenome (GOLD analysis project Ga0316204, IMG submission 205661) | Microbial mat bacterial communities from mineral coupon in-situ incubated in ocean water Damariscotta River, Maine, United States -... | ecosystem: Environmental > Aquatic > Marine >...
AAGTTGAGTTGTACGCTCAACAAAGAGCTTGGCTGCTTCGTAGTTCTCTTGTGCTGTGGGTAAGATGATCGAAGGTGGTGGGTCAAAAGTATCGGTTGGACGCAGCTCGAGAGTCAGGCTCTTTGCGCCGAGTTCGCCATAGAACCAGTCTGATGAATCGCCAGCAGCTGGGTAGAGATCGACCGCTTGCATCGGGTCATAAAACACACCCGAGTACGAGAGGATCTCGTCCGACATGTCTGTCGCGAGATTATCATAGAAAGTGCGATCGGGTTCCGGGGTGGTAACACCAAAGGCATACCCGTAAGGCCACAGGATGAGCTGTGAATATGTGTGGTAATCGATATGGGCAGCGAACTTGTCGCCGAAGCTCAGCGCGAGATCGCGGAGGGCTTGAGTCTCTGGCTCGGAGAATGGTCCAGAGCCATGGTAGGTGTCGTTGCCGGGGTCAGATGAAGCGCCCTCGCCGCCCCACTCGTATCCCCAGTTGCGGTTGATATCGACACCGAAGTTGCCGCCAGTATTTCTGCGGTTCTTGCGCCAGAACCGGTAGTCTGACCACGTGTGAAGATACCCGTCAGGATTCGTGACAGGGACAATGATGATCCTCGTTGAATCGAGAATGTCTTTGACCCGTGTATCAGAGTCGTATGAATCAACAAACTTAGAGGCGAGATAAGAAACCGTCATCGGCGAAACCCACTCGCGTGCATGCGTTGTACCATGCCAAAGAATGACCGGGCGATCCGCCGCCGAGTTCCCCGGCGCATCCGGTCCGGTGATCGTCAAGGCGTAGATGTCGTTGGCATTGATGGAATCACCAATGTCGGCCATCGAAGCGAGATCGGGACGAAGAGCTGCAATATTGTTGAAGTACGTAATAATGTCGGCAAACTGTTTGTAGTTAGCAAACCATGCGTCATCGTGAACAGACACACCGCGTTGACCTTCGTTGACTTGTTCAAGATCAAGATGCTCTTGCTGTATTACTTGATCCCAACTGGCGTCCGAATGTGCTTGGAGATCTCCGATGAGTACATCGTGGGCGATGCCGAGCTTGGTGATTGCATCGAGGTTGGTCCGTATGATCTGCACATCAAGGATCCCGACGCCGACTCGTTCTGACCAGACCGATTCAACGAGTTTGAGCATCGAATCGAGCTGAGCCTGTGAGGTCGTTCTGACTCGGATGACCATCTGTCCTTGGTATACCTTCGCGGGAGAGTGATTGAGCAAGTCGATGCGCTCGATCTGCGGGAGATCAATGGCTTGGGCGGTTGCCATCGAAGTGCACAGGCCACAGACGAGCGAGAGAACTGTGGCGGTACAACTGATTTGGGTACGCATCGAAAGAACTCCTGAGCTGGGATGCTCTTGACTGAACATTCTTTGCCAGAGATTCGGCAAAAAATGATCTGCTTGTGACTTAGTTTCAGATAAACACTGATACTACAAATATGCGGATCTGGACCAATCCGCACAACTGCGCATCGAAGAATCGGGACAAACACCGCCCGATACGCCCTGCGCACAAACACATACGCCTGATCTGGTTGATAGTTGCATATATTCATCGGATTGAAACGGATCGGATTGTCCCCTTGCGTTCTTATCCAAAACAAGGCACAATGAGATCTTCATGGTTCGTCGGCGGCCAATCCGTCGATTTGTGCGGAGAATGTTCGTATGGGTGTGCAAGAAATCGAAGAGGCTCAGGGCGGACATCAGCATCGCGCGACGATTCAGCATGTGCTCAACGATATTCGTGCGCTTGAGCTTATGCTCGAGAAAGACATGTTCGAGACTGGCGTTCGTCGAATCGGGGCTGAGCAGGAACTCGCCCTGGTCGATGACGCCAATACGCCTGCCCCGGTCGGACCCGAGGTGCTCGAAGAACTCAACGAGCCGAAGGCAACAACAGAGATTGGGAGATTCAACATTGAACTCAATCTCTCGCCGATGGATTTTACTGGCGAAGCGCTCAGTACTATGCACGCGGAGATTGACGAGATGATGGGGCGGGTGAAGCAGGCAGCCGCCAACCAAGGCTCGAAACCGATTTTGATCGGGATGCTCCCGACGCTGTTGCAAGAGCATCTCTCGATGGATTACATAACGCCACGCCCAAGGTATTACGCGCTCAACGACCTGATCACGAAGGCCAAGGGCGGGCGTTACGATATCCGGATCAAAGGCATCGATGAGCTCAAGTTCACGCATGACAATGTGATGGTCGAAGCGCTCAATACATCGTTCCAGCTCCATTATCAAGTCAGCCCGGAGGAGTTCGCGTTGTGCTACAACTGCGCTCAGCTCATCGCTGCCCCAACACTGGCAGCAGCGGCCAACTCGGCCGTGCTCTTCGGCAAGCGCCTCTGGCACGAGACACGAATAGCGATATTCGAGCAGGTGGTAGACACTTCGGGTTCTGAGATTCCCTCTCAGCGTGATGTGCTCAAAAGGGTTCGGTTTGGCGAAAAATGGGTCGAAGATTCGGTATTGGAAATCTACAAAGAAGATATCGCCCGATTCCGCGCCATGTTCGGTCCTGACAAGGAAGAAGATGCGATCAACATCGTCGAGCGCGGCGAGATTCCCAAGCTCTACGGCTTGCAGACACACAACTCAACAATGTACCGATGGAATCGTCCATGCTACGGCATCACCAACGGCAAGCCACACCTGCGCATCGAGAACAGAGTGTTGCCTGCTGGTCCGAGTGTGGTTGATGAGGTGGCCAATGCCGCGCTCTGGTTCGGGTTGATGATCCAGATGCCGAAAGTCTACCCGGATCTCACCCAGCGTATGCCCTTCACGCATGCCCGAGCGAACTTTGTCGCCGGCGCCCGCAACGGGCTCAACTTCAAAATGCACTGGATTGACGATACAACCATCTCAGTGCGCGATCTGTTGCTTGAAGAGCTCATCCCGCTTGCACGGGCAGGGCTCAAATCATGTGATATCCATCAAGACGATATCGAGCAATATCTGGGCATCATTGAAGCCCGCGTGGCTTCTGGACGAAACGGGGCAAGATGGATGCTCGATTCAGTGGCGAAGATCCACGACTTTGGCACACGCTCTGAGCGATTAAGTTCATTAACCGCAGCAACGATCTCGAGACAAGAATCAGACAAACCTGTTCATGAATGGCATGATGCGGAACTCGGCGAGGGGGGGAACTGGAAACATCACTTCATGCGCGTCGGGCAGTATATGAAGACAGATTTGTTTACTGTCCAAGAGGACGAGTTGATCGACCTAGCGGCATCGATCATGGCATGGGAAAAGGTTCGTCATATCCCGGTCGAGGACGATAAGCACAACCTTGTGGGTTTGCTGAGCTACCGAGCGATCTTGAAGGTCGTTTCGGACCCCACACTTAGGACTAAGGGCTCGGTAGCGGTATCGGACATCATGGAGCGCAACCCGATAACAGCGACGCCCGAGACACTGAGCCTCGATGCGATCGCGATGATGCGGAGCCATGGGGCATCGTGCCTGCCGGTAATCAGCGAGGGAAAGCTCATCGGAATCGTCACAGAGCATGATTACATGCGGATTGCAGGGCAGCTTCTCGAAGATCAACTCCGGATCGAGCCAGTTCGTAATTCCAGCGTGAATGATCAGGTTTGACGCCTTTTTTACCAGCGGATATCTATAATGCTGTGCAGACAATTTGTATACAAGGACGGCCCATAGGTGATGTCCACCAGCGACGATCGTACAAAGCAAACTACTCAAGTTGGCGGTGTGAAGCCTTCTAATGGTTGCGAAGCGCGCTGGACGCGGCGTGAGCTGGGAAGGTTCGAATCCGACGGACGGATCGGAACCACGCTCGTCGTCATCGGCGGTGTCCACGGCAATGAACCCGCTGGATTAATCGCGGCACAGCGCGTGCTTGATCAGCTCGAATCCGATCAGCCCACAGGTTTCCATGGGCGATTGGTTGTGCTTGCGGGAAATATGCCCGCGCTCAATCTTGATGACAAAGAAGCTCGTTATATCGAAAACGATCTCAACCGACTCTTCACCGATGAGCAGATCACGAAGCCCGCGAGCACAAGCGTTGAGCACGAGCAGATGCAAGATCTCCTCGCTGAGCTCCGCGCCCAGCGTGCCCATTGTGAGCGGATGATTGTGATGGATCTGCATACAACAAGTTCCGATGCGCCCCCGGTTGCGGTATTCGAGGACTCGATCCCAGCGCGAAGATTTGCTCGCCAGATGCCTATGCCGATTTATCTTGGGTTCGAAGAAGAACTCGGCGGCTTGGTGATCGACCGTGTGACCAATGAGCTTGGGTGCATAGGGGTTGTGATTGAGGGCGGACAGCACTACGACCCGAGCGCTATCGTTGTGCACGAAGCAGCAATCTGGGCAGGTCTTCATGCGGCTGGGCTTTTAAAAATCGATGACACGATTCATCCGGTTCCGCCTGGAGATATTCTCCGCGAAGCAGTGGGGGATCAGGCATACAAAGTCTTCGACATCCGCCATCTTCACCCGATCGGGCATGAAGCATTCTCGATCTGCCCTGGGATCAGCGCGGGGACGAAGATCAAACAAGAAGTGACACCGATCGCGATAGAGAACGGCGAGACGATCACCTCCCCAGTACGCGGGCGTGTTTTTCTTCCAAATATGCAGGCACGCAAACGAATCGGTGACGATGGGTTTTTTATAGTCCGTCATATCGGTGAAGGCTGGCTCGGATTCTCTGCAAGGATCCGTAGACAAGAGTGGGTGCACTGGATCATCGCGCACCTGCCGGGTGTTTATCCCATTGAGGACGGATCTTTGTGTGTAGACCGAGATATCGCAGGTGTGCTCAAACGCCAGATCTTCCATCTTTTTGGGTATCGACTGATCCGTCATGATGAACGCGATGGCGGGCACGGGATCATGCGCGCCTGGAACGGGATCACTTCGTTCTGCAAGGCCTTCTTCCGAGGACCAATCTCGGGTGGACCGGACCGAACCGATCCCCGGTTCTGGATCGTGCGCAGGCACCATCTCGATCAATAACACTGTATACTCATTGCATGAAATGTATAACTTTTTTCAAGTGTGCCGTATTGTTGTGCGCGTTGGTGTTGCTTGCTGGGTGTCAAGCGGGTTCACCACTACAGGTGACTTACAAGCGCGGAGCCGTCGCAGCGGATCATGAAATCGCATCAATGGCCGGGGCACAGATGCTCGCGTTGGGCGGCAACGCAGTCGATGCTGCGGTCGCGGCTTCGTTTACGCTCTCGGTTGTTCGACCGTACTCCTGTGGCATCGGTGGGGGTGGGTTTATGGTGATCCATTTGCCCAACGACCCTACGCATGGACCAGTGAGCACAGCGATCAACTATCGAGAAACCGCGTATGTGGATGCGGGCTATTACGAACGCACCGGCAAGTCGAGCACGCTCGGAGGCGCGGCTGTCGCGATCCCGGGGACAGTTTCCGGGTTGCTCTATGCACTCGAACAGTTCGGCACACTCGATCGGGAAACAGTTCTTGCCCCCGCGATGGAAGCGGCTCAACAAGGGTTTAGGGTCGATCATCATTATTACGATGCAGCAAACGGTCTGATCGAAACATTCAACAAGAAACCAGAATGGAAAGAGCGGTTTCCGCTCCTTTGGGCGCTGTACCTCAATGAAGGCGAAGTTGCTGAAGGAGACCTCATTACCAACCCGCAACAGCATCGTGCGCTGGGGCTCATCGCCAAGCACGGGCGAGATGGATTTACAGGTGGTGAGCTTGGTGCAGCCATCGTCAAGGCGATCAAAAATGCAGGCGGCGAGATGACGATCGAGGATCTCTCGGGGTATGAGCCATTGGAATATTCGCCATTGTCTGCACAAGTGAACGGGAAGCAGTTTATTTCGATGCCCCCGCCTTCATCGGGGGGCGTGACCATGATCGAAACGCTCAAGATTCTCGAAGCAACAAACTACGATTTCGATGCGCATGAACTTGGTGACAACGACGCAACACATGTACTGATCGAAGCACTCAAGCACAGCTTCGCTGATCGATCGATGTATCTCGCGGACCCTGAGTTTATTGACTTGCCGATTGATGATCTCCTTGATGTGGGGGTTATTCATGAGCGAGCGCAGATGATCACGGATGAGATCAACGATCCGTCATACTACGGCACTCCGAATCTGCTACCGACAGATGGCGGCACAAGCCACGTCTCGGTGGTTGATCCTTTCGGAGGCGCGGTCGCTTGCACTGAGACGATCAATCTCGAGTTTGGCTCACTCGTCGGAGTTGATGGTTTCGGCTTTATGCTCAACAACGAGATGGACGATTTTACAACCCTCCGCGGTCAGCCAAACGCATTCGGGTTGATCCAATCGGATCGGAATCTGCCGGCCAAAGGCAAGCGCCCTCTGTCAAGCATGTCGCCGACGATTGTCCTGGATGAAAATGGAGAACTCTTCGCGATCGCCGGGGCATCGGGCGGACCGAAGATTATCACGGGTACGCTGCAAGCACTTCTCAACGCGATGGCGGGCATGAGCGCTGGTGAGGCGATGGCTGCCCCGAGAATCCATCATCAATGGCTGCCAGACCACCTCTCCGCTGAGGGCGCGATATTTGAGTCGATGCAGCAACGGTCGAGCATTGGAGGATGGAACAAGGTTATAGAGACGGGTGCGGTTGGGAATGTGCAGATAATCGTGCGCGATCCAGAAGGGAATGGGTGGCAGGCGGCCTGCGATTTGCGCAAGGGCGGTCTCCCGGCTGGGGTAGATTGATGCGATAGGCAGCGATTCTCAGATGGTTGGGGTCTAGAGGGATCCCCTGGCTAATAATCTGCCCTATGTCAACAGCTGCAGAATCAAACGAGAACTCGAGATCAGCAATGAGGGCGGGCGTAACAATCGCCACACACTTTGTGGTCGATGTATTCTCATTCATCGGCGTGGCATTACTGCCGTTGCTCGCGGTGATGTTAGACCTGCAGACCGAGCAAAAAGCTCTTTTGCTCGCGCTCGGTTCGCTGTGCTCTGGCGCGATTCAGCCCGTGGTTGCTTGGGCGAGTGATAAGTTTGACACACGGGCGCTGGGCACGATCGGCTTTGTCGTCGCGGTGCTTTGCATCGGCAATCTTGGCATGTCACGCAACTTTACCGAGCTGACAATACTGTACTGTCTTGGGGCTGTGGGGATCGGCGCGTTCCACCCTCCAGCCGCTGCGATTGTTGGGCACCTGGGCGGATCGAAGCGTTCTATGGTCGTCGCGGTGTTCTTCCTCGCTGGTATGGCAGGAGGGATTGTCGGCAATGTGTTCACTCCCAAGTTTGTCGCAATGATGACACCGATGAATGAGAACGGTCCCGATACTGTTTCGGGAGTCCTTTCGCTGCGATGGTTTATTCCGATCGGGCTCGCATTCGCGATCATGCTTGCGTTGTCGATTCATAAAGTCGGGCATCGCCACAACGAGGCTACGGAGCACCATGTCTCATGGGAGCCGTCCGAGCGCAAGCAGCGATGGTTCGCCGTGTGGGTGCTCTACATCGCCAACATGCTCCGTTTCAGTGTCAATATGGCGCTGATTTACCTGCTTGTAGAATGGACGGGCAAAACAGTGCTCGCCCAAAATGATGCGACCACGATGACCACAGAACTGGGGATCAAAGCATCACAGCTCAACGGAATCCTCCAAGCCTCTATGCAGGTAGGGATGGGCGCAGTGGGCATTTTGCTTGGTTTTACACTCGCAGCTAGGTTCGAGAAGTTGGTGTTTGTGGCACTTCCAATTTTGGGATCGATCGCATTGTTCATGATCCCGCGAGCGAGCATGATCGCTGATGGGATCGAGGTTCCATTGGCGATCTTCGCGACGGTGCTTACAGGCGTGGGTTTCGGAGCTGTAATCCCGGTGAGTATTTCGCTCGCACAAAGGTTGCTCCCGCATCGTACAAGCCTGGCGAGCGGGCTCATGCTCGGGGGGGCGTGGATGCTCGCATTTGTCGGTCCCTTGTTTGCTGAGCTCATTCAGAAGGGCTTTGCAAACAAACCAAGCACGCCGAGCTTTGTTATCCGCGCGGTTGAATCGCTGCCCGATGGTGTTTCACGCCCCCTGCTCGAAGGGATGGGGCTCGATGCTGGTTTTACTGCGACCGCGATTGTACTTTTTATCGCGGGATTGATTGCGCTACTTTTACCTCATGAGTTGATCGTGCGGGTCGCAAAGCACTGATACGCCCTGTTTGTGTGTGTCCGTTCTGTGACATAGATGTGACAAATGATTTTTCATAACATTTGTGACAAAGAGGTGACAACCTGAGTGCTTTTTGGGATGTATCTATTCATGGTGCAGGCGATTGTCGCGTTGGCTTGCCGCACCCGAACAGGAGATCCCGCAATGAACCCGATCACCACACCAATCATCCGAATAACTGCGAACAAGTCACTGAACATGACCGGTGCTATTGCACTATCGCTCATGATCTGCGCCGGCTCTGTGCATGCGCAGGTTGCGACCAGTACTCAGTCTCAGACGGATGCCCCCTCGACAACGGTGATCACCGAACCGGCAATCGATGTGATCATGCCTCAGCGCCGTGTGGGGAATCGTCATATTACCAATATCAGCGCTGTCGATGTCGATGTCCGACTCACAGATACCCTCGCGACAACCCATGTACAGATAACCGTTGAAAACCATGGCAGCAGCACAACACAGGCTCGTCTGGTCCTCCCCGTGCCCGACGGATCGACCATACGCTCGTTCGGGATCGATGGGCTCGGTGACGAGCCGACCGCCAAGCTGCTCCCACGAGAAGAGGCAACCCGGAGATACAACGAGATCGTTGGCCAGATGATCGATCCGGGGCTCTTGGAGTTTGTGGGCAACGCCATGATCCAATCTTCGGTGTTCCCGGTAGAGCCGGGCAAGTCGCGCACGATGACGGTTGTGTATGAACAAACGCTCGACGCTCATCGCGGGCGCGTTGAGTATGTGCTCCCACGATCCGCGTCCTACGCCAGCTCGGGGATCAAATGGTCCGTTGACATTGAACTTGAATCGGCTGCGGCGATGGGCCCGGTGTTCTCGCCGTCACATCCTATCGTATCGAAGATCACGGGAACGAACTCGATGAAGGTCACGGTGCCGATTCTCGATGAGCCGGGTGCGTTCCGGTTGTACGGCGTGCTCGGGACTGCGGAAGATGCAACTACCATGCTTTATCCAGATCCGAGCGATCCGGATTCTGGCTATTTCATGTTTGTCGCAGACGCCCCAGAGATCGACAAGGATGCGGAAACGATCCCCCGCGAGATCACCATCGTGATTGATCGGTCCGGATCAATGAATGGGGAGAAGATCCAACAAGCCCGCGAATCAGCCAAGCAGATCGTCGCCGGCATGAACATGGGTGAGTTTGTCCACATCATCGATTACGCAGAAGAAGTACGATCATTCTCAGATCGCCCGGTGCAGATCACCAAAGAATCGCTTCCCGCGATCCTCGGATACATTAGCAATATCCAATCCCGAGGCGGCACAAACCTCCACGGCGCACTGATGGAAGCGCTCGGCGCGAAGGTCACCCAGGGACACCTCGCGATGGTGCTTTTCCTCACCGATGGCTTGGCATCCACAGGGATAACCGACGAGTCATCAATCCGCGCTGACGCTCAGAAGAACAACACGCATGATCGCAGGGTGTTCACCTTCGGCGTTGGGTACGATGTGAATGTGCCTCTGCTAGATGGCATCGCGATGGATACCCGCGCTGAATCCACTTTTATCCTCCCAAACGAGGATGTAGAGATGAAGGTCGGGCAGGTCTTCGACAAGCTCGACGGTCCGGTCATGATCGAGCCTAAGTTTGACGCTGCGTATACAGTCACAGAAATGAAGATTGATTTCAGCATGATCGAGCCAAGCTCGCTCGGTGATCTCTTCTCTGGATCACGGGTGGTCGTGCTCGGTCAATATCACAACTTGCTCCATGAGCCTGCCCACATGTGGATCCGGTCAAGCGCCGATGATCAACATGATTCAATCGAGCTCGAAGCAGATTTCTTTGTGGAAGATGCCTCAACCCGCTACGCATTTATCGCTCGGCTCTGGGCCCAAAATCGAATTGACAGCCTGATCAATGAGATCCGTCTCGCCGGGGCAGATGGCTCTGAGCCAAACAAGGAACTCGTCGATGAGATCGTTCGTCTCTCGCTTGAGCACGGGATCATGTCTGAATACACCGCGTTCCTCGCTGAAGAGGAACTTGGGCTTGAAATGGCCAATGCTCCAACGGATGACGGGCGGTCGAGAGCACGGCAAAGCACTCAGCGAAACTTCTCTACTGCAAACATACAGCGATCAGGCAAGGAAGCTATGTCGCAGACCGCCAACCGCGCAAATGCTGATGCAGCCACCATACAAGACGAGATCAATAGTGGCGGCGGGCAATCCCCATTCTCGGGTGGACAGGTTCAGTCCACTGTTGCCCTTAAAGCAAATAAGTATTACGACTATGGCATGGAACAGGTCGTCATCAATACTGTCCAACGCGGTGTTGGCGCAACGCTGTACAAAAAGCAGGGCAAATGGGTAGACGCCCAGCTCGGCGAGCAGGCCGGGGAAGAGCCCGAGATCACCATCGAGTTTGATACCGACGAATACTGGGCACTGATCACCGATCTCGCCGGGCAGGATCGTCAGTGGATCCTCGCCAACCGAGGCGATGTCTACTTCATGAACCATTCAAAGCGAGTTCTTGTCCATAACCCCAAATAACCAATCCCATTGTGATACCCTTAATACTGATACATCCCTTCAGGAGTACGACCAATGAAAATTCAGCTTAGTTCAATCCTCCCCGCACTCGCCCTATCCACATTCTCAGTGGCGATGCTCGCGGGGACAGCCCATGGAGACGAAACAGCACTGACGATCTATTCGTCCGCACAGCCCGGTGCGATCTCCCCGGATCTCTACCGTCCCGTTCCGGGTAGCGGGAGCGGCTACGGCTACAACCAACACCGCCAGATCCCTGGATACGCAATTATCAAGCAGCAACGGGATCTTGATATCGAAGCCGGCATCTCCAATATCAGCTTTACTGGGGTCGCGGCGATGCTTGATCCGACCACCGTCCACTTCGAATCCCTCACGAATCCCGATGGTACCTCGGTGCTTGAGCAGGACTACCGGTTCGATCTGCTGAGCATGGACAAAATGCTCGAACGCTACATCGACAAGGAAATCATCTGGGGCGGTCAGAGCGTTAAGCTCTTATCCGTGTCAGCCGGTGGCATGCTGCTCCAGCGAGAGAACGGCGAGATCGAGTTCCAGCAGGGATATCACGGCGTGCGGTTCCCGTCCATGGCTGAGGGATTGATCCTCAAACCAACGCTTAACTGGATGCTCCAATCAGACACTTCCGGCGAGCAAGAAACCAGGATCTCATACGAAACCAAGGGCATCACCTGGTGGGCGGATTACAACCTTGTGTATGCCGACGGCGAAGATGCTAACCACGGCACGCTCGACCTTGGCGCGTGGGTATCCATCTTGAATCAATCGGGCGGGACCTACGAAGATGCCAGTCTCAAACTCGTCGCCGGCGATGTGAACAGAGCTCAGGCGGGTGGAGGATATGGCCAATCACCAATTGCCAAGAGCGAACGAATGATGATGGCGGACGGCGCACCCGGATTCGAAGAAAAATCATTCTTTGAGTACCACCTCTACACGCTCGGCCGCAAGACGACCATCCCCGATCGCTCGACCAAGCAGATCGAGCTCTTCGAAGCTGCCCGCAACGTGCCAGTCGAGAAGAAACTCATGTACGACGGGTCAAGGCAGTTCATGTATTACGGCGGCGGCCGACAGGAACACGAATCCTTCGGGGTTCAATCCGAATCTAAGGTGCAGGTCTTCCTCTCCTTCGAGAACAAGGAGGAACTCGGGCTCGGGATCCCGCTCCCATCAGGACGTATCCGTGTGAGCAAGCTCGATGAGGCCGACGGCTCGTTCGAGTTCATCGGCGAGGACACCATCGATCACACACCGCGCAACGAAGAGGTAACGATCAAGCTCGGCAACGCGTTTGATGTTGTCGGCGAACGTCGTCAGGTCAGCTTCAAGCGTGGTCCGAACTGGATGATCGAGACCATCGAGGTCAAAGTACGCAACCAGAAGACCCAGCCCGTCGAGGTGCATGTGCAGGAACATCTATACCGTTGGACAAACGCGAAGGTCACCGATATCTCGCATGCACACGAGATGCTCGATTCACGTACTATGCACATCCCGGTGACCATCGACCCAGAGGGCGAAGCGGTTGTAACTTACACCGTGCGGTATAGTTGGTAAGAAAGAAAGAGTGAAGGAAGCTGCATGTCCTTAGGCATCATTCTTGTTGTTGAAGACGACGACGCGATTCGG
>Ga0316204_10009991_pt1 | contig 12410 bp, 12 predicted proteins | sample 6monrhotite_MG_2_FD_205661 | JGI IMG/M metagenome (GOLD analysis project Ga0316204, IMG submission 205661) | Microbial mat bacterial communities from mineral coupon in-situ incubated in ocean water Damariscotta River, Maine, United States -... | ecosystem: Environmental > Aquatic > Marine >...
CGAATTTGATCGTCAACGAAATGGTGACCATCGAGGATGCCAAGCGGAAGTTCACCGAACAGGTGGCGATCAAATTCCAAAGCGGCCTGCATAGCGACCATGATGTCGAACGTGTGCACGACGTTCTTCGCCGGCACCCGGGCAAATGTGAAGTCGTGCTTGTCGTCGAATCGGTCGATCAGGAAGATCGCACCCGCCAAGTGCGGTATGTCCTCTCGACGCCTCCGGAAATGCGAGTTTCCGGCGATCCCCGCGTCGCAGCCGAATTGCAGGATGTCGTCGGCCAGGCAAATGTCCGCTTGCACGGCGCGCGACGTCGACGTCGGCGGACAGGATAAGTCAATATTACGCCGGCGTTCACTGACCTTGCCGGTTGCACGAAGTGGGCGACCTGATATAAAACGGCATGGTTCGACCAACAATTGGCGCGGTTTTCCGTCCGACAGATTCAATGCCCAAAAGGAACAGCGGCGATGCCCGACTCTGATGACTCCCCCGTTTCCGATGACTCCTCAGTCTCCAAAAACGCGCTGATTTATCCGCGTGTGTTACTCAAATTGAGCGGCGAAAGTTTTTGCCGCAGCGGCGAATCTGGCATTACGATGTCCGAAGTTGCTGCCGTTTCACAACAAATCAAACGAGTCGTCGAATCGGGTGTGCAATTGGCGATTGTGGTCGGCGGGGGAAATATTCTTCGCGGCAAGCAATTCGCCGCCGTCAGCGCCTCGATCAAGGCTCCCACAGCCCACTACATGGGAATGTTGGCGACCGTGATCAACGGGCTGGCACTGCAGGATGCATTGGAAAACGCCGGTGTTCCCACACGGTTGCAGACAGCGATTCGCATGGAGGGTGTGGCGGAACCGTTCATTCGTCGTCGTTGTATTCGTCATTTGGAAAAAGGTCGCGTGGTGATTTTGGGAGCGGGAACTGGCAGTCCTTTTGTGACGACCGATACCGCCGCCGCGCTCCGCGCCCGGGAAATCGAAGCGGATGTCGTTCTGAAAGCGACCCGCGTGGACGGCGTTTATGCCGAGGACCCTGAAAAAAATCCACATGCCGTCCGCTACTCGGACATTTCCTATCAGGATGTGCTTGCACAAAACCTGCAGGTGATGGATGCACAGGCTTTTCATCATTGCATGGAGCATGGCATTCCGATCGTTGTTTTCAATTTCAAACGGGAGGGCAACTTAGAACGGGCCGCCGCCGGAGAGCGGATTGGCACCCGTGTCCTCCCCGCCGCACAAATTCGCAAAGAGGCTGCGGAATAACCGTTCTGCCTCGCTGAACCGTTTTTACGGAAATTACATAAGCAGGAACCTCACCCATGGATCAAGACGAAATTTTGCTCGATGCCGAGGAGCGAATGGAAAAAGCCGTTGAAGTGTTTCACGGCCAACTGCAAGGCTTGCGCACCGGCCGCGCGACGCCGGGACTAGTCGATTCAATTCGCGTGGAGTATTACGGCTCGCAAACGCCGATAAAGCAGTTGGCGAGCATCACGCTTCCCGAGCCACAACAAATCGCCATTCGACCGTTCGACGCATCCTCGATCAGTGCGATCTCCAAGGCGATTCAAGCCAGCGACGTCGGCTTGGCCCCCAATTCCGACGGCCGCATCATTCGCCTGAACATCCCGCCGCTGTCCACAGAACGTCGTCGGCAATTGGTGTCGCGTGTCAAGGAATTTGCCGAAGAAGCCCGGATTTCGATCCGCAATATCCGCCGGGACGGCAACAAGCACGCCGACCAAGCCCAAAAAGATAAGCTGATGACCGAAGACATTCGGGATACGACCAAAGACCAAGTCCAGGAATTGACCAAAAAATACGAAGGTCGCGTGAACGAACAGGCGACGACCAAAGAGAAAGAGGTCATGGAAGAATAGCCTCGGCTTAGCAAAAGCTGCGCCCTTCCGGGCCACTAATTTTGACGCGCCCGCCGTTTTGCTGCGCGACGCAACCTACGGGCTTCCAGTTTGCCGCGAGGTTTCGACCAAGGCGTTGAATAAACGTTGTTGGTGTGCGTCGCGGGCGGCGGTTAGTTCGGGGTGCCATTGTACGGCGAGCAACCAAGGATGTTCCCGCGCTTCGACGGCTTCGATTGTGCCGTCGGGCGCTCGGGCTGTGACTGTCAGCGCTGGCGCGACGTCACGTATTGCTTGGTGATGCCATGAGGCGGTCGAGACGTCGGTTTCGCCCATCACGGCGGCCAAAAGCGAATCGGCGTCGATGGTGACTTGATGTTCGATCGGTTCGCGCGGTGGCAGGCGGTGTAGAATTTCCTCGCCGACCACATCGGGAAGATGTTCGTGCAAATTGCCACCTAGCGCGATATTGACCAATTGTGCGCCGCGGCAAATCGCTAGTGTGGGAAATCCCGCTTTGATAATTGTGCGAGCCAATTCTAGTTCGCTGGAGTCTCGTTCACTATCGACCATGTAGATCGATTGGTGCATGGTCCCCCCGTACAAAGTCGGGCACAGATCGCCGCCACCGGCGAGGACTAGGCCATCGAGAATCGCGAGCACGTCATCCACCTGCGATTCGCCGGGAGCAATCAGCAACGGGATTCCGCCGGCGCGGCGGACGGAATCGACGTATTCGCCTGGGAGCGTAAACCGGTTCCCCTCATCCCGCCCGTACGTCGTGATGCCAATCAGCGGGGCCGACCGGGAGTGTTGAAATGGAATCGACATGTCTGTTCGCTCTGAAAATCTCGCATAGTCCGTGCCGCTGGCTGCTGCACCCAGCGGAGTCCCACAAGGTCGATCAAATCCGTTCGAAATACCGTTGCCGTTCCCAATCCGTGACCGCCTTGTGATAATCGTCGACCTCAGTGCGGAAGAAGTGTGCGTAGTGTTCAACAACCTCCGCGCCAAATACGGCTTTGGCGAATTCGCTGTTTTCGAAATTGTTGGTTGCTTCTTCGAGGGTGCGGGGGACATGCTCCAGTTCATCCGCAGCATAGACGTCCCCTTCAAAGATCGACGGTGGCTCGGTTTTGTTGGCGATGCCGTCCAAGCCCGAGGCGAGCGCAGCTGCGTAGGCCAGATACGGATTGCAGTCCGCGCCGGGAATGCGGCATTCGATCCGCAGGCTCGGGCCGTTACCGACGACGCGAAATCCGGCGGTGCGATTGTCGCGGCACCAAGCTAAACGGGTCGGTGCCCAGGAGCCGGATTGATAGCGTTTGTAGGAATTGACTGTGGGGGCATAACAGACCATCAGTTCCGCCGCATGCGCCATCCAACCAGCCAGGAACCAACGAAACAGGTCCGAACATTGGATTCCGGCGAATTCCTGATCACCAGCAAACGCGTTTTTGCCGTCTTTCCACAGGCTGAGATGGATGTGGCAACTGGAACCGGCATGGTCGTGGGAGTATTTGGCCATGAACGTCACGCTGATGCCTTGCGAATCGGCAACTTCCTTCACGCATTGCTTATAGACGCCCTGATTGTCGGCCATGGCAAGGATGTCGGCGTATCGCACATTCAGTTCGTGCTGCCCTAATCCCCATTCCCCTTTGGTGCATTCCACCGGAATTCCCGACCGTGACAAATGCCGGCGGACGGCGCCGTTGAACGATTCCTCTCGCGTGCCCTGCAGCGTGTGATAATCTTCGATGTACCATCCCGCCGGTTTGAGATTCGCATATCCTCCCTCGGCGGCGTCGCGGTAGGAATTCTCAAAAATGAAGTATTCCAATTCCGAACCGGCCTTGGCGGCGTATCCCAACTTTTCCGCCTTGTCAATTTGTTTTCGCAACAGCGAACGGGGGGCCACGTTGACGAGCGCGTGCGCCGATTCATTGTGGACGTCGCACAGCACCATGGCGGTCCGATCCAGCCAGGTGGCGACGCGGAGCGTGGTCAAATCGGGAACGAGATGAAAGTCACCGTAACCACGCTCCCAGTTGGAAAAGCGATAACCGGCGACTGGCGTCATTTCCATGTCGACGGTCAGCAGATAGTCACACGCGTGCGTGCCCGAATTTTCGATCTGTTCGACGAAAAACGAGGCATCGAAACGTTTGCCGACCAGACGTCCATATAGGTCCGTAAATGCGACCAACACGGTGTCAATCGTTTCGGCCGTGACAAGTTCGGCTAATTCGCTGGAGGTGAGAAGACCTTGCGGTACGGTCATGGTATTTTCGTTTTCTCGGAAACAGTTGTCGACAAATTTAACAGCAACGGAAGTGAGGCATCGCGCCGACGCTCTGGGCGTCGCAAGTGGTGCCAGTGTCTTACAGAATATACAAACCGTGGCAACGGAACCATAATGGACGAAAAATATACCCGCCCGCCGATGTCCTTTGGAGATCCCTGTTGTCTATGCGCATCTTGGCCCTCGAACCCTATTACGGCGGCAGCCATCGCGCTTTTCTGGATGGTTGGCTAGCGCGGAGTGGGCATGAATTCACACTGCTGGGGCTGCCGGCCTATAAGTGGAAATGGCGGATGCGGCATGCTGCTGTGACCTTCGCGGAGATGGTCGCCGAACACATCGATCAGGGCGAGCGGTGGGATGCGATCTTTTGTTCCGACATGTTGAACCTGCCGGAGTTTCGCGGTCTGACCGCGCCGCATGTGGCGTCGTTGCCGGCGGTGGTCTATTTCCACGAGAACCAGTTGACATATCCGCAACAACGAGCAAAAGAGCGGGATTTACATTTTGCTTACACAAACATTACCACAGCGCATGCGGCCGAGGCGGTGTGGTTCAATTCGGTATTTCATCGGGATATTTTCCTAGAGGCAGCCGCGACTTTTCTGCAGCGGATGCCCGACTATTCGCATGCAAACATGATCGATGACATCCGCGACAAAGCGGTCGTACATTCGCCGGGCATTCGTGAATTTCCCGCACGTAACGCGCGGCGTGACGGTCCATTGCGTATTTTATGGGCAGCGCGCTGGGAACATGACAAGAACCCCGGCGATTTTTTTGCGGCGCTCGAAATTCTTGAGCGGTCCGGTATCGATTTTCGACTGAGCGTGATCGGCGAATCCTTCGCGCAGGTTCCCGATGTGTTCGCCGATGCGCGGCGTCGTTTCGCCGACCGGATTGACCGTTGGGGCTATCAAGCATCGCGCGAGGAATACGTGGCGGCGCTATTGGATGCAGATGTCGCCGTTTCGACAGCTGTGCATGAGTTTTTCGGAATCGGCATTCTCGAAGCGGTCGCCGCGGGCGCGTTTCCGGTTGTGCCGAGACGATTGGCCTATCCGGAAACATTGGCGGCACTTGAGAGTGATGGTACCGCCGCTGTTTTTTTCGACGGCACCGTTAGCGAACTGGCGGATCGTTTGCAGGAATTAGCCGCGCGGCTGCAGGCGGTCCGTCTGTGGGGTGCGACTCCTGATTGCGGTCGTCTGGCGATGCGCCGGTATCATTGGGATCGCATTGCGGTGGAGATGGACGCTGCCATGGATGGATTGCGTTAGTGAGCGGCGTTATTCGTTTTCATCGTCATCGGTTTCGGTTCCATCGTCCTCTTCGCCATTAGGGTCGGCGACAAAGCGATAACCGACGCCGCGGACTGAGAGGAAGTGCTGCGGGTTGGCCGGGTCGATCTCGAAATAGCGTCGCAGGCGGACAATGAAATTGTCGACCGTGCGGGTGATCGGCGACGAATCGACGCCCCAGACGTTGTCCAACAAATCGCCGCGGGACAACACTTGTCCTTCCCGCGCGACGAAAAACCGCAATAGGTCCCATTCTTTGGTCGTCAATTCCAAGAGCTCGCCATCGACTGTGACCTCATGCCGCTTAAAATCGATGCGGGCATTACCGAAGGCAAAGACATCGGGAGTCGGCAAAGCAGCAAGTTCGGGCTTGCGGCGATTGACGAGGCTTTTGACCCGGCTAATTAGCTCCGGAAGCTCAAATGGTTTGGTCAGGTACTGGTCGGCGCCGGCATCGAATCCGCGGACCTTATCTTCGGTCAGGGTCCGCGCGCTGAGAATCAGCACGGGAATCTGAATGCCGCGGGCACGGATTTCCTCGAGCACGGCATAACCGCTCATATCGGGGAGCATGATATCTAAGATGACGGCGCAGAATTCATCGGGTTCGTCGGCGATCAATTTCAACGCCGACGGCCCATCTTCGACCAACGTCGCTTCGAGACCTTCAGCCTCACAATTGAACTTGATCCCGATGCCGATGTGCGCTTCGTCTTCGACAATCAAAACTTTCTGGTTCATGAGTGTGGGGACGGCGGAGTCTCCGTCGAATGCTGGGGTGTCAGGTTTTCAGCCGGTTTATCCGGCGTCGGTGGCTGTTGAGTCGATTCTATAATACGCCCCGGCAGCTCGACTTCAAACGTCGCACCGGAGAATGGTCCACGATTGTTTACCGAAATCTTGCCTTTGGCCTTTTTGACCAGTGAACGGACCAGGTACAACCCCAATCCCGTGCCGACGGTGGTGCGGACTAACTCCGATCCACCGCGGAAAAACCGCTGGAATATCTTGCGTCGCAATTCGAACCGCACACCGCGGCCATTGTCCGAAATGCGAATGATCACGCGATCCGTACCGCCGGGGCGGACTTGCGCGTGAATTTTCGGATGTTCGCCGGCGTATTTGGCGGCATTGTCCAACAGGTTGGTGAAAATCATTTCCAAATCGCGATTACGGGCATGTACGGTGCAAGGGACAAGGTCCATTTTGACTTGTTCCGGTTGCAGCTGAAAACGTCGCGAGACGATATCGACGCAGTGGGTCAAACAATCCACCGCATCAACATCCCGCGGCGCTTCCTCCTGTTCTTCAAAATCCAACCGCGCCGCGACCAATAGATGGTCGATGAGCGCATCGAGCCGTTGCACATCGTCGAGCATAAATCGATGAAATTCCCGCTGTTGCTCGAGATCGACATCGCGCATGTCGAGCGTCTGCAGATACAGCTTGATCGAGGCAATCGGCGATTTTAATTCGTGCGTGACCGCGTCTATAAAATTTGCCTGTCGCCGGCTGAGGTTGACCTCCTTAATCGTGAGGATGAAATACAACACCACACCGATCAACACCAGCGAAAAGAAAATGGCTCCGAGAATCAACATCCCCCACTGTTGAGAGGAAGCCTGATTGACGATCCAAATCACCAACATGGCGACGACCAGCGTGACGAGGATCACGCCGAGAATGATCGGCCATTTGCGTGAGGAGTAATGAACCATGATGAATCCAGCGCCGGGAACGCGCCCCTGGAAATGGAGAATGGCAGATGCCGAGAAACCGTCGCCGGTCTCGATGTTTGTATTGTATCAGGAAACCAGCCGCGCGTCCCCGGTAGCCTTGTGGGTTTGCTGTGCCGGCTGGCTCGGTTGTGTTACCCTCAAGTATCACCTGAGCCATGGTCACACGCCGGGATTTGATAACGTTTTGGGCAGCGGACCCGACTGGAAGAGGTTTTGCGAAGATGCGAATCTGTTTGCTTGTAGGTTTTTTGATCGGGGAATTGGCCGTTGGGGCAATCGTTCTGGCGGAGGAGCAGCGTCCTGACGTCGCAACGCCATTTCCTTATGGCCGGCCGCCGATCGACTATGGTGACGAATCCAGCGTGGATCCCATTGCCCAACTCGGCAAAAAAATGGACGCCCGGCAGGTGCGGCTGAAGTACGAACCATCGCGCGGCTATCTGCGGTCTCTGTTGCGGGCACTGGATATTCCGGTCGAATCGCAGGTGTTGGTTTATTCCAAAACGTCGCTGAACCGCAAATTGATAGGCCCCAAAACGCCGCGGGCGATTTACTTCAATGACCAAACCTACGTCGGTTGGACTCCCGGTAGTACGGCTTTGGAGATTTCCACGGTCGACCCCCAAAAGGGAGGTATGTTTTACACGTTGCCGCAAACGCCGGATGAGCCAGCCAAATTCATTCGCGCCAATAACTGCCTCACCTGCCACGTCACGACGAATAGCTTGCAGGTTCCCGGGCATCTTTCACGCTCCTTTTTCACCGACCATCGCGGCGAGCCGCTCAATGGGCGGTCTCTCATCAACCATGACAGCCCGCTCAAAAAACGCTGGGGCGGATGGTACGTCACCGGCGACCACGGCGATCAACCGCATATGGGCAATGTCATCGGCGCCGATGCGGCCCGTGAATTCCGCAAAGACCCGTTACGGCACGGTAACGTCAACGACTTGTCCTCGCTTTTTGACGTCCAACCGTACCTGACACCTCACAGCGACATTGTGGCATTGATGGTGTTGGAGCACCAAACCTATCTCCAAAACTTATTGACGCGACTGAACTACGAAACGCGTCTGGAACGCGAATCGACCGTCGAGGAGTTTTTGTTGCGGTATCTGTTTTTTATCGACGAACCGCCGCTGACGGAGGAAGTATTTGGTGACAGCGGATTTACCCGCGCCTTTGAATTTGGCGGACCGGAAGATTCTCGCGGCCGTAGCTTGCGGCAGTTCGACTTGAAAACGCGGCTGTTCAAGTACCGCTTGAGCTACCAAATCTACACCCCTGCATTTCAGCAACTCCCAGCCGCCGCCAAAGCCCGCTTGTACAAGCGTATTTGGAAGGTGCTGAATGGGGAGGATCTGGGGCAGGATTTTCAGAAAATCCCCCTGGCCGAGCGGAAGGCCATTCTTAATATCTTGCGGGAAACAGTTCCGGATCTGCCCACGTATTTTCGTTGAGCCGCTCTGCGTTGAAAAACAATGAGGCAGAAAAACAATACGGCCGCGCCGCGAGGGGACTCGGCGCAGCCGTTCCAGTTATTCGGCGGCAAACGGCCGCCTACTTGACCTCGTCGATCGTGTCGTAGGCCATATAAAGCACAACGGCAGCACCGATGATCATGCAGATGTCCATCACCGCGCTAAATTTTCCAAACGGGAATCCTGTGATCAAGTCCACCAACGCGATGGCTCCAACCAATCCCGATGCCGCTAATGATAAGATTACGATTTTTTTCGCCATGCCTCGTCCCGTTGCCCGAAATTTTCATCAGGAGGAAATCTTGCCCTAAGTTCCCAGTATATGCGGCTTGGCGTGTTGGATTCCAGTGGGGAAATTGCCAGATCGCCGGTTTTTTGCTTCTTAATCACCGTGAATTCGGCATAGTCCTCACCACCTGCCGCAATTGTGCCTTATTCGCTGGGGCCGCCGCTTGCTTTTTCCTGATCTGTCAGGCGCGCGCCGCGGCCCAATGCCGATTCGCCAAACTTCTCCCGAATCGCATCCCGCACAACATCCAGCCGGCTATGTCGCTCCGTTTCTTCATCGGCAAACAATGAGCCTTGCTGCTGCCCGCGATTGTCAAAACCGCTCACCCCCATCCCCAATAACCGCACCGGCGGTGTCGCCGCCGACAGGTTCGCAGCTAGCAACTCCGCCGCCGTCTCCCACAACGACTGCGTCACATTGGTCGGCGCCGGCAGAGTGTGAGCACGCGTGATCGTCCGGAAATTGGCAAAACGGATTTTCAATTGAATCGTCCGTCCGCAAAGTTTTTGCCGTCGCAACCGCCGTGCGACCTGTTCCGTGAGATCCAACAAACAAGCCCGCAGAACGTCGAAGTCGCCGACGTCCTGGGCAAAGGTGGTTTCATGCGAAATCGATTTCGCCAAGTGATCCGGTACCACGCGCCGCTCGTCGCGCCCGTGCGCCAGATCCCACAGGTGATTCCCCTGTTTGCCGAAATGGTCCCGCAGAATGCTGACGTCCATTTGCCGCAATTGACCGATCGTCCGCACCCCCAGTTTGTGTAGGACCTGTTGTGAAACCTTGCCGACGCCCCACAACCGCTCGATTCCCAAGGGTTCAAGAAACGCGGCAACTCCGTCGGGTGGGACATAAACAAACCCTTGCGGCTTGCGGAGGTCACTGGCAATTTTGGCAACAAATTTATTCGGAGCGACACCGACCGAAGCCGCCAGATTCAATTCGTCTTGAATGGTCGCCTGGATCTGTCGTGCGACATCGCAAGCGGAGCCAAACAGTTTTTCTGTGCCCGCAACATCCAGAAAGGCTTCGTCCAATGAAAGCGGTTCGATCGTCGGCGTGAAACGCTGAAAGATTTCGCGAATCAGTGCAGAGATTTCGGCATAATGTCGCATACGGACCGGCAGGCAGACCGCTTGCGGACAAAGCCGTCGAGCAGTGATTGCGGGCATCGCGCTATGGATCCCGAATTGGCGCGCCTCATAACTCGCCGCTGCGACAACGCCACGCCCTTCAGGCGTACCCCCCACGATCACCGGTCGCCCCCTCAATTCCGGCCGGTCGCGTTGTTCCACTGACGCGTAGAACGCGTCCATGTCGACGTGTAGAATCATTGTTTTGCTTAAAAACACCTCACGCTAAGGCGGCAAAGGTGTTGCGCATGTCGAAGACGTTTGGATCATCTTTATGAGGGCAAGTCCTCGGCGGGGACTTATCAAACAGAGATTGTTGCTGTTACAGAATTGATCCAGTATATGATAACAACTATTGTCGACGAAAATCTGGTTACGTTTGAATGATCTCGCCGACTACGGAGTCGAGAGCTGAGAGATGGTGACACCCATGTATTGCGTTTCTGACATTGTGCGATTTCTCCGGCAATTCGCGCCACCGGTATTGGCCGAGGATTGGGACAATGTGGGGCTGTTGCTGGGCAGCGGCGATGCGGCGGCGACAAAGGTGATGACTTGTTTGACGCTCACGCCGGATGTGGCCGCTGAAGCGATCGCGGAAGAGGCCCAACTGATCGTGAGCCATCATCCGATCATGTTTCGCCCGATTCAACAAATCACCGACGGCGATACACAGGGCAAACTGCTGTTGGATCTGATCGCCGCCGGCATCGCGGTTTATAGCCCGCACACCAGTTACGACAGCGCTGCCGCTGGGATTAATCAACAATTGGCGGAAATGCTGGAGCTTGAGCAGATCGCGCCGCTACGTCCCCGGTCTGCTGCATCGGCGAAAATTGTTTGCTTCGTTCCGGAAACGCACCTGCTCACTGTGCGTCAGGCATTGTGGAACCACGGAGCGGGGGAAGTCGGTGAGTACTCGCAATGCAGTTTTGCATCACCCGGAACCGGGACGTTTTACGGAGCCGACGCGACCTCTCCCGTCATTGGTGAAGCCGGGCGACTGGAACATGTCACCGAAATCCGCTTGGAAGTCCTTTGCCCGAGCGAGAACGTCAGCCGCGCTGTCGAGGCCATGCTTGCCGCACATCCCTATGAAGAACCGGCCTATGATGTTTACCCGCTCGCCGAAAAACCGTTGGGTATCGGAGCCGGGCGGCATGGTGTTCTCGCAGACGAAGTTAAGCTGAGCGAATTCAATAACCGCTTGAAAACCGGCTTGGGCGTGGAGCATCTGCAATTCGTGGGGGATCCCGCGCGTTCCGTCCGACGCGTCGCCATTGCCTGCGGGGCTGCGGCGGAATTCCTCCGGGACGGGCACCGCCTCGGATGTGACGTTTTACTGACCGGGGAGGCCCGGTTTCACGATTGTTTGGAGGCGCGGCATCTGGGGATGGCGCTGGTCTTGCCCGGACATTATGCGAGCGAACGCCCCGCGATGGAACGACTGGCCGGAACATTGTCCTCCCAGTTTCCGGAAATATTCGTCTGGGCCAGCCAAATCGAATCCGATCCGCTAAACTGGGACGTCTGACCACACCAAACCAGGACCAAACGTAGGCCACCACAATCTAAGGCAAACTCTTGAATCGACTTCCATTCGATACGATATTGTCGCGGGCAGTTCATCTACGCTGTCCGCGTTGCGGAGAAGGGCGGTTGTATCGCAGTTTCGTTCGCATGAATGACGTGTGCGACCATTGTGCCCTGAAATACGAACGTGCGCCGGGCTACTTTCTTGGCTCGATTTACATCAACTATGCGCTCACAGCGATGACGATGAGTTTTTCGTACATTCTGTTCCACATTGTTCTGGGATATGAAAATCGCGAAGTCCTCCCTCCGGTGATCGCCTTTTGTCTAATCTTTCCCGTTATCTTTGTGCGTTACGCGCGTTCGTTTTGGATTGGGCTGGATTGTTTCTTCGATCCCGAAAGCTTCGGACGAGACACTGCAATGGAAGATCAATCGCCGGGTGTCACACAACCGCCGATTCCCCCGGCTTGAAGGCCCCTGTTCGCCAGAGATAAAATCCAGATAGAACACAGATCCATAAGTTTTGTAGTGACACGGATGTGGAGAGGGGAATCGACAACGTTCTTTTTTGAATTTCGTCCCTGCATATGATGAGTTCGTTCCTTCCGTGCGTTCGTGTCGAGCCATTTCGAGACATATCGCCTCCACCGTTCCCGCTGTCGCGGCGGATTCGCTAAAATCAATAACGAACACTCTTCCAACGAAGGCGTTATCCCGTTGTCACTTGCCATTACTCTTGCCCACCTGCAAAAACATTCC
>Ga0316204_10009992_pt1 | contig 12409 bp, 15 predicted proteins | sample 6monrhotite_MG_2_FD_205661 | JGI IMG/M metagenome (GOLD analysis project Ga0316204, IMG submission 205661) | Microbial mat bacterial communities from mineral coupon in-situ incubated in ocean water Damariscotta River, Maine, United States -... | ecosystem: Environmental > Aquatic > Marine >...
AAGCTATGTCAGGAATATTAGTGTTTTTTAATGCCATTAATGAACTATATATTGCAATATCTCCAGATACTATATTTCTACAAGCTTCTTCAAAAGTATCCCATACATTGTTTCTCTTTTCATCTTTTGCAAATATTCCGTAGATTTCTGGATATCTAATTACATTTTTGTTTTTTGCAGCTAATATTAGTAATTCTTTAATTTCATGTAATTTTTCATTCAAAATCATTTTTTTCCTTATTAATAATTTTTTTACTCATCCAACCATCCTATTTATTTGAATATAAGATGGATTCTTATCCCATCTTCCATGTAAAGGTATTTTCATTCCTTTAACATTAACATAGCCTTGCTGGTACTCTTCTTTGTACATAGAAATGAGTTCCGAACGAACTCTACCTCTTCCAAATTTTTTAATAACTACACCAATATCTATTGAGTTCATAGTTGAGAGATAATTTCTTATTACAGATTTTACATTTTGCCTGCTAATAACTGTTCCAGATGTCCAAAAAGCATTAAAACTGTACTCATTTGGATTAAATGATACATACTCTTCTGTATCAAGTATCTCATAAGGTTGTTTACTGATTTTATGATTCAACATTTTATAAAATTTACCATTTGATGTTTTTTTGATTAAACTACCATTTAAGCGTTGGATATTTTTTCTAATTAAAGATGCTTGAATACTTTTATCAAATACATCATAACCATACTCTTTTCCATAGCGCAATGTTTTAATTTTGTTTTGTATATAAATAGATACTCTTTCCACGACAAGCCTCATTTTAATATTCTCAATGCGGTAGGAACTACCGTTAAAGCCTCTTAATATCTGAACATCAGTTCGGATTTCTAGGAAGCCTTTACCGTTTACGGTGGGGTAGTTCACGAGTAGTATAGAAAGCCAATTTCACATTCTTTTACTACAAATTTGGGTTAACATAATACCCGTTCTTACAGTGCTACAATCCCTATATTTAGGGTTTTGATAACTTTTTAAGGTTTTTGCCCTGGGCGAGAAACCTTAAAGCATCTATTTTGGCTCTTGTGTTGAGGATTTTTGTTTAAGGTTTCCTATTTTTCTTTTTAAACTTAATTTTCTATTTATTCGAAAGTTGCTCTTTTGAGAGTTGCTGTTTTTCTCTAGTTCGTGAAGCTCTCTCAAGAGTTTTTATTTGTTTCAACAGTTGATTGACATAGTTGCTCTTTGCATCTATGAAAACTTTTCCTGTACGTTTTTGCTCATCTGCTGGATGATTTCCTGTACCTTGATTTATTCGAATTATATCTTTTTTTTCAATTCTGCCATCTTTTATCATAGTTGGTACAGTGCGCTCAGATACATTGAAAAATTCTGCAAATTCTCTATAGTTTAAGGGCAAATTTTCATTTTTTTCCTCAAGCTCTTTAACAATATTTTTCAGAGTCTCAATCAACTGCTCAATCACTATCTTGCCTTTTCACCAATATATATTTTTTGTACAAGTGTATCAAAAAGCTTTGAAAATATCTTAAGCAACATTTGCCATTGCAATTAAGTTTTCATTTTTTAAATCATTTAATTTGTTCATTTCTTTGAAAAAATAATGGCATTTTTGAGGATTTGCATGTACATGTTCGAAAATGCCATGTATGATCCAATCGATTAAGAATGGATCCATATTTGTATTGCTCTTTTTCAATGCTATCAAAATGATATATGCACTCGAATCAATGCCAGTCTCTGTTAATTCTATTAAGTGATCAATCATTTTGAAGCCTTTTTAAAATCATTAACTTTAATCGCCAAATCATGCAAGGTAACCGATGCGCCATCAAGCGCACAATCTTCAGCACATGGGTTATTCGCAAGTGAACTTGATACGAATACCAACTGTTGGCTCAACTCATTTAAAAATATAAGTAATTTTTGTGTATTATCCATCGTTTCCATCCTCCTATAGGTTGTGGGAACATTAGGCTTTGAAGTAGCGCAAACTACTTCAAAGCTGCCTCTAGTTAACTTCCAAAAAATTCCTCCTCCAAGTTTGGTATCAAGCTACATTGACTCTTTTATATGTTGTTTTCCAAGCTCAATGAGCTTGTATATTGTTTTGTTAAAGGTTGAATCACCTAGTATTTTTTGTATTTTTTCAAGCTCTTTCACTTCATTTTCAGTAAAACTAAATAACTTTTTGACGCTCTTTAGTTTTTCTTTTGGTTTTGGAGTTCTACCATTTTGCATTCTCTGCAAAATAGCTTGCTCACTATCTTTTTTGTCAAAGCTTGTTATTCTTTCTTTTTCTTTTAAATCAGGAGTAGAATTAAAAGCTATTTTATCTTTTTTAGCCATTTTTTACCACCTTTTTTATATATTTATTAAATGGATATATATATCTTTTGGTATATTGCATATACCAATTAGCCATTTGTTTATCGTTTTTGACTAATTCTATAATGCTTTTACCGTATTCTATTGAATTTTTGAATGCTTTTGTCAATGGAAATTCAAAATATGTTAATCCGTCAAACTCTTCATTCAAAACTTTTTTTACATTTTTAAAATCTTTGTTCTCTGTGCGCGTTACAGCAATTACAACATGCTTCGGATTCTTTAATTGCTTGAGAGTTGCAATAGTTTGACTTAAGGCTGAGTAATCATTGAAAACTGGAACGATTACGACATCAACATTCGCGACTATAGTGTTTACTCCATGAGCAGCAAATCCACCCAAATCATACACAGTATTGTTTGCTATGTTTAAATCATTTGTAACCACTGTTCTATCTTTGTATACTAGCTCTAGTGCGCTATGATCATTAGTTTGAATATTTAAATCAAAATCACGTGCCAAATTAAAACTGATTGGTGTTTTACCAACTCCACCTTTGTCATTCATTACAGCTATTGTCATAGTGTCCTCTATATGTATAATATTCTTAAAATGATATACTATATTTAATTAAAATAATATTAATAGCTATAAAATATATATTTTTTAGTAAAATAGATATATTAAAAGTCTAAATACATATATAATTAAGTGACTTTTTATATTTAATAGTATAGAATTTACTATATAGTTTTTTAAGGATTCATGATGAAAAGTCAAACTCTTACAAATTGCCCAGCTTGTAAAAAAGAAATATCTGCATCTGCTATAACATGTATTCATTGCGGACATCCTATTGGGGCGATAGAAAAAGAAGAAGAAGAAAAAAACAAATACTTCACAATATATGGACTATTCATTCCTGGAATTGTATTAATTTGGACGACTCTTTTAATTACAACAGCGTTAACTGGTTTTCGTAACAATAATGATATAGAGCTTTATATTTCCGTTGGGATAGGTATATTTGCTTATTTTGCTGGAACTATAAAAGTTGGAGAATATTACGCCGAAAAAAGAAAAAAAGTTGCTATATGGGAAACGTTATTAGCTTTCATAACATCATATTTTTATGTTATGTCTTTGTTTTCCAATGGTTTAATGGAAAAATACCTTAAAAAAATTGAAATAATGCCCGACATTAAAAATCAAAATGAAGCTATTATATTCATAGCAATAACTGGAATCATCCTCACATTAATTGCACGATATTATATCAATACAAGAGTTGCTATTTCTTTGGCGAACGCAAAACAAAATTAATATTTTCTCTCAATCTTTGCATTGACTTCCTCCAGCTCTTGCCAATATTAATGGCAAGAGGAATAACGACAATTTGCCACATAATGAACGCTATCCAAAACAACAAAGCTCCAGCAGCTGGAATTCCAGCCATAATTGTATGAGCCATCACAAAAAGAATAGCACCACCTACGAATTCCATTAAAAGAATATATATAAAATAATCACTAATAGTATTGAATAGTTTTTTTAACATCTTTTTTCCTGTTATGATATAATTTTAATGCGATGAGTAACTTGTTTGTTTGAACGGACTGGTTAAGGTTCACCTTGGGATACCTTGGTGGACCTTTTTTTATGCCAGTCCAAAAAACAAACAAGGGAGACGCTATGGATAAGCTACTCATCGCAATAGTACTTATTTGCATTTTTGCACCTAAGCTACTTTAGCTTATTCAGGGGAATTTCCCCTGTCTCCCTCAATCATGACATTTCTGTATGTTTACCAATTTTACCGTGTATTTGATGCACTATTGCATCACCTAAATCTTCATCTTTGTATCCAAATATTTTCATGATCATGCTAGGAAGTGTTAACATTAACAATGCGACTAGAATAGTCGATGCAACTTGCATGACAATCACCAACAACTCTTGAGTGAACGTCAAAATTAATCTATTATTATAATCACCAGACAATTGATTAACTGTCTGCAAAGTCTCAAATTGTTGTACTACGAGAACGACACCAAGGTCGTACATTAAATAGTAACTCATGACAGATACCAAAATAGTTAATACAATGAATGATGGTTGAAAAAATGCAAGAACAAAAGCTCTCACCATGAAATCAGTTAATTGTTCTGTAGAACGTCTTGCAAAGCTCCATGCAAATACAAAAGGCATGACAAGAGTATTTAACAAAAGCAAAATAGCATATTTAACTATTTGGACTATTCCAATAGTGACAACTATCATTAATGGAGCTTGTTTTAGAATTTCTTCATATATCATTGCTGCTGCGTAGGTTGCTGCAAGTTTCGTAACTTTAAATATTTTCATTAATTTGCTTAATACTATATTAACTGGATTTGGTATTAGCAAACCGATAAATGCACCACTGACTGTTATTATTGACGAAACGCCATCTTCCAATCCATTAAATCCTGGCATCATTTTGTATGGCAGTATTTTTGCAATCTCTTTCGCTCCATCTAAGCCATACTCTTTGATAATATCAATATTATCAGTTTTTTGGACTCCTTTAGTTGCTCCATCATTCCTGCTCTGAGATAATTTTTCAGTCTGTTGTGCTGCAGAAATAAGCTCATCATCTTCACCAAAAAATATCATATTCGTCATTAATGAAGTTGAAGCAATTACTGGAGCTGCAAACCAACCAAGTTCTGCTACTGCTCTTGAGTTTAACTCTGCAAGAATTGTGACTCTTTTTTGTAGACCAACATCCATCAAGATGTTGTCTGCATTTTTTATGATTCTCTTTTGGTTTTGGATCTCTCTTTTTGTCTCATACAATTTTCTCTTTGTATTTCCACATCCTGTAATTGCCATTGATTGGTTTGTGAAAACATTTTCTCGAAACATTGTATTCTCTTTTGCTGTGACCGTCACATATTTAACGTACAGCTGTACAGGATCAATGCTTGTTGTATTGAAATTTAATAACTTGCTGCGCTCTTTAATGAGTTCATTGAGTGGATACACTTGTGAACCAAATTTCTGTTGCAGGGCATTTGTATCAAACATATAAGTACAAATTTCTTGCTTTTTTTCTAATATGGGTAAAACTTTGTTTTCCAAAAACCATTTGTCATTAATTGTTTTTTGTAAAGTTGATGGTGCAAAAATTCCATACTTCTTGGAAAGAGTTGATGTATGAGTATCAGCTAGAACTTCTGTTAACTGTGTAGCCCAACCGTTTCCAATATCAACAGCACTTTGAAAAGCCTCAATCCCTGCAGAGTTTTGCAGTTTATATTCATTACCTCCTGCATCTGTACCTTGTATTGTTGTTGGAAGCCATAACAATGTTCCAGCGATCATTGCAGTAGCAATCTTTTCCAGATAATTTTCATAATTTTGCAGTTTTTGAATCTGTTTTGTGAATGCCTCAAAGCTTTGATGAGCCACTCCAAAAAATGCCATAAATAGAAGAAGTGTAGTTGCCATTTCTGCCCACAAATGACCTGCTTTTGTATAAAAAGTTATTAAATATGTAAGCTTGTCAGATACAGCAATTTCCGTTAAACTTTTTTGTTCAACTTGCTCTTTTACTTTTTCATTTACGTCTTCATTTGAAAGAGAGAAAAGCTTTTTTAAGGTATCAAAAAAACCTTTCTCACGATCTACCTTTTGGTAATCATTTGGATATATAGAGTATTTGGAAGTTGTAGATAGTTTATTCTCTTCAACTGTTTTTTTAATATCGATGATTGTAGGATTAAAAGTAAAAATAGCACTCACATATCTACTCATTGTCACAAACTCAGAAGCACCAGCATTTCCATACTGCTCTTTTATTCTTCGTTGAGTACTTGCTATGGTAGCTTCTATTGCGCCATAATCTTTAAACTTTTTCGGTGTAGAGTTTACACTCTTATCTTTCATTAACTCTTTTTTTGAAGCTTTTGGATTAATGAAAGTTTCATATCCAACAGGTGGACTGATATAAAGTATATCTCCATTGCTCTCTTTTGGTTGATTACTATTAAATTCAAAAATGGCACACGTGGTTGTACCAGTCTCAAAATCAATATTTGTGATTTTTCCTAAATATCCACCAATCAAAGCTGGGCAACCGTACATATATGTAGGTATCTCTTTATCGTGATCTACATATGTTGTTTTTGCTTTTTCTTCGTTTGCAAATAGAGAGGTGAGTATCAAAAGAGATAAAAATAAAAACTTTTTCATCTGTATACCTTTCGCTCAAGCTGAAGAGGTAGAGCAAATGGTGAAGTATCATATTTGTGCTGCTTCTCCTTTATAGCATCATAATATTTTTGACGTTCTATCTCTGCAAAATATGCAAAAGTGGTAAATACCAAAAATGAAAAAGCAAAAATAGCTAGTATTGCACGTTTAATTTTAGGACGTTGCAAACGCTCACTTTCCCACTGATATTTACCTGTACCTACTTGAAAAATATATAGTTTTTTAAATAGCAGATCATCAAGAAATCTATATAGAATTAGGACAATCAATAAATCAAAAAAGAAAAAGTTAAAACTCAATTGCATCTCAACTGGACGACCAAAATATAGAAAAAGAGCTGTAAAGGTCGCCAATATAAGAAAAGCAATTGTACGGAACTCCATTCTTTTACTAACAAGGTAAGCTATTAATCCACTCACCAAAATAGCAGCTGCAGCACCCATAAAACTAAATACAGAAAATTGATATGCTGGGAAGAAAAAATAGATGAATAATGCTACAGGTAGATATTTAAGAGTTAAGAATTTGAAAGTTGAGTATCTCTTCAATTTCTCTTTCGGTTCTTTTTCTTTCGGTTCTATCAAAACAGTATAGAGCCAAGTTTTATTTTCAGGCTCGTCACTCTTTTTTTCTAGGACTTCACTATTCCACCAGAGCAGAAATTTGATGTTATTTTGTGTCATTTGAGAGTTCTTTGAGACGTATTTTGATTTCTGATACAACTGCTTTGGAATTTGAAATTGGTGATTGGTTAGATCCAACAGTAGTAGCCAATATATTCTCTTCATCTGGAAGTGCCTCTGCAAACAAACTCATCAAAAAAACTATACTCATTACAAGAATTTTCATTAATCCTCTCCTTTTGTATTTAATGCAATTTTACATTATTTTTAAGCAATTATATGTAAAATTGCATTAAATTTATTTTAAAGATGAAAAATGTATCAAAATATCCAAGAAACAATTATTTCTTTTCAAATATTAATTGATGATTTTCAAAAACATGAAAAGTTAATCTTGAGTGTTCAAAAGTATTCTGAAGTTTTGAACATCTCTGAGCGTACGGTTCGCGCAATGATTAAAGATGGTCGAATTGACAAAAAAGACATCATTCGAATCAATCAAGGCACAGGAAATCATCCAATAGATGAGCAGAAACGTACAGGGAAACTATATATCGATGTGAAAGATCACATCTTAAAGCAATTGTCTTTGTACTTTAAAAAAGGTTTTGAAAATCAAAAAGAGGTGGCATTTGATAGAGATATTCTTGAGAAAATCAAAAATAGAGATTCAACTCAAACAGAAGCCGAAAAAATGAGAGAGCTGAATGTTAGTTACGAAATATGCCCCCCATGAGATTGATATTTTATTCTCCCTATAGGGGAAAAATAATTTAAGCTACAAAAAATATTGAACATCACTTGACATGTAACTAAAATTCTTGTAAAATTTTCATTACCAAGCGTGGTTTTTTTCAAAACTACAAACGGAAAAAGGTGATTAAGACTTTTAAAAAGTTTTACTCACCTTTTTTTGTGCCTAAAATTTAGCTCTTGACATAATATTAGATTCCGTGTACAATTTCCGTAAGTTTTTATTAAAGCAATTTTAAGAAATGGTTTTGATAAAGATTGAATGTTGAGAAAAAAATCACGCTTGGTAACCTGCTTTTTTCCTCAACTTATGAAAAATCTTTTTAAAATCAGCAACGGAATTAAAAAAGATGAATAAAAAACTATATAGTTTTATTCAACTCAATAGTCTTTTCTGCGGAAGAAAACCTAGCATGAGTTGATAACAGCACAAACTACCCAGCAACCAAAAAAGAGCTATGTACAGCTCTCACAATTAGAACATATACTACTAAAAAACGCACCCGAAACAATTAGGGGTGGACAAGATAAAGAAGTTTACGGCACTCAACACAAAACACTACACGCACTAAAAAAATTCAATTACATTCAATTTAATACTCAAGACCGTTTAAACTGGCTCATTTTTGACCTTGATGTTGTTCCAGTGCAAGTTAAAAATATAGATGATATGAGAGCTTATATATCTTTCGTTTGGGAACTAGAAGAGCCAACATATATCCTTAAAACAGATAAAGGCTACCACATTGCATATCTGCTTGAGTGGGGAGTACTTACAAAAGAAAATCCAAAAGCTCTAATAAAATATGAACATATTCGTAATGCAATAGGTCAAATTATGGGAATGGATCAAAACGCAAGACGTTCACATGGAATTTGGAGAAATCCACTAAAGCATGAACACTATTACAGCGGTATTGAATATTCACTTGATGATTTAATCTTTGAGTATAAAGACCTAGTAAATCCAAATCACCCAGACTATTACATACGCCAGGAACAAAAAGCTCTTAACGAGATAGTAAGAGATAAAACAAAGTCTCTCAATGAACAGAGCAAGTTCACCGTTAAGATGCTCATGGCAAAAGTATTGCGCTCATCTACTGCAAATGAGAAAATAATCGTAAATGGTTTTAGAAAAAGTACAATTTTTCAATTGGTGATGTTAAGCGCAAAGAAAAAAGAGACTGTAACGGAACAAAAACTGCTTGATAGTGCAATTAAATACAATCAATACGTTTACGAGCCACTAAATCAGAGCGAACTCAGAAACATAGCTAAATCAGTCCAGAAGTACCACGCAGAGAATAAAATATATGTGGTTAATCCAACATATATAAAAGATAGAGGCGTAATGGATTTAGATTACAAACAGCCATTAGAACATCGCCAAAAACAGGGCGCAGAGTACACTCACGCTAAACGTAAAGAGAGAACAAAGATAAGAATACAAGTAGCTATTAAAACTCTTCATACAGCTCGAAAGAGCGTAAACAAAACAACAGTTGCAAAAGAAGCTGGAATAAGTACTAGAACAGTACAAAACCATCGAGACGTGTACGAAGAAGCTCTTAAATCAATTGATAACAAATCAACCAACGCACAAAACAATAGTGTGCAAAATGGTGTTATATGCTGTCTTAAGCTCTTTCTTAAAAATTCCCCCTCGCCTGTAGGCTCTTTAGTTCCACCTTTGATTGCTTTAAATCGTAGATTCAAGAAAAAAATTAAATTAATGCAGTTTGAAAAAATTAAAAATCTGGATTTTGATACTCAGGAGAGAATGAATAAGCCACCAACTTAGGAATTTTTTGCTCTTAAAAAAGAGTTTTTAACTCTCTGCTTTTGCTTTTAAAAATATTTGCATGCAAAAGATTTGCGAACAGTTTAAAAAAATCTTCATGTGCATAACTCAAAGAGTTATTCATTTGAAGTAGTCCGAATAGGACTTTTTTTATATTGGTTTAAAGGTTTAAATATTTTAATTTAAAGTATAAATATAGTTTGAATCAAAACTTATAAAAGTCCTAAATATAGGTTACATCAAATGATTCAATTTATATTTTCATGCCACTATAATTTTGATTATTTGAAGATGTTTATATGAGTAGTGTAAATTAAAAAATGAAACATAATATATGTTATGTTTCAAAATATGTACTTAAGCTGGCACTAAATTAGCTGCCACGATACTTATGCCAATGGCTGAAGTCACCTCAAGCCCACTTGCTAAAATATTTAAGATCCCAGTTCCTGTATTCTGCATCTTCACCTCCGTAGCGTTGAAATTTCTTTGACGTATCGCCGTAGATACAACATTCATTGATATAAGACTAAAAATTACTAACACGGGTATCGCTGCTCCAGTCATAAGAACCAGCTTAAATACATGTAGTTATTATACATTTAAATTATTTAATATTTTGATTCAACTACTTTTTCCTCAAAATTTTAATGACAATTAAGATTTATATGTTGAGTGCAAATATACAAAAGCCCTAAATATGGGTTGCATTAATTGATTTAATTTATATTTTCATTCCAACATCATTTTGATTTGTAGTTTGATGATTAGATGATTTTTTATCAGCTTCAGATATTTTTGAATCAATTGATGCTCCTAATTTATCAATTGATTCAATTGTTAAATCATAGTTCGATTTTTCTAATTCTTTGATACGATTATTTGCCTGATATAATTGATTCTCAAGATGAGTAATTTTTTTGGAAAAGTCACTCATAGTCTCTTTAACCAATTTACTAATCGATTTTAGACCTTGAAAAAATCCTCCGTTATCTTGGTAATTAAAATTAAATAGTGCAAAAAAGTCTTTTAAACTCTTTTTTTGATATTTATTTTCTTCTTCAGCAAGCTCTTTAAGACGTTTTTGTTCTTGAGCTAGAGAGTTTGCTGCTTCAAGCTCTTTTTTGAGCTTTTTGTTTTCATCAGAATATTTAAATTGTTCTGTATCAATTGTATTGTTGATGATTTCTTCTGCAGATGGAACATTTTCATAATCGCCAAGTCTTGTAATTAATGCTGGAACAAGACCATCTTTTTCAATTTTCTTTTGAGTAATGTCAAATACTCCATCAAGCATGTCTAAATTGTCTTCAGATAGATGCAGTTGAGCACGTAGATCTTTAATTGTTTTTTCCAAATTTTCTATGGTACTGCCATCTTTTTTAAGTTGCTCTTTTGTTGATTTCAAAAGTTGGTAATCTGATTGTGTAGCTTTTTGACCAGAATCTATTTTTCCTCTGGCAATCAGTTCCTGGCGAAGCTCTTTAAACGCACTCTCAATTTCACCTTTTTTGAGTAATTTGTTTTTTAAATCTTTGTTTTCATTTTTAAGTTGAACTATTTCTATATCTTTTGTTTGCTCAGCTTCTTTTACCGCACGTTTCATAGCTTTGAATTGTTTGTGATCCATACGTACTGCTGTTGAACCTTCTTGCCCACGTTCCATATCCAACTGTTTTGAAACAATAGTTTGCATTTGTGACATATCTTTTCGGCTCATTCGTACAGATTTGAAATTCTCTTCTTTGAAATTTCCTAAAATTAAATGTGCATGACGATTATGAATTTTTGTTCCATCATCAAGTATGTGACCTTCATCATGATGAATTGCTATATGTAGTGGAACATATCCAAAATCTTTTTGTAATCTATATGCAAGACTTTCTATGTCGTCAAGAGTATGATTTGCGTTTAAGTTAACAACAGCTTCTTTGACTAGCACAGACTTTTTTTGCAAACTACGTCCAATTTTTGATTTGTAGTTTGTACGAATATTTGACTCATACTCATTAATACTTTTTATAGATTTAAAAGCATTTTTCCCAGGATCATCAATTAAGTATGTCGGAGAATCTTTACGTTCGTTGTGAAAAACAGAATGCTTTGTTACTGCTTGAAAATGAATACTGGAGATAGCCATGAGCATTCCTTTTTTCTTAGTGGCTTGCCGCAAGAAAAACGCAGAACATTACGGAGTAGTGTTAGTGCGCACTAACACTAGCAAGCTAGTATTGTACGAAAATCATACCACAAGTGATAAGATTTTGCAAGAACAAATATATAGTAAACTATTGAATTTTTCTGTAGATATGAATGTGTATGACGTACTGCCGCCCTATCGGTTGCCAGCTCTCCGCTTTGCTACGCGCTCAAAAAAATCATAAGTAATTTTTAGCATGTTGAAAAACGATATTTCTTTCATCTTCAGTCATTTTCTTTTTTTGTTCCAAAGATAATTTTTGGATTAAAATATTCCCTGCAATTTCTGTATATTGAGTAGATCGTTTAATCCTATATGTATCGTAAAAAGCTATGTCAGGAATATTAGTGTTTTTTAATGCCATTAATGAACTATATATTGCAATATCTCCAGATACTATATTTCTACAAGCTTCTTCAAAAGTATCCCATACATTGTTTCTCTTTTCATCTTT
>Ga0316204_10009993_pt1 | contig 12407 bp, 11 predicted proteins | sample 6monrhotite_MG_2_FD_205661 | JGI IMG/M metagenome (GOLD analysis project Ga0316204, IMG submission 205661) | Microbial mat bacterial communities from mineral coupon in-situ incubated in ocean water Damariscotta River, Maine, United States -... | ecosystem: Environmental > Aquatic > Marine >...
CTCTCCCCCATTGACTTCCCGGCCCACATTCATCACGGTGGCGGCCATAGTTTTTAGGGGTTTACCGGGGAGTTTTTGTTATGAAGAAATTGATTATTGCAGCGGCCGCGCTGGGGCTGCTTGCGGGTTGCTCGCAGGACGATACGCAGAGCGGCAGCGAAGGTGCGGCTGACGCCACAAATGCCTCATACGCCATCACGCCAGCCGCGCTTGAGGCGCATATTAAAACCCTGTCGTCAGACGCTTACGGCGGGCGGGCGCCGGGCACCCCGGGGGAAGAGCTTACCGTGGCTTACCTAAGCGCTGCTTTCAAAGATGCGGGGCTAAAACCCGCGAACGGCGATAGCTACACACAAAACGTGCCGCTGGTATCGATTGAAACCGAAGGCGCGCCTGAGCTGATGCTCACAAAGGGCGACGAAAAGCTAACGTTCAAGTACCGGTCTGACATGGTTGTCTGGACCCGGCGCGAACAGCCCGCATCTGAGCTACACCAAAGCGAGCTGGTGTTTGTGGGTTACGGCATCAATGCGCCAGAGCGCGGCTGGAATGATTATGAAGGCATAGACGTTAAAGGCAAAACCGTGGTGATGCTGATTAATGATCCCGGCTATGCCACGCAAAACCCTGAAATTTTTGACGGCAACGCCATGACCTATTATGGCCGCTGGGATTATAAATTTGACGAAGCCGCCCGCCAGGGTGCCGCAGGCGCGATCATGATCCACGACACGCTGCCCGCCGCCTACCCGTGGGCGACAGTAGACAGCAGCTGGACTAGCCCACAGTTTGACACCGTGCGCGAAAACAAAGGCGACGATTTGGCTGAAGTAGAAGCCTGGATCACCACTGACGCCGCTGACAAATTGTTTGCCGTGGCCGGGCTGGACCGCGCCGCGCTGCAAGCCGCCGCACAAGTGCCCGACTTCAAAGCCGTGCCAATGGGCATGCAGGCGAACAGCTTTTTCAAAAGCAAAGTGAACCATGTAACCAGCCGCAATGTTGCCGCCCTGGTAGAAGGCAGCGAAGCACCCGGTGAATATTTCATCTATATGGCGCACTGGGACCATATTGGCACTGACCCAACCCAAGAAGGCGACGGCATTTATAATGGTGCGCTCGATAACGCCACCGGTACTGCTGGCCTTTTGGAGCTGGCGCGCAAATATGCCGCCGGGCCGCAGCCAAAGCGCTCAGTAATGTTTCTCGCGGTAACAGCGGAAGAGCAAGGTTTGCTCGGTTCAGCATATTATGCGGCGCATCCTTTGGTGCCGCTGGCGGATACAGTAGGCGGGCTGAATATGGACGGGCTGAATTATTTTGGCCCCACCACGGATGTTACGGTTACCGGATACGGCAATTCGGAACTGGACGGATATTTGAAAACAGCCGCCGATGCGCAAAACCGCTTTCTTGCGCCTGACAGCCAGCCGGAAAAGGGATATTTTTTCCGTTCAGACCATTTCGAATTGTCAAAACTGGGTGTGCCGACCATCTACCCGAACGCCGGAAATATTCACCGCGAGTTTGGCAAAGACTATGTCGACGGTAAGCGCGCTGATTATTTGGCCAACCGCTACCATAAACCAACCGACGAATATTCAGATGACTGGGATTTGACCGGCGCGGTGGAAGACCTGAATTTATATTTTGCTACGGGCAATATGTTGGTGAATTCTGGTGATTGGCCAAATTGGGTTGAGGGAAGCGCGTTTAAATCCATGCGCGATAAACAGCGCGGTAAATAAGCCGCTCAATTCGGGAAATAGCATTTCGGTATATAGCGGGCGACCTGAAAAACTTCAGGCCGTCCATACCGGTGCCCTTTACCGTGGGTCCGTTGCTTGAAAATCAGGTCTGGTGCAAATGCTTTCGAACCAGACGGCAAGCTTTGGGTGGTCAATTTGCCACGGCAAATCTGGCAAGCGGAGCAATATATAATCAAGCGCGCAAGCTGCTGCAATGCTGGCAATATTCCAACTGCTTAATTTGCGTATATAGACACCGTCCAAACGCTCAAGGCCCCGCGCTATCGCCCCGTGCCACCGCTCTTTCCAATAGCCAGATTGCTGGGTATCGGGTTTGCGTGCTTCAGCCGCCAGGGCAAACACCGCATCCATAATGCCGTCAGCCAGCGCCTGGATTTGCAGCGCTTCGAAATAAGCTTCCCCGGTTCGTGTCTGGCCGGCCATATCAAGAAAAACTTCAACAAGAAGCGGGCTATTGTTCACCGTGAGCCCATCATCCATTACAAGCGCAGGCACCTTGCCAAACGGGCTCGCCGCAATGAACGCTGGATCGTTTTCAAACGGGTTGGTGATAATAATGTCTATTTGCTCACTAAAACCAAGGCTCTGCGCCAACAACAGAACTTTGCGAGCATACGGCGATGGTTTGGCGGAAAAAAGTTTCATGGCCTCTACTTTCGTTGGTTTGTCGTGCTTTATACCGGCAACACCGGGCTTGGGGGCACAAATAATCACTGTTACCGGCAATAAAATCGGCCCGCTCGGCAGGTGTAAGTTCGCGTTCATAGCGAAGAAAAGCAGGCAGCTCTATGAGGCATGTCATCCCTTTTTTTCCTCTGGCACCTTTTGTCGCAGATTGTCTCATATCTGTCGCGATTTTGTCATGCCGCGACAGCCGTGTGACAAGCAAATTTTGTGGCGCTATCTCAACAGTAAAACTGTCACCCCGGACCCGGCGCGTTAGCGGCGGATATGATCCGGGGTCCAGGAATTAAATAAGGCCTTTGCAGGTAGCGAAGGCATTTTTTGTTTTCTAGATCCCGTGTCGCAACCTGCTTGCAGCAGAGCACGGGATGACGGATAAGCCCTAGCGCGGGTCGGTATCGATAATATCTTGTTTTTTCAGTATGGTAGCAAACCATGCCGCGCTTTTTGGGCGGCTGTGTTGCCAATCCACCTCGGGCAGGCGAAAGCACAGATAGTCCAACATGCAGGCCACGCTAATACTGTCGAGCTTCCATCCTTCGGAAAGGCTGTCAATAACCGATGCCTCCAGCAAATCAAGCCCACGGTCGATCGCGGCGTACCACCGCTTACGCCACATTTCAGATTGCTCCGCATCCGGGCGCACACTTTCCATACGCAGGGCCACTGCGGCGTCCATAACACCGTCGGCCAGCGCCTGCACGCCCTGCCGCGCCATATAGTCGTCGCCTGTACGGTTTTGCCCGGCCAACGCCAACAGGTGTTCAACAATATAAGGGCTGTCGTAATATGTTTTGCCGCCCTGTATCAGCGCCGGCACCTTCCCCAGCGGGTTTGCAGCAAGGAGGTCCGCGCCGCTTTCCAGCGGATTAGCAAGAATAATCTCTACTTCACCTCCCATACCCAGCGATTTTGCCAGCAAAAGCACCTTTCTCGAGTATGGCGACGTGGGGGAATAGAATAATTTCATAATATGTACCTACTAAGTGTTACAAAATGGGTGAAATACTATTAAATCCTGCTGCTCAGCCCTTCAATCATCGCCCAGGCGCCTTCTTGCGCCATTTGCATCTGGGTTGGGTCACCTGTGCTGCGTGCTAGCACATAGCCGCCCTGCACCATTGCTGCGAGGCTTCTGGCTACTGCTGCCTCGTCCAGGTGCGGCGGCAGGTCGCCGGCGGCTTTGGCATCCTGAAGTGTGCCTTTCAAATGGTCGATTGCAAAAGAAAAATATTGACTGATAACGTCACAAATATTTGATTCTATTACAGTTTTTTCCCCAACAAGCCGGCCGAGTTTGCAGCCCTTTAGCTCAGCTCGCGGCATATATAGATAATCATAAAGCCGGTCCATCGGGTCTTTGGCAGGGTCAAACACAGCCTCCATGGCACAGTGCATTTCAGTAGATATTTCTTCAAGCGCCGATAGAGCCAAGGCTTCTTTGCCTTCAAAATGGTGATAGAGGCTGCCTTGCCCAGCGCCCGAGAGCCGCATCACCTTTTTCGGGCTCATCGCCTCAAAACCCTGCTCCCACAGCAGAGTTTTTGCGGCATCAATAATATCATGGCGTTTCGACAAGGGCATTCCTTCGTGTTTGTACATACTAGTTATTACAATATGTGGGCGAATGCAAGCTAACGCGCGCCAAGGCACATGCCTCCACCGCCGTCATGATCCCATACCGGGGCTTTTCCAACAGAATATAACGAACGCCGGGACTAACGGGCTAGTTTGGAGCGTCTTGCTTTTCGCACACGATGGCAATTGTCCAAAACCCGCTGGTATCAACAGATACAAGACGTTTTGGTGCGCATATTTTGTACGCGGCGGCGGTCTCAAAATGGTCAAACACAATATCCGAGGCCCACAGTAATAGAGCCACAGCCAGCACTGCTTTCAGGCGGCTAACATTGCGGCGGGGTGGGGAATAACTCACGAAGCGCTATCCTTTTACCGGGCGGACTTTTTAATTAACAGGCAGACTTATTCACGCACGAGCTTGCCGCCGATTACGTAGCTGATCAGCTCCACCACTTGCGCCGGGGTTTCAGCCACAGCGAGCGCGGCGGCGTCTACCTCCTTCAGCGCATGAACAAGATCAGGCCCATGCTGAATGATCAGGCTTTTGCCAAGCGCTGTCGCATATCCTGCGTCAAATGCCGCATTCCACTGTCGGTATTTTTCGCCAAAACGAACCACCACAATGTCGGCTTCAGCTATAAGTTTGCGGGTTCTGATGGCGTTTAGTTTCGCGCCCATATTGTCACGCACAAATGCGCTCTCTGGCTCACCCAAAATCACCGCCGCGCAGTCGTCGCTATCGGCATGCACTGTGTTTGGCGCAAGCAATTTCGCCGGAATTCCGGCTTTTCCGACACCTTGAGAAATTTCCTCTCGCCAGTCGCTGTGAATTTCACCAGACAGATATATTTTCCATATGCCGTTGTTTTCGCTCATGAATTCGCTCCGTTCTGTAAAAAATATAATACGGTAGAAAGCGTTACAGCCGACACCGCCGTTGATATCAGTACCGCCGTCGCTGCGCGGCGCGCGCCAATGCCGTACCGCACTGCAATGGTGTAGGGCACCATGCCAGACGGCAGCGCCGCCGTTAGTGTTGCAACCCCCACCCACATTGGCCTTAGGTCCAAAACAAAGTTCGCAACCGAGAACACGAGCAGCGGAATTGCCAACAGTTTTAGCACCACAGAAAGCATGGAATGCTGCAGGTTCCCGGCGATACGCACGTGAGATAATGCAAGCCCGGCAGCAAACAGCCCAACAGGCGCTGCGCTATTGGCTGGGAGCTCCAACACCTTGTCCAGCCACCGAGGAAACGGCAGTGACAGCGCCGACCAAGCGAGGCCCGCCAGCAAGGCAATCAGGATCGGGTTTTGTCGCACGCTATTGAAGGTGATCCGCAACAAGCCGGGTCCTTCGCTGCTTATTTTCTGCGCACGTTCGATAATGAATGTTGTTATTGGAATAAGCGTAAGTGTATGAAAACTAAGGATAACCAGCAGCAGCCGCACGCCTTCGGCGCCAAACGCCCCGTCCATTATAGGAATGCCAATAAAGCCGCCATTTACAAAGCAGGTGGTTAGGGAAAACACGCCTTGTTCAGCAGCAGTAAAACCAAATAGACGTCGGGTAAGAAGCATGCCTGCGATATAAACCACATAGAGACACCCATAGTAGGTTCCAACAAAAACCAGCTCTTCGCTTGATGGTAAGTCCCGCGGCGCAAGCGCCCTAAACATCAATGCCGGAATAGCCACATACCAAACAAATGTTATTAGAATCGCCGAGGCACCTTCAGGGAAAAGCCTTGTTTTTCCAAGTAGATAGCCGAGCATCATAATAAGGAACACAGGCGCGATTATGGTAAAAATTTCTGCCATATACGCCCTGGTTTCCTATGTTGATTGCTGCAACTTGGCCCTCACTAAAGCCCACTTGTGTTATTATTCATAACTTGGTGGCTCGTGCACTTTGCCGCGCTGCTTAAGAAGCTGCAACCTGAGTGCATTGAGTTTAATGAAACCCGCAGCATCGCGCTGATCGTATACGCTGTCTTCCTCAAACGTCACATGCTCCATTGAGTAGAGGCTGTAAGGGCTTTTGCGGCCCACCACATGCACGCCGCCCTTATAAAGCATCAAGCGCACGGTGCCCGCGACAAATTCCTGGCTGTGGTCAATGAGCGCCTGCATCATCTCGCGCTCGGGCGAAAACCAAAAACCATTATAAATGCATTCGGCATACTTCGGCATGATCTCGTCTTTGAGATGCATCGCACCGCTATCAAGCGTGATCTGCTCGATACCCCTGTGTGCTGCCAGCAGTATCGTGCCACCCGGCGTTTCGTATATGCCGCGCGATTTCATGCCGACAAACCGGTTTTCCAACAGGTCAAGCCGCCCAATACCGTGCTTTTTGCCAAGCTCGTTCAGTTTTGTAAGCAACATGGCTGGCGAAAGCGTTACGCCGTTCACACCAACCGGATCACCCTTTTCAAATTCAACCTCAATATATTCTGGCTCATTCGGCGCGTTAACCGGATCGTCCGTGCGGCAATGCACATATTCTTCTGCCTGCACCCAAGGGTCTTCCAGCGCTTTGCCTTCGCTTGATGTATGCAAAAGGTTGGCGTCAACACTGAAAGGGCTTTCGCCGCGTTTGTCGGTAGGCACAGGGATGCCGTGCTTTTCAGCGAAATTGATCAGGTCGGTACGACTGTTCAATTCCCATTCGCGCCACGGCGCAATCACTTTAATTTCAGGATTTAGCGCATAATAGCCAAGTTCAAACCGTACCTGGTCGTTGCCCTTGCCTGTAGCACCGTGACATACGGCATCAGCACCCACGTCGCGTGCGATTTCGATCTGACGCTTGGAGATTAGCGGCCGAGCGATCGACGTGCCGAGCAGGTATTGGCCCTCGTAGACCGTGTTGGCGCGGAACATCGGGAACACATAATCGCGGACAAATTCTTCGCGCAGATCTTCAATGAAGATATCTTTGATACCCAGCATCTCGGCTTTTTTGCGCGCAGGTTCCAGCTCTTCACCCTGGCCCAAATCAGCAGTGAAGGTTACCACCTCACAGTCGTAAGTAACTTCGAGCCATTTGAGGATGATCGACGTATCGAGCCCGCCTGAGTAGGCCAGCACCACTTTATTAATTTTATCCGCCATTGGAAAACTCCGGGGATTACCGCTTTCAAAAAACTGCGGCGAGTATAGGGCGAGAGCGCCTCGCGTCAATTAAGACCTTATAGTGCTTTGCAACAAGTTTTCTGTATTATTTTCACAAGTATAAAAAATCTCTTGCCCCTAACGCGGCGTCAGGGCCTAGAGCTGCGATCAGTGAAAAATCAGGAGCCTGCAAATGTTATCAATTGGTGAATTGGCTAAGCGGTCCAGCATTACAGTACGCGCACTCAGATATTATGAGAGCAAGGGCCTGCTTAACCCTGCACGCAGTGAGGCTGGCCAACGTGTTTATAAATATCCGGATATTATGCGCCTGCAGCAAATTCAAATGCTGAAGCGTGCCGGATTTACGCTGGGCCAGATCAAAAGCATGCTGGGGGCAGCTACCATTGATGCAGCCCGGATACTTGGCCTGCAAAAGGAACTGCTTAAAAAACAGGTGACTGACATTCAGCACGCCTTGCATGCAGTAAACGATGCACTCGCCAACCTTAAAGGCTCCGATATTGACCTTTTCACTCTTTGCAACATGATCAAAACAGGAGAGTCAACAATGGCGCTAGAGAAATGGCAAAAAGTTTGGGACAAATTCTATACAGATGATGAAAAAGCGCGTTGGGCGGCAGCAAAAAATGCGGTGCCCAAAGATATAGCTAAAGCACACGAAGATGCCTGGCCGGATATATTGGCGCGCACCGAAAAGTTGGTTGGTACTGACCCAGCAGGCAGTGAGGCACAAGCCATCCTGTTGGAATGGAACGCCCTGACCCAGGTAATTTATGATATTGATCCATCGCTCACCCGCGCCGCCGCAAAGCTTTATAATAATATGGATGATTGGCCCGAAGGCGCGCCTGAAAAACCTTTTTCAAACGAGGTTTGGGCTTTCATTCAGGCGGCGCAAAGCGCTGCAGACAGAATAGTGGGCTTCACGCAACAGCCGCGTTAGGCATTTATAAGGGGTTTCTGTGCTAGATACTGGGTAAATAATTTTACTTGTTATTGAATCTGGAAGCTCGCCTTGCCTAACAAACGCGTCCTAATTGTTGAAGATTCGTCGCTACAGCGCCACATGCTATCTGTGATCTGCTACGAAGCCGGGTACCAAACCATTCTTGTCACAAACGGTTTGGAGGCGCTGGAAGCATTGGACGAGCTGAGTTTTGATCTCATCATTACTGATCTGGAAATGCCCAAAATGGATGGGCTCCAGTTTCTGCGCCGAATTGCCGAACTAAACATCAACTCCAACATAATGCTAATTTCCGGTCATTCCGAATCCCTACTAAATGCTGCGCAGGAGTTGGCCAATCAATTTGGCTTGAATATCGTCGGCACTCTGAAAAAACCGTACATTCCTGAAACGTTTCTGAAAACGCTGAACGAAATGGAAGCAGGCCAGCCTGACGATAAAATGAGCAGCCAATTTATGGGCTCTTTCCAGGGAATGTTGTCATGCGAAGCTGTGAAGGCTGGTCTTGAAAGTGGGGCTCTTACTTCACATTATCAGCCAAAAGTGAGACACAATAAAGGCGTTGTTATCGGCTTTGAAAGCCTGGCGCGCTGGACAACCGTAGACGGCAAAACCCTTGGCCCGGCTACTTTCATCCCCACAGCCGAAGTTAATGGCTTGATAAACCCGCTAACCGATCAGATTATGGAATTATCCTTTGCTGATTTGGCACGCTGGACAAAAAAGGGGTTCAACCTTCCTGTTTCTATCAATATTTCGCCGGATAACCTAAAGGACGTTGAATTTCCTGACCGTGTAAAGCTGCTTGTTGAAAAATATAATGTTGATCCCGCCAGTATTGTCCTTGAACTCACCGAGTCGAAGGTGCTGGAAAATGCTACAGATTGCCTTGAAGTAATGTCACGGCTGCGCCTAATGCACTTTGGACTTTCCATCGACGATTTTGGAACGGGCTATAGCTCGCTGAAGCAATTGCAATTTATACCCTTCACCGAACTGAAACTGGACCGAAGCTATGTGGCTGCTGCCACACACCATCCCACTTCCCGCACGGTGCTGGAAACAGGCATAAATTTGGCGAAAAGCCTGTCTCTGACATGCATAGCGGAAGGTGTAGAAACCAAAGAGCAAGCTGCCCTTCTAAGCAGTCTTGGCTGCGATCGACACCAAGGGTATCTCTATGCCAAACCCATGCCTAGAGACGAAGTGCAGAACTGGCTCTCTAAATGGCACAACACGAATAATACAGGCAATAAGTCGCACTTCCAAACTATTTAGGCCGCTCGCTTTAGCTGTTGAAGTTTCCTTTTAAAATAGCTTGCTCGTTAGGTTAGGCCCGTAGAGCTATGATGTGTCTCTGCGTCCGCCGCTGCTTCCTCTCGCGCTATCTGCGCCTTCGATTTTTTCTCAGAAGCCGACTTCAGCTGTCCGCAGGCTGCCATAATATCGCGCCCGCGCGGCGTACGAACCGGGGCAGAAATGCCTTCCTTGAATACAATGTCCGAGAAGCGTTTGATCCGTTCGTCGCTTGAGCATTCATATTCAACGCCGGGCCAGGGGTTGAAGGGGATCAGGTTCACTTTTGCCGGCAATTTATATTTGCGCATCAGCCGCACCAATTGGCGGGCGTCTTCGTCGCTGTCATTGATGCCTTTCAGCATGGCATATTCAAACGTGATGCGCCGGGCGTTATGGGCGCCGGGATAACCGGCGCATGCGCTTAACACTTCATGCAGGTTATATTTTTTGTTGATCGGCATAATTTCTGAGCGTACTTCGTCGGTCACTGCGTGCAGGCTAACCGCCAAATTCACACCGATTTCCGTGCCGCAGCGCTCCATGTGGGGCACCACACCAGACGTCGACAGGGTGATACGCCGCCTTGAAAGCTGGATGCCTTCTTCGTCCATAATGATGTCGAGCGCTTTTTTAACATTGTCGAAATTATAGAGCGGCTCGCCCATGCCCATCATCACGATATTGGTTACCATGCGGCCCTTGGTGGGACTTTCCCATTCCTCCAGATCATCGCGTGCGATCATCATCTGCGCGACAATCTCTCCCGCTGTGAGGTTGCGCACCAAACGCATGGTGCCAGTGTGGCAAAATTTGCAATTGAGCGTACAGCCCACCTGAGACGATATACAAAGCGTGCCGCGACCTTCTTCGGGTATATAAACGGCTTCGGCCTCGTTGCCGTCAGCAAACCGCACCAGATACTTGCGCGTGCCGTCTTCACTGTACTGCGCTTCCACAATCTCAGGGCGTTTAACTTCAAAATGATGCACCAGCTTGGCGCGCATATCCTTGGAGATTGTCGTCATCTGGTCAAAATCAGTGGCGCCTTTGTGGTACACCCAGTGCCATAACTGTGTGGCGCGCATACGCAGCTGTTTTTCAGCCACGCCGAAATCCCGGAGCGCATCCTTGAGCTCGTCGCGGCTAAGGCCGAGCAGGTTTACCTTGCCGCTAGCATCGGCAGGCACACGCGGGGAGACAATTGGCTCATGGCCATTGGGGGTAATTTGCATTTTTATACTCCTGCCTTTTGCGGAAAAGCTGCCGCGCCAGGACGTTTCATGCTGCCGGGCGTTCCGCCGGGCAGTGGTTCTTGTATCTGGCGCCTTATACGAGCCCAAAAACGCCCTGTAAAGACAAGCTCGACGATCAGCCTAGAGGAAAAGTTTTGGTCGTTTACTAAAATTTTAACTTTTTTGCCGAAGGTAGTGAGCATGGACGTTCGGGGGAAGGCCAGAAAATAAATGGGGTTCCCTAATGCAAGTTCAGTCAAAAAAAATAGAAAAAAATCTAGAAAACAGCCAAAAAAAAACTGATTGGAAACGGATTTTTGATTTTCGTTCCAGTATTCGTGGCCGCCTGGTCGCAGGCTTTCTAACGGTTTTGCTAGTATATATATTGTCCGTTGTTATCACGGCTGCAAAAGTTTCTGATATTTCGGACGAATCGGACAAAATCGCCAATTTGCGTGTTCCAACAGCAACAACAAGTGCAAAACTTGCCAGCAACATAAATTCTTCTTTGGCTTCGCTGCGGGGCTGGATGCTTACCGGGAATGATGTGTTCAAAACCGAACGCGCGGCCGTGTGGACCGATATCGATAAAAATATTGCAGCGATGAACCAGTTTTCAAAAAACTGGACAGTGCCTGCCAATATTAAAAAATTGAATGACTTGAAAACAATTTTTGCTGAATTTAGAAATGCGCAGTCTAGTGTGGAACGTATCGCCAACAGCCCCGAATCGTACCCTGCCAATCAAATACTATTAAAGGACGCCGCGCCGCTTGCTGCCATTCAAGTGGCGCAAATCACCGCGATGATCGACGAAGAACTGACCCGCGATGCAACAAAAGCGCGTAAAAACTTACTTGGCATTATGGCCGATGTGCGCGGTTCTCTTGCCATTAGTCTTGCAAATATCCGCGCCTACTTACTGTCTGGCAACATTGAGTTTAAAAACAAATTTGATGCTAGCTGGGCTAAAAATGAAACCCGATTCGGCGACCTATCCTCCAACAGCAGGCTTTTTTCCGCTAGTCAAAAAGCCGCTTTTGAGGCTTTCCGGGCTGCTAGGTCACAATTCTCACCGCTACCTGCTTCCATGTTTGAAATCAGAGGTTCCAACCGTTGGAACATGGCCAACTATACATTGGTAAAAGAAGCTGCCCCCCGTGCCGGGAGAATTTTGGATATTTTGGAAGGCGTGAAAAACACACAAAGCGTTCGGTCCGGCGGCATGGTCGATAACCAGAAAGGCCTGTTGAACGGAGATGCGCTTCAGGTGTCCCAGCACTTAGAAACATTGATTTTTTTGAACTGGGGATTATTGGTAGGCGGAATTGCTGTCGCAGTCGCAACCATTTATCTTACCAACCGGGCCATATCCGTGCCTATCGGCTCCATGACAGAAACCATGACAAGGCTTGCGGGCGGAGACAATGACGTGATTGTCGGCGATATCGACCGCAAAGACGAAATCGGTAAAATTGCAGGTGCCGTGCAACTGTTTAAAGCAAATGCCATCGACCGCATCCGGTTGGAAAAAGAGAGCAAAGAGCTGGCTGAACAGCAAGCTGCGGATAAAGAAGCATCTGATGCTCGACAGCGTGAACGTGAGGAAGCCGAGCAAGAGGCCGAACGCGAACAACGTGCCGAACAAGCCAAAAAGAGCGAAGCTATCGAAAAGCTGGTCTCAGGTTTTAACTCAGAGGTAGTGGGTATATTGAGCGATGTAACCGGCGCCTCA
>Ga0316204_10009994_pt1 | contig 12407 bp, 13 predicted proteins | sample 6monrhotite_MG_2_FD_205661 | JGI IMG/M metagenome (GOLD analysis project Ga0316204, IMG submission 205661) | Microbial mat bacterial communities from mineral coupon in-situ incubated in ocean water Damariscotta River, Maine, United States -... | ecosystem: Environmental > Aquatic > Marine >...
CACCCACCTGTCCACAGGCGTTCGGGTGGCACCGAACGCCTCTTCTTAAACGTCTCTGGCCCCAGGATCAAGACTTTATCAAGGCTTTATCACGCCTGTTTTATGAAGGATCTGTGGGTTTCGCTATGGCGTAGGAAACCAGCCCGTTGGTGAGACTTTTCAGCTCGTCCGCCGAAGTCTCAAAAACGCAGTGGGTGTGCCCCGCTGCGACGTAAACCTTGTCGAAACGCTTCAGGCTCGCGTCGATCGCGGTGGGCAGTTTGGAGACCGAACCCACCGGCGTCAGGCCTGCGTTGGAAAAGCCCGTGACGGCGCGCACCAAATCGACGGATGGCCGCACCACATCGCCCTGCAGATTGAAGATTTTAGGCAATTGATCTTCGCTGCACTGATGATCGCCCGACACGATAACAAAGACATAGCGGTTGCCGATGGTGAACAGATGCGTTTTCACCAGCGCGCCGGGCTCGACGCCCAGCGCCTCCGCCATTTCGGCGGGACCGCGCGCGTCGGCGGGCAATTCCCGAACCGCGTCGTGTCGGCCTATATCCGCCAGCGTTTTACGTACGCGCTTGACGGTATCCAGTTCCAAATTGCTCAAGTCGGGCCCCCTTAAGCTGAGATTGCTCGATTGGATCTGCGGATCAGGTCGGTGAGGTCGGCACGTTCATGCCCGCCTCGACCGATTCGCGTTGACTGATCATATCATACCAACGTTTCACATGAGGATAATCCCCAAGTTCGATGGGGTGCCACTCATAACGCGAAACCCACGGATAAATGGCGATATCGGCAATGGTGAAGGTCTCCCCGGCGAAAAAGTCGTTGTCGGCCAGATGCGCATCCATCACCCCGTAAAGGCGTTTTAGTTCCGTCGAGTAGCGCTCTTTGGCATAGGGCACATCTTCTTTGGCGAACTTCGTGAAATGGTGGACTTGACCGAACATCGGACCGACGCCGCCCATTTGGAACATCAGCCATTGCAAAACCTTGTAGCGCGCTGCGCCAGATGTCGGCAGCAGGTCTTCGCGCTGACACTTTTCCGCCAGATAGATCAAAATCGCGCCGGATTCAAACAACGCCATCTCTTCGCCATCCGGGCCGTCGGTATCGGTGATCGCGGGAATTTTGTTGTTGGGGCTGATTTTTAGAAATTCGGGAGCGAATTGCTCATCCTTGGTGATGTTGATGGGGTGGACGTTGTAGCTCAGGCCCACCTCTTCCAACATGATGGATGCCTTTGTGCCGTTGGGTGTGCCCCAGGTGTACAGATCGATCATAGTGTTCTCCAAAAAGCCGATGCCCTCAATAGACCACAGATATAGAGTGTTCCGTTTTGGGAACAAGCGCTAGCTGCACAGCTCATCGATATCGTCGGCCAAACGGTCCACGGTTTGGGGCAACAAGTCCCACGAACACATAAAGCGACAGCCGCGCACGCCGATGAAGGCATAAAACTTCCAACCGCGCGCCCGCAGTCCTTCGCGCACATCTTTGGATAGGTCGAGGAACACCCCGTTGGCTTGGGGTTCGAACATCACTTCGACCGCTTCCAAGTCCTTCACCCGATCATGCAAGCGCGTCGCCATGGCGTTGGCGTGGTGCGCGTATTTCAGCCACACGTCATCTTTCAACAGCCCCAGCCACGGCGCGGAAATGAAGCGCATTTTCGAGGCCAACTGACCTGCTTGCTTGGCGCGATAGGCGAAATCTTCGGCCAAGGCTTTGTTGAAAAACACCACCGCCTCGCCCACCGGCAGGCCGTTTTTGGTGCCGCCGAACACCAACACGTCGACGCCCGCGCGCCACGTCATGTCGGCGGGGCTGACGCCTTCGCTCGCCACCGCATTGGCGAAACGTGCGCCGTCCATGTGGATGTGCAGGTCGTGTCGTTTGGCCATGGCGGAAATGGCGCGCAGTTCTTCGACGCTGTAGACCGTGCCGACCTCGGTCGCTTGGGTCAGGGATATGGCCTTGGGTTTGGGATAGTGAATGTCGTCGCGCTGGGTGACCAGATCCTCAATCGCATCCGGCGTCAGCTTGCCGTCGGGACCACCGCCCGCCAGCAGTTTGGAGCCCCCGGAAAAAAACTCCGGCGCGCCGCACTCGTCGTTCACGATGTGCGCCTTTTCGTGACAAATCACCGAATGGTAAGAACGACACAGCGCCGCCAACACCAACGAGTTCGCCGCCGTGCCGTTGAATACAAAAAACACCTCGCAGTCGGTCTCGAACAGATCGCGAATGCGGTCGCACACCTGCGCCGTCCAACTGTCGTCGCCATACGAAACCTCATGCCCAGTCTCGTTGGCGCGCACGAACGCCTCCATCGCTTCGGGACATACGCCAGCGGTGTTATCAGATGCGAATTGTTGGCTCATGGTGGGGAGGCTCCTTCGGTGTGTGAACGTCGGGATAGATTAGGGGATTGGGGGTGTGGGGCAAGGGGGTGTTTTGCACCATAGAGGACACGGAGCCATCAGCAAGCGAATCGGAAAGTTTGTTTCGATAAGGCAATATATTTTCTTTACAGTTCGACTCCAGATTCAAGTGTCGTTTCGCTTTATTGTGCGCTTTAAAGAGTCAGGTAAACCTCTATTCATTGACAATTCCTTGACCCTATGGTCGCCTCAATACAGCAGCGTCATGTAGCCGCGTGTAAAGTCCGCTTATTTCCTTGTTTAAAGGCATAGGTGTGACTGTTGGAACTGCTTCTCATAATCTGGAACTGGTTGACTGAAAGCTTCGGGCCGATTGAGGCTGCGTTGTTTTTGGTGTTTGGCCTGTTCCTATGGGGACTCTACCAGCACATTTTGAAGCGACTTTTTGATACGCTTGGCGAATGGTGTGAAGGCAAGTTGCGCAAGAGGCTTTCTCTGCCATCAAAAAACCCGCCTCATCGCTGAGGCGGGTTTTTGCATTCCGTGACGCTGACGCTGCTTACTTTTTTTGCAGCTTCATGGTCTTTTCCTGAAACGCTTTTTGCAGCGCTTGCATTTTTTCGCTGTGCTGCATTTGCGCGTTGCGGCGTTCTTCGGCGGTTTTGGCACCGGTCATGTTTTTTTGCATCTCTTGGTTCAACGCTTGCACATCTTTTTGGTGCTGTGCGTTGAGCTTGCGCATGTCTTCATTACGCGCTTGAGCGGCTTTGCGCTTTTCTTCGGCGGCTTCGCGCTGGGCCTTCATCTTTTCTTTTTTCTCGTAGTTACCAGCTTGTGCTGAGCCGAGATCGAAAGCAGGCGACGACACCAGTGCCGGTGCGCACAAGATGGCCAGCGCAATGCGCCAACGCTCAAAGGTTTCGTGATCAAAGACATCGATATTCCTTCCTCTCCTAAACGAGCTGGTAAAAACCTAGCACAGCGCTCCCGTCAGCCGTCCAGCTTTTCCTTGAGCAGCTTATTCACCTGCCCCGGGTTGGCTTTGCCCTGGGTGGCTTTCATCACTTGGCCGACGAACCAGCCGAGGATTTTTTCGTTGCCGCCTTTGTATTGCGCGACCTGCGCCGCGCCCGCCGCGATGGCGGCGTCGACGGCGGCTTCGATCGCGCCGGTGTCGGTGATCTGCTTAAGGCCCTTGTCTTCGACGATTTTTTGTGGCGCGTCACCGGTCTCCAACATCACTTCGAAGACGTCCTTGGCGATCTTGGTCGAAATCGTGTCATCCGCGATCAAGCCCAGCAGTTCACCCAAGTTGGGCGCTGAAATCGGGCTTTCGCTGATGCCCACGCCTTTGTCGGACAGCACCGCAAACAGATTGTTGATGACCCAGTTCGCGGCCATCTTGGCGTCGCGGCCTTTGGCCACTTCTTCAAAGTAGATGGCGGTGTCTTTTTCCGCCACCAACACGCCCGCGTCATAAGGGGACAGGCCGAAGTCGTTGATGTAGCGGTCTTTGCGCTCATCGGGCAGTTCCGGCAAGGTCGCCTTGATCTCAGCCACCAGCTCGTCGCTGAACACCAGCGGCAGCAAATCGGGGTCAGGGAAATAACGGTAATCGTGGGCGTGTTCTTTGGAGCGCATCGAGCGGGTGGTGCCCTTTTGCGAATCAAACAGCCGTGTTTCTTGAACCACTTCGCCGCCGTTGTCGTAGATTTCGACTTGGCGTGCGGCTTCGAATTCGATCGCTTGCATGGCGAAGCGCACCGAGTTGACGTTCTTGGTTTCCGCACGGGTGCGCAGCTCGTCGGAGCCCACCGGGCGGACCGAAACGTTGACGTCACAGCGCATCGAGCCTTGATCCATATTGCCGTCACACGTTTCCAGATAGCGCACGATGGAGCGCAGCTTGCGCAAGTACGCGCCCGCTTCTTCCGGCGAACGCATGTCCGGATCGGAGACGATTTCCATCAGCGCCACGCCCGTACGATTGAGATCGATGAACGTGCGCTTGGGGTCTTGGTCATGCAGCGATTTGCCCGCGTCCTGTTCCAGGTGCAGACGCTCGATCCCGATTTCACGTGTCGAGCCATCGGGCATGTCCAAGATGATGGTGCCCGCGCCAACGATGGGCTGATCGGCCTGAGAAATCTGATAACCCTGGGGCAGATCGGCGTAAAAATAGTTTTTGCGCGCAAACACCGACTTGGTGTTGATCTGCGCTTTCAGGCCCAAACCGGTTTTGATGGCTTGGCGCACGCACTGTTCGTTGATGACCGGCAGCATGCCGGGCATGGCGGCGTCGACCAGCGACACCTGGGTGTTGGGTTCGGCGCCGAAATCGGTGGCCGCGCCGGAAAACAGCTTGGCGTTGGAAATAACCTGACAGTGCACTTCCAAACCGATGACCACTTCCCAATCGCCGGTTTCGCCTTTGATCACGTAAGACATGGCTTAGCCCTCCCGACCGGGTTTGTGGTTGAAAGCGGCCGCGCTTTCCAACTTGGACGCGACGTTGAGCAACGTGCCTTCGTCAAACGCCTTGCCGATCACTTGCAGGCCCAACGGCAAGCCGTCGCTACTGAGACCCGCAGGCACCGAAATGCCCGGCAGACCGGCCAGCGAGGTCGGCACCGTGAATACGTCGTTCAAATACATGGCCACCGGATCGTCCTGTTTTTCGCCCAGCGCAAACGCGGCGCTCGGCGCGGTCGGGGTCAAGATCGCATCGACGTCTTGGAACGCGGTCTTAAAATCGTTCGCGATCAAGGTGCGGACTTTCTGCGCCTTGATGTAATAGGCGTCGTAGTAGCCCGAGCTCAGCGCGTAGGTGCCGATCAGGATGCGGCGCTGAACTTCGTCGCCAAAGCCTTCGCCGCGGGTGTTCATGTACATGTCGTCCAGGCTATCGCCCGGCACACGCAAGCCGTAACGCACGCCGTCATAGCGCGCCAAGTTGGCGGACGCTTCGGCGGGTGCGACGATGTAGTACGCCGCAAGGGCATACTTGGTGTGCGGCAACGAGACTTCTTTGATGTTGCAGCCCGCGTCTTTGAGCCATGCGATACCCTGATCCCACAAGGCTTGGATTTGCGGGTCCATGCCGTCCATCTTGTATTCTTTGGGAATACCGATGGTGAGCCCCTTAACGTCGCCGGTGACGGCGGCTTCGAAGTCCGGCACCGCGATGGGCGCGGAGGTGCTGTCTTTGGGGTCGTGCCCCGCCATCGCGCCGAGCATGATCGCGGCGTCCTGAACCGTCTGGGTCATCGGCCCGGCTTGATCGAGCGAGCTGGCGAACGCCACCACGCCCCAGCGCGAGCAGCGGCCATAGGTCGGCTTGATGCCGACGATGCCGCAAAAGCTAGCGGGCTGGCGGATCGAACCGCCGGTGTCGGTGCCGGTCGCGGCCATGGCGAGGCCGCCGGCGACTGCGGCGGCGGAGCCACCGGAACTGCCGCCCGGAACCAAGTCCTTGCCGTCGCTGCCTGTCCACGGGTTTTTCACCGGGCCGTAGTACGACGTGATGTTAGACGAGCCCATGGCAAATTCGTCGAGATTCGTTTTGCCCAGCATCACCGCACCGGCGGAGCGTAAATTGGCCGACACGGTCGATTCATAAGCCGGCACAAAACCGTCGAGGATATGGCTGCCCGCCGTGGTCAACACGCCTTCGGTGCAGAACAAATCTTTCATCGCGACGGGAATGCCGTCCATCGCGCCGATGTGGTCGCCCTTGGCGCGGCGGTCATCCGATTCACGGGCGCGTTCCAACGCGACTTCCGGCGTTTCGGTGATGTAGGCGTTGAGATCGCGCCCGGCTTCGACGGCCTGGATGTAGGCTTCGGCCAATTCAGCGGCGGAAAAGTCGCCTTTGGCAAGGCCATCGCGCGCGGTGGCGATGTTCAAATCTGTGAGCTTCGTCATGGCTTACTCCACCACCTTGGGGACCGTGAAAAATCCGTCAACAGCGTCCGGCGCGTTCTTCAGCACACCGGCTTGGCAATTGCCGTCGGTAACCGCGTCCTTGCGTTGGGGAAGCGTGACGTCAGATACCGAAGCCATCGGCTCAACCCCATCGGTGTCGAGCTCTTGCAGCTGTTCGATCCAATCCATAATGGAGGAAAGTTCGCCGGCCAGCGGCTCCAGCTTGTCATCGGAAACACGCATACGGGCGAGGTAAGCGATGTTTTTCACGGTGTCCTTATCGAGGGACATGGAGTGCCATCCTTGATCGAAGATCGTCAGAGAAATGAGAGGCCGGAAAGTAACACCCGCGTGCCCACACCGCAAGCGCTGAAGTGCCCGTTTCGGGGCCAGTTTTGGGGCCTATTGGGGCTTCTTCAGCAGCTCGCCCCAAGCTTCGGCGGTCCAACTGGCGACAGAAGCTTCCAGCGCTTGCGTCAAGGCGTCCTTGATGCCGTCGGTTTCGAACGTCTGAACCTTGGGCGGGGTGGCGAAGCGCGGCAACGAATGGCCCTCGAACGTCATCGCGCCGGTCTTGGGGTGATAAAGGTATCGGGTGGTGAGAAACTCTTCCATACCATCGCCGATGGAACGCACATCCAGCCCAATCAGATGTAAACCTTCTTTGGTTTTTACCGGCGCTTCGGTGAGGAACATGTGGGCGTAGAAAATCTTCGCCCCCACTTGGCTGGCGCAGCGAAAACGCACTTCATAATCAGAGGTCTCAAAGTCCCCACCTTCGACCTTGGTCTTGCCCTCGAAGCGAAAGCGATAATCGCAGGCCACACCGTCTTTTTGATCTGAAGCCATGTACGAGCCAAAGAACTGCTCCCCCAGCGACCCATCGACCACCGGCACCAAAATGGGGATGAAGACAAAGCCCAGCGTTTCGCCGTCCTTGCTGATCGCCATCCAGCTGGTGCCATCGACCTTGCCGATGGCGCGCACACGTTCGCCCGCTTTGAGTCCCGCCAGACGTTCGAAATCCGTACCGGGGCCGGCGCGCACATTGACGTCCTTAGTGATCTCATACAGACCGACCATGGGCGCCACTTCGTGGTCCATCACCAACACCGGCTCGACCTCGTCGGTGACGGCGGGCTGATCGATTTTAAAGTCGTGCGGGGCTTCGCTCGGCTCTTCGATTTGAGCAAAAGCCGTGGGGGTGAGCAAAAACACCGCCAGAAGACATGAGATTGCGTATTTCATACCCACGACCTTACCCCGCCGCCAACAATCGGTACATGATGAAGGCGTCCACATAGCCGTTTTGAGGATGCTTAAAGGCTTCGGGCAAGGTTCCTGCGATCTCGAAACCCAAATCTCGCCACAGCTTGATGGCGCCGCGGTTGGTGGAGGCGACGAAATTGAACTGCATGGCGTGATAACCAAAGTCTCGCGCAACGCCCAACGAATGTACGCACAACGCCCGCCCCAGCCCACGCCCGCGCTGATCTTCGCGCACCATATAACCCGCGTTGCATACGTGCGCGCCGGTTCCGGCCTGATTGGTTTTGAGATAATAGCTGCCGACCACGTCTTCGCCATCCACCGTCACATACGTCACACACGGGTTTTCGATCCACAGACGCCGCGCTTCCTCCTCGTCCGTATCGGGGGCAAAGGCATAGGTGTCGCCGCGCCGGACCACATCGTGAAAGATGGTCCAAATGCCGGGCCAGTCGTGTTTGGTGGCTTCGCGAATGGTGAACATGTGCGCCTCAAAGATTACCTTCACGAAAATAAGCCGCTCAAGTTGATTGGTGCAAGCGCCATGCATCGTTATGGTAGGCGAACCTTAGGACAATTTGGTGAACCATGGCGATCCTCGATATTAAAAATGTGCAAAGCACGCTCAAGCGCGGTCAAAAGCTGATGGGGCTCGACCTGGGCACCAAGACCATCGGCATCGCGCTGTCCGATGTGATGCTTACGGTGGCGAGCCCGCTGGAAACGATCCAGCGCACCAAGTTCACCAAAGACGCCATTCACCTGGAAAAACTGATCAACGAGCATGAGGTCGGCGCCTTGGTCCTGGGCATGCCACTGAACATGGATGGCACCGAAGGTCCGCGCTGCCAAGCAACACGCGACTTCGCCCACTCGTTCCAAGAACGTATGGACATCCCAATCGCGCTGTGGGACGAGCGTCTGTCCACGTCAGCTGTCGAACGCATGCTGGTCAATGATGTCGATATGACCCGCAAGCGGCGCGGTGAAGTGATCGACAAGCTCGCCGCGACCTACATTTTACAAGGGGCGCTTGACGCGCTTGCCTATCAGAGCGGGACCTGATCCATGTTGGTGGTCTTTCAAGCTCTGACCCCGGTGTTTTTACTGATTTTGATGGGCTACGCGATCAAGCGTTACCGTTGGATCGACAATGCGTTTTGGCCACCCGCCGAGCGGCTGACCTATTTTGTTCTGTTTCCCGCACTGCTGATTGTCAGCACCTCACGTGCGGACCTCGCCAGCGATCAGGTGTGGGGCATTGCCGGGGCCTTGTTCGCGGCGACGCTGATCGTTGCGATGTTGGCGTTGGCGCTGAAACCCCTGCTGGGTCTTCCGGGCGCCGCGTTCACATCTTTTTTTCAAGGCGCGATCCGCCCCAACACCTATGTCGGCATGGTGCCGGCGTTTTTGTTTTGGGGCGACGACGGCTTGGCGATGCTGTCCATTGGTGTGCTTGCCGTTGTGCCGTTGGTCAATCTGCTCAGCGTCACGGTGTTGGTGATTTGGGGCGACGGCCACGAAGGCGCGCGCACGCCGATGAAAGCGGTGCGCGAAGTGGCGCGCAATCCATTGGTGCTGGCGTGCTTGATCGGCTTTGGCCTGGGGGCTTTCGACCTAAGTTTGGGGCCGGCGATCACGCCGCTGTTGGACATTCTCGGACGCGCCGCGCTGCCCATCGCCTTGATGGCGGTCGGCGCGGGGTTGGATTTTCCCGATCTGCTGGCCAACCGCTGGCTGGCGGGCAAGGCCACCATTTTGAAGCTGCTCGCCCTGCCCGCCCTGGCGTGGGCGTTGGCGACGGCGTTTGAACTTGAAGGCCAAGCCTTTCAAGTGGTGGTGCTCTATTCGACCTTGCCGATGTCGGCCTCAAGTTATGTTTTGGCCCGCGAAATGGGCGGCGACGCGCCGCTGGCGGCGGGTATGATCACGGCGAGTACCATCATTGCCGTGGCGACGATGCCACTGTGGATTTTAGCGGCGAGATAAGTTTTACCAAAAGACATGAACCACAGAAGGCGCAGAGAAAAAAGGCGCAAAAAAACAGTCATGTACAAGCCTGCCCCTCATATTAACCACGACAAGGCATTTGCTAGTTATTATTTAGTCAATTTTCCATTGACTAAATGAGCGAGGCCAAGTTCCGCCTTAGACGTTAGCTGCTCCTTCATGCTCAATAATGATGAAATTTCGAAAATTTCGATTTCATCCTTTTTGGTATCAAGCTTGGCCAAGTCTATATCGCTTTCCGACATATACACACACAGCCCAAACATCACAGCCGTTTCAACTTCTGAATTGGATTTTTTCCGGTTTGCCTCAATCGCAGCACCCTCAATCGGTTCAATTTTTAATATAGGCGCATCTAAAAAAGAATTGCTTTTGAGTTTTACCTTGATCGAGCTGTTCTCGAAAGCAACGGAACCGAAAACATCGTAGCGGTCATTTTCAACACTTGTATTTTCGACGTCTCGTAATCTATTAAACAAAACCATACGATAGCCATCTGTAAATACAACAAAAGTAGAAATTCGCGTTCCGTTAACAATTACGCGATGTTTATTATATTTTATATCTTCTTTATTTTGACACAGCCAATCATGCCCTATCTGAGAATCAAGCACCTTTCGAAACATGCCCTCTAAACCTCGGGGGGAGCTTGCTGCAAAATCATTCTCAAAATATATGTACCGCTGATGTTCTGTAGAATATCTGTTCATTTTTGCCGCGCTCAACGACACCGAACCATTCGCAGCCGTCGCAGCGGTTTTCGGGGCATCTGAAGTCATGCTGAGATCCCGCATCTCGACATCAATTTGTTGAAATCTTGAGTAAATATGAACCCAGTGCTTTTGGAGTACATTCTCTAAGTGTAATTCACTGCATTTTACTAAAAGCAAATTGTTGATGTATTTAAGAATTTTTAGAATTTCTCGATAATCTTTATCAGGAATATTTTGGAATTCGCAGTATTGCAGACCTTTAATTGGTGCTTCTACATTATCGCGGTGACGTTTAAACAAAAAAATCACCAATTCCCCCCCGTTCAGCTTAACGGAATTTTGAAGAGCCCCAGCCTCATACATCAACCACGGTGAATCCACTGCATTTTCTGGTGATAAAATTGTAATGCCGCATTTAGCCAGCATTAAAGCATCGTGTATCTGTTGACTGAAGCTCCCAGCAGAAAGCGATTCCGAGGACAAAAAAACGTCAGCATTTGCTGGGCTGCTGGGCGAATAAACACTTTTAAGCAGATCGTACAGTATTTGCGCAACCTCACCCGTTTTATCTTTTGAAAATGAAATAAAAATAAGCTCTTTTGAATCTTCCATGAGCCCCCCTCCTTATCTCTTAATTATTAGTGTCGTTTTTCAAAACACGCCCTACAATCTGGGCCGTACAATGATTGTGCAAAAGAACAATGATGCACTCATGGAGAGCTCGTCAACCTACAATTTTTCACCATCCCCCCACACCGGACCACCTGTCCACATCCAGCCCAAGCCATGGGCACACGCTACAAACTCACACATGACGGACCTTATTCTTTCTCCGTGCGCTCTATGCCCTCATTGATTAGACCCTATTGGCGGCTGTCATAGGTGCCTGCTTTCACGGGAACGACAGAGAAATAACGGGCACCCAAACCCACCGCTTGCTCCCGCGAAATCAAGGGGGTATAGTGCGGCCATGTCAAAGACGCCCTTTGATTCCTCCGTTTTTCCTCAGCGCCACTTGCTTGGCATCGAAGGGCTATCGCCTCTCGACATCTCGCTTTTGCTGGACCGCGCTGACGAATACGTCGAGCTCAACAGATCCGTCGGTGGTAAGCTCGATACGCTTACCGGGCGGACGATCATCAATCTATTTTTCGAATCCTCCACCCGCACGCGCACCTCGTTTGAACTGGCGGGAAAACGCCTGGGTTCCGACGTCATCAACATGTCGGTGTCCACCAGTTCGATCAAAAAGGGCGAAACCCTGATCGACACGGCGATGACACTCAACGCCATGCACCCCGATGTGTTGGTGGTGCGCCACGGATCATCCGGCGCGGTTAGGCTGCTGTCGGAAAAGGTCAACTGCGCGGTCATCAACGCCGGCGACGGCCGTCATGAACACCCGACCCAGGCGTTGCTGGACGCGCTGACCATTCGTCGCCGCAAGGGCCATCTGGATGGCCTCCAGGTCGCGATCTGCGGCGACATCTTGCATTCGCGGGTGGCGCGTTCGAACATTCATTTGCTCAACACCATGGGCGCGCGGGTGCGTTTGATCGCGCCCAAGACGCTGCTGCCCGCCGAAGCGGAACGCCTTGGCGTGGAAGTCTTTCACAATATGAAAGCCGGGCTCAAGGACTGCGACATCGTGATGATGCTGCGCTTGCAAACCGAACGGATGAAGAGCAACTTTTTCCCCACGGTGCGTGAGTATTACCGCTTTTTCGGCCTCGACTACGCCAAACTGGAATCCGCCAAGCCCGACGCGCTGATCATGCATCCGGGGCCGATGAACCGGGGCGTCGAAATCGCATCCGACGTCGCTGACGACATCGGGCGCAGCGCCATCCGCGAGCAGGTCGAAATAGGCGTCGCGGTGCGCATGGCGTGCTTGGAAGTGCTGACCCTCAACCTTGAGCGCGAGGCCGTGGCATGACCTTCAAAGACCCTCACGAACGCGTCGCCTACGTTAACGCCCGCCTTTTGGATCCGGCTACCGGCCTGGACGCGCCGGGCGGCGTGCTGACCAAGGGCGAATTTATCGTCGACGCCGGCGCTCATTTGTTCGACGGACAGCCCCCCGAAGACGCCATCCTGATCGATTGTCGCG
>Ga0316204_10009995_pt1 | contig 12407 bp, 12 predicted proteins | sample 6monrhotite_MG_2_FD_205661 | JGI IMG/M metagenome (GOLD analysis project Ga0316204, IMG submission 205661) | Microbial mat bacterial communities from mineral coupon in-situ incubated in ocean water Damariscotta River, Maine, United States -... | ecosystem: Environmental > Aquatic > Marine >...
CGCCTGGAGTGGGCGGCCGATTGCGTTCCGCGTTGGTGTGGAGTCCTCCAATGTGGGTCGACATCTTGATCCATTGCTTGCGGACATCACCGTTGTCGACGTCGAACCGGAATTGTGGGGGTTGCGGCGGGCGAAAGACCCTGACGAGTTGGCGATGATTCGCCGCGCGATCGCTTGTACCGAAGCCATGTATGCCCGCGCCCGCGAAGTGATTGAACCGGGCGTGACGGAAATCGAGGTGTACAACCAACTGCATTCGGCAGCTGTGGAGGTGGCGGGGGAACCGCTGACCGGTTTTGGGAACGACTTTCAATGCAATTCCCCCGGCGGCCCGCCCCGCAATCGAGTCGCAGAGGCGGGGGAGTTGTTCGTGCTCGACTTGGGACCGGGATACCGTGGATACTACGCCGACAATTGCCGTACGATGCGCGTCGGCGCAACGGTTAACGACGAACAGCAACATGCCTGGCAAGCCATTGTCGACGTGCTGCAAATGGTCGAGGAAACAGTACGCCCCGGTTTGACCGCGCAGAAGTTGTTCCATCGCGCGCAAGAGATGCTTGATGAATACCGCCGGGAGGCGTTTTTTCATCACCTCGGGCACGGCATCGGTTTGTTTCCCCATGAAGGCCCGCATCTCAATCCGCACTGGGATGACACGTTCGCCGTCGGCGATGTTTTTACCGCTGAGCCGGGGCTGTACGGACCGGAACTGCGCGCGGGCATTCGCTTGGAAGAGAATTACGTGGTCACGGAAACCGGCGTTGAGCGATTGACGGAGTATCCACTGGAACTTTGAACGCACATTTTGCTAGCCGTGAAATGGCGGGGTGCATGCGCCCCGCCCGGCAGAGGACGTGAATCCGAAAACCCGCGAGCACCGTGGCGGAAACGCCAGTCGGCGAATCGTCATAGGCATCGTGTTCGTTACAGACGATCCGGTTCTGTGGGGAACGAACGTAAATCTTCTGCTCTGCCTAATTCTTGAGCTATATTTCGTCAGACGATGCGCTCCCGGCCTAGACAATTGTGACGACCCCTTGTTGCCATAAAGGCTGGCTACCATTCGACTTGGAGATCGTCGCCGAAGATTCGTCTGTGATGAGTTTTCGTCGTGTTGTCTTTGCTGTTGGGCAGTTCGTCGAAACAAATTTTCCTGATTTGCGAAATGAGCAAAAGGACCGAACGATGAAATTATTACTGGCTGACGACTCGGGAACAATGCGGACGATCCAAAAGCGGTGTCTACTAAAATTGGGATTGGCCGAAACGGATATCACGGAAGCTGAAGACGGACAACAGGCGCTGACGCAGTTCGAAGGGGGAACTTTCGATGTTGTGTTAAGCGATTGGAATATGCCCAATATGGATGGCCTGACGTTCCTGCAAAAGGTCCGCGAGATTAACAAGGACGTTCCCTTTATTATGATCACAACCGAAGCCGAACGGGCGCGGGTGGTGACGGCAATTCAAGCCGGCGTTACCGATTATTTAGTGAAGCCCTTCACTCCGGACGACCTCCGAGCCAAATTGGAGAAATGGGTTGCGGCGCCAGTGTAGAAAATTAGTGGCGACTCAAACGGATTGAATCTATCGGGAAACGCCCTCAACGGCTCCTAATTCGTGGGAGCTGCTAACACCCGTCATGCGGGTTTGAGCCGAGGACGAAAATTGCAGTTAACTCCCCTCAACAGACGGATTGTGGACAATCAGGTGTCATGGGTGAATTTTCCAACGGAGAGCAACTGAAGCGATTGCCGTTGCGTGCGCTGGTCGCATTTGCGTCCCGTTGCGCGCGGAGGATTCAGTCTCAGTATGTCTTGGAGAATGGCCACCCCACAAAACAATCGAGCACAGATTCCGTCAACGCGGCGATTCGCGTCGCCGAAGAGTTCGCTATGGGCGGTTCGGTCGATGCGAAAAAAGCGGCGACCACGACGCGCGATGCCGAAGAGGCATACGCCGCCGCCCAAGATCCGGAATTCGCCTCACCCGAGGCGGTTCACGCCGCCAAAGCTGCTTTGGCCGCTGTGGGGGCCGCCAATATTTGCTTTGCTGTCAAAGCCTCACAAGGCATGGACAAAGAAGTATGGGTGGCTGTGGAAATTGCCGGTGAATCGATGATTGCCGCCATGGCGGATGAGGAAACCGCGTCGCGGGCATTGGCATTCGATCTGGAGACCTTGGCGGAACTAGAACTCGGTGAATTTCCGGAGTGGGGTGAAACCGTTGACCCGATGGAGGACGGTCCTCTCGGCCCGCTGGTCCCGCCGATGCATCGCCTCAAACAGACGAAGGCTCCCGCTTCCAATACAAAACAAGACTCGGCCAAGGCAGCGGCTCCGAACCGCGCCATGCAGGCGCTAGAACGCATTGACGCGCTGCGGATGGAAATCGAAGAAGACGATCCCGAGGCCGCAGCGAAAAAACGTCTGATGGCGCAACCGCGTCAGTCCGCGAAAGTCGCCGCAACCGCGACTGCGGATGATCAAGGAGTTGCACAACTGCAACACCGGCTCCAAAAAGAATTGGAGCGCGTGCTGGCCGCTAAGACGGCGCTGGATGAAGAACGCATTCAATTACAAACCGAACGTGAATCGTTTGAGTCGCGTTTGAAGAAAACCTCCAGTAATCGAGGCGAGGGGGGGATTGATACCGACCTTCGCCAACTGGCCAAAGAACGCCGGCAGATTCACGCCGAACGTCAGGTGCTGGAAGACGATCAGGCGGCTTTCACTGAGGAATTGGACCAGTTCGAGATTGATCGCGCCAAATTCCAACAGGATGAGCGGCGGTTACAACGCGAACGGGAGAAACTCGAGCCCCAGCGTGAAGAGCGCGCCCGCCTCGAGAAGCATCGCAACTGGTTGAGACTGAAACTTCAAACGTTCAGGGAGCATCGCTCTCACTTCACATCGGCCGACAGCGATGGCTCGGCATTGTGGCAGCAATTACAGCCCGTGCAACGGGAATTGCAGGAAATCGACGAGGAGCAAGCGACACTCAAGTCGGAATTGCAAGACCTGCAACAAAGCATTGCTGACGTGGCGCAAGGCGAAAGATCTGTCGACATGTCGGCGGAGGCTGAAGAATCATTGCGTCAAGACCACGCGAGGCTGCAAGCGGAAGTTGAAAAACTACGCACAGAATTGACCCAGGCGGCCGCTGAGACCGACAACCGCTTAGCAGCGGAACGGAAGAAATTGGAGCAAACGCAATCCGAACTGGAACAACGCGCATTGACGTTTCAGGAAAATGAAGCGGCCCTCAAAGAAGCACTCGTCCGCATCACCGAAGAACAGGGGCGGTTTGCGATGCAGCAATCAGAGTTGGAAAAACTCAAGGCAGAATTGGAATCGCGTCAGCAAGCTTTCCAATCCGAACAGAGTCGTTTCCAAGATCTGATCGACGTCACGTTCCGCCGCTGATGATCAGCCATCCAGAACGATTATAGCAGCTCGCTAATGGGCCGACGGTCATCCACCAGATATTGCGGGCGCCCACGGAGGTCAGTGAGAGTCGTCCGTCGCGCGTCGATGCCCATCAAGTGATACAAGGTGGCAAATACTTCTCGATAGTGCACGGGACGGTCCGCCGGCGTTTCTCCCAATCGGTTTGTCGAGCCGATCACCTGGCCCGTTCGCATGCCCCCTCCAGCCAACAACACGGCTGAAGACTGCGGCCAATGGTCCCGGCCGGCTTGGTTGTTAATGCGGGGAGACCGGCCGAATTCGCCCCAGACGACGACCGCTACGTCATTGAGCATGCCTTGCTGATCCAAGTCTTCAATCAACGCGGAGACGCCTATGTCGAGCATCGGCACCTGGACGCGGGCGTTTTTGAAATTGTCGGCGTGCCAATCCCAGTTAAAACCGCCGCGGCTCATTCGCTCCAAGGGCCATTGGCTAAAGGCCAATGTCACGCACCGCGCCCCGGCTTGCACCACGCGTCGTGCGACGAGGAATTGTTCCAATAATTGCGGGCCGCCATGGACCGGCGCGCCGGAAGGGATACCGTAGCGCTGTCGCACACGGGGTTGCTCAAGCTTTAGATTCAGTGCCTCCGCCAAGCGACTGGAAGTCAAAATCCCGAAAGCTTGCCGGTTGATGGCATCCATCCCATCCATCACGCCCGGTTGATCCGCTTCGCGACGGAATCGGTCGAGGCTTGAGAGCAGCGCTCGACGATTCCCTAACCGCTGGAGGCTGATCCCTTTGAGCACAATATCGGCCTTCTCTTCGCGGTCCCGTCGAACAATCTCGACGGCTGCCCCCGATTGGTACTCAACATCGTGCCGTTTTTTACGATTCGGTTCGAATCCTGCATGCCCCACGCCGAGAAATCCAGGTTGATTGAGGGACGCGCGTGTCATCGACTCCGCATTGGGCGGCGCCAAACTGATAAACGGGGGGACAGCGGGACTGGCCGGTCCCTGCAGTTTCGACAGCACCGCGCCGAGACTGGGCCATCCGCCTTGGGGAAACCCGTTGACAAGCTGCGAGTCTCCCTGCTGCGGATGACTTTCCCAACCCGTGAGGCATTGGTGCACGTTGTGATCATTCAACGCGCCGTGCAATGAACGAACCAGTGCAAAGCGATCCATCATCGCTGCCGTGCGGGGCATCAATTCGCTGATATCAATGCCCGGAACGTTGGTGGCAATCGGCGAAAACTCACCGCGAATCTCGGCCGGCGCATCGGGCTTTAGGTCGTACATGTCCAAGTGCGGGGGACCGCCGGGGAGCAGGATCATGATGATCGCTTTGTGCGGCTGCGACGCGCCTGCCTGTTGTTCGGCCCGCAGAATTTGCGGCAGCGAGAGCCCGCCCAGCGACAATCCGCCGATCTGCAAGAAATTTCGGCGCGGCATGCGATCGCAATAGCGGTGTTGTTCGCCGAGAATCGTCAGCACGTCGGGGACCTCGCATCGAATTGCTTAGCAGGGACTTCTACAACATAAACGAGGCGATCTCGTCGGACAAGGCGAAATTATAATCCGGCAGTGGGCCACTGGTGCGGCGTCGCAGTTTGGATTATCCTAAACGCCCGCTGTTTTCCCCGAGAAAAACGAAACCCATTCATGTCCGCCGAGCCGATTGTTTACCTCAACGGAGAGTACCTCGCCGCGTCGCAGGCGAGTGTATCGCTGGCGGATTGGGGCTTGCACGGCGTGGCGGTGACGGAGATGACGCGGACGTTTGGCCAACGCTGTTTTCGCTTGGACGATCATCTCGACCGTTTGAATGCTTCGGCCGATCAACTTGGAATTCCTGTCGATTTACTCCGTGACGACTGGCACACAATCACGGAGACCGTCGTCAGCCACCACGCGGCGCTTCTCGGCGAAACTGACGAGTTAATGGTCAACCACGTGATCACTGCCGGACTCAATCCCATGAATGCAGCGCCGGAGCATATGGGACCTACGATTTACGTGCGAACATTTCCGCTACGGTTTTCGCGGTGGGCGGCCAAATATCAAAACGGCCAGCATTTGGTGGTTCCAGAAATGCGACAGATTCCTGCGGAATGCCTCAATCCAAAAATCAAATCCCGCAACCGACTGCACTGGTTTCTCGCTGATCGGCGGGCGCGAGAAATCGCTGATGATGCATCAGCGTTGCTGTTGGACTTAGATGGGCACCTGACCGAGACGAGCGCGGGCAATTTTTTTATCGTGCGCGAAAATACGATTCTGACGCCGCAACATGAGGTCACGCTCGGGGGAATCAGTCGGATGGTTGTGCGGGATATTGCCCAATTTTTAGGTGTTGGTTACGAAGAGCAGAACATCACGCCCGCCGATGCATTGGCCGCCGATGAGGTATTCACCTCGTCAACCGGGTATTGTGTGTTACCGGTGACGAAAATCGATGGACAGCCCATCGGCGACGGCCAACCGGGCGCGCTGTATCAACGCATTTTGGAAACATGGAATTTGATGGCCGGGTTGGATATTGCAGCCCAGGCCGTTGAGCAATCCGCGGACGAATCATACTACAAGTAGTTTCAATACCCTCTGACGCGTCCCACCGACACTGATTTGAATGTTTCGAGAACAAGCGCAACCAGGTTTCGAAACTGGTACTAGCCACAATAATTAAACGTCGACAACATTATGAAACGCATGTTCAAAGAGTACCGGGATTTCTTTCGCGAATTCCGCAGTCGCTTCGAAACCACGGGAGCCGTCGCACCCAGCGGCCGTTTTCTGGCGGCGGCGCTGAGCGGGCCGCTGAAAAACCACGTTGGTCCGGTGCGGGTCTTGGAAGTCGGACCGGGCACCGGAGCGGTGACGCGTCAAATCGTCAAGCATCTCGAACCGGGAGATCGCTTTGACCTTGTGGAACTCAACGACAACTTTGTCGACTCGCTGAATAGATTATTCAGCGAAGAGGATATCTTCCGCGCCGTCGCCGAGTTTTCGGAAGTGCATCTTTGCCCGCTGCAGGAATTTGAAGCCAACGAACCGTTCGATTTTATCATCTCCGGCCTGCCGCTGAACAATTTCCCGGCGGTATTGGTGGAGGAAATATTTGAGAGTTATTGGCGGTTGTTGGCCCCAGGCGGGACGCTCTCTTATTTTGAATATATGTACGTCCGGCCGGTGCGGCGATTGGTCTCCAAGCCAGACGAAAAGCAACGTCTGACCGACTTGGACAAAATTTTGGGCACGCATTTAGGCAATCACCGTATCGCGCGGGATTGGGTCTTCGCCAACGCACCCCCGGCATGGGTTCAACATCTGCGCCGACAGGAATCGGCTGCGGCAGCCGACGGCACGCCGGGTTGACGACAATCCAATTGGAATTCTCGAGGAAGCGGAACGACGAATGTCCGAACGAAAAATCGTGGCAGCAGGAAATCATTTACGACTGGTGTCGGTCGATGGCTGGGAATACGCCGAACGGACGAACTGTCGCGGAGTGGTCGCGATCGTTGCTGTCACCGAAGACCGACAGCTGATTTTGACGGAACAATTCCGCCACCCGGTGGAACGGCGTGTGATCGATTTACCGGCGGGGCTGGCGGGCGATATTGTCGGCGAAGAACTGGAACCGTTGGAGCGGGCCGCAAAGCGCGAGTTGCGAGAGGAGACCGGGTATGACGCTGAGAGATTCGAGTTTCTATTTCGCGGACCGACGTCAGCCGGTTTAACGAACGAAGTGATTTCGTTTTTCCGCTCAGGACCGGTTCGCCAAGTTGATGCCGGTGGCGGGGACGAGTCGGAGGATATCCTCGTCCACACGGTGCCACTCGCGACAATCGACAAGTGGCTGACGTCTTTTTCGCCCGAAACAATCTTGGTGGATCCCAAGGTTTACGCCGCTCTGCATTTTGCCCGCTGAGCTGGCGATGAAATCATACAGACGCTTAAGCAAAGCCACACGCAAGAGCTACCGGTACTAACGGTGGCGTTTACGTTTCGACGTTCCAGTGGCGACATGGAGTTGCGGGCGAGCGAGTTTGAGCATCAGCCGGCCCCGCCAATTGATCTTGGTTCCACCGATGTGCAGCCACTCCAGGCGGTCGAATTGTTTGATGGCTTCGAGTCCCCGATTGTCAATCGGCGTGTCATGCAGGTCCAGTGCGGTCAGCCCAGTCATTCCGTGCAGTTGCAATAAGCCATCGCTGGTCACGTTACTGTGCGCCAAATCCAAGTGTTGCAGGTCAGAAAGGACCTGTTGATTTTCGATCAAACTTGCTAGGGATTCATCGTTGACGTCTTTGCCACGCCATTGGATCGCGATCAGTTTGTCTTTGATCTGCCCGAAATCTTCCCCAACCCAAGGGCGGAGACCTTCGATCCGTTGCATGGTGACATATCCGCCGCGGCTTTCGACGGCAGTGACGATCGCCAAACGCGCGATATAGAGATCCATTTCTTCGCCGATCCAGCGGCTGCGTCCAGCGTGGAATTTGGCAAAATCGAGCGCTTGCTCGTAGGCATCGTGCAGCGCCGTATATTCAGCGGCGCTGCCCCCGGCATCAGGGTGCGCAGTTTTTGCCTTTTGCCGATAGGCCTGTTTGATATCGGCCGGCGAATAGGGGGGCCTGAGTCCCAGTCGCACCATGAATTCCGGGCGCTGAAACGGTTCGACCTTAAAACCAGTCATCGTGTTGCCGTGGTCTCCGCATTTGGGCCGTTACAATCGCCACAATTCGGAAAATCCGGTTCTGTGAACGGCCAATTGTTTTGCAAGGATTACCCGAAGAAGTGTATACTATTTTCGATTGCCTGTCCCGGCGATTACGGTCAGCTTGCTACACATCTCTTGATATCGCTCGCAATTGGTTTCAAAACCCAGGAGGTTTTTATGTCCGGTGGTTCTCAATTTTTTGATTGGCGTTATCGGCTGCGAGACCTGCAGGAACTGGAAACCGATCCTCGGTATACGGGTTGGACGAGTAAACTGCATGCTAAGGTGTTACGGTATTTCATCTCCCGTTACGATTATCAGCCACTCCCCGCCCCAGCGGCCATCACCTCGCAGCTTTCCGACAGACACAACACAGCCATGCGCGCCAAACTGGCTCAGCGGCTCAGTGAACAGAACGGGGAGTGTTATCGCCGCGGCGCGGAATGCCGCGACATCTTAACGGAAATCCGCAAGGCCAACACCCTCCGCAAACGCTACGAGACCTGAATTGCCTCAGCTGAGTCTTTGTTTAATCGTCACGGCGGCAGCGGATCAATAGCGAATTCGTGATCGCCGCCTCGCGCAGCGGTCGGACCGCCTGGAATTCCGGATCAGCGATGAAGCCGTCAAAACTGCTTTGATCGGGCCAGCGGACCATAAAGATCAAGTCGGCATCCAATTCGCCGATGACGTTCGCCTCGGGGATATACGATTCCAGCTTTTCTCCGCCGTACTTCTTCGCGACCGGCCACGAGGCCTTCAGATACTCGCGATAACGCGCCGCACCGCCATTGGGCTGGAACCACAGGACGTTCAGCATATAGATCGGCGTATCGCTCATGTTGTTGTGCCTCGCAATAGGGACGCGGGGATCAGCTTTCTTGGGAAACGTTACTTATTTGTTTCGCATTTTATGACAAGCGGGCCGTTGGGGCTACTAGGTTTCCCTGGCTGACAGCCGGTGGAATTGATAAAACCATTGTGCTAAAGAGTGGGCGGGTACCGATTTCACGGTCGAGCCAGGAGTGCAGCATGGGATTGTTTAGTAAAAAAGATTGGAACGTGATCGCAGTCATCTTTGAGCGACACGATCTTTTTCGCATCAACGGTAATCGGGCGCAAGGGAAACATGCGGACGTTATTCGGGACGGTGCGAAAAATCATCAGCGGACGATTTATTGGGCAGTGTTTGACCAAAAACGAGCGTTCGTCGAAGGATCGCCCGGTCCTGGGAGCCAAAGTGTTGACACAACTGTGATCAAAGCGCTGATTCGCGACCTGCCGAAATTGACGACCGTGCAAGAGGTGCTCAAGACTCTGGAAACAGGAAAACAGGAAAAAATTTCGCAGGGGTTGGTCTGGGACGGCTACGCAACAGCCCATTGAAAACGTGAAATCAAAGTCGCAGCGACACGGAGCAAATCGTCGTGCAGAATTTCGAGAAACTGGGAGCGTTTTATCTCGGCAAACTCTTCGACATGAATCGTGCGGAATTGCGCGATGAGTTGTTGCTCTACGACTCCAAAGATCTGACCACACACGCGGTTTGTGTGGGGATGACCGGCAGTGGGAAAACCGGTCTGTGTTTGTCGCTGTTGGAAGAAGCCGCCATCGATGGCATTCCTGCGATCGCCATTGACCCCAAAGGGGACCTTGGCAATCTGTTGCTCACATTTCCCGATTTAGCGCCCGCCGATTTTCGACCCTGGATCGAAGAGAGCGCCGCCACGCGTGCGGGGCTCACGCCGGATGAATTTGCCGCAAAGACCGCCGATCAGTGGCGCGACGGATTGGCCGAGTGGGGGCAAACACCTGAGCGGATTGCTAAGTTTCGCCAAGCGGTCGATATCGGGATCTATACCCCGGGTAGCAACGCTGGCTTACCGTTGACGATCCTGCGATCATTTGACGCGCCGCCGCAACAACTCATCGACGATAGCGATGCGCTGCGCGAGCGGATCAGTTCGGCAACGTCCGGTCTGTTGGCACTGTTGGGGATCGACGCCGATCCGATTCGTAGTCGCGAACATATTCTGCTGTCCAACATATTCGAACACGCATGGCGCGACGGTCGTAATTTGGATGTCGCATCGCTGATTCGCGGCGTGCAAAATCCACCGTTCAAAACGGTTGGCGTGGTCGATCTGGAAACGTTCTTTCCAGCGAAGGGCCGGAACGAATTGGCGATGAGCCTCAATAACCTGTTGGCGTCTCCGTCGTTTGCGAGTTGGATGGAAGGCGAACCGCTGAACATCCGCAATCTGTTGTACACGGCCGAAGGAAAGCCGCGACTGTCGATTATTTCCATTGCGCATCTCTCCGATGCGGAACGGATGTTCTTCGTGACGATCCTGCTCAACGAAGTGCTCGCCTGGGTGCGCACGCAACCGGGGACATCGAGTTTGCGGGCGCTGCTCTACATGGATGAAGTGTTTGGGTATTTCCCGCCGACGGCCAATCCTCCCTCGAAAATCCCCATGCTCACACTGCTGAAGCAGGCACGGGCCTACGGATTGGGAGTGGTACTGGCGACGCAAAACCCGGTTGATCTGGATTATAAGGGCCTGTCAAACACGGGTACGTGGTTTTTGGGGCGGCTGCAGACCGAGCGGGACAAGGCACGCGTACTGGAAGGTTTGGAAGGGGCGTCCGCACAAGCAGGCACGGGGTTTGATCGCCAAAAAATGGAGGCGACGCTTGCGGGTTTGGGAAGTCGCGTGTTCTTGATGAACAACGTGCACGACGACGAACCTGTGGTATTCCAAACCCGCTGGGCATTGTCGTATCTCCGTGGGCCGCTCACACGGGGACAAATCGAAACGTTGATGGCGGAGAAGAAACAACTAGCAGCCGAGGACGCCGCAGCGTCTCCTGAATTGGCGAACACACAGCCAACCACCGACGTCGCTGAGAAACGTCCGCATCTGCCGGCAAAGGTCGACGAACTCTTTTTGGTCCGTACGCATGCCGTGCCGCGCGACAGTCGACTGACGTATCGTCCGGCGCTGTTTTGCAAAGCCCGACTGCATTTCGTCAAATCGACTTACAAGGTCGATCAATGGCAAGACCTGACGTTGCTGTCGACGATTGGAGAGGAAATACCAGCCGACATATGGGAAGCGGCAACAGCAATCGATGCCGCGCAATTGGAGACCGAAAGCGAACCGGAAATCGATGCCGAATTCGCTGCGGTGCCAGCGGAGTGCTTGCAGGCAAAAAGCTATCTGACGTGGCAGAAAAAACTGAAAGAACATCTGTACCAAAGCCAAGAACTGTCTGTCTGGAAATGTGCAGCGCTGAAAGCGTATTCCGCAGCCGGCGAACCGGAAGGGGATTTTCGCATTCGCCTCGCGCAGACGGCGCGCGAACAACGGGACCTACAGGTCGAAAAAATACGTGACCGCTTTACTACGAAATTGCAGCGGCTGCAGGGGAAAATCAACACCGCCGAGGAACGCGTATCCCGAGAGAAATCACAAGCGAGCCGGGCAACGACTGATTCGGTGATTTCGATCGGCTCAACGATTCTAGGCGCCTTATTCGGCCGCAAAATCGCCAGCCGCACGAACGTCGGCCGCGCCGGAACGTCGATGCGCAGCGCCGGACGCGCCGCGCAACAACGCAGCGACGTCGCCCGCGCCGAAGAAAAAGTCGAGAACCTCAACGAACAGGTCGAGGACTTGCAACGTCAATTCGAGGAGGACGTGGACCAACTCGAAGAGGCGTTTCAAGTCGATGCGTTGGAGTTGGAGGAATTGAGCATGCGTCCCCGCAAGAGCGACATCGACGTCAACGAGGTCGCGTTGCTCTGGACACCTTGGCGCATCGATACCGACGGCAAAGCGGAACCGGTATTCCGCCTGGATGCCAAGTAGGTCCCAAGGGTACTGGATGCGATGCGGCTCGCGGCTCTGTTCCTGTTGCCTGCTCGAAAAACCGGCATTTTGCAGTTGCGGGCGACCTCCACGTTGTTAAAACTTGGGGCAAATGATGATTCCACAGGTCGATCGTTTTTCAATTGGGGCAAGAAATATGAAGACGCGGAATATCTGTTTATCGTTGGCTGTGCTTTCCGTCGCGGTTCTCTGTTTATTGCCGCTTGGCATGGCGCGGGGCGATGATCCGCAAGCGGACGAGTTCGTCGCGCATGTGAAAGCACTCCCCTACCCGCCCGATACGCGGGAGATCGAGTTTCGGGCGAACTTCAAACGCATTGAGTTCACTAGCCAATCGTCATTGGGCGCCCTGGCTGCGTTCTATCGGGCC
>Ga0316204_10009996_pt1 | contig 12406 bp, 10 predicted proteins | sample 6monrhotite_MG_2_FD_205661 | JGI IMG/M metagenome (GOLD analysis project Ga0316204, IMG submission 205661) | Microbial mat bacterial communities from mineral coupon in-situ incubated in ocean water Damariscotta River, Maine, United States -... | ecosystem: Environmental > Aquatic > Marine >...
GAAGAAATCGGGCGAATGCAGACCGTAAATCATGGACAGTCGTTCGGCGCTGGCCTGACACATCTTCTCCAGCCGCATTCGCGACAGTGTGCCGCTACCGTGGCGCACCAGCAGCGCCACCACCAGGTAGAAACGCTGCAGCATCGGCACCATGGATTCGCCAAGCATGATCAATTGGTAGGCTTCCGCCGAGCCCGCCGGCGGGCGCAGCAAAAAATCGCCCTCACGGATGAGCAGCTTGTGCTCCACCAGTGCCTCGACCGCGTCAACAGTGACATCGACAATATCGTCGGTTTCCCATTGCAGCGTCAGCTCTTTTGCCATAAATGGATAGATCAGGCGCATGAGACGGTGGATCTCCGACATCTCAAGCTTGCGACCCTGAATAAAACAACAGGCTACTGATGCGGGCAGCGCCAGCAAGTGCAGTATGTTGTTGCGGAAATAGGTCATCAGCACGGCGGTATGTTCGGTCATGTCAAAGACGTCGCCCATGAGGTGTGGCTTGCGGCTAATGACTTTCAATTTTTCGCCATGTGCAATAATTCTGCCCGGCTCCCAGTCCGGAACCGTGACCGAGTCAGAGTAGCGAAAACGCTTCATCAAATTGGCGCTAAGGCGCAGCTGCGCCTCAAGCTCGGTTGCGCCGATGCGCTGCTTCGGCGTCGCCAATAGCACATAAGCGAGCAAGCTGATCGGTGTGACCGCCGCGGCCGCGTTGATGCCACTCATGATCTCGCTGCCCAGCTTGTCGATGACCTCGTTAAGCCATTTTGGACGATCATCCGACGCCGCGCTTGCACGCCAGTTCGGGTCCGCAGCGTCCAGCAAGGGTTCCAGATCGATGGGCTTGGCGATATTGACGTAGACGCGGCCGAAATTTTCACGCAGTGACTTAAGCGAACGAATCAGACCAAAAAGTGACTCGGATTTTTTCTCGCCACCGCCCAATTCGTTAATGAACGAATCACCTTCAATCAATTTCTCGTAGCCAAAATAGACCGGCACAAACACAACCGGTCGTTTCGGATCCTTGATGTAGGAGCGCACGGTCATCGCCAGCATTCCCGCCTTGGGTTCCAGCAGGCGACCAGTGCGACTGCGCCCACCCTCAACGAAGTACTCAATGGAATGGCCACGCACCAGAACCTGGTGCAGGTATGCGTCAAACACGGCTGCGTACAAGCGGTTGCCACGAAAACTGCGGCGCAGAAAGAAAGCCCCGCCGCGACGCAGGATAGGTCCGATAATCGGCATATTGAGATTAATGCCCGCCGCAATATGCGGCACATGCAGACCTTCTTCGTAACCAATATAGCCAAGCAACAGGTAGTCGAAATGACTGCGATGACATGGCGTGTAAATCACTTCTTTCTCTTTCGCGACATCATGCAGCCGCTCGACGTGATTCAGTTCAATGCCGTCGTAAATCTTGTGCCACAGCCACCGCAACACGCGCTGAATCAGACGAATCGTCGGATAAGAAATATCCGCGGAAATCTCCAGTGCATAAGCACGTGCTTTCTCACGCGACTCTTCCTGCTTGGCGGGATCATCGCCCGCCTCTGCCTGAATGGCACTGCGCACCGCTGGTGCATTCAGGACCGCATTAACCATGGTACGACGGTGCGATAAGTCCGGGCCGACGGTTGCCGTGCGACGTTGGCGAAAATGAACTCTGAGGATCCGCGATATCTTGCGAAATTCGATGGCTGGGTCGAGGCCGTCCTGATTGATGGAGGTGAGTGGTAATGCGTTGCTGAAACGTAGCAAGGTGCTGCGGCCATGCAGCAAAGTCGCGAAGAATTTGCGCGTTCGTCCAACGACGCTCCAGTTCTCTGAGAATAACAGTTTGAAAAAGGAGGCTTCCTTGTCCGGCGATCGACCCCAGTAAATTGCGACAGGAATCAACAACAGTTCCTTGCTACTACCGTTAGCCGCTTCAATAATCTGTCGCAGGCGTCGTGACCCTTCTGCTTTGGGTCGCCGAAACAGGAATCCCTGCAACGGACGTAGTGCCACCACCCGGCGCGAAAATCGCTGGCCGCAAAACTTCAAGGAGCGACTCGGTGATGGCATGCCATGTATCTCGCAGGCACGCTCCAGGGCAAGCAAGTCAGCAAGACCGCCGCTTTCAAGAACGTAACAAACAGCCGCATCGCTATCCGTAATCAGCTCAAGCGGCACCTCCGGTTGAATCGCCGGTCGGGCCCACACCGAGAACATTTTGCCGGCGAGCCAATAGAGAGGTCTTACGAATACATTCACAATAGTTTATTGCGGCCACAGCCGCTCCCAGATGTCAGCTATCGTCGGACGCTTCGTCGATCGCGGCATCGCGCGTGTCAGCTGCATCCCGCAAGGCATCTTCCACACCTTCTGCCTTGTCTAATGACGTCTCAATCGACTCCTGCAGTCCATCCGCGGCAGTTTCCATTGCTTCACTGGACGGGGCGTCTTCAGACGGGCCACCGCAGCCGCTGAACGCAACCACGATTAGAATGAGTAAAAACCTCATTAGCTGTCTCCTGTAGTACTTTGACTCAATGCGAGAGGGTCTCAATAAATCTCTTAAGATAGTAGTTGATTTCATCGATATTTTCGGTCAATCGATGGTCGCCATCGAGAATATGCAACGCTGCATTGCAAGTGGCAGCAAAGCGAATGCTGTTTTCGACCGGCACAACATCATCGTCCCAACCGTGCACAATGCAGATCGGCATTTCTGGCGCAGCTGGCGTCAACTCCTCGTAGCCGGGCATGTAGTACGCAGGTGCCAGCACGAATAGACCGCTTGCGTTCAGCTGCGCAGCGGCGGCGGTCGCAACATGGCCACCCATGCTGGATCCGACCAGCACCAGTGCGTCATCGATCCCGGCACACTCTGCAACGAGTTTGTTGACCCTCTCTGTCGGATCGGCAATGCCCTGATAGTCGACACTCTCTGCACGGCAGCCTATGTCCTTGACCAGGTCGGCCATGGCCCGAATCTTGGTACCCCAGGGGCCAGACTCCTGGCCGTGCGAAAAAACCACTGTTGTCATATCAATATCCCGTCACCTGTATCGCATTGTTCTTCTATGTGTCGCACTAACAGCCAAAGGCGATCCTGACCCCAAACGGTGAAATCACCAAGCCGTAAAGCCGGCACTCCCCAGCAGCCGGACATCATCATCGAAGCTCGATTCTCATCCACCAAGGGACGCCAGTCATCGCTTGCAAGCGCTGCTTTGACCTCTGGCCAGAACAGCCCGGTGCGACCGGTAATTTTACGCAAGCCCGTGTCGCTCGCAAGATCAGTACCCTGCGTCCAGATCGCCTCCCCGGCATAGCGCAGATAATCGCGTTGCTTCTTTTCTCCCAATGCATAGAAGAAAGTTGCCAGACAACGTTCAGCGCTGACCCCGAGTGGTCTGTTGAACTTGCCAAGCGGAATATTCAGTTGCTCCGCCTCGCGAAAAACGTCGCCCGCGATATAGCGCAGCTTTGCCTTTGGCACCTGCATGCCACGCATGACCATCGGCAATACAGGGCGAATCTCGAGCTGCAAACCAAACGCGTCCGCAATGTCACATGCGCGCTGCAATGCGAGATAGGAATAGGGACTGCTCACCGAATAAAATAATTCCAGCGGCGGCAGCTCCGCAGCACTGCTCGGCGGCGATACCGGCAGTGACATCGTTGCCAGTTGCCGAACTGATGCCAACCTCGACGGCGATGCGTCAGGCTTGCGCACCCCTAACGCGTCGAGACGATCCGTTAAATAGTGCAGACGATCGACACCCCAATACCATTCGCCGGCGTAATGAATAGTCGCGGCATCATAATGGCCCAGTCTGGCGAGCAACTTCTGGCTGCGTTGCAGCAGCGCATCACCCTGGCCACTTAGCTCCGCACCACTGAGACGTCTCGCAACTCCCTGTGTATCGCCACGCCAATAAAGACCTATCGCTTCGAGCACATCGTTGTCATAGGAGGCCAATTGCTCGCTGCCCGCCAGGGCGTCGATCAATGCGCGCCTGTGCTCCACTGGCGGCACCTGCCCCTTATCCAGGAACGGTATGCCCATTTCGCGCGCCAGGCGCGCGCAGTCCTGTTCTGCGTACGCTGCCAACATATCCGCGTGCGGGCGAAACGCCTCGCCGAGCGCCTGCGTCAGATGTATCTCCAACTTGATGTCATAGCGACTTTGCAGCTCAGGAATATGACGGCTGAGCAAATAGGAATAGGGATCATCCAGTTCCAGAAATACGCTGACCGTGTGTGGCTTGCGCGCCAGAACGCGGCGGCATTCGGCCCAGCGTCGCTTGAACGCGCGTGTCTTTGCACTGAAGAGAAAGGTGACTATTCGTGACTGCAGTTTGTTCTTCAGGCTCACTCGTCATCCCAGGCCGATGACGGTTTCCAAAGGAGCTCATCCAGGTCGGGCTGCCAGCGGTATTTCTGCATATCGATTCGACCCGCAATGACGGCGACTTCATCCAGCATTAGCCGTTTCGTTTGCTCCTCATACTGCGGCGTATCTCTGTCGAACGCGATCTTGCCTGACGCCTGGATAATGCGGTGCCAGGGAACGTCGTGACCGTCAGGCAGGTGCCGCAATGCGTAACCTACCTGACGGGCGCCGCGCGGTATTCCTGCGACCTCAGCAATCTGCCCGTAGCTCGCAACACTGCCCTTCGGAACATCGCGGATCGTGTCCCAAATGCGGTGCATGCGCGCGATTCTGTCCATTCAAAGTTGTGCGTTAACCCATCCATCAATCTTGGTTTGCAGCATCGACAGTGGCATCGGACCGTCCTCCAGCACCGCAGTGTGAAACGCTCGAACATCAAAATTGTCACCCAGTCTGGATTCGGCATCAGTTCGAATCTCGCGAATCTTGAGCATGCCGATCTTATACGCCAATGCTTGCCCCGGAATCGCCATGAAGCGCTCGGCCTCTGACACCGCTCGTGTTTCCGACACTGCTGAGTTGGCGTACATGTAGTCCAGAACCTGTTGCCGCGTCCAGCCCTTGGAATGGATGCCGGTATCGGTCACCAGTCGGATAGAGCGCCACAATTCGGCGTTCAGCGAACCAAAGTAGTCCATAGGATCGGTATAGACACCGAGCTCCTTGCCGAGTGACTCTGCATAGAGGCCCCACCCTTCGGTATAGGCGGTAAAGCCGCTAAAGCGCCGAAACCGCGGCAACTCTTCGTTTTCCTGCTGCAAGGAGATCTGAAAATGGTGACCAGGAATAGCTTCGTGCAGGAACAAGGACTGCATGTCCCACTTGGGTCGCACACCAACATTGTATGCATTCGCGTAAAAGATTCCCGCTCGAGAGCCATCCGCTGAACCACTCTGATACGAACCCTTGCTAGCTGAGGCCTCGCGGTAGGGCTCCACCCGGCGTACCTCAAAAGGTGTCTTCGGGAACACTTCAAACAGCTTCGGCGCGAGCCCTTCAATGAGTGCGGACATGTCGCGGTATCGCTGAATGAGCTGTTCAGGCTCATCGAAAAAGAACCGCGGGTCCGCGTAAACAAATTCGAAGAATTCGGCGAGGCTGCCATCGAAGCCAACCTCCTCCATTACGCCACGCATCTCATTCTGAATACGCGCGACTTCATCAAGACCAATCTGGTGAATTTCGTCGGGCGTCAGGTCGGTCGTCGTAATCTGGCGCACATTGTGCGCATACCAGGCATCGCCGCCGGGCAAGTCGAGCAATCCGACCGACTCACGTGCCGCCGCAAGATACTCATCTCCCATAAAGTTGTCGATACGCGCATACGCCGGAACAATCTTGGTTTCGATCGCGTCCTTGTACGCCAGCGTCAGGCGTTCTCGATCCGACTCGCTAAAGCTCTCGGGCATATTCAGAATCGGTGTGTAAAAGCCGCTTTCCTCAGCGCTATCTACAAGTTGTGACTTAACCTGTGGCACAAACTTCTGCATCAGTACCTTTGGCTGCGTGATGCCTAGTTGAATGCCTTCCTTCATGTTCGCGATCGATTGGTCGATATAGACAACGAAACCATCTACGCGGCCCAGAAAGTCTTCGTAGTCCTTGACCGAATCGAACGGATGCAGGCCACTACCGCTGCCAAGTCTTACGAATGAGCTGGTCGCCGATCGAAACTGATTCATCGGTGCCAGATGCGTTGGAAACTGCTCGCCTGCCAGCGACATTTCGAGCCGCAATTTGAACATGTCGAAACTTAGCTGGTCCTGCGCAGTGAGTTCACTGTGATCAATCGCGTCGAGTCGTGACAAAAATTCAACATCGAGATCATGACTTGCGGCACGATACTGAGGTCCTATGGAATTCGCATACTGGTCGTTGTACTGGTCCTCGCCAATACTGGTCGCGTAGATAGGATTTAGCACCAGGTTGCGTTTGAAGTGTTCCTCAAGCAACGCGGCAAATTCTGTGGTCGTATCTGGTGCTTGTTCCTGTTGCTGCTCCTGCTCCGAACTGCACGCACTCAGCAATAGCAGTGCCGCCACAGCGGTGGCGATTATGGTTCTCATGAAGTCTTCCCCGAATCGTAGTTGCGGCAAGGATATCAGATCAGCTTGCTGTCCCTGTTAGCCAGGTGCGAAAGCAGTGCTGGCAACGCGACAGCCAGCAACAGTCTGATGCAGCGTAAAAGAGACAGGCTCCGCGGATGCGCGCGGGTGGAAGGCAACAAATATGGCGAATCCATGCCCGACATCGTCCTCACGCTTGCGCAAGCCCGCATCGCACTCGACGATAAAGTTGTCGTCCGCAAATGCGCCCAGATCAGCCAGACCGGAAAGGTAGGCCGTTACCTGCGCACGAATTCGTGCAGCGAGTCGCTCGTTCTCTGCTGCAAACACCGCCCAGCGGGTCGCCTCATCGATAGACTTGAGCACCTGCAAGCACAGGCGGCGTACCGGGAGGTTTGAAAAAAGCCTGTTCGACTCGCTGCCCCGACTCATGGTGACCGAACCGTGCATTCGCGAAGAACCGGCAGGCCCTTTGGCGATAACGTTGAGACCGGAGCGGAAAAGCGTTTGCATATGGGCCACATCTACCTCGACGGACGGCAACAGATCGCGGCTAAAACCAAGGCCTTGCTCACTCATTTCCCGCCAGGCGCCGTAATTACGATCCAGCTTGCAAAGCAGTCCCGCGAAAGCTCCCCCGGCTGCACGGGCCTGAGCGTCATTCTTGCCGCGCCGCAACATGCGCGGAAAATAACTGACCATATTAGGGCTCGCGAGGCCCTGCTCACGGACACCCGCCACTGCAGCCTGCGGCGACTCCCAGTCAATTAGCGGGTCGACGACCAACATGGCACCGCGGCTGCGAGAATATCGCTCGGCAGCGAGAACGGAGGTGGCACCAAGGTCGCGATACTTGCCCGGTGGCGGCAGGTACAAAATATCAAACTGATCGATCTTCTCGAGCGCAAACAATCCCTGCTGATGTTGCTGCGATCCGACCAGATCATAGTCCGACAATTCCTGACCGTCCGTACCTTCCTGAGTGTGCCCAACATAATTCATATTGAAGGCTACGTTGGCGCCCGAGGTCGCCTCTGGACGGTGCGTCGGCAAAGGGCTCTCGACACGCACCATCGATGAAGTCAGCAAGTGGTCAACGACAAACCTATGGCTGCCTTCAATGATATTCACGCCGCTGAATAATTCCTGATCGATGACCACCCCGGATAAGGGGTCGATGCGCTGTAAGGTCAGGTTGAACAGCTCGTTATCGTCAGCATCGATTCCGTCGTAGTCGATCGCCGCGCGAATTGTTTCCGTAGAACCCGGCTCCACGGCACGCAGCACGAGTGCAGAACCGCTGGCCGGCAAACAGATCATCGCACCACGGGCATTGTTTGCGACACGTATTACATAGAGGCGTTTGCCACCGTGCTCGAAGAACTGTCGTACTGCGGGCCCCAGGCTGGAACGTGACCAGACATCGCCAAAGCGCCGCCGAAACTCGCCGAAGCTGCGCACCAGAAAAGGTTCGTTCAGGGGGCCACGCAGGGCACGACCGACGAAGGCGGCCGTGGTCTCACGCAATACATCGATGGGTTGATCCATCGCTGTCATTTCGGTGACCGTGATGCCACGATCAGTTGCATCTGACAAGTTTATCTCCGCAACAGTCAGATAACTGTAGCCTCATTCTAATCAGTGCCCGCGCCATATGCTATTGGATTAGCTACTATTCGGCTGATGACTGATTCGCTCAGCATGTTTTACCCGCGATTGGCGGCGCAATTGCCGAAGCGCCCTATTGCCGATTTGCCGACACCGCTGAGCGAATGCACGCTCAACAGCGGCTCTGAATTACTGCCGGTTCTGGTAAAACGGGACGACCTGAGCGGCACGCTCTATGGCGGTAACAAGGTTCGCAAACTGGAGTACATTTTGCAGCGCGCGAAACAGCGCGGTGCACAGCGCGTTGCAACCTTCGGTACGGTTGCGTCCAACCACGCTGTGGCGACCGCCCTGTACGCAGCCACGCTGGACCTCGAATGCACCTGTTTGCTAGCGCATCAAAGCAAGACGCCGAAGGCGGCGCTGGCACTCAATCTGCACTTGCAGAATCAGACAGAGATTGTTCAGTTTGGCGGGCCGCGTAGTAGCCGAGTAAGCACGATGCGCAGGTATCTGCAGGGCCGACGCAGCTGGGTCATTCCGATAGGTGGCTCCAGCTGGTTGGGCGTTATTGGCTTTGTAAATGCCGCTCTGGAACTGGTAGCTCAACTCGAGGAGGCCAAAATTGATGCGCCGCAACGACTGTATGTTGCGAATGGCAGCATGGGCACCGCTGCAGGCCTCGCTATAGGCCTCGCGTTGGCCAATCTGAAAACAAAAGTGCATGCCACGCGTGTCACGCATGACTCCGTATCGAACCCGGCGGCGATGCAACGACTGATCGAGAAAACTGCCAGCATGATGCGTCGCCTCGACAACTCCATTCCGGTCGATATCGCCGCGCGCTGCAACATCGTTTTTCGCGACGAGTTTTTCGCTGCTGGCTATGGCCGCTCCAATGCGGCTACTGACCAGGCCATCATTGTCGCGCAGCACGAGCTCGGTCTAACCCTCGAGACCACCTATACGGGGAAAGCCATGGCGGCCTTGTTGCATGACGTATCAGGGGCGGCGGCCGGTGAAAGAGTGTTGTTCTGGAACACCTATAACTCGCGTGTCTTACCGGTCACTGCCGCGCGACCGGAGGACACCTCGCGCCTGCCAGAGGAATTCCTGCGCTACTACGTCTGATCGTCTTCCTGCATGGCCTGGTCGATCATTTCGCGAACCTCGCCGAGCGTCGGCGCGTCCGGATCAACGGCGACCACGTTGCGCACATGGCGCGCACGGGCCATGACTCTACTCATATCATCGTCACCGACCCTGACAGGAAACCCGCTTGCGATTCCTGCTATCTCGCGAACGTTGCGCTCAAGCTCGATGCTGAGTTCGTTACTTGACGACTCGCCGAAACTGACGAAAAGGTCGTTAAGACGATCTTCGGGGTTGATCGGGTCGTCGTCGAGAGGCGCGTGCGCCTCAAAGATCAACTCGCCATCCAGCTCTCCGAGCAGAAACGGTTCATTAATGATCTGCACAGGCTCGCCAACGTCGACGAGTTCGTAGAGATACTCGATATTCTCCGGATACAGGCGGACACAGCCGTGACTGACCCGCATACCGACGCCGTAGGGTTGATTAGTGCCGTGTATCAGGTAACCGGGAATATCCAGCTTCAGTACTCGAGTACCCAGCGGATTATCCGGACCGGCCGGAATAACAGATGGCAGCGGATCGCCCATCTCTGCGTGCTCCTTACGCACTGATTGCGGCACGTACCAAACCGGATCCACCGCTTTGGAAATGACGGTCGTAATGCCCAGCGGGGTTTCCCAACCCACTCTGCCAATACCAATTGGGTACGTCTTTACAACCTGCGCTTGCCCCTCCGGCATTTTCGGGAAATAGAACAGACGCTTTGACGCGATGTTCAGGACAACACCTTCACGGATATCCAGCGGCAACACGAACTGTGTGGGCAACAGGATGGGTGTGTCCGCACCGGGCAACCAGGGGTTGATCCCCGGATTCGCCGCTACCAGCTCGTCGTAACCCAGACCATAGGCGCGTGCCAGGTCGGAAAACGTATCTTCCTCGCCTGCCAGGACTACCTGCGGTGCGCCCACAACACTCTGTTGTGGCGATTCGAGTTCGTAATGATTCGCCGGAATCGGGTCCTGCACCGGGCGCTCCGCGACCGGCACCACCGGCACGCTTTCGGGCTGATCGGTGTGGGATTCCGACCAGTAGTCGTTGAACGTCGTACAGGCGCCCAGGCAACACACAGGCAGCAAGATTGCCGCCAATCGATAATTTCTAAATGAATGATTCAAAGCACTGGCCCAAGAATTGACCGCGCCATTTTCGCAGAAATAAGAAAGTTTTTCGCTACTGCTTCTGCGGCGCGATGCAGTCAGGCTGACGACCCGCCTCCAGAGCCTCGTTATAGAGCGGCAAGGTCACTTGCCACTCGTTGATCAGGTCTTCGATACGCTTCTCGCCCGAGGGATGGGTAGACATGAATTCTGCCGGCTCTTTTCCGCCGCTTTCCTGCATCATGTTCTGCCACAGGGGAACCGCCTGACGCGGGTCGAATCCTGCACGCGCCATGTATTTCAGGCCGATCACGTCTGCCTCACTCTCCTGATTACGCGAGAATGGCAGCATGATGCCGAACGCGGCACCCTGATTGAGGGCTTCGTAGGCGGTGTAGGTGGCGCCACGATTGCCGGCGCCCAGCAGTACGGCGGCAACCTGAATGCCAACGTTTGAGATCTTTCCGCGTGACGCTCTTTCAGTGGAGTGCTCGGCGGTCACGTGGGCAATCTCATGGCCGATAACCGCTGCAAGTTGATGCTGATTCTCGGCGGCTTTCAAAATCCCCTCCATGACGCCAATCTTGCCGCCCGGCATGGCGAAGGCGTTTACCGCATCCACTTCAAAAATCGCCATTTCCCATTGCAGGTCGCTGTACGGCGGTTCGAGGACGCTAACAACGGCATTGGCAACGCAGGCTATGTAGTCGATTGTTGCGCGGTCGGTAATTAGCGGCATCGATGCTTTCATTTCGGCGAACTGCTGCGCAGCCTCTACTTCCATGTCGGCGTTGGAGGCCCACAGAGGCTCAGTCGCTTGCCCGGCCGTGGACGTGCAGCCGACCAACAGCAGGTATGCCGCTGTCGCGGTGACGGTTAGTTTTCCGAAATGCTGTGTATTCATTGCAACTCCTCCAGCAATTTTGACCTATTCAGGCGCCCGCGGTTCCACCTTTTAGCGTGGCAAACGTGACTCAAAGCGTCGGCGCCAGCCCGCAGCATCAACTTTTTCGAGTGCGCTGTCGATATTTGCCATAAGCCGCTTTTGCAGCGGTTGTTTGACGCGGAACGCGACCTGATACAACTCGCGATCCACGATCCGCTCTGCGATGAGTTCGTCGCTGGTCTTGATTTCGTCTGCAAGCCCCAGTTCGAGTGCGCTGCTGCCATACCAGTGCTCACCCGTGGCAATTTTCTCAAGATCGAGGCTCGGCCGATAGGCGCTCACCGCAGACTTGAACAAATTGTGTACGTCTTCAAGCTCTTCTTTGAGCTTGGCCCGATCTTCGTCCGTATTCTCGCCAAACATCGTAACTGTGCGTTTGTATTTGCCGGCTGTGACCTGCTCAAAATCAACCCCATGGCTGTCCAGCAAGCGATTGAAGTTGGGTATTTGTGCCAACACGCCGATGGACCCCAGGATGGCAAACGGTGCAGCATAAATTTTGCTCGCGACACAGGCCATCAAATAGCCGCCGCTGGCAGCGACCTTATCGACGCAAACAATCAGCGGAATACCGCGGTCCCGAATGCGCACCAGCTGGGATGCTGCAAGTCCGTGCTCATGAACGACGCCGCCGTGATTATCGAGGCGAACAATAACTTCGTCATCGGCGGTCGCAACATCGAGGATGGCGCTAACTTCTTCACGCAGCGATGGCACCGCGCTGGCTTTCAGGTCCCCTTCAAAGTCGATAACAAAACTGCGCGGTCGCGACGAGCTGCTCTTCGCTTCTTCCTTGGCGCGTTTCTTTTCTTCTTTGGCCTCTTTTTTCTGCTGGTCTTTTTGCAGAACTGCCTTACGCAGGCCGCTCGCTAAAGCCTTGTGCTTCTTGTTGATACTCTCAATTTCAAGACCTTCCTCACCGCCCTTGCGGCTCGCCGCAGCGAATCCAATGATGGCAATAATGGCAACGACAATCGTCACTGCCTTGAGGAGGAACAGGCCGTACTCTGCGAAAAATGCACTCATACTGCGAGACCTACGTTATTTTTTTGTAATACCTGCTCAGCGCGGTAGC
>Ga0316204_10009998_pt1 | contig 12405 bp, 10 predicted proteins | sample 6monrhotite_MG_2_FD_205661 | JGI IMG/M metagenome (GOLD analysis project Ga0316204, IMG submission 205661) | Microbial mat bacterial communities from mineral coupon in-situ incubated in ocean water Damariscotta River, Maine, United States -... | ecosystem: Environmental > Aquatic > Marine >...
CCAGCATGGACTCTAATTTGTGACGCTCGATACGTTTACGTTCTTCATTGGCTTCGCCGCTTTCCATCATCTGGCGCAGCGTCACCACGTCTTGCAGGCCATAGGCCATCCAGGCGGTGGCGGGTAGACTATCACGGCCGGCGCGGCCTGTTTCTTGATAATAAGCTTCTAAACTTTTGGGTAAATCTAAGTGGGCAACAAAGCGCACATTGGGTTTGTCGATGCCCATGCCAAAGGCGATGGTGGCCACCACAATCAAACCTTCCTCGTTAAGAAATCGTTCTTGGTGGTGTTGGCGCGTAAGTTGATCTAAGCCGGCATGATAAGGCACGGCGTTGATGCCTTTGCTATTGAGAAACTCCGCAGTTGCATCGACTTTTTTACGTGACAGGCAATAGACGATACCGGCGTCACCTTCGTGATCGCGGCGAATAAAACGCAACAGTTGATCGCGGGCGTTACGCTTTTCAGTGATGCGATATTGAATGTTGGGCCGATCAAAACCGCTGATAAAGACCTTGGCCTGCTCCAGTGATAAACGCTGGATGATTTCGTTGCGAGTGGGCTCGTCCGCTGTGGCCGTGAGGGCCATGCGGGGAATCTGCGGAAAGCGTTCCTGCAGGATGGATAGCTGCATGTATTCGGGCCGAAAGTCATGGCCCCATTGTGATACACAGTGGGCTTCATCAATGCCAAAAAGTGCCAGTGGGCTTTGTTCTAATAGCTGCAAAGTGCGCTCGTTCATGAGTCGCTCAGGGGCGAGATAGAGCATATCTAATTGGCCGCTGCGCAGTTGCTGTTCTACCTCACGAGCATCACTGGCGCTGAGTGATGAATTTAAATAGGCCGCTCGTACGCCATGTTGGCGTAGTGCGTTGACCTGGTCCTGCATTAGGGCGATGAGGGGCGAGATAATTATACCCACGCCGTCGCGCACTAAGGCGGGAATTTGATAACACAGCGATTTGCCGCCGCCAGTGGGCATAAGCACCAAGGTGTCGCCGCCAGCGATAGCGTTATCGACGATATCCTGCTGATAGGGGCGAAAGTCATCATAACCAAAGGTGGTTTGCAGTACTTGGCGTGCCGGGTTTTGGTTCATATCGGTTATTTGACTCTTAGTCCCAGCGGGTTGTTGGGATCTATTTCTTCCTGAAAGGGCAGGCGACGATCGTTGTTGGTGATTTGGTAGACCTTGCCTATCCAATTATTAATCACCGCCTCTGCGGTGTCGTGCCAGGTGTTATCGAGGTCAAGCAGTGACTCGGGTAAATTGGGCGTTGCGGTGCCAGCGCTCTTTGCTGCAATGACTTGATCTTGGTGCTCGTTTAATATGGCTTGCGCTTGCTGGGTGAAATAGTTTTCAGGAAACGGCGGGTAATCTTCACGCTCCCCCGTGGCAAAGCGGCTTACTTCGCGTTTGTATTCTTTTAACAAGCTAATGATGTCGTACTCAGGGTGGCCTTGAAAGAAGACGAGACGGAATAGATCCTCACTTACGGCAAGGTGAACACCGGCCTCGCTTTCGACCAAGACATGTAGCCCCGCGGCATCAAATTGCTCGCGGTTAATTTGATTAAAGCGCGAGTGTGGCACATCAAAACGGGTGTTAACGCCCCAAACGAGGGGGTGGTTACGGTCAACGACGCGGTGCGGATAAACCCCCCAACGTTTATAGCCCAGAGGGTGACGTTTTTGTTGGTAGCGAAATTCAATAACGGCATGGCTGGCAAGGCACGAGCACAGGGTCGAGGCGACGTTTTCGTGAGCCCAGTCTATGACTTCAATTAGCGGCTGCCAAAAGGGCTGCTCTGACAGCTCTGACCCAACCACATTCGCGCCGGTAATGATGAGGGCATCAAGGCCATTTTTCTTGATATCTTCGAAGGTCTCGTAATATTGGTCAACATGGGCTTGGCCGTCGGGGCCTCGCTCGAGCGAATCAAGGGTAAAGGGGTGCATGTAAAATTGGGCGATTTGATTAGACTCACCCACTAGTCGGAAAAATTGGCGCTCAGTGGCGGCCAGGGCAGAGTCGGGCATCATGTTGAGTAGGCCGATGTGCATTTCACGAATGTCTTGGTGAATTGCAATGTCTTTCGGAATGATCGTCTCGCCAGCGTCTTCTAATCGGCCAAAGGCGGGCAGCTTGGTGTTGGCAACTAATGGCATGAGCGTGTTGTTCCTAAAATTTCTGGGCTGATGGTCATGGTCGGTCGCAGCTTTACGGGCCTAGGCACCGCGTTCCAGTGCTTTTTCGACGAGGACAAAAAAGTCATCAGCATTTTGAACTTGTGAGAGTTCCGTGGTGGTGATGGTGTAGCCGTATTTTTCGGCAATCGCGTCGTAACGGGGAATGCGCGAGTAAAATAGACGCGAAAATATCCAGCGTACAAAGGCGTTAGGGTCAATCATAGCGACATAGGGTAAATCGTATTCTTTCATGTAAATGTCGAGCTGCTCGTCTAAAAAGGCCTCGCGGTAATACAGTGGTTTTGGCGCTTTCTCGGCACGGCGGATTAAGGCTTTTTCATCTTGCTCGGAAGCTTTGATGTAGAGAATGAGGGTGTGCTCAGCCAGCAGTTCTAATATGTTGGGGTCGTCAAGCTCGCAGACGCTACCGCCGGCGTCGTTAATGAAATGGGGGTAGCCGTATATTTCACGCCCTTTGCGAATAAACTCCGGCACGTCGCGCATGGCGGCAATCTCCGCTTGGTGGTGTAGCTCTTGGCGGTGCTTGAATTCATTCAAGGCCAAGCCGTCTTGCTCTGGGTTGCCGAGTTTGCCGAGAAAGCTGGAAACAGGCTGGAGGTTCTCGACAGTAATGTTGTTTTGAATGTAGATGGAATCATTTCGGAGCAAATCACGCAAAAAGGGGACCTGCATGGCCTGAAGGCGGATGTTATCTAAAATCGCCTCATCAAGATAGCGAGTGCCAATTCGATAATCGCCCGAATAATGAAACCACTGGCTGCGACATAGCATGTTGGATAAACGGGTTTTGCCCACGCCAGACATACCTAATAAGGTGATGGCTTTATGGTCCCAATGTCTAAATTGTTCAACGCTTAACTTCACGGCCCTGCCCCAAGTTCATCATAGTTGCCCGTATTGTATGTCATTCGGGCTAGGGGGTTGAAGGCTAAGATCAATTTTTAGTTGTTTATGGGGGGGTGGTGTGATTTAACTTACTTCGATAAGGGGTTGTTTGAGGGGCTTGGGTTTTTCTATGCTAAACCCTTGGCCATAATCAATGCCTAGTTTCGCGAGATGATGCTGGATTTTTGAGTTTTCGACATGCTCGGCAATGGTCTTAATGCCTGCGATGTGACAGAGACGGTTGATGCTATCAACAATGGCGTAGTCCATTTTGTTTTTCATCATGTTGCGGATGTAGTGACTGTTGATTTTAATGTAGTCCACAGGTAGTGCTTGGAGGTAGGAGAAAGCGCCGGTACCACTACCAAAATCGTCCAGAGCAATCTTGCAACCATCGCTCTTGATACTTTCGATAAACTCTAGCGTATTTTTAAGGTCGGCCACGGCCGATGTTTCGGTAATGTCGAAACAGACGTTATCTTGGGTGCTGCTTAATCGCTTTAAATAGTCGCGAATGAGCTGATGGTTTTTCTCGCTATTGAGTGTTTTTCCCGACAGGTTGATGAAGATAGTTTTGGTGGCCGAGGCTGGCGGGCTTGCCAGAATGTGCTCAAAGGCGTGTTGAATAACCCAGTGATCAATGGCAGGCATTAAGTTATGGCGTTCTGCTGATGGCAAAAAGCTCGCGGGAGACATAAGCTTACCTCGCCTGTCTTTCATGCGAAGCAGTAACTCTTGGTTGGGCGGATGTGTGGTGTTAGTGAATGACACGACACTGTGCTGGTATAACTCGAAATGATTGTTTTGTAAGGCATCATTGAGTTGTGCCAGCCAAGAGACTTCACACTGATGAGAACGCAGTTCTTTATTGTCATTACGGCAGGTGTAGACAATGTTTCGCCCTTGGCTTTTGGCGCTATAACAGGCTTTGTCGGCAATGCCTAATACTTCGTTGACGCTGCGAATGCTTTGGTCTACGGCGGTAATGCCAATACTAAGGCCGACTGAAAAAACCTGCTGGCCCCAAGAAAATTTAAAATTGTGAATCGCTTGCCTGAGCTTTTCTGCGATATCTTCACCACGCTCTAGCGGACAGTTTTCCAATAAGATGCCAAATTCATCTCCGCCTAGTCGGGCTAGGGTGTCACGTTCTCGGACATTTTTCTGGAGGATCGCCGAGAGGTTGCGGAGCAAGGCATCGCCTGCCATATGGCCACAGGTGTCGTTGACGACCTTGAATTGGTCTAGGTCTAAGTACATCAAACAATGCGTTAAACCTCTATGTTGGGCACTGCTTAAGGCACGGTCTACCCGTCGCTCAAACTCGCTGCGGTTGATGAGGCCTGTGAGTGAATCATGGAGTGCTAGATGTTGCAGCGCGGCTTGGTTTTTTCTTTTTTTGCGACGCATATTGGCAGAGGATGTTTCGGTGATAATGGCCCGAGGTAGTCGCGCTATATTGTCCTTTAGAATGTAGTCGTGCGCGCCAGCTTTGAGCATGCTGACGGCCATATCTTGGCCAGCAAAGCTGGATAGGATAATGATCGGCATATCGGGGTCAACGGCATGAAGTTGCTGAACTTTGATTACGGTGTGTTCGTGCAGACTGTCGTGATCGAGTAGGGCTACTTCTGGACTAAATTCATTCAGCGCTGATTCGATGTTGTGCTGTCGGTCAATGGTGTGGATGCGGTAACGATCTAATCGATTCAGTATGTGTTTGACTTGATTGGCTGCTGATCTGTTTTCAGCAATAAGCATGAGTGGACTTGGGTCAGCTGTTGAATTATTCATCGTAAGTTACCTACTCTAAGCCGCAGTATAGCCGCTTGACCATGGTTCGACGCGCTGTCCCTAAAATTCAAAGCCGACTCCTTTTGGCAATATTTCTAACGATGCTGCCACATAATGCCAGGTCTAACACAATAAGCTAGCTGATTAAATAAAATAGACGCATAAAACGATGTAAACGATGAAGACCTACCTGCAGACCCTATTTAATAAGTAGTTGTCGGTGGTTTATTGTGCAAGGCCTTTACGAAGTTGACGTACTAAAAACCGACCTGGATGGATACATCGCTGAAGCGATGTTGGTAACGACGCTGGCTCATTGTTGATTAGGTTTGCAATAAACTCGGCAGCGACGGGCGTGGTGGTTAGGCCGCGAGAACCGTGGCCGGTATTTACATAGAGATTAGCTTGGTAGTTCGCAGGTGGATAACAACGAGCAGGCTGGCCGTGTTTTAAATGAGTGTAGTGATTTAAGTAATAGGTTCGATCAATCATCGGTCCGATAATGGGCAGGTGATCTTGGCTCGAGGTGCGAAAGGCAACGCGGCCGCCACGGCTTTTGGCTTGGGCAAAATCCGGCAAGGCTTGCGCTAATGCCGCTAGGTTTTTTTGCTCGTCGCCGGTTAATAAATCGGTGCATTTAGAATGCCTATCATAGGTCGCGCCAACACAGTGCAGATTGTCTAGCGAGGGAATGATGTAACCATCGAAACATACTGGGGTAAGAAGCGCGTTGTCGGGGTTGTTTTCGCAGTAACTTAATTGGCCTCTGGATTGGTTAAGCGGCAGTGCTTGGTCCAATAAAGTATTTGTGTCGTAGGCGCTGCACAGGACAACGGTTGGCGCTGCGTAGTGTTGACCTCGTTCGGTTGTTATCTGCCACTGAGTGTCCTTTTGTTGGAGTGAAACAACATTGGCCTGGGTGATGAGTTGTATGTTTGGATGGGCCTTGAGTAGCTGCTGGCATAATCGTGCAGGGCTTAGCCAAGCGCCCAGTGGGTAGTGTAATGCCTGTGTTTTGATGCTTGTGCCGGCTAATGAGCTTGCTCGCTGTTGATCAATTATCTCCATGATATTACTAGGCAAATCGAGTAAGGCTAGCTTTTCTAGGTAGCTATCGTCTTCAATTTGAATGACGCCAGATCGATGCCAGCCAAAATGTCCGAGTTGTCGGTCTAGCTGATTTAACCACTGTGTCGCGTATAAAAAAGAGGCCAAATAAAATTGGCCTTCTTGATTCATGGTGGCGGTAAGTCTGGGTAGTACCACACCGCTATGATTCCCGGACGCTTCTTGTGCGCCAGCGTGATGTCGTTCTAGCACCTGTACCTGCCAGCCCCGCTGAGCCAGCGCATAAGCGGTGGTTGCACCGGCCAGCCCGGCACCAATGACGACGGCGTGTTTGTTCGTTGGATTAGGGCTTTTTTGTGGTTTTAATGCAAACCACGGTTGTTGTTCTTGAACAAGTGCACAAGCCTGATATTGTCCGCGCAGCATTTCACGTTTTTTGCCAAAGCCTTTTAATTTCTCGGTAGCAAAGCCGACGGCTTGTAGGCCACGCCGCACAACGCCTGCGGCGCTAAAGGTACTGAACCATGTCTCTTCGTGGCTGAGTCTAGCGATGTGGTGAAATAATCTATCTGACCACATGTCAGGGTTTTTACTCGGAGCAAAGCCATCGAGGTACCAGGTATCAATATTGGCATGAAGTTCGCCCAACATTTCTTCAGCATCGCCTAGCATTAATGTGAGTTGGACGCGGCCATTAAATAATGATCGGCGGTGATAGCCAGGCGTTAATTCGGGGTAATTTTGGATGAGTTCATTTGAAAATTTTTCCAGTGCCGGCCAGCAAGCGAGGGCACGTCCAAGATCATCACGTTGGAGAGGGTGTTTTTCGACGGAGACATAATGCAGTACTGCCTCGGTTTCACTGTGCGCTAGCCAAGCTTCAACGGTGGCGAGAAAGTTAAGCCCAGTGCCAAAGCCGGTTTCTGCAATGCTAAACGATGCTCGACCCTGCCAGCGCTCGGGTAATTTATTGGCTTGAAGAAAGACGTAACGACTTTCATCCAAGCCTCCATCGGTTGAAAAATAAACGTCTTCAAAGTCATGGCTCTTGGGCGTGCGCTCAAGCCAGTCCAGTTTGGCGGGTTCAATGGCTTGATATGTGCTCATTTTTTACTCAACACAGTGACTGTAATCCTGAGTGTTTGTGGGTTGATGTTAAGGGCTTGGCAGGCCATTATAAACGTATGAATAATTTAGAGCAGTTACAGTTTGAAAACCCTTATCATCGCTTGCCGGATGAGTTTTTTGATCGTCGAATGATTCAGCCCTTTGCTGGGGCGCATTTGATTAGTTTCAGTGATTCTGCCGCGCAACTAATTGGCCTGTCGGAGCAGGCGGCGACGGATGAGTTTGTTGCCGTGATGACGGGCAATAAATCATTGTCTGGCATGGACCCCATTGGTATGTGCTATTCGGGTCATCAATTTGGCGGTTATGTGTCTCGTTTAGGTGATGGTCGAGCTCTATTGCTGGGTCAGGTGCGCAATCAGCAAGGTGAGTTGTGGGATCTGCACTTAAAAGGCAGTGGCCCTACGCTGTATTCGCGTGGGGGCGATGGTCGGGCCGTACTTCGCTCCAGCATTCGAGAGTATTTATGCAGTGAGGCAATGCATGGGCTAGGGATTGCCACAACGCGCGCCTTGTGCTTGTTAGGCGGTGATGAACGGGTAATGAGAGAGCAGCTCGAACCTGCCGCGATGGTGGTGCGGATGGCGCAATCACATATTCGATTTGGTAGCTTTGAGTATTGTTTTTACACCGGCAAGCACGACAATTTGCGGCGGCTGGCTGATTATGTGATTGAGCATTTTTATCCGCATTTAGCCGACAGCAGGAATCCGTATGTAGCGCTGTTGTTTGAGGTGACAGAACAAACGGCCGCGTTAATCGCCAGTTGGCAAGCCGTAGGCTTTGCCCACGGCGTGATGAATACCGATAATATGTCGATCTTGGGTTTGACCCTCGATTACGGTCCGTTTGGGTTTCTCGATACCTATGATCCGGCCTATATCTGCAATCATTCTGATTACCAAGGCCGTTACGCCTTTGGCGCGCAGCCGGATATCGGTTTGTTTAATATTAGTTGTTTGGCCCAAGCCCTATTGCCGCTACTGGCTGACGAAGAGCAGGAGGCCATGGCTTTGGCGAAACAGAGCTTTCCGCATTACCGGCGCAGTTATCAAGCGCATCATGCCATGCATTGTCGAGCAAAATTAGGCTTGTTGAGTGAAAATGATAGCGATGAAATGTTATGGGATGATTTATTAGATTTGATGGCGGGACAGGTTGATTTTAGTCGCTTCTTTCGCGCCTTAGGTGATTTTGATAGCCAGACGGCTGCGAATAATACCCCCTTACGTGATATGTTTTTGGACCGTGCTGCTTTTGATGCTTGGGCACTACGCTACGCTGAGCGTCTAGCGGCAGAACTAAGCGAGGATGCGTCGCGAAAATTGCGCATGAATTCAGTCAATCCGCGCTATATTTTGCGCAATCATATGGCCGAGACGGCTATTCGACGCGCAGAAGATCACGGTGATTATACAGAAATTAATACCCTGCTAAATTTGTTACGTAGACCCTATGATGAACAGCCTGATATGGCCGACTATGATACGTTCCCGCCAGCCTGGGCCCAGGGTATTTCGATTAGTTGTTCATCGTGAGTTCGCGTGTTTTACGCAGCATGCGCCGGATTGATTCGTCATCCACCAGCTGATTGATGTCATCTAACGCAACCCATGCTAGGTCATTGGACTCGTCACTGATAATCAAGGGTGTGTTGCGATCCGCTTCGAGTAAAAACCGGATGTCGTAATGATAGTGATCTGGCTCGCTTTTTCGAGCGGGGATGAGGTGTACATCGACATCAAAAATACCTTCGCTGACGGCAATAATGTCGTCCAGCCCCGATTCTTCTCGGCCTTCTTTGAGTGCGACGGCCAGTGTGTCTGCATCACCGTCAGAGTGACCGCCAAGCTGTAACCAACGATCTAGTTTTTTATGATGGGTGAGTAATGCGTGAGTGCGGTCTTGGTCGATAATCCAGGCTGAGCCGGTGATGTGACCGACGGATAATTGGCGATCAAAGCAGTTTTTATAGTTTTCGACGAACTCCATGATATCGATCAGCATGAGTGCTTCATTCTCATCAATGGGTGAATAACTAAATAGTTTGTCTTGTAAATGTTGGCGATGCATAAGGTTTGTAAGTATCAAAATAAAAAGGAGCGCAAATAATACCACGCTCCTATTTACGGTTCTTGGGAGACCTGTGCGTCACGCAGGCGATTAATTCATTGTTTAAATTGAGGTTATTGATCGAGTGATGTATGTATACTTTTTCGAATCTCTTGGGCGAGTAATTCCGGAATAAACTTGGTTAGAATACTATCGGCACCGGCTTGCTTGGCCTTATCTGAATTGACGATGCCATCCAGCGAGGTGTGGAGTAATATTTGAATGCCACTGCACTCTGAGTGGTCACGGATTTTGCGCGTGAGTTGGTAGCCATCCATTTCAGGCATTTCTATATCGCTAATAATCAGCGGAAAGTAATCGGCTAAATGCGGATGCTTTTCGGCTTGTGCATTGATGATATTTAGGGCTTCTCTACCGTCTTTGGCCACGACGTGGGGGATGCCAATTTCGTTTAAAGTGCGAACGGTTTGTGCTCGCGCAACGGAGGAGTCGTCGACCACCAGTACGCAACGACCCGCCATGCTGGTTGTTAAATCTTCATCGGAAGGCAGAGCTTGATCTTGATGCAGTGATTGTGGATTGGTTTCTCCGAGAACGCGCTCTACGTCGATTATTTGAATGAGTTGATCATCTTGCTGGAGTACCCCAGTGATGTAGCTGTTGTTCGCCCCCTTGGGTGGAGGTTGGACATCGGTCCATTCTTTAACAATAATCCGTTCGACCCCAGAAACTAAAAAGCCTTGAGTGGTTCGATTGAACTCGGCGATGATGACTTTGTGTGGGTCTTTACCTTGTTTGTCGATGTTTGTTGTTTTGCGGCCAATGGCCATGGAAAGATCGACGATAGGAATTGTTTGTCCACGCAGCTCCGCTACGCCGCGAATAACCGGTTTAGTTTGGGGTAGTTGAGCTAAGTGAGGGCAAGGTAAAATTTCTTTCACCTTAAGCACATTAATACCGAATAATTGGCGACCGTCTAGGTGAAAGAGTAGAAGCTCTATTCGGGTGTCGCCTACTGCGCGGTCTTTAATGTTACTCATTGGGTTATCTCGTTTAGTGTTCCAGTCATTTTTGGTATGCGGAAGTCCTTGGCGTTAGACACGTTGTCGGATAGTTTTGTGCTTTCTTGAGGATTTCCTGGAGCAAAAAATCTGACGCTGAATTGTGATTGAGCTATAAATTAGTATTGCCTTATGGCATGCTTGCGTCCCTAAGTGACGTGTGTTGCATTGGTTAGCGTCGAAATTAATATATTTAAGAGGAAAAATTGATATGGTCGTAGTTTCTACTAACTTGGGCGATTTTACGGTCGAATTGTTCAACAAAGAAGCGCCTATTTCTGTGGAAAACTTCTTACAGTATGTCGACGACGGCTATTTTGATGGAACGATTTTTCATCGCGTTATCCCCGGATTTATGGTCCAAGGTGGCGGTTTTAGTGAAGATATGAGTCAGAAGAAAGTCCGCGACGCCATCAAAAATGAAGCGGATAACGGCCTTAAAAATGAGAAGGGTACGCTGGCGATGGCGCGTACCAACGTCGTGGATAGTGCAACATCTCAGTTTTTTATCAACGTGGCTGATAATGATTTTTTAAATCATGGTGATCGTGATTTTGGCTATGCTGTGTTTGGTAAGATTGTTGAGGGTATGGATGTGGTTGAAAAAATTACTGCGGTCCGCACCGCCGATCGGGGTATGCATCAGAATGTACCTGTGGAACCTGTTGTTATGCTATCGGTTACGCGAAAGAAGGCGGACTAATTAATTTGAGTTACCCGACGCAGCAGGATGATGGGCCGCTATCGTGTGGTGTGGTAATTACGCGGGATATTAACGCCGAGCGTCACTTCCTATTGCTCAGAGCTTACCAATATTGGGACTTCCCCAAAGGTATGGCTGAAAAGGGTGAAACACCTTTGGAAGCCGCCTTGCGAGAAGTGGAGGAGGAGACTGGGTTAACCGAGCTGCTTTTTCACTGGGGCCACTACTACTACGAAACCCCGCCTTATGGTCGTGTCCGCAAGGTTGCACATTATTATGTTGCAGAGGCTCCCGAGGGTGAGGTTTATTTACCCATCAATGAAGAACTCGGTCGGCCAGAGCATGAGGAGTTTTGTTGGGTGGCGCTGAATGAAGCAAAATCCTTAGTTTCACCTAGGGTAAATTTGGTATTGGATTGGGCCGAACATGTTATCGAACATGGGTAAATAATCTTTTAGTTTGGCCAATCTTCTCTATACTAAAAATCAATATTTGAAGTTTGTTCACATACAGCCTTAACCAAAGGGATTCGAGGCTTTTGCGTGTTCAGGGATGAAAAAGAGGGATATGCATGCGTATTGCAGTAATTGAAGACGATGAAGACCAAGCTAAGCACTTGGGGATTTGTTTGCATTCTATCGGTGCCGACGTTCACATTTTTAACACGGGTAAAGAGGCGATAAAGGGGCTGCAGAAGGAGAGTTTTGATCTGATTTTGCTGGATTGGATGTTGCCCGATATAAGTGGTGATCAAATTCTAGGCTGGGTAAGAGAAAGTCTTGATTGGCAGGTGCCTGTTGTGTTTGTGACCCAGCGAGACAGTGAGGAGGATTTGGCCTATGCGTTAGGTAACGGTGCGGATGATTACATTACCAAACCGGTCAAACCGCTTGAGCTGCTAGCGCGAGTCAAGGCGGCTTTGAGGCGCTCCGGTGGCGGTACACCTGCTCAGCCACTACTAGACTTTGGTCGCTATCACGTTGATTTGAATGCTCATGAAATTAAGGTTGATGGTGGCGTTGTCACACTGACTCAAAAAGAGTTTGAGCTGGCGGTGTTCTTTTTCCGTAATGCCGGCCGTTTATTATCACGCTCACATTTGCTTGAAAGCGTCTGGGGGCATAGCGAAGAAGTCAATACGCGAACCTTGGATACCCATATCAGTCGGTTGCGTAAGAAACTCCAGTTTTCCGTTGAGTCAGGCTGGAAATTAACCTCGATTTATCACCATGGTTATCGTTTAGAGAACTCGCAGCTTGAAGAGGCTGAAGATTAGGCACTTCTTTTGTGGTTAGTTTTGTATACTTGGGGTTTGACTTGTTAATGACAGGCTCCGAGTATGTCCGATGTAAAATCCTCCCCTAACGACGTTATTGCCTACACCCTTCACGGCAATCGTTATCTTAATATCACTAGCGCATGTACTTTGCGCTGCGCGTTTTGTCCAAAATTTAATAAAGTTTGGGATGTTCAAGGTTA
>Ga0316204_10009999_pt1 | contig 12404 bp, 9 predicted proteins | sample 6monrhotite_MG_2_FD_205661 | JGI IMG/M metagenome (GOLD analysis project Ga0316204, IMG submission 205661) | Microbial mat bacterial communities from mineral coupon in-situ incubated in ocean water Damariscotta River, Maine, United States -... | ecosystem: Environmental > Aquatic > Marine >...
GTCCGAAAAAATTACCTGGTCCAAAAATATTTTACTTAATGCCCGAAATCCAAGGGTAAGGCCCGGGCTGGATGATAAAATCTTAACGTCCTGGAATGGCCTAATGATCAAAGGACTTAGTACGGCATATAGGGCATTTCAGAAACCTCACTTCCTTGAACTTGCCAAAAGGAATGCACAATTTATTCTAGAGAACCAACTCAGAAAAGACGGAGGGCTCAATAGGAATTTCAAAGACAATAAATCATCCATTAACGGATTTCTGGATGACTATGCGCAAACTATTGAAGCATTTATTCATTTGTATCAGGCCACTTTTGACGAATCATGGCTCTATGAAGCCCAAAAATTAACAGAGTATACCTTGCTACATTTTTTTGATGATAAATCAGGTATGTTTTACTATACCTCAGATACCGACCCTGCTCTGATTGCCAGAAAAATGGAAATTAGTGATAATGTGATTCCTGCTTCCAATTCAGTAATGGCCCATAACCTGTTCATGCTTGGAGAATATTTTTACAATGAATCGTACATCATGAAAAGCAAACAAATGCTTTCAAATGTAAGCGAAGATCTAGGCAAAGAACGTAGTTCCTTCTATTATAGTAACTGGAATTCATTATTGACCTATTTCAATCCCACTCCTTATGAAATAGCAATTGTGGGAGAAGATTTTGAAAGGATTCGTAAAGAACTGGATACCCACTACCTACCCAATGCCCTTATTATGGGAGGGAAAGATGAAGGAAAGTTGCCATTACTGGAAAATAAACTCAGAAAAGGACATACCATGATCTATGTTTGTAGAAATAGGAGCTGTAAACTTCCCGTAACCTCTGTAGAACAAGCATTAAAACAACTTTAGATGAAACGACATCCTTCTCTTATACCTTACTCCCAGGATCATCATAAAATCCTATTACTTGCGCAGGTATTGAAAATAGATAGTCCGGATTATAAAAACATGCCTCGTGATCTCGGAGGAAAGGTGGAAATGGCTCAACGATATTTCAAGGATATTATAGCCCCCCATGAAGACCGCGAAGAAAAAAATCTCTTTCCCAAAATCCGGAATATAGATCCGGAAATAGATAAACTATTGGATACCCTTATTTCAGAACATGAGGAAATGAATGAATTATTTCAGAACCTCAATAAGCCAACTATTTCAATTGATGATTTGAATAAACTTGGGATAGCATTAGAGGATCATGTACGCAAGGAGGAACGTATTGTCTTTCAGTTAATTCAGGAAAAAATTCCGGATCAATTGTTAACGCAGATTATTCATTAATCAGCTGTAAGATTTCATCCATATATTCCCGATTATTGGCAAGTCGTGGAACCTTGTTTTGCCCGCCAAGTTTTCCTTTTCTTTTTAACCATTTTTGAAAGGTCCCATGAGGTAAATTATGAACCTTAGGGCAAACCAGCGCCAGATCGTATGATCTTTTCGCCTTGTAATCAGAATTTACTTTCTGAAGTGTTAGATCAAGAATATCAATGAACTTCTCAAAATCTTTAGGCTGATCTATAAATTCAATGGCCCATTCGTGCCCCCCCTTTTGTTTTCGATCAAGGTAAATGGGGGCCGCCGTGAAATTGCTAACTTCAGCAGCTGTAGCATTACATGCTTCAGTAATAGCGAACTCTGCATTTTCAATAATTAATTCTTCCCCAAAAGCATTGATAAAATGTTTGGTTCTTCCCGTGATTTTTATCCTGTAGGGTGTCGTGGAAGTGAAACGTACAGTATCTCCGATCTTATACCGCCAAAGGCCGGCATTGGTAGAAATTACAATAGCATAATTTTTTCCAATTTCCACATCCTGTAATAAAACAGTTTTGGGAAATTGTTCCTCCAGCTGATCCATAGGAATAAACTCATAGTAAATCCCATAATCCAGCATTAACAATAACTCGTCACTATCCTTTCTATCCTGTATTCCAAAGAATCCTTCAGAGGCATTATAGGTTTCCAAATAATTCATTTGATCCCCGGGTATCAACTTGCTGAATATGGATTTATAAGGAGGAAAAGCAACTGCGCCATGAACAAACATCTCAAGGTCAGGCCAGACCTCTAGAATATTATCCTTACCCGTTATTTCCAGTATCTTTTCAAGCAAAACCAAGGTCCAGGTCGGCACACCTGAAATGGACGTCACATTCTCACTGGCCGTTGCCCTTGCCATTTTCTCTATTTTATGCTCCCACTCGTCCATGAGTGCAATCTCTTCGCTGGGAACTCGTACAAATTTAGCCCAAAGTGGAAGATTTTTTATGATTACCGCAGATACATCCCCATATCGAGTACCTCCGTTTTTATCGAACATATTTACCTGCTGACTCCCTCCAATGGTTAACTGCTTTCCATTAAACAACTCTGAGTCTGGATGTTGATTAAAATATATGGAAAGCAAATCTTTCCCGCCCTTAAAATGACAATCATCCAGCGCTTCCTGGGATACAGGAATAAACTTGGACTGAGCATTGGTGGTTCCTGAAGATTTAGCAAACCATTTGATTTCTGAAGGCCAAAGTACATTCTGCTCCCCTTTTAACAGACGGTCAATATATGGATAGAAATTTTCGTAGTTTACAATAGGTACGCGCTCCCTAAACTGATCAATAGTATCTATCGATGAAAAATCGTGCTGCTTTCCAAAGCTGGTACCTTTGGCAGTATCAACTAACCCCTGGAAAAGTTCTTCCTGAACCTCTATCGGATATTTCATGAATAGCTCCACTTCGTGGATCCTTTTTTTCATGAACCAGCTAATTATTGAGTGAAATAGAGCCATTGAGTAAAAGTAGTGAAAAAATGGATATAGAAGCTTAAGAATTTTTTATGGTTGGTTTCCATGCAATAAAAAAAGAATTATATAATTAATTATATAATTCTTTTTAAGTTCTTAAATAGACAGTTTATCCATTTTCACCCCATTTCGGAGCCACAGATTTATCCGTATCGGCCACTTTAATTTCCTCAACTTCTTCTTTTGTGAATTTTGGCCAGTTTAACGGTGGTTCCATAGTCTGCTCCGGCTTAAGTACTTTTATCGCAGAATAGGACTTCTTTATTTCACCCCAGGTCGTTTGAGACCATTGTTCATTCTGGTAGACTTTGAGTTTAGTATCCATTAGCCCACCTGAAACAGCTTTTCCAATAAGGGGCCACCAGGTACTTTCTGTTTCCCTGTCCCATAAAATAAATCCGTCCAATCCATCCCATACCGTAGAGTCAAAGTATGTATATCCAGATAATGCAAAAGTAAGTTCTTTGTCGCCGTAGGTACGATCATATATTGCACCCAAATCAGCTAAAATACAATAGGCAGCCATTACAGGCTGACCACCCACTACATCATTAACGACTTCATGCTGAGTTAACAAATCAATCCCATAAGCACGAACATCTCCCTCAATATCCAATAATAGAAAACGTGCGCTATCCGGGTAAATAGCATCAGCTTCAGCAAGATCTATAAACTCCGGGTGGATCAAGGCCTTAAAGGCTTCTCTTCCAATACCATAATGATATTGTTCGTCCTTTAATGTAGAATTGGTAATATCAAAATGCCAGGTACTGTCTTCTCCTCCATATAACAGTTTACGACCCTCTATTTCCATAAATTTCCCATGTTGATACGATAAAGGACGTTGTTTTTTCACGGGAACTTTCTCACCGGATGATTGTGTGGAATCCGATGGACCCTTACAGGAAATGAAAACAATCAGAATTAAGAGTGGCAGGCAGGTGATTTTCATAATTTTTTATTCAAGGTTAATATTTTTATCACAAAGTTCAAGTAGGCTTCACGTAAAATAATAAAGACTCAATTACTCTGTTAAATTCAAGTCATTTTTTTGTTATAAATGATATAAGTTATAGCTTTGCAGTCTGAAAAATCAGACGTTAAAAAAGCATTATAAATCACAAAAAATGGCAAAAACTGGTAAAATAGCTCAGGTAATTGGTCCGGTGGTCGATGTGAGTTTCACAGGACATTCAGATTTACCTAATATTTACGATTCATTAATAGTAACCAAACCAAACGGTCAGAAGATTGTTTTGGAATGTCAAACGCACTTAGGAGAGGACATGATCCGAACTGTTGCGATGGATAGTTCGGAAGGTTTGGTTCGGGGAATGGAAGCCGTCAATACCGGATCTCCTATACAAATGCCAGTTGGAGAAGAAATTAAAGGAAGACTTTTCAATGTCGTTGGTGAAGCAATCGATGGCATTGGAGACCTGGAAACAAAAGAAGGCTTGCCTATTCACCGATCGGCGCCAAAATTTGAAGAACTTTCCACCTCTTCCGAAGTATTATATACAGGTATTAAGGTAATTGACTTGATTGAGCCTTACGTAAAAGGAGGTAAAATTGGATTGTTTGGTGGAGCTGGTGTAGGTAAAACAGTGTTGATCATGGAATTGATCAACAACATTGCAAAAGCATACGCAGGACTTTCGGTTTTTGCCGGGGTAGGAGAGCGAACTCGTGAAGGAAATGATCTCCTTAGAGAGATGATCGAATCAGGAGTAATTAAATACGGGGATGAATTCCTGGAATCTATGGAAGCAGGAGACTGGGATCTTTCCAAGGTTGATAAAAAAGAATTAGCCAAATCACAAGCAACTCTGGTATTTGGACAGATGAACGAACCTCCAGGTGCGCGTGCAAGAGTTGCACTATCCGGACTAACCGTTGCTGAATATTTTAGGGACGGTGATGGAACTGGACAAGGAAAAGATATTCTATTCTTTATTGATAATATTTTCCGATTTACCCAAGCGGGTTCTGAAGTATCAGCCCTTCTTGGAAGAATGCCTTCAGCGGTAGGTTACCAACCGACCCTGGCAACGGAAATGGGAGCAATGCAGGAAAGAATCACTTCCACTAAAAGAGGATCCATTACTTCTGTACAGGCAGTATACGTACCTGCGGATGACCTTACTGACCCGGCACCTGCAACTACCTTTACTCACCTTGATGCAACAACCGTACTTTCCAGAAAAATTGCCGAGCTTGGAATATATCCGGCAGTAGATCCACTCGATTCTACTTCCCGAATTCTTTCTGAAGAAATTTTGGGTGCAGAGCATTATGGAACAACCCAAAGAGTTAAGGAGATTCTTCAACGATATAAGGAACTTCAGGATATTATTGCCATCCTGGGTATGGATGAATTATCGGATGAGGACAAGCAGGTAGTACATAGAGCACGACGTGTTCAACGATTCCTTTCTCAGCCTTTCTTCGTAGCTGAACAATTTACGGGACTTTCTGGTGAATTAGTAGATATTAAGGATACCATTAAAGGCTTCAACATGATTCTGGATGGAGAACTCGATCACCTGCCTGAAGCAGGGTTTAACCTTGTCGGCACTATCGAGCAAGCCATTGAAAAAGGAGAAAAATTACTAGCAGAAGCAAAATAATATGTTGTTAGAAATCGTTACACCGGACCAAAAATATTTTGAAGGAGAAGTGGAATCTGCCACATTTCCCGGTTCTGACGGATCGTTCCAGGTTTTAAAAAATCACGCTCCAATTATCAGCTCGCTGGGCAAAGGAGAGTTAAGCTATAAAGCCAAAAATGAACTCTTCACGGTTAATGTTGAAGGAGGAGTGGTTGAAGTTCTAAACAATAAAGTAATTGTTCTTGTAGAAAGTATTTTACAGGATTAAGCTAAATAAATAATCAAAAAAAAAGCTGCCTCGTTCATTCGGAGCAGCTTTTTTTTAGACCTATTGATTTTTACCTAGTGATCGACATAAGTAAATCATGCTCAGTAATAATATGCACTGCATTCAATTCATCTCTTACTAAAACCGCCTTATGTTCACGGTTAATAAGTGAACTCAGGACATCAAGTGTATTGTTTAAAGCCACAAATTGAAAGGGTTCTTCCATAATTTCTGAAACAGTTTTATTACGGATATCCGGATCACTTATCATTTTACTCAGCAATGTCAGTTCGCTTATGCTCCCAACATATTGATCTCCGTTGATGACCGGAATCTGTGAAATTCCCAGTTCACTAAAGATCCCCATCACTTCTGTAACCGGTTTGTTTTCTTCAATAGTTACCAATTCGGAATCATTACTCCTCTTGTTTACGATATCTCTTGCGGTGGCGAATTCACGGGTCTCTAAGAAACCATGATCTTTCATCCAATCATCATTATAGATCTTGCCAAGGTATCGTGTTCCATGATCGGGCAAAATGATCACCATGGTGTCTTCATCCTTCAGATGATCTCTGGCGTATTCTAATGCCCCATGGAGTGCTGAACCACAGGACCATCCTGCAAATATCCCTTCTTCCCTTGCGAGTCTACGGGTCATAATGGCTCCGTCCTTATCCGTAACTTTTACAAACTTATCAATAAGATCGAATTCGACATTTTTCGGAAGTATATCCTCGCCAATCCCTTCCGTGAGGTATGGATAGATTTCATTATTGTCAAATTGTCCCGTTTCCTTATATTTTTTAAATACAGAACCGTAGGTATCAATCCCAACGGTTATAATATCTGGATTTTGCTCCTTCAGGTATCTTGCCGTACCACACATAGACCCACCAGTTCCTACCCCTGCCGCATAATGGGTAATCTTCCCTTCCGTCTGCTCCCAAATTTCCGGACCAGTACTTTCATAGTGGGCCTCTTTATTAGAGAGGTTGTCGTATTGATTGGGATAAAAGGAGTTTGGGATATCTTCAGTCAATTTCTTTGCTACCGAATAATATGACTTCGGGTCGTCTGGGGGGACATTCGTAGGACAAACAATAACCTCAGCCCCAACTGCCCGAAGAATATCTATTTTCTCCTTAGACTGCTTATCGGCAAGGGTGAAGATGCATTTATACCCTTTGGCAATGGCAACAAGAGCCAGTCCCATTCCTGTATTTCCTGAAGTACCTTCAATAATAGTACCTCCGGGTTTTAAAATCCCTTTGGATTCGGCATCTTCAATCATTCGAAGTGCAATTCGATCCTTCATGGAATTTCCTGGATTAAAATACTCTACTTTAACCAGGATTGTTCCCCGGATGCCTTTGTTCAGGCTATTCAGTTTGACAATTGGAGTATTTCCAATGGTTTCTATTATAGAATTATAGTACATATTTGGATAATTTGAATGGTCAAAATTAAGGACTTATTGATACAATTAAAAGGATGAGTCGTCTTAGGATTCTTCAGGGAAGGGCAATCTCTTACTATCCTTAAAGGTTGATAAGATTACCATGGATTGCAAAGTGTCCACCATTTCAATATTAGACACCTTTTCCAACATTAGCTTTTGATATGCCGGTATATCTCTGGCCACAATCTTTAAAATAAAATCTCCAGTCCCGGTTATATGGTGACATTCCACAATTTCATCAATAGAATCAATGGCTTTTATAAATAACTGGATCACATCCATGCTATGGCCGGTCAGACCAACTTCCACAAAAGTGGAAACTCCAAGACCCAATCTATTGGGATCCACTCTTGCGTGGTAACTTTGAATTATTCCAGCGTTTTCCAATTTTTTTACCCGTTCCAAGGTAGGTGCTGGAGACAATCCTATTTCTTTAGATAGCTGAGCATTCGTGATCTTACCATTGACCTGCAAAATGGAAAGTATATTTCGATCTAGTTCATCAAGCTTATTTTTCACATCCCAAAGGTAAGGATTACATTTTAATTGAGCATGATTTTGATGGTTCTGGTCACCGATCCAAACCGGCTTCGGACCACATATACTCCTCTATCTAGTTGGGATACATCTACAGAGTATGAGTCCAGACCCGGACTAAGTACAGATAACACTTCGCTTTTTATCTCTTTCCCGGTAAGATCATAAATAAATATTTCAATGGATCCGGATGAAGGGGTTATATATCCAAGAGTAAGAATGTCCGAAGCTGGATTAGGATAAGGATCCAATTGAATAAAAAGATCGCTTTCATTAGCGCATTCGCGATTATTATCCAATACTAACTCCTCAGTCTTTTCAGAGAATGGAGCCAATCGAACGCAAACGTAATTAATCCCCTGATTAAAAATCGGTGATGTATTCAACGTGTAAACTAAATCTTCTCCAACCGCAAGACTGCCAGAAAATGACTCCGAAACCTGAGCTAAACCACCCAAATCAATGAACATTTCCATATCCGTAATAATCACAGATCCTCGATTTGATAACGTTGCCTGTAACTTAATACTTCCATTATTTTCAACAATATCTAAAGCGTCTAGGGATACATCCAACACTGGATCTAAAACACGAATTACTTGAATAATAGTATCCGTGCACAAATTATTTCTACTAACCAGCATAACTTCAAAATCGCCAGTAGTCTGAAACGTTTCTGAGGGCTCAAATTCTGTACTAGAATTCCCATTCCCAAAATCCCAGAAAAATGACCCGGAATTTAATGAGTTATTGCTGAATTCTACCAGCATAGGAGGCGATCCAATGCTTATTGAAGGTTCAAAAACTGCCGATGGACTTTGATCAACAATAATGGCTTTGGATAAACTTACTTCACAATTGTTTTCTGTAAATACCCTAAGGCTAACCTGATAGCTTCCAGGTGAATTAAAAACGAACCTAGGAGATTGTACAGTTGAGCTTCCTAATCCATCAAAATCCCATAAATATTCTACGATTTCATCTCCGGTACCTGGAGTACTTAAATTCTGAAAAGTAGTAAAATCCTCATTGCATGCATTTTGTACTTCAAAATCAATAAATGGAGATGGATTAATCGAAACTATTTGAGAAATGGTATGTGTACAAAGGTTTTCTGAAGTAACCGTGAGCTCAACTAAAAAATCGCCGGAGGAATTAAACGTGACTTCAGGGTTTTGCTCAGTCAAAATTTGTCCATCTACCTGCCATAGCCAATCAACCAACGAAAGCCCGTCGCCTGCGGAAGATTGATCTTGAAAAAACACAGTTTCTCCTGAACAGACAGTATTATAACTAAAGGCGGCCAAAGGTGACGGATTTACGGTAATCACCTGAGTAAGGGAGTCTCGACAGCCAAAATTAGAGGTGACAATTAGCTGAACAGTATAATCTCCAGGATCGGTAAATTGATGCAGTGGATTTTGAACATTAGCGGTTGAATTATCTCCAAAATGCCAATCCCAGGCTACTGGATTGGCATTGGGTATAACCGTTAAGTCAAAAAACTGAGTCATTTCTGCATTACAGGCCAAATCACTACTAAAGGCAACCTGGGGAATACCATGAATGGTAATGGTCTGTGATATGGAAGTCCTACAACCCTGCAGATTTTCAATAGTCAGACTTACTTCAAATTCACCTGCCTCATTAAAGAATACCAAAGGATTTTGTAAATTCGATATCGTACCATTTCCAAAATCCCAATCCCAACTAATGATGTCCACTCCGGTAGACAAATCTGTAAACTGTACAGATTGTTGAGCACAGGAATTTTGAAAAGTGAAATTGGCAGATGGTCCCTCTACTACCATAATTGAATTTCCTCCTGGGTTTACAATAGTTTGCTGGCATCCACTACCCCCTGTGATCGTTAAAGCTACATCATAGCTTCCTGCTGTGCTAAAAGAATGAGTTGGATTTTGCAATGTGGAAGTATTTTCTGCACCGCTTCCTGGGTCTCCAAAATCCCAGAACCAGGCCACAATAGTCTCCTCAAGTGTTGCGGATGCATCCGTAAAATCGACATTCTGATTGGTACATAAAATCGAGGAAGTAATAAAATCAGGCTGTAAATCGTTATTCGCAAAGACTTTAATTGAAATAGTTGTATCAGAAACCCCGCACTTATCCGTAATCTGAAGTTGAACAAGGTAATCCCCCGGTGCTGTAAAACTATGGACAGGGTTTTGTAATGAAGATGTATTGTCTGATCCACTGGAAGGGTCATCAAAGTCCCATGACCAATTCATGATTGTATTTTCTGCAAAGGAGTTATCTGTAAATAAGGTAGGTTCAAATTCACAGTTATTGGTAAATGCAAAATTTGAGGAGAGTGGCCTACTTACAAAAACAGAATCAGCAATAATTATAACTTTCCCCTGAGTATCGGTAGCTCGTATTTCAATTGTTTTCCATCCGAAATCAGAATAGGATATTCCAGTAGGTTCAAAGTCTGTGGAATAATCAGTACTTACCGAGTTACAGTTTTCATCAAATTTCGAGACAATCAATAGATTACTGGTACCTGCTGCAAGGTGATAAAACAGTGGTCCGACTTTAACCACCTGAAATGCAAAGGCCCAGCGATTGGAAAGTAGCCGGCTAATTTCAAAAATATCTGCCTGACCAGAAGTGAAGTCTTTACCAAATTCAATCCTATACTGCGCACTAACTGCAGTCTCCGTATTGGTAAAAGCATAAAATGAATCAAGATCTTTTATAAGGGATATACCGGTTGGTTTTGTTAAACCTGCCACTGTCTGAGTCGTTGGAGTATTGGACAAACTATTTCCAAAAATAAGCTTGGTAATAGTATTCCCATTATTGGATGTAGTCACACCATACCATTCTTCGCAATCACGTAGCATGGATATAGCAGTTGGAAATGATGGTAAATTGATTCCATTACCTTGAACTACAGGTACATTTAAAATGCTACTTCCAAAATTCAGAATTACCAATTCTCCAGATGTACCCCCACCTGTGAGAAGAGCAAACACCTCATTATCTTGTTCTTCAACAGTTAGACCCCGTAAACTTCCAACGGAAGATAAGTCTATTGATTGAGTAATGGAAGGTGTATTGTTCTCGATATCTGCTCCAAAATCGAGTAAAAAAACCTCTCCACCCTGATTTGCCACAATGGCATACCAGTTTCCGGATTCTTTGTACAGGCTTATACCCTGAGGATTTTCCAGAACTCCTCCTATATTACCAAGGTCGGTTTTCTGAGTCACATTTAGTAAACCATTTATAAATTTTATCCTTACCAGGTTATCCGAAGATCCTACGACAAAGGCATAAGAGACTCCATTCTCTATTATATGATCCAATGCATAAGGATTGGTAACCGATGTTGCCCTTGGGCTTACTATATCATTAATAGTTGAATTTGGACAAAAGTCCCATTCAAATGAAATCCCCGGATTGGATTGGTTATCAAATAGGACTTCTTCATTTAAACATACAGAATCTGAAATATTGATTACCAGTGGATCACATTGTCCAAACAGTTGAACAGTGAACAGCCAAAAAATCACTATGGGGAAAAAAGCTCTCAAAAACATGGGTTTTCAACTGATATATACTCCAAAACACTCAAAAGTAACATAATTATCAGCTATTATTTCAAATTGAAAAAATAATCATTCCTCAAACTCAATTCATTCAATTGGCTAACCCTAATTAAGCAAAAAATACATAGATTAGAGGCTTCAAAAAAACATTGGATTCAATTTACTTTTTCAGAATCCTGCTCTCAAGAGATTATATGGTTTTAAGTAGGAAAATTATTTGAATGAGAGAATACAGATTACAACAAACACCAAAGACCAGAATTCTAAATTTTTTTCGCCGGGTTTTTAAAATTCCGGTGATGGAAAGACTTCTGGTGGATCTAAATCTGAATAGCAACTCCTACTTTCTTAAGAAACTCATTCCACCCGATTACTTATACCAAAATGGAACCTTCAGGAAAGTTACCAGGGAAGGGATTAACTATAATTTGGACATCAGTCATGTAGTTGAGCATTATATTTATTTTGGAATAAGTGATTCCGATTACAGCACTCTCATTGATTCGATTCAAAATGCAAAAGTGATCTTAGACATTGGTGCGAATATTTGTTCAAAATCCATGCTCTTTTCAACTTTGAATCCATCTGCCAGGATTCTTTCGTTTGAGCCACACCCCGTAACTTATAAAAAAGCTCTAGCCAACCTAAAGTTAAATCACTTCGAAAATATTGAACTCCATAATTTAGGCTTAGGTGATAAGAAGGAAGTTGTCAAGCTTTTTGAAGTGAACCAGCATAATCCCGGAATGAACCGTATTCTCAACCACGACACTGAATTCCCTTATATAGAAATCGAAGTTGACTTGCTGGAAACTGTAATGCTACAAAATGCAGTTGATAAGATTGACTTTGTTAAAATAGATGTGGAGGGCTATGAATATGCGGTATTAAAAGGAGGAGAAGAGATCATTAAACTGTCAAAGCCAATAATTTTCCTTGAACTTGACGATAAAAATTTAAAAGAGAACAGTCAAAGTGCTTCCCAATTAATTGAATTGCTTGAATCATTCGGATATAATAAATTTATTAGAGCTGATCAGAATCTCGAAGTCAATTCTAAAAGTAATTTAGAAAAATGCCATTTTGACCTGATTGCTGAATACGAAGGCTTGGAGTAAATTTATAGTA
>Ga0316204_10010001_pt1 | contig 12403 bp, 12 predicted proteins | sample 6monrhotite_MG_2_FD_205661 | JGI IMG/M metagenome (GOLD analysis project Ga0316204, IMG submission 205661) | Microbial mat bacterial communities from mineral coupon in-situ incubated in ocean water Damariscotta River, Maine, United States -... | ecosystem: Environmental > Aquatic > Marine >...
AGCATGGACTCTATTACTATTAGTTTTAATGGAGACTATTCGCTCAAAGATGGTAATGTTTAAAGAAATCGCAGCGAATGGTTTTAACCCTGAAAACTCAAATCTTTCGCCTTTTATGCAGCGTTTGGCTCGAGCACATGCCAACTGTATCGAAGGTTTGCCAATATTTGGTGGTCTTATGCTGCTAGCATTAGTTACATCCAATACAAATGTGACCGATGGATTGGCCTTTGTATTTCTGGTCGCAAGAATTATTCAATCATTGATTCATCTGGCTTCGTTAAGCCCAATGGCCGTGACATTAAGATTTACTGCCTTTGCCATTCAAATGATAATTGCTGTGATCTGGTGTTTTAATTTACTAGCAAAAGTTTTATCTTGATAAATTTATAAAGTATAAGCAGAAAAAATTGATGACATGCGTTTAGATAAATTTATTGTTAAGAGTACAGAATATTCATTGACTGAGGCAAAAGCTATTATCGAAAATAGCAGGGTTGTCATCAATAGACTTATTGTTATTAAGGCAACACATCAGGTGCACAAAAATAATGTTGTCACCCTTGATGGTAAAGTATTAACTCCCAGAAGGTTTCGATATTTGATGCTTAATAAACCAGTTGATACGATTTGCTCTAATGTGGATGAAAAATATCCATCAGTACTTAATTTACTTGATGTTGATAAAGTTACTGAATTGCATATAGCTGGACGTTTGGATGCGGATACAACAGGCCTTGTGTTGATAACAGATGATGGACACTGGTCATTTAATTTGACCTCTCCAAAGAATAAATGCAAAAAACTATACACAGTAAAATTATCCCGTCCTATTTCTTCTGATGCAACAACATTATTTGCAGAAGGAATACTTTTACAAGGGGAAACCAAGCTTACACTTCCTGCGGAACTACATATTATTGATGCCTATAATGTTTTATTGAGCCTGACTGAAGGTAGATTTCATCAAGTTAAACGCATGTTTTCTACAATCGGCAATAGAGTTAAATCATTACATAGACAGCAAATTGGCAATCTGGAATTGAATTTGGATAGTGGTCAATGGCGTTACTTAACACCAGCAGAAGTTGATGCGCTTAGCGTATTAAATTAGCAAATAAATAAACTTGAACATTCTATGTTAGAATGTAATTTGAACAAATCCCTGCAATTATTTAGTAGATTCAGTTTAGTATTTTAAAAAGCCTAGTCACAAATATTTTTAAAGCTAAAAATTAAGAGAAGTCTTATGAAAGTATTGAGAACACCAGATGAACATTTTACAGGTCTCCCAGATTATCCATTTGCTTCTCATTATATCGAACTAAAGGATGTTCGCATGCATTATATTGATGAAGGAGATGCCAATGGCAAAGCCATTTTATTACTACATGGAGAACCTTCTTGGTCGTATTTATACCGTTTTATGATTCCTATTTTAGCCAATGCTGGATTTCGTGTGATTGCACCTGACCTTATTGGATTTGGGAAATCAGATAAGCCAGCTTCTCAATCGGACTACAGTTATAAAAATCATGTGAGTTGGATGACAGAATGGATTCAGCAGTTAAACCTTCATCAGATTACTTTATTTTGTCAGGATTGGGGTTCATTGATTGGTTTAAGGGTTGCAGCAGAAAACAAAGACCGTTTTTCTCGAATTGTTTTAGGCAATGGTGGCTTGCCAACTGGTGATGAACGTTTTCCGAGAATTTTTAAATTATGGCAGATGTTCGCACGATGGAGCCCTTGGTTTCCTATAGGCAAAATAGTGGATAGTGGAACCAGTAGAAAACTATCTTCACAGGAAATTGAAGCTTATAATGCACCATTTCCTAATAAATCCTATAAAAAAGGAGCCAGAGCTTTCCCGAGATTAGTCCCAACAAGCCCTAATAACCCAGCATCTGCGGCGAATAAAGCCGCATGGGAGGTATTTAAAAATTGGGAAAAGCCTTTTCTTACTTTGTTTAGCAGTCGTGACCCCATTACTCGCGGTGGCGAAAAAATTTGGCAAAATAAAGTTCCAGGAGCCAAAGGTCAAGCACATACCATTATCCATAAAGCAGGACATTTTTTACAGGAAGATAAAGGAGAAGAATTAGCCAACTTGATGATTGATTTTATTAATAACTCTGCATAGAGTTAAAAAGTAAATACCTCAAACATCTCTCACAGAGCACGCATGGAACCCAGAGGTAAAAATCAAGAACTGTTCTGTCACGAAAGAAAGTCTAAATATTTTCAGAAAAAAGAATAAAATCAATTGTTGATTTAACTTTGATATTAAATGTTGACCTTTAATCAAACATTAATAATTGAAAATTGTTAATTGAACAAATAAATTTAATATTGAAAATTGTATTTAATGCCTTTAAAATGTTTTTATGATTCCTAGATTTACTACTGATAAAAGTTGTTTGCTGGTGATCGATGTGCAAGGTCGATTGGCTGATTTGATGAGTAATAAACAGAGCTTATTCAAGCACATTGTCACAATGATTAATGCGGCAAAAATTTTAAAAATACCTATTTATTGGTTTGAACAATATCCCAAAGGTTTAGGTCCTACTAAGTCTTCAATCAAAGAATTATTAGTCGATTCAAGCTACCATGAAAAACTCACATTCAGTGCCTGTGGAGCAAAAGATTTTCTTGAGCAATTAAATTCTAACGGCAGAAATCAGTTTATTGTCACAGGCATTGAAACCCATGTTTGTGTCTATCAGACTGTGATAGATTTATTAGCCAAAGGATTTTCTGTCAAAGTAAATCAGCAAGCCGTTTCTTCGCGCATTAAGAACAATAAAAATCTGGGTTTACATACGATGGAAAAAGCAGGCGCTGATATCACCAGTACTGAGATGATTTTATTTGAATTAATGAAAACTGCGAAGCATCCAAATTTTCGACAAATATCACAACTTCTGAAATAAGGACTGTTTTTACATTCTTGCCAATTATTAGACACATGTTTAATGTGACATTAAGCTGTGGTTAAATTTAGTGATAAAAGAATGTGTCGAGAAAAGGGACTTGCTGGCTTTATTGAGTTTTGAAAATTAATGTTTGATGGTTTTGTTCTCTATTTTAGGAGTTGATCTTTTTATAAAAACTTGGATTAATTAAAAAACATGAATGAGCTAATCTAAATCAATCAAGTTGTGATTGGCGACAACCAAAATTATTAGTTGTCGCCAATCACGATTATTGTTTAGCAGAGCTTGCTTAAACAACTCCATAGGCTAACATAGCATCGGCTACTTTTTTGAATCCAGCAATATTGGCTCCACGAACATAATCGATATGGTTTGTGCCAGCTGCACCACCATATTCGACGCAACGGTCATGGATACCTGTCATTGTATCAAGCAATAATTTTTGTAGCTGATCTTCATTCCAAGATAAACGTGCTGAATTTTGGCTCATTTCAAGAGCAGAAACAGCGACTCCACCAGCATTTGCTGCTTTACCAGGAGCATATAATATTTGAGCCTCTTTAAATACGTGAACACCTTCCAGATTGGTAGGCATATTGGCACCTTCTGAAACTGCTATGCAACCATTCTTGACCAACATTCTGGCTTCATCACCATTGAGTTCATTTTGAGTTGCACAAGGTAGTGCAAGATCGCAATCGATCCCCCAAGGCCTTTTACCTGCATGAAATGTAGATCCTGCAAATTTATCAGCGTACTCTGAGATGCGTCCACGGCGATGTGTCTTATGGTGTTTTACCCAGTCAATTTTTTCTTGTGTGATGCCATTTGGATCATGTATAAAACCACCAGAATCAGATAGTGTGACTACTTTTCCGCCTAAATGAACAATTTTTTCAGCCGCATGTGTGGCTACGTTGCCTGAACCTGAAATTACAGTAGTCAAACCTTCTACATTCTTACCTACACGTGTAAGCATTTGTTGCAACATATAGACTGCACCATAGCCGGTTGCCTCTGTTCTAATTAAACTGCCGCCGAATTCCAAACCTTTGCCTGTTAATACGCCAGTAAACTGATTGGTGATGCGTTTATATTGTCCAAACATATAACCAATTTCACGTGCACCAACACCGATATCACCTGCTGGTACATCAACATCTGCACCCACATGGCGATAAAGTTCTGTCATGAAAGATTGACAAAAACGCATGACTTCATGATCGGATTTACCTTTAGGGTTGAAGTTTGAACCACCTTTACCACCGCCAATGGCTAAACCAGTGAGGCTGTTTTTAAAGGTTTGTTCAAACGCCAAAAACTTAAGAACACTTTCATTAACATCTGTATGAAAACGAATACCACCTTTATACGGTCCAATAGAGTTATTGTTTTGCACACGCCAGCCACGTTGTACTCTAATATTACCTTGGTCATCTTCCCAACACACACGAAAACTGATGACACGATCAGGCTCAGCCATACGGCGAAGAATTTGATATTCATGGTATTCATCTTTATCTTCTATATAATCGAAAATATCTTCTGCAACTTCTTGTACTGCTTGGTGGAACTCTACTTGCCCAGGATTTCGTTTCACTACTCCGCTCATGAATTGTTCTAAGTTCACATGTTCTACTGTCATTTTTATCCCCTTATTTTATGTTGTTTTATTTGGTCTGCCTTAATTTTGTGATTTCTTGTTAATTTAAAAGCAGCTTGTATATCCTAACAATTATTTACTGAAAAATCAATAGGTTCAGAGTTGTTGATTTTCATTAACAAAACATACTTTAATTATTCAAACAGAAGAGTTAATTTACAGTCACAAAATTTTTAAATTTTTTCATTATAGTGATTCTAAGTTTAATGAGTTGTATACTCATCCAATTTAAGGCATAGTTAATCAATGAAATTAATTGTTCGATCAGTCGGTGTTTTACTTATAGCTTATTATGCCTACCAATGTTATTTAATTGGTGGTGAAGATATACCGTTGTCTTATTTTGGTGGATTTATGACAGGCTTTGCGCTTATGGGAGCGGCAATGAAATTCGAATCGTTATTTTCTGAATTGCTGGGTTGGTTAACCACTTTCACAGGTATATTGTTATTTGTGAATAGTGACATTGCAACTGGAAATTCATTTAATCTATATTTCATTTTAGGTATTGTTTTTTATTTTATTGGCTTGTCATTATTGGGTTTTGAATCTGGAGATGATGGTTATGATGATGTTTATTAACTAATCTGATTCATTCAAAACATGGTTATTTCTATTTATTAATTGTTATGATGTAGATCGATTACTTGAGACTTTACTTATGGCATTAAAGCCAACCATCTACAAATTGAGTATAGCTATTTCAGATTTCAACCGTGACTATTTTGATTCGGTTAATCTCACTGTTGCTTTGCATCCATCGGAAACCATAGAAAGAATGATGGTCAGGATTGTGGCTTATTGTCTTAACATTCAAGATAATATTGCCTTAACAAAAGGCCTTTCAACTGTTGAAGAGCCTGATGTATGGGTAAAAACGCTTGATGATTTGATTGCCTTATGGATCGAGGTCGGTGAGCCATCGCCAGAGCGCATAAAAAAATCCAGTCGTCTAGCACCTGTGGTTAAAGTATATAGTTTTAACAGCAAATCTGATACCTGGTGGGAGCAAAGTAAAGACAAGGTGCAGCCGTTTAAAAATGTAAAGTATTACCAATTTGATTGGCAACAAATTCAAACCCTTGCTACCTTTGCTAGAAGAAACATGGATTGGTCTCTAAGCATTAGCGACGATAGTATATATATCACAGCTGAAAATCATGAATGTGAATTGGTGCTGAGCGGGCTTAATTAAAGACAATTCTTTATTGATTTATAGCTATGATTCACAATTAATATTATAGGCTGTTAAAAATTAGGGCCTGACTTAATTTTTCAATTAAATTTTTATAGTTTATCCCAATTTATTCTAATCTTTTTTTATGTCATTCTTTGATAACTAGACTTTTAATGACAATATTCTTATACTTCTTCACCTGTGAGTAATTACACTCATAAAGACTACTTCAAGAGAAAATACCATGCCAGAAATATTAAAAACGACTTTCTATAATAACACTGTACTCGAATGGTTGACCGCTATGGGCATTGTGCTCGCTGTGTTTATTGCAGTGAAAATTGTCTATCGGATTTTTTCTAAAGTTGTTCGTATCTTTACAGCCAAAACTAAAACTAAATTAGATGATATTATCGTTGATATGATAGAAGAGCCAATTGTTGCATCGATTGTCATAATTGGCATATGGTTTGCACTTAAAGGCTTGAATATGAGTGATGTGGCTGTCGGTAAAATTGGACATATCATGCAATTCTCTTTGATAATGATGATAGCTTGGCTGGTTAGTCGTTTATTGGATGCGTTAATTGAGGAGTATATAGTTCCATTGACCGCCAATAGTGAAAGTGACATGGATGATCTGTTATTGCCCATTTTACGTAAAGGAGTTCGCATCATCATATGGAGTATGGCAATAATCATAGGCTTAAACAATGTCGGTTATGATGTGACAGCACTTATTGCAGGATTGGGAATAGGTGGATTAGCATTTGCCATGGCGGCCAAAGATACTGTAGCTAATATCTTTGGTGGATTTACTATATTTACTGACAAACCGTTTGGCATAAAAGACCGCATACAAATTGGCAATTATGATGGTTCGGTTGTTGAAATTGGTGTTAGAAGCACACGACTGAAAACATCAGCAGGTAGGATAGTCACCATACCAAACTCTAAATTCGCTGACTCTCCGGTTGAAAATATCAGCATAGAACCTTCTCGTAAGATCATTTTACAACTTGGATTAACTTATGATACCACACCTGAAAACATGGATAAGGCGCTGGCCATATTGGGTGAAATTGCTGCAGCAAATGAAGACCTTACGGGTGAACCAACAATCTTTTTTAGTGGATTTGGTGATTTCTCTATGAATATCACTTTTATTTACTACATCGCTAAAGATAGCAGCATTGCGAGTACCCAAAACAGTATAAATCTTGCCGTACTAAAGCAGTTTAATGCGGTTGGGCTAGAGTTCGCATTCCCAACACAGACGCTTTACAATATAGATACAAATAAAGCATAGGTTTCCATTGAATTGAAAGAAGATAAATTCATGTTAATATAGAATCTCAATAGGCAAATTTTATGTAGGGTTTACTCAACTAATAGGAACTATAAATTTATAGGTATAGAGAATGTTAAAAAAAATTATTCACAGTCCTTATTTAAGTATATTTGCTGGAGTCATATTATTACTAACAGCAGGTTATGAAACAGTCACAACTCTGGAAAACTTTACTATAGGTGCTCATCACGGTATTTTATTGTATAGCTTGGTACATATTGCAAAAGCCATTCCTGAAATAAAGGAAGGAGTAGGGCAGATCGAAAGCATTATTAAATAATATAAACCGACTCATTATTGTGATGATATTTGAGCCTCAATACTTCTAGAAAAATATTTGTGGCCATATCATTTTCTACTTTCATATGATTTACTTAGCTTGTATAGATGATAGTTGTCCTTCATTTGGAGGATCAAAAGTTTCACTGGGTATGTCAGTATTCACTATAAATTCACTCCAAATAGTCGCATTTAAAAACTTTCCATCTTTCTCATACCGTTCAATAAAGCTAAAAGGCATTAGTGTATTAGCAACATTTCTATAATCTGATAAATGCACAATAATATCTACATTTTCTCCAACAGCGTGAATAGGCATGAGTTTTCTTTGACCTATTAATAGAGAAGAATGAAGGTCAAAATAGAAATTACTGATGTATTGTGAGTTCATTAATTCTACCGTGACTTCAATGTTATGGGTGTTCACACCATTTAACTTAACTATACCTTTATAATTCATTTTGTATCCTTTTTTGTGAGCATCTATGAATAAATAATCAAAATCATTAGATATTAAAATGGCTTTTTTTGCTTCACCTTCACTAATGATTAATCCTGTATTCTTGTGATATTCCCAAGCTATTCCATTGAATCCTTCTTTAAAACCAACGGTATCAAGATCACCCACAACTCTAAAATTAGGTCTTTTTTTTGTCAAATCAGCATTCAACAAAAGATTATATTTCGGTTCGATGTAATGTCCTTTTTTTATCAATGTTTTAATACTTTTGATGCTTTCATAACCGCCAACAGATTTATAGTAATTGTTTATTATGGTTTCTGGATTGATAGTGTTTAGTTGTGTTTTTATAGTAGTAGGTTTACATGCGTATAAAAATTGTATAAGGATTAAAAGGGCTATATGAGTGCTGGTATTATTAGTATTCATTAAAGATTCCTCAATTATTTGTGAAGGCATAATGTTTAGTTGTATCTCTAAACATTTTTTATATAAACGCGAATAATAGCTATAAAGTTATAAATTATTAGGGTTGAATCATAAGTTTGTAAAAAAGTCTGAAAAGTAAATCCATGTTAAAACCCAGACATATTAAAATTCACCTTTAGCCTTGCTTGATTTTTATTGCATTAAGGCGAATAATATTTTCTGAATGAAATGTCATTGTATTTATGACTGTTTTATCAGGTGTAGATTTTGTGCTTATGATTGATTTTTGAATTAGCTACTTTGATTATTTGATATAGTTATATGACACCTAACTAAGATATTAACTTCCAAAAATAAGAAGTCATTCTCATTGCTATTAAATCAAGAGTTAAGCCATCTTGATTTATTCAGATACTCCGCAAAAGCTATTAACAGCAAGTACTGATAAGTTTTCTACATCACCCAATGGTTTATTGACTATTATGTTTTGGTTTTCATCAACTAAGGTGTTTTCTTGACCAATCAAAGTCACTCCAGAACCAGTATCACTGGCTTCAAAAAATGCTAACCCTCCGTTTGGTTTATCTACATTGTTCACAGATGAGTTATCGACACCAATTCCATTGGCTATAGAATTAATCACTTCCCATGTCGGGATAGCCTTACCTTCATCGTTGAGTATTATAGAGACTTCTCCTTGCTCATTCACAGTCTTTTGATATGTAAAATCAGCGGCGAATAAATTCAACTTATTATCACGGCGGTAAGTCATTTGTAAACGGCCTTCTGATTTTTCACCTGTACTGGTGAAAACCTGGCCATTGATATTACAGTAATCTGCTTTTTCCTGATCTACCGGAATTAATATTGCAAATTCCATTTCTTTTTGAGTGCCGTAAAATGGATTGTTTTGATAAAACACTTCATCAAATTGTTGGGGTTGACCGGCCAGTGACTGTGCCACTGTTTTTACATCATCAGTCATTTGAAATTGGTACTTCATTTTCCCAGCAATCAAATCTCCAGATTCATCATAAAGCCTTGATTTGGTTGCGATACCAATGACTTTTGTTGCAACACCATTTTCACTCAAATCGCCAGTAGGCATATAAATTGGCAATTGTATACTGTCTCCTTGAATTGGGTGATTGGCTTGAAGAATTAACCAAATAGGCTCACCTTGTGGCGTGGCTGTAAATACCGCTTCAAAGTTTTGTAATACAGGGTTTTCTTGATTTGGTCTGCTGACTAAAGTTGTGCTTAAAATTCCCTGAGAAGGGACTCCAGGCACTGCCCAAGCATTATCCATCTCATGCGATGGGAAATACGGATTTTCTTCTACAGCTGCTGGTTTTGCATAGTGATAATAGACATCTTGCCCTCCTGTAAAAGTGGCTGTATAAGCAATGTGGGCGCCTTTATTATCTGAAACAATATCGAAATAATCTCCCATCTTTTGCTGACTAGGGTAACCTAAATTATGATTGAATAATGGCGAAATCGGGCGGTTTTTAGAAAAACTCACACCACCATCATAAGAATAACTATAAAACAACTGTGAAAAACTTTTAGTACCGTAGAAAAAATTAATGATAGATTCATTTCGAGTGTCCAACCATATCAAATCTATGCGTCCATTCGGTGCCACGCCCATGGTTCCTAACCATTGCCAATCATTAAACTGTAGATCTGTATTAATTCTAACAACAGGTTCAAAATTTTCGCCTCCATTTGTACTTCTTTTGAAATGGACATCTAAGGGGTCTGGGCCTACTGGGTCTATTGAACTAAATACATAAACATTTCCCCTTGTATGTCTATTTGATTTATCTATGGCTACCCAAAGTTGCCCGAGCAAACCAACTGGATTAACGCCACCTATAGAAAGGCCTCCCCCCATATCTAATGGTGTAACCTGATTAAAATTAGGTAACATTTGAGAAGTGATATTGTTAGACCTGATCAGATTAATTATTCCATCTTCAAACTCGGTACCGCCTTGAATTCCAACCACAAAAACCTCACCATCTATCCCAACAGCTACGGTTCCAAAAATTGGAGCTTCAGGCAGCTCCTCTGGAGAACTAAATGACTGGCCATTATCTACTGAATAATTAAAAGTATTAGGAAAAAATCCATTGCCAGCTACGTTCCAAGCGGCATAGATATTACCAGTACTATTTTCACTAGAATGATCGACAGCTATCCAACTTTTATCTCCGCCAAAAACGGGTGTTTTATCAAACCAGTTTTTACCGCCATCAGTTGATCTCCATTGATCAATAAGAAAGGTGTCATCTGACTGAATTCCTGTTACACCGTTAGTATCTTCCACATTCAAGCTTTGGTAAAAAAAAGTCCCATCGGCATCAGATGCTAAAACAGGATCACTGCGAAAAACGCCAGGCTCAAAAGGTCCGATATTAACCCATGTCAATCCGCCATCTTCAGAATAAGCCCTTCCTGCTTCTCGAAAAGAACTGAATGTACTATTAAATTGACGCCAGCCAATTGCTATTTGATTTGGATTTTGTGGGTTGACTGCAATGGAGGGCTCATTAGCGGCATCAGAAGATATATTCAGGCCTTGAGAATTAACATTAACTTGGTAACTTACGGAGCCTTCATAATCAACATTGCTAACAGCTGATGTTTGTTTTAATTCGGTTATATATTTGGAATTTTCAACTGATTGAGTGGATTTCCCCCAACTTTCGTGAGGCTGAGACATTTGATTTTCGGAAATGGCAAAATTTTTAAAAGAAATGATTAAACATAATATTATACATACTGTTTTTTTCATACAACCTCCTAACCTGTGTTATTAATATTGTAATCTTCGTAGGCATAAACAACAAGATACAAAGGTAAAACAATTAATTTAGGTTAAGAATAACAACATATAAATATTCATTGGGTTATGCTATAAATATAATTATTATAAAATAATAAATTCGTTAAACTTAAAACGTAACACTGGAGTAAAATTGAGACATATGCTTAAGTTAATTGGTTGGCTGATTATGCTGTTGGTTATAATCGTTGTCATATTAATACTGGTATACCGAGTCCCTGATCGTTCTGTTGAAGAGCTTAAAGTACGCTGGGCGCAATCACCATCTGAATTCTTGGAAATTGCAGGAATGCAAGTACATTTGAGAGATGAAGGCCCAAGAGATCATCGCTTACCTATAGTGCTTTTACATGGGACTAGTGCTTCATTACATACTTGGAATGGATGGGTTAACACTCTAAAATCAGAACGTCGAGTTATCCGTTTTGATATGCCTGGCTTTGGGCTTACAGGTCCTTCTCCAAAAAATAATTATACAATAGAAAATTATTCACGCATTGTTGTTGCAGTTTTAGACAGGTTGAAAATTGATAAGTCTGTATTGGCAGGCAATTCTTTGGGCGGCAATGTGGCATTGACCACTGCGTTACTGTATCCAGAGCGTGTAGAACGACTCGTATTGATAGATTCTAGTGGTTATGCATTCCAACCCAAATCAATTCCAATTGGGTTTAGAATCGCCAGCATTCCTGTATTAAATCAACTGATGCAGAAAGTATTACCACGCAGTATTGTTAAAAGTAGTATTGAAAATGTTTATGGTGATCCATCATTAGTCACATCTGAGCTTGTTGATCGTTATTTTGATCTGACGACTAGAGCTGGAAACCGCCAAGCTTTGACAGAACGCTTAAATCAAATGCGCCCAGGGAAGTACGCTCATAGATTATCTGAGCTCAAATTGCCAACCCTTATTTTATGGGGTGATCGGGATAATCTCATTCCTCCGGAATTAGGTGAGCGTTTTCATCAAGATATTAATGATAGTCAATTAGTTCGCTTTGATCAATTGGGACATGTTCCACAAGAAGAAGACCCAACTAAAACAGTGAATGCACTCAAGAACTTCTTAGCACAACCGATACGGGAAGAAACTCAATGACTTGAAAATCTAAATCAGCGGAGCGTAAAATGTCGCACCCATTGAAAAGAGAAACTAAGTTTACACAGCTCGTTCTAATGACAAAGAAAAATAGAATGTCCCGAGCCACATAAATAAACTATTAAAAAGAAAATATTTAAAAATTATGA
>Ga0316204_10010002_pt1 | contig 12402 bp, 5 predicted proteins | sample 6monrhotite_MG_2_FD_205661 | JGI IMG/M metagenome (GOLD analysis project Ga0316204, IMG submission 205661) | Microbial mat bacterial communities from mineral coupon in-situ incubated in ocean water Damariscotta River, Maine, United States -... | ecosystem: Environmental > Aquatic > Marine >...
ATGACTGTTTTTTTATCTGTATCCAAAATAATATCACCATGACGAATCGTCGAATTTATATTGCTAGTATTACGACGTGTCATCGCTTTTACTTTGGCGAAAAGTTCTTCAGGGTTGAGTGGTGCAGGCATACAGTCATCGGCCCCTGCGTCTAAAAAGGCGATTTTTTCTTGTGCTTGACTAGTGCAATTCATCACGATGATCGGTAGTTGATAATCATCTCCCCTAATGTTTTTAATTATTTTTAGATAGCTTGTTGGGTCTTTCATCACATCAAGAATGAGTAGCCTGTATTTCTGTATTTGTATTGCATGGTGCAAGTGTAGTTTGTTAAATACACAATCTAATGCGAAACCATTTTTAGAAAAATTTGTGTGAATTAATTGTACTTGTGTTTGGTGCGTGCTGAAAAATAGGAGTCGCATAATATTCTCCTGGAGACAATTGCCAGAATAAAAATACATCGCTAATTACGCAGTTTATTGGTTAATATTTTCAGGCGTATTATTAGTGATATCTCTGTGTTAAAAAATGATTACTGCCGAGTGAACAATGGGCAAACTGAGAGATTTAGTTATATTTGTATGGCCTAAACGATCACTAATGCTTAGCTAGCCTATTATTTGATCCCGCTTGATCCCTGATCCGTGTGAAATCAATTGTCGTGGCGACGTTCAAATGCTAGGGCTATCCAGTTGGTATAAGCTTGTCAGGGAAAGCCACATACTATCTGACAAGCGATAGCCATTCTCGTAGATGACGGCTTAATTAAAAATGAATTTTTGATGAATTTACTCGGATTAGGAGCGGGGGAGGCAACAACTTTTTGGTTTGTTGCTCAGATTAGCCGACAAAGAAGTATAGGTATCAACAGAGCGCGACTCAGGAGGTAAAATTGGGGTGCCGGATAGGGAGGTTATTGGGGAGGGTTTAACGATATGATTTATTGATGAAGATAACCGTTAACGAAGAGTTGTTATATTCATCTTTAAACCAAAAATGAAAGAGCGGAAAACGCCGCGCTGCCAGGTGTGGGATGGTTAGCGCAGCGTTTTACCGGTGGAAAAACTTATACCGCATGTGTTAAGTCTGTGTCATGATGAATTCTATGATCGTGATGCTCCAATTTTTTGTCGGAAAAATAATGGACAAGGGCTAATAATGGATCCCAACCATTGATCGCTGTCATTGTGACCAATATACCACTAGCATGCACTATCGCTAACCAGCCAATAAAACTGGGTGGATTTGCCATGGTAAATACGATAAAGGTAAGGCTGAGCGAGAAGCGAAGAAAACGGTTGGCTACAGAAATGTTTTCATAGTCGCCAATTTCAGAATGATGAGTGTGCATAACGAAATACTCCTACCTCATTGCAGCAGTTCCTGTGTCACGCTAATCTATTAAGTTCGACACAGTGACTTATGCAAAATTTCTAACACTGCCAAATCTAGTTTGGCGCCTCAACCGTCCTACTCGCCCACGCTGTGATTCTTGTTAAGGTAATTATGCTAAATCGTGGTGAACTCTGAATGAAAGAAACATGAATTAATAATGAATTTTATGTGACGGGTAGTGAAACATATGTGTGGTGGAATAGTGTTCGTTTTACTGGGGATAGGATTGGACATTTGTTTGCATAATGTTAGCTATCCAATGTTTTGTATGTTTTCTGTTCGTTAATTGGTTTGCAGTCCTGAAAACTTGGCTAGTATATGAGTATAATATACCGGACAGCTTTTAATAACCTCTTACATACTGGTTTGTGACTCATATGGCTTTGCAATTTTTCAATAGTAAAAAAACACTAATGGTTAACATCTGGGGGATTTTGTTGTTGCTTGCTACAGTGACAACGAAAGCGAATATTATTGAACCCACACAACTCACTTTTGAAACGGAAGCAGTGCAGTATGCTGCACTAAGTCATGATGCCAAGCAATTATATTATGTCACCGAAAAAAATGGTGAGTATGTATTGTGGCGACGAGAGCAAAAAGCAAAATATAGTTTTGCCTTACCGCAACGGGTCTTTTCCAGTCCAAATGAAATTAGAGATATCAGCTTATCCAAGGATGCTAAGGCGATACTATACGTGGGTACCGAATATGATGTGAAAGGTGATATTTATTTATTTGATTTTAGCACTCAAAAAAATCATCGGCTTACTGGACGTCAAGCAGAGGAGGGGGCGCCGGTTTTTGCGGCAGATGGAAAACACATATTCTTCCATCAGCGAAGTCCTGGACAGAATAACTATCGCATCTTTCAATTAGCGGTTGCCAATCCAAGTGTGAGCCTGACAGAAATTAATTTAGCCGGTGACGCCATGTTTCCGGTACTTACTCAAGACGGGGTACGTTTAGCGTTCATTAGTCGGCGGCAGCACCCCCAAGGTGATTTATTTGTTTATGATTTTTACCAACAAAGCATTGTCGCATTAACGAACTCACCTGCCATTACTTTATCACCCGCTTGGGCAGATGATGGCGATACCCTTTATGCAAGCCAAATTGAACTGGATACCAATCAGGATCAAGTTATCGATAACCATGATCGGAGTGCTTTGTACCAATGGCGTTATGCGGCACGAGACGAACAGGCTTTTGCCTTGCCTGTGACCTTCACCAGTTATTCCGCATGGCAACCCCAGATCGTCAGCGCGGGTATTTATTTTTTAAGTAATATCCGTGCTAATGTGCAGCTTTTTTCTTTGCCGTTGTCGGGAGCGTTACCTGCACGACTTGATGTCTCACAATATCAAAAACAGGTATTGGCATTGCAAAATGATCCGGTGAGTGATGATTATGCACAGATCTTTTTACATGAACGATTTGCTTATGGTCACTCTGAAGATCAAGAAACGGCGGCAGCGCTGTATGAGACAGCCAATCTTTATCTGAAAAATCGTCATTTCAGCCAAGCTAAAACAGTATATCAGCATATCTTACTGCGTTATCCGGGCGCCTCATTGATTGCTGGTCTATCGCATATTGAGCTTTTGAGACTTAGCCTTGCTGAGCAAGATCAAGTGATGGCAACAGATGCATTGAAAGTGATTCAACAACTGAAAAATTTACCTATCAGTGACAATCTTGGCGCAAAAGAGCGTGCCGTGCTGGATTTGCAACGGCAATTAGCCATTGCCAAGCTTGACATCAATTATGGTCGTGATGTCAATTCGTTGAGCAATGCGCTGGATCAATTAATATCAACGGTGGGTGAATATCATGAAACCCCTACACCCGAGTCAAAAGTCGATGGTGTGATTTATGAGTCATTAGCCGAAGCCTATTTTCTACAAGCAGAAATTTTTCAGAAACTCGGTGATACCAATAAAGTACAACCCGGTTATTTATCAGTCATTGATACGTTTCCGCTATCGGATCAATGGTATCGCGATGCCATTGATCGCATGGTTAATCTAGTCATTGTCAATATACCGTTAGAAGATGGCAATCAGCGGCGCCGTCAATTACATCAGTTGGCGGACAAAAACCTGAGTCTGCGGCCTGATTTATCCATGGCGGCATTAAATCGTTTGGCGGATGATTGGTACCAGGAAGATGAATGGTCCAAAGCCAAAGAAATTTATTTGCAGGTATTGAAAACTCAGGCAGGTAGTGAGTATTTTAAAGTCGCTGCGCGGTTGTCGCTGGCTGAGATATATTATCGTGAAGCTCTTTATAGAGATGCTATTGATTTATACCAATCGGTTCTACAGCGTTATCCTTCTGAAGATCGGGTGTATCGTTTGGCGCGCCGGGCGTATGTGAAGAAATCCTTAGCAGCGGCGGAAAGTTTGTATAACAATGGTGAAATTTATGCGGCGGTATCATCTTTTCACGAATTACGGACGTTTGAGCCAGATAATATCGAAGCCCATCGAGGATATATTAAATCTGCTATTTTGTTAGGCGACTCGGCCAGTGTTTTATCACAATACCAAACACTCAGGAAAAAACAGCCCAATAATCCGCTATTAAACTATGCCGTGGGTCTGATTTATACCTATCAACAAGGGGATGATCCGTTATTAAAAGCGCAAAATGAAATTACCACCGCCATTGCGCAAGACGGTGGCGTTGAATATTTTTATCAGACCTTGGGTTATGTGTTTGAAAACCTAGCCACTCGCTTTGGCCAACCTGAAAAATTAGTGGCTGCACTGGAATCGTATCGCACCGCATTATCATTGAATGATCCGTTTACCAACCTCGACAACAGAGCGAATTTATTGCTGAATGTAGGCAATGCCCATTTTCTTTTAAAGCAATATGGTTCCGCTTATGGTTTTTATCAGCAACGTTTAGCGACGGAGCAAAAATTCCCGGCAATTGATAACGAGTTGATATTTTTTCAGCGATATGCCGTGAGTGCTTTTCATTTAAAAGAAACGCAGCAGTCTATTGATGCACTAAAAAAAGCCTTAGTACTGCTGGATCAGCGCACCAATCCGATGGCGGCTTCGGCGGCCTATGATCGATTGAGTGAAGTGATTTTTGCTGAGGTATTAAGCCGTGATGTGATTGACAAACAACCTGAAGCCAAACGCTTGGCCAATGTTCAATCCGAGCTGAACAAAACGGTATTTAGCTTGACCCATACCGATATTCCTAGTGTGGCAAGTTCGGAATGGCAAACGTATCAACAAAGCATGCAACAGGTGCTTGACCAACAAAGACAAAATATCAATGATATCGTTGTTTTTTTGAAAAAATCTGAGCAAAAAACCGATCAAACCGCACAAATAGAAAAACGATTGCAATTAAAATTGACGAAAGTGATTGATGCGCTCGCGGCACCACAGCGGTTTTCTCAATTAAAAGCAGAATTGTTAGATCGAATTGGCCTGGCCTACCAGGATCAGGAACAGTGGTCGGAGGCCATTGATTATTTTCAGCAAGCACTTAACATCAATCAGTTTCTTGAGCTGCGACAGAACCAACTGACCAATCAGCGTGCGATTGCGTATAACTATTACCAATGGGCAGGTCAGCTATCGGGGCAATTAAGAAATGAAAAATTACATCAAGCTGAGTCATTATTTAGTGAGCTGCTTAGCTTGATCGAAAAATATGGTATTGAAAAGCCAGCCACCGCAACAACCTCCGGTGATGCATTGTTCACTGTGAATTTGCAAGTCGCATTTAATTCGTTAACTGGTACGCAAGCCGCTCAAGGCTTTGATGAACAACAAACCATTAATTTCATTAAAGCATTTTTAATTCGTATCTATATTGAACTCGGTGATTATAACAAAGCGGAAACGTATTTGACCGAACAGTTAAATCGTTTTCCTGAAGATAAATCCATTAGCGAAGAAGATAGCCAAGGGGTTGCTCTGTTATTGCATCGGACAGCGTCGTTAGCCTATGCCAAACGTGATTGGCCGCAAGCTTACGAACTGATAAAACGCGGAGCTAACATCAGTCACCAGGTCAAAGACATGAGCAGTTTGATCCATCATGTGTTGAATATGGGTTATGTCTTGTCACAGATGGCAAAACAAGATGTCATAGAGAGTGATGCTTACCAGCAACGTTATTGGGAGTGGCTAAAGCTGGACCGCTTAACGTTGGCGGTCTTGATAGCGACAAACAATGAAATATCACTGGAGCACTTGTTGAGCTATCACAATAATATGAGCGTGCTGCTGCAGACCTTATGGACTAAATCGCAGGCAGATATGCAATATGCTGCGGTGCAAATATCAGTTAAACGCCATTTGCACAAGGCCAAAAAATTAATAGATGAAACCAATGAAACACTAAACGATCGCAACAAAGCCAAGCTGTTTGCCAATGTCATGTTGAACATGGCTGTAATGCAACATAATGAAGGCACTGCCGATGACAGTGGGCTTTTGTTGGGTAAGGCTTTGGATTTAACCCAGCGCTTTATATTGCCTGAGTTGGAATGGCGAATACTTGCGCGCTTAGACCGGCTGGAAGAGGCATGGCAGCGACTTGGAAGCGTGCCAATGTTGCGCATGGGTGTTATGCCGGATGAGCTATTTAGCACATTTTATCCATTAATTTTACAAAAGAAAACGGTCGAAGGGGCAGAACAGGCATTCAATTTCACTGAACAATTGGCGGAATACGAGCGGGTCAACCGGTTTGTGCCGATGCTGGTTCAGCAAATGACTCAACAAGAGAAAAATAGCATACGAAGTGCTTATCAACGAATGCTGCGCTTAAGAAATTTCAATCCATCGGATTCGTCAAGCAACATTTCAGCAAATCAGCGATGGGCAGCGAAAAGGATACAGGCAGAGCGCCAATTATTAATCCAGCAAATCGGCGAGGATTGGCAAAAATTACCAATGATTCGCCGCTTGTCATATCAGCTTGATGTGCGGGAGGATTTGCTGATTTGGTTTGGTCTGGCAATACATCTGGAAGAAGAGGCCAGCTCGATTGCTTTTGCAGGTGGTCGACAGCCAGATCACGTCAGTGATGAAAAATATCAGAATATCCAGCGTCAACTCCATGAGTTTGTTGCTCAATTAGACGAACACTATGCGTTGCAGGACAGTCCGCCTATTTTTCGTTTATTGATGCCTCGCGCCGCTACGTTGAATGAGGTGATGGAGGTTTTACCTGATGATGTTGCCATGCTTCGCTTAGTGCCGGTCAAGTTAGCGGATGGTGAAGGGCAACAAATACTACGATTTTTAATCATGCCCGATGATATTAAAATAGCGATTATACCGTTGGCTCAAGTCATGGATGTCGACGATGTGGAGCAGCTTGTTATTGCCTCGGAGAAATTCATTGGTATGCCTTCCTTAGCCGAGGCCGAGGTGGATATGACCGCAGCATTAAGCGCAAGTCATTGGTATCAGGCGTACCAAAATCAAAAACCGTTTCGACGTCGCATTAAAGGACTCTCCAATGAATGGTCTGCTGGGGATTTAACGTTGCCAACGGCTTTCATTTTCGAGCCAATGACAGATACACCGACAGATCCATTAGCAGGTCAACTCAGTGATGCGCATACCTTGTTACTTAAGGGGAAGATACAAACTGATTATTCCGTTGCGATGCGTGCTACAGAACAAACCTATGGCTATCTTAATTATCAAAGTATTGACCAGCGCCGTTATCCGTTACTCGATTGGCTAAGCAGCGACATGAAGGGGTTATCTTTGGTGATGATGCCAGCAAGCAAATCGTCAATGTATTATGGTTTGCATTTCTTATCCATGCTCGGTGTGCCTAGCGTCTTGTTAAACAAACCGCAACAGGCTAGCGATTTACCGAATTTTTTATCCAGTTATGCAGATTCCGATTTACAAAACGCGGCCCTGGAAACCGATACCGCGACTTGGTTAGTGGGCAGTACTGGCATGACAGCAGAGCAAGCGATGCAGTTTGCCAGCCAATCATTTGCGCGATTGGTCAAACAAGCCGAGCTCAATTATCAACAGCAACGTTATCAAGCGGCGTTCAGCGATTTTGAATTGGCAACTAACTTAGCGGATGAAACCCCTCAACTTAAAAAATATCTGACTCAGTTGTTGACCATGTTGCGAGACAGTGCGTTTAAATCCGGCGAGTATAAAAAATCAGAACAAGCAGCGTTAAGACTTGTCGATTGGGTAGAAAAAACTCAGCCCGATTCATCACCGCATGCTATGGCCTTATTACAATTGGGAGTGGTGCGCGCCAAACAGGAGAAATATAAACCGGCCTTAGAGAATATTGAGCTTGCTTTAGAGATGTTTGAATTATTGGAGTTACCACAAGCGTCGCTGATGGCGCTTGAGGATGCCGGCATGGTACTGGAGCAAGCCACTGAATATACTCAAGCCATCGATCGTTTTCAATTTGCGGCAGACCTGAGTGTGACATTAAATAAACAACAGGTTCTGGCGCGTCAATATGAACACATAGGTCGATTGTACGATTTAAGAATAAATAATTATGGGTTGGCAAAAAAATTCTATCAGAAATCGTTTGAGATTTACCAAACATTGACGGATCACAACGGTCAAGTGCAAGCGTTAATTAATCGGGGGCGTGCTCAACGATTATTGGGATTTTTTAATAAAGCCGAGGGGGATTACTTGGCTGCATTATTGATTTTGGATACTCACGATGATTCGATTTTGCGGGCCAAAGTGATGATAGAAAGAGCCAATAATGCATGGTATCAAGCCCAATATCAACAGGCTTTTGATTTGTTGCAAACCGCTAAAAAAATTGTACAGCGTAGCGGCTGGTCACTGGGCGAAGTGATTATCGCTAATACCTCTGGACTCATCTGGTGGACCTTGGGTGAAAACGAAAAATCCCTACGCATATTGCAGCGAGCACTGGAGCAAGCGGGTCAGTTGGAAAATCGTGCCGATGAAGTGGCCACATCGCATAACAATATGGGCGTGGTGTTACGATCAATGCGCCGATTTGATCAGGCAATGACACATTTCAGCAAAGCGACGACCATTGACCAACAATTAAAATCGCGCTGGGGGCTTGCCTATGATTGGCGCAATCAAGCACAAGCCTTATTACTGCAAGGCAATGCGCAGCAGGCGATTCCTTTGTTTAATCAGGCGATAGAAATGGCCAATAGCATTGGTAACCGGATTAATGAAGCGAAAGCCTTGTTAGGCTTAGCGGATGCCTATGCGGATACGGGTAATACCATCTCGGCCATTGCCAGTTATCAAAAAGCCAAGCAATTAGCGGATGATGTCTTATTGCCTGAAGTGCAATGGCGCAGTTTGTATGGGATGGGGCGTATAGCCTATCAAAATAAGCAGCTGACGGAGGCTAAAGAATATTTTCAAGCCGCCTTGCAGATTGTTGAAGACATGCGAGCAGAGTTGAAGATAGAGCAATTAAAAAATAGTTTTATTAACGATAAATTATCGTTATTTGAAGATCTTATTCGATTGTTATTAGATCAGTCCGAGATTGAGCAAGCATTCAATGTCGCAGAAAGATCACGAGCTCGCAGCTTTATTGATTTATTAGGTAATCATCAATTGCAATTGGGTAGCCAAATCGAGCAACAACTTTATGATAATCGTTTGCAATTGACTAACACATTAAAAGAATATAAATCGCTGGTGGTCAATAGCGAGCCCGCCTTGGAGAAGCAAAAATATACTGAGTTAATGGACAAGGTACAGGACGAACTGGATGATTTGAATATTGAAATACAAAACAAACATCCGCAACTCGCCAGTCTTGTGGTGGTCAATCCGGCCGATGTGAAAGAGATTCAACAGTTCTTGGACAACAATGTTGGGTTATTAGCCTATTATGCATTGCCTGAAGAGACCATTGTCTGGTGGCTGACCAAAGATCAAATACAAGTGCAACGCATGCCGATAAATCGCGCCGCATTACAGACAGAAGCATTGGAGTATCGGCGCCGTATCCAAAATTTGGAGCCTTTGTTAGATCAATCCCAGCGGCTATATCAGCAATTGATTGCACCTTTTGCCGAAGAGATTGATAAAAAACAATTCATCGGCATTGTGCCTCATGGCAATTTACATTATTTGTCATTTGCTACCTTGCACAGCGGTGAAGATTATTTGATTGATAAAAAGCCGTTGTTTTATTTACCGAGCGCCAGTATTTTACGATACACCTTGTCCCGTCGTGATCGGCTTAGTAATCGAAAAGTGTTAGCCCTGGGTAATCCTGACATAAACAATCCTGACTTTGCACTGCCTTTTGCTGAGCAAGAAGTGAATAGCATTCATTGGAGCTATCCTGATACCACCGTGTTAACCGGCAAGCAGGCAACAGAACGCTGGCTTACTCAGCACATTCATGAGTTTGGCATTATTCACATTGCCTCACATGGCGAGTTTGATCCCATCAACCCATTATTTTCAGCACTTAAATTATCTCCCTCGGAACAATATGATGGTAACTTACTTGCTTCGGAAATTTTTGGCTTTCATGTGAATGCCGATTTAGTTTTATTGAGTGCCTGTCAAACAGGACTGGGACGCATTAGCTTGGGTGATGATGTGGTTGGATTAAATCGTTCTTTTTTCTACGCAGGTACGCACAGCATTATATCGAGTTTATGGAAAGTCAGTGACATTAGTACCGCCTTGTTAACCAAACGATTTTATCGTGAATATAAAAAACACAACAAAGCCGATGCCTTGCGAAAAGCAACACTGCACGTCAAAAACCGCTATAGCCATCCAGGTTACTGGGGCGCTTTTACCTTGGCGGGCGATTATCAATAAGTTGAGAGGATTTTAGCGATGTTACGGAATATTTTATTCTCTTTAATTATGTTAGGTGTATCAATGAGTCTGTTCGCCGCAGAAGACAAACTAGCCAATATTAAACAAAAAGTAAGATCTGAGTTTCCTGCCGTAGCACAAATGAACACCAAGCAATTGCAGGAGTTACTCAGTGAAACACCCGATAACAATATATTACTGCTCGATGTCAGAGCCTCAGAAGAGTTTAATGTCAGTCACTTAAAAAATGCCAAATTAACCACCACCCTGAAAGACGCCTTGCTGATCCTGCGTGATGTACCCAAAGACAAACCCATCGTCGCCTATTGCTCGGTAGGTTATCGATCCTCCGAGTTAGCTCAGCAATTAGCAGAACAAGGTTATCACAACGTCTATAACTTAGAAGGATCAATCTTCGAATGGGCAAACAAAGGATTACCGGTGTTCAATCAAGGCAAGCAAGTCAATAAAGTGCATCCTTACAACTGGTGGTGGGGACGTTTATTGAATAAGGAGTATCATGCTGATTGATGTTTTGTTGTTGAGTTTATTGGCTTGGGGGAAGTTTTTGGATGTACTTAACACCATCATAAAGTCAAGTTTTCTCGCTGTGCTTGAATATTTTATGTATTGATGATGTGTATTACTTATAAATGATATTTGTATGCTCTTCAAAATCCAGGGTATCGATTTGTCAGTTCATGTCGATGATAGAATCCTTACTTATTCGATCCACCAACCATTGTTTCCGATGATCAAAGTTCTTGCCCGTCACGGGATCTTCCCCACAAAGAAAACTTCTTCGTACGCACCGACTGACAACATGATAATATGGGGTGGATTCTAAATGGGTAGAACAATGTCTTGCGGTGGCCATGCGTGAGTTCTCTGCTTTTTTATTAATATTTTTGTTATTCATTTAATTAAAAGATGAGTAGGTGTTTAGATATTTTTCAAATTTTGATGGGTGTCTTGATTATCGCTTGTGGCAAAAATCCAAGTAAAAGCGAGCATTATTCATCGTTTCGGCCACCCTGCCGGCTCAGAGCCGGAGATTCATTTCAAGACACGCGGTGAATATGTCCCTATAGGCTCTACATTTTCATTGTGCTATGCCCTCCCTGGCTTCGCACAATGTCCGGCCAGACGGTCTATGTATGGCGTTCCACGCTAAACGCGTGTCACCCCTGAAAATGAAGGTCTTGAAATGAACCTCCAACTCTGAACTTTCAGCGAAGAGAGGTGGCTCAGCTTAATGGCCGAAACGATGAATAAGGCCTAAAAGCGCAACCATTTTTTATAGTGCGAGCGGTACTTGATACTGATGTTCCTTTTCTCAAGCGCCGTATCGAATAATTGATGAATATCGTTGGGTATTTGTAACATGGCAGATATCAGGTTTTCTTTATATTCTTCGTTTTGTCATGTTATCTGGAAACTATACACTTATTAGTTAGGAGGCAAAAAATCATATGCTAAATTCGAAAAAACAAGAAGATGAAGTTTTATTAGCAGTAAGAAATTTTGCTTTCTCAATAAATTCTGGTCGTAAAGTAGTTGCTGATATGTCGTCATTAGTAGACATCATATCACGTCTGCCATTGGCGAATATGGATGCATGGGAAAGGCTAATTCGATGGGAATTTTCTAAAGCCCTGGAAGATTCTACTCCTTCAAAATGGAAGTTATGGAACAAGCCTACTCCTTTCCTAACATGGATGGATTTGAGCAGTGGAGATGGTTTCAAACGAGAAAAAACATTACGTACTTTATCAGAAGCGACTCCTAATAGTTTTTTCTTTATCTTAGCCATGCGTAGACTTAACGATTGGGTGCCGCAAGTTCGAGAAGCTGCACGGGAAAAACTCCCTTTATTAGCGAAAAAATCAGATCCTGAGCACGTTGTTGATGCTCTATGCGTTACTCTACCTCATTGGAATTCTTGGGGTCGTATGGAAGAAGCCGATAAGAAAGTATTGTTGGATATTACTTCGATTGCAGAAGTAGCTACGTCACTCAAAGAAAGGATTATAAACTCTAGCTCTGGTGACTTTCCGGTAAAGCCTGATGACATCCTAAAGTGAGGCTTGCACAATGTGTCCTGTTTTAAACGAAACAGGAGATTATTTTGATGACACAGGCGATCACAGTACCTACTTTAACATTAGAACAA
>Ga0316204_10010003_pt1 | contig 12401 bp, 11 predicted proteins | sample 6monrhotite_MG_2_FD_205661 | JGI IMG/M metagenome (GOLD analysis project Ga0316204, IMG submission 205661) | Microbial mat bacterial communities from mineral coupon in-situ incubated in ocean water Damariscotta River, Maine, United States -... | ecosystem: Environmental > Aquatic > Marine >...
CCAGCTTGCTTCATTCCATTATGATCAAGGGCGAATGTTTTACCCGGTATATGTCCGTGGTTGGCCTGCAGCAGGCAGAACAAAGCTAAAGCATCGCTCATGCCCGGATTTCCTTTAAGCAAGTCAATTGCTGGGCGAGGCATTGGGAATGCGCTATTTCGTCCAGAATACAACCTGCCGTTTAGTCGATTGTTCCACGACCAGTCTGCGAGGCCGTGCAACTTTTCTTCTGGATAAGTGCTTGGATCTTGAACGCGCATATCACGCTCAGCTTTCAACGCGTGGAATACCTGCCATAAAAGCTTCGTGACTCAGGCGAGGCAGATTGGATTGTCTATTATCTAGAAAAAAAACGACCAGCCGCACAAACACAGTATTCTTGGCGCAACTGAACTTAATGAGAGTTGGAAAACTGGAATATATTCCCTTAAAAAACTATTTGGAACTTTGCAGGCAAATTGTAGGAAATGATTATTCAGGTTTCATCATCGCGATCAGCTCTGTGTCGCTTACCTAAAAGTCTTGTCACTCTATGAGAAAATAACGCGTGTTTTCCGACGCTTGCAGACGTAAATTAATGCGATTGATATGAGGTATTCTTCTACTCTGTACATTAAGAAATTCAGTACACCAAAACAGCAGCTTGGAAGGGTCTTATGATACCATTTCACCATACCCGCTCGGAGAGGTTACCAATTATTTCATTGGCTAGTTAGCGTCAAGCAGAAGATTCGAGTCTGTCAGAGGGTACTATCAGAATATGTGAACCCTTTCAGTTTTACCGTGCTGTCATTGAGCAGCCTCATCTGACTGGCCCAATTTGATTGTTAGTGCATGATCGGCCTGATCAATGACACGCTGCCGCAGGGTTGGCAGGCCCCAAAATGATTTCAGGTTCCAGTCCAGCGACATCTCCGGGTCTAGATCATCCAGAAAATCACCCAGTTTCGGCGACATGGCCAGAGAGAAACCAATAAAGGCTTCAGGATTTGCCTCGGTTGTATCAAGCAGATACTGGAACAAGGTATGAATCTTGACTTTCATTTGGGACCCGCGATGTTTGGAGCAACATTGAGGGGGAGCCTATGCAAGCCAACGGGTATTTGAAAGGACGGCCGGTTTCGCTGCATGTTCTGGACTACGGCTTGTTCAAAGTGCACGCAAACGGCAGAGTCATCGGCATTTGCGGGTTTCTGATCCGGACGGACGCAGGTGAATCCGTTCTGGTTGATACCGGCTTTCCGCAAAAATATGCAGAGGACAAAGCCGCAGCCACTGAACAGGACAAGCTGTGTGCGTTTGGCGAAGTTCTGGAGTGTGAGATGGTCAACATGCCCGCAGCGCAGCTTGCCCTGGCGGGGGTCAAACCGGATCAGATCGATCTGCATGTTCTGACACACACCCACATTGATCATGTTGGCGGCCTAGGTGATTTTCCGCAGGTCCCGATTTTGGTATCAGCCGAAGAACGGCGTTTACCCAAGCCTCTTTACTGGGGCGATGTCCGGCCGCTTGAATGGCCGGATCAGGAATATCTGGTGGTTGAGGTCGATGTTGAGGTCGGCCCTGGTTTTCGCGTGCTCACCGCGCCGGGCCATGCACCGGGCCAGCTGGCGCTGATGTTGGAATTGCCGGAAACCGGGACGGTAATGCTGACCAGTGACGCGATCTCGCGACCTGCCGAAATCGACGAAAAGTTTGCCGGGTCATGGGATGAGGCAAAAGCTATTGCCAGCGCCGCGCGTTTGATGCGGCTGGCCAGGAAAACCGGCGCGTTTGTGATTTACGGACATTCACCCGAACAATGGCCAGAGCTCAGAAAATCACCCGAGGCGTATTATTAGCGTACATCCCGCCCCTGGTTGAGAATAATGACATTGCCGCTGGAGATGTCCCCTGCGGAAGAGATCAGGAATGCAACCCAGGCTGCTATTTCAGAAGGGTCCATCGCGCGTCCGTGCGGCATCGCCGAAATCGCCTGCTGCAAAACATCATCCGTCAGCACATCAAACAAAGGCGTGGTGGTCATTGCCGGGGCGATCGAATTAACGGCAATTTTTTCAGTTGCATACCGTCGCGCAAGGTCTTTGGTTAATGTGTCCATCGCGGCTTTGCTAGCGCGATAATGTGGTGGATCGAAAGCGTCAAAATTATAAGCGCCATTTGACGAGATGTTGACGATTTTGCGCACACCCGGGCGATCCATCATTAAGGGAACCGCTTGCTGGCAACAATAGAACACCGAACTGAAATTAATCGCCATTTGGCTGTCGAGTTCCTTTGCCGGGATATTCGGGAAGTCGGACATAAGGCAGGTTCCGGCATTGTTGACCAATGCGTCGACACCGCCGTGACAGGCTTTTATGGTTGTGAATGTTTCGGCAACAGCAGTGGAACACGTCAGGTCTACGGTTAAACTGTGAAAATCGTTGCCTACAACTACAGACGTTTCTTCGAGACTTTCTGCGGACACGTCCAGTCCGACCACGGTCAGCCCGTCCTTCACCAGCGTGAGGCAGATCGCACGCCCCATTCCTCCACCGGCTCCTGTAACAACCGCAACTTTTTCCGGCATGACGATCTCCAACATCGATTGTTCTTATGCAGAATTCAGGAAGAAGCTAGTCTCGGATATCGCGCTTGTACAGACAACTGCCTGCGATACCATTCCTGCTTTAAGTGGCAAATGCTGCAGTTCATATGAATGTCTGCACTGGGTGTGCGGTTTCAACGGGTCGACGCAACACATGCATTAAAACGCTCGGCAGGTGTTTCGTAGTTGAGCGTCTTACGAGGTCGTTCGTTGAGCCAGCGACCCGCTTCTTGCGTGGCCGCCAGGCGGATGATCTCAGGACGGAATCGGGTGCTGAGCGAGGCTTATCGGTCCGGCGTGACACTTGCCGGTGTGAGCGCCGGGGCGGTCTGCTGGTTCGATGCTTTCCTTTTCAACTCGGGCCAAGGTCCGATGCGTCCACTCTCCGGTCTGGGTCTGATCCCGATGGGTGCCTGTCCGCACTACACGACCGAAACGGACCGTCGTGCGGCACTGCAAATGGCTGTCGCGGCGGGAAAGATGCCAACAACCCTTGCGATCGACGATGGCGTGGCGGTGGCGTTTGATTACGGCGCCCGTTGGCGATCTGCAGCGCAACGCCCGGCGCAGGTGCCTATTGCGTCAGCTGAACGACAACAGGGGCAACCGAGGTGCTATTAGCACTCGGATGAGTTCGCGGCTTCGCCAAGAATCCAGTCCTGAACGACCGAGACTTCACGCGTTCTTGGGCTGCTGGGGCGGCTCAGCAAATAGAATGATCGCTCAGGCATCAGCTCGATGTCAAAGGGTTTTTCCAACCGCCTGCTCTCAACATCCTCGCGCACAAATGGGAACACCCCCAGCGCCACCCCTTGACCGTCAAGGGCGGCCTGAAGCACCAGGTTGGAATCGCGGATCATGGTTTCAGCCACCGGGTCGAATTCGCCGACACCGGCCAGTTTGAACCAAGCCGTCCACTCCGATTTGTCGCGCTGGTGGATCAAAGGAAACCGAGCAAGATCGGCGGGTGTTGTCAGACCTCCTAAGGCTTCGGCCAGATCGGCCCGAACAACCGGCGCATAAGTGATGTCGAGCAGTTTTTGACTGTTTAGCCCAGACCAGTCCCCGGTGCCCCAATCGACGGCAAGGTGGGACGTCATCATCGCCGCATCCGTGATCCTTGGGCTTTCGTGCAGGACGAGGTCGATCCTGGGGTACATTTGTCGAAAGCGCTCCAATCTTGGTACCAGCCACCGCGACCCGAATATCGGGCCAACAGCCAGCGTGACGAATTTGCGCCCGGGGTTCATATGCACCTCGACCTCGGCTCTGATGTCGTCAAAGGCACGGGTCACGACCTGACTGAGGGATCGGCCTTCATCGGTAAGAACCACAGCTCGGGTCTTGCGAATGAACAGCTTGCATTTCCAGTCCGCCTCAAGCTGCCTGATCTGGTTGCTGACAGTTGTGGCACTGACACAAAGCTCGTCCGCGGCCTCTTTGAAGCTGAGCCTGCGCGCCGCGACTTCGAAAGTGCGCAAGGCCGTCAAAGGCAAGTTTCTGGCGCTTCGCTGCAAAGGCCACCCCCATGGATACTGTTTTCTTTATCTATATCGCCCCGACAATTTACTTGTCGAGAGAGTTTACCATTGAAAGGTTTGCAGGTGAGCTGCAAGAGATCGGGAAAATGAACAAAACCTCCCCACGCCGACGCCGACGGCAGAAAAGCGATACTGCACCGGCGGCACATCGGAGTGCTCCCGTGACCGGGCACCTGAGACCGCTCAGCGCTGACGACATGGCCTGCATCGATGCCGCATCTCGTGATATCCTTAAGCAGGTCGGGCTTAGCGATGCCTCCCCTTCAACGGTCGAGGCGTTGGTCGCCCGAGGCGGGCGCGTGACAGAGGACGGGCGGCTTCTTTTCCCGCAATCCCTCGTCGATCAGGCGCTCTGTGGGCTTCGCCGTGATTTCACCTTGTGCGGTCGGAACCCGGTCCACGACATCGAAATGACCACGGCGAGGGTCCACACCGGATCGGGCGGTGCGTCGCCCATGGTTGTCGACCTGCAGGAAGGATCATATCGCCCGGCGACACTGGCCGATCTCTACGATGCGGCCCGCCTTGTTGACACGCTTGATAACGTTACGTTTTTCTCGCGTTCGATGATTGCTGGTGACATGGAGACAACTCGGGATCTGGATATCAACACCGCCTATGCCGCCCTGACCGGCACCTCCAAGCACGTCATGACTTCGGCGAGCGAAGCCGCCCATGTGCGCGACATTGCCGAGATGTGTTTTCTTCTGGCAGGGTCAGCTCAAGCCTTTCATGCACGGCCCTTCCTGTCGCTGAATATCAACCACGCGGTGCCGCCCCTTCGGTTCGACCCGGAGGCCTGCGACGTCCTGCTGACCGGTGCCCGTCTTGGCCTGCCGGTCATGGTCAACACTTTCGGGCAAATGGGTGCATCGAGCCCGGTCACGATCGCCGGTTGTCTGGCCCAGACCAATGCCGAGACACTGGCGGGTATGGTTCTTGCCTGGATCGCAAACCCAGAGGTGACGGCCATCTATGGCGCCCGCCCGATGGTGACTGATCTGCGCTCGGGCGGTATGGCGGGCGGTAGTGGTGAACAGGCCATTCTGACGGCTGCAGCAACACAAATGGCACAGTACTACAAACTGCCGAACTCGACAATTGCAGGGGCCACTGACAGCAAGATCGCCGATGGGCAGGCTGGCTATGAAAAGGCACTCTCGGTTACCATGGCAGTTCAGGCCGGTGCAAATCTGGTGACCCAAGCCGCAGGAACGCAGGCCGGGTTGATGGCGACTTCGTTCGAGGCCTATGTCATCGATAATGACATGCTGGGTGCTATTCTTAGCGCCGCCTCATCAATCGAGGTCAATGACCAGACGCTCGCCGTCGACGTGATTGCCCAGACCGTACGCGGCGAGGGCCATTTTCTCGGCCATCCGGAGACTTATGCAAGGATGAAGTCGGATTTCGTTTACCCCGCACATGCGGACCGGCAAACCCCAGAGGCGTGGTTTGCCAGCGGCACGCCGACCATCAACAGTGCAGCCCGCCGCGCCGCTAAAACTACGCTGGCAAACCATTTCCCCAGCTACATTTCTCCTGAATTGGATCGGGACCTGCGGGCGCGCTTCGATATCTTGCTGCCACAGGAAAGGATGCGCCAATCATGAAAATTCTAGTGATGGGCGTCGGTGCGATGGGCTCGGTCTATGCCGCGTTGCTTGCCGATGCTGGGCACGAGGTCTGGGCCGTCGATACCTGGGCGGAACATGTCAATGCAATCAACGCGCAAGGCCTGCGGCTGGAAGGTGCCAGTGGCGACCGGGTGGTCAAGTCGATCCGGGCGACAAGCGACGTCACAGTTGTCGGTCCCTGTGATCTGTGCCTGATTGCCACCAAAGCGTCGGGGGTGGGGCCTGCCGCACGGGCCGCCGCCCCGGTGATTGGTCCCGACGCGCTGGTTCTGACCATCCAGAATGGGCTTGGATCTGGCGACCGGATCAGGCAACATATCGCAGCGGACAATGTATTGCTGGGGGTCGCCGACGGGTTTGGTGCGTCGATGAAGGGACCGGGCCACGCCCATCACAACGCCATGAAGCTGATCCGTATCGGAGAGTTGGGCGGTGGTATCACACCGCGTCTGGTCGAGGTGGAAAAGGTTTGGCAGGACGCTGGGTTCGATGCCCGCGCATTTGAAAACATCACCCAACTGATCTGGGAAAAGTTCCTATGCAACGTGACCTTCAGCGCCCCTTGCACGGTTTTCAATGAAACTGTTGGCGAGCTGATGACCAATCCCGAGCACTGGGTCATCGCGCTTGGCGCAATGAACGAGGCTTTTGTGATCTCCCGCGCCAAGGGTATTCCTTTGGGGTTCGATGACCCTGTGGCGTATGTCACCGCCTTTGGTATCGGGATGCCAAAGGCGCGCCCGTCGATGCTGCTTGATCACATGGCGGGGCGCGCGTCGGAACTGGATGCGATCAACGGCATTGTCCCCTTTCTGGGCCGCGAGGTCGGTGTGCCAACCCCTTACAACGACACACTCACGGCGATCCTGCGGCAGCGTGAAAGTCAATTTGCGGGGGCACCGACATGAATATCGGATCATTTCTTCTGGGCGACAGGCCGCTTTATGGTGTGTTTTCCGGCTCATCCGTCACCCCGGCAGGTGCGGATTTTCTAGCCAGATACCCGACACTACGCAACGTACTGGATGACGATGCGCTGGCGTTGCTGCGACAGGAAAGTGCCAGTAATGCCCCTGTTCCAGTCTCAGATATCACCTTTCTTCCACCCATCCCCAACCCTCGCAAGATTATTTGCGTGGGCATGAACTATCGCAAACCCTATCCGGTCGATGGGGTGGCTCCTCCGGATCCGGACAACATCATCCTCTTTGGTAAGGAACGCGAGGCGATGCTGGCGCATGGTGAAGCGATCGAAAGACCGGCGGGCGCCGCGGCAAACAGCTTTGACTATGAAGGCGAGATCGCCGTCGTCATCGGTCGCACGGCGCGCCATGTCCCGTTCGAAGACGCAATGGGCTACGTTCTGGGATATGCCGCATTTAATGATGGATCGGTGCGCGACTGGCAAAAACACTCTGTTTACGCAGGAAAGAACTTTGCCCGTTCGGGTGCGTGGGGGCCGTGGATCACTACCGCTGACGCGCTGCCGCCTCCGCAGGATCTGGAGCTGACCGTCGCGTTGAATGGCGAGGTCGTGCAACAGGCGTTTGGTCGCGAGATGGTTTTCTCGATCGCCGAACAGATCGCCTATGCGTCACACCTGTTCACGTTGCGGCCCGGCGATGTCATTGCCACCGGATCGCCGGGCGGGACCGGTGGAAGCCGCAATCCGAAACGCTATCTCACTGTCGGAGATATTGTGGAGGTCTCGATCGGTTCCGCTGGTACACTAGTCAATTCGGTCTGCGCTGGCTCCGAGCGTCAGTAGGCCTGACACAATGCAGGTTCTTTCCGAGTTCTTGATCTCTGATCCCGGACCAGAAAGGTTTACTGGGAACGACCCAAGGTCACGTCTTCCCCAATCCTACAACTTCCACCACCTGCCGATACTTCCCCTTTGGCTGCAGACGAGATCCACGCAAACCCGCCCTTGGGGCAGGTGCAGCGAAAGTCTGGATCCGCATAGCAGTAATTCGAGATATGCGCTGCAAACGGCGGGTTCGAGCCCTAGGCACCTGCCTTGCCCGCCTCAAGCCGGTTTCTTTTGAATGTGTCCTCGGGGTGCTAAGAAGGCTTCGCCCGAGGTTGAGAATGTTTGCAATTGGCTATTAGAAGAAGCAACTTTGAACGCATGACAAGCTAGAGAGAGCCACTGGAACACCGTCTTACTGACAGGCTTCAAGAACAGCACTCAGGCCATTCAGAACCTTAGTCATATAGTTGCTGTCATACCCAGATTCGTTCAGCAGAACACTTAGGAAAGCGCACGAAATGCCGGTGCTCATATCAACTAGTAAAAATTGTCCACCATATCCCGCGTGCCCGACCAAACGGCCATCTGTCATCAGATGATTTGAGTATCGGAGCCAATCTCTAGGGGGAAGCAAAGTCACACCTGACCTGGTCAAAGATTTATCCAAAAAATCACGGGCAGCAACGTTCTTACCATCCACACCAATTCCACGGCGGGCGATCAGCAAACCGAACCGTGCCAGATCTTCGGCGCTCATGCACCCACCACCGGAAAATGCTGGCAGGCCTTCAGCGCTCGCGCTGATCTGAAAGCTCCCTTCGTATCCCGCTGCATCAACAATATTCTCAATTAATACACTCAAAGGAACTGGGCTGATCTTTGCGCAAATCAAAGTCAGCACATCCGTATTCGCAGACTTATAGTCAGCAAACCCCGATTGATTTGTGAGGTTGTCACCCGTGATCCCATTTGCGAATTCTCGCAGCGTAGGCTCCGGAGCATCGCCTATTGGCAAGCGCCATCCAAGTGCGATTTCCTCGGTGTAGCAACCTGCCTGCGGGTCCTCGTAGTCTTCGGAAAAATCATTGGCAACATTCATATCCAAAAGATTTTGGACAGGTGCTGTCGCGTACCCCGAACCAATGTCCGGCAAGTAATATGAAACAGGTTTGCCTAAATCCAGCAGACCCTGTCCTGCCAGTTTGCCAACGATCAGATGGATGTGCATCTTTGATATAGACTGTATCGAATGCGGGTGCGTCGTGCTGAAATCTTCCGCGCATGTTTCATAAAGAATCTGATCGCCCCGCGCGCAAACCAAAGCAGAGAACGCGGGGTGGCTTGTTAAGGCTGCGACTTCAGGTATCGAACCTAAATCACTGTGGTTGCCGTTTTTTGTTAGCGTCAGAACAGTTCTGGCGCGAAACATCAATGCACGGCGGAACAGAAGATGTGCGTTATGAAAACCATGGCGGCGGTGCTCCGGTTGGTTCCAACGTTGTTTGTTATTTGGCCCAACACTGAGGTCAGGGTTGGGAACAGATTTCGGGAGCCTCATGAAGATCGCCCAGAATGAACTAATACATCGACAGCTAACACTTCCTTTTCGTAGACAAACAGCGGGTTGATTTCTACCTCGGTGATTTGATCCAAATTGCTTAGTATAAATTCCGTTAAACTGAACAGGGACGCTGCTAACATGTCCGGATCTACCCTGCCCTTCCCCCGAAAACCTTCGAGCAGACGAGATACTCTCAATGAAGAGATCGCTCGTTTGATTTCTTCATTACTTGTTGGAAGCAGCAAGGTTTTGGCGTCCCCAACCAGTTCAACCAATATGCCACCACTGCCAATCGTAATGGCATAGCCAAACTGCGGGTCTTGTCTGATACTAACGAATAGCTCAGCGATCGGTGGCTCAGCCATTTTTTCAATCAGAAAACGGTCTGTAACCGCATCCGGATTATAAGATGCAACATTCAACCGCAGACGTTCCAATGCACCTGAAACGTCTTCAGAATTTTGAAGATCGAGTTCGACAGCTCCCGCCTCGGTCTTATGTGCAAGCTTAGGACCCATCATTTTCAAAACAACGGGGAACCCTATTTTCACAGCAGCCTCGACAACTCCTTTGCCTCTGACATCGGAGCCAGCAGGAATCGAAATATTTGTCCTTGAAAGCAGCTCTTTACCTTCCACTTCCTCCAGCATTGACAATGTTTCCGGTATTGCTTTGACCTTCAGAAGTTTAGCGGAGCGGGCCAAAATTCTCGATCGTTCTTGCCGCCAATTTGCAGCAGCTGCCATTGCATTCAGCGCTTCGTGGATACCCTGCATCGGTGCGACACCTAAATTTATCAGATGGCTACGCGTTTCAGCATCCATATTCTCAGGAATGGTGGCACAAATTGCTGCCGGGGTTTCGGCCTTTGCAGCAGCAGCAGCGAAAGCTTTGGCATCATTCTGATACAAGAATTTGGACTCATCCAAACCAGCTGCCGGGTAGTCCTGAACCAAAATCGTTGCATCGGCGTTGCTCAGAGAGATAGCTTGCTCAAAAACAGGCGCCGTAAATTCAGGCTGACCCCAAATTGGGGTCGTATAGTCAAGCGGGTTTGACACCGTTGCGATGCTTGGCAAAATACAAATTAGTTTGTTGGTGCTGTCTTCATCAAACGGTGGAAACACCAACCCTATGTTTTCCGCATGATCGGCCAACATCGTGGCACCACCACCGGAACAAGTAAAACCCGAAACTCTGTTTCCGCAAGGTGCGCCGACGACACACAGATACTTCAGCGTCTCAAGAAATTGAGATGGGCTTGTGACAGAAATCACCCCGGTCCGCTCAAAAAGAGCCTCGTATAGCTCCTTTGAGCCCGATAGTGATCCGGTATGGCTGACCGTGAGTGACCGACCAATGTCAGAGCTTCCTGATTTTAGAGCAACAATCGGAATGTTCAGCTTCAGGGCTTTAAGAGAAACTTGTTCAAACCGGGGGATGTCCTGCAATCCTTCAATATGAACACCGATTGCCCTTACTGCCGGTTTTTCGCTTAGGATTTCTATGTAATCCTCCAGCGATAAAACCGTCTGATTGCCTGCAGATATCATATACGCAAGCGGGATCGAACGCTGGCTCATCGTTATATCAGACGAAAACATACCGCTTTGCGTGATGATTGCTGCACCATAACCTGGGCAGTCACCGCCATGCGCAAATGGCCATAGTGCTGCATTGTCCAAGTAGTTGATCATGCCATAACAATTAGGCCCGATCAGGGCCATCTCGCCCACTGCTTCTTTTAGCGCGTGCTCAGCCGCTTCCCCTTCTGCACCTGCTTCTTTGAAGCCTGCGGTGTAGCAAACAACTCCTCCAGCCCCCATTGTTGCCAGTTTTTCAATTGTCTGAACTGCTGCATCTCTAGGAACTGCCAAAAACACGGCATCTGGAGCTTGTGGAAGATCGTCGACAGAAGCGAAACAAGATATTCCCGCCAGATCCCCACGTTTTGGATTCACGGGCCAATATTCACCCGAAAATCCGCGCCGGCGCGCTTCGCCAATAGCAACAATCGCATCCGCCCCGCCAACAAAAGCAATATGACGCGGGTTAAGTAGCCGATCGAAATTCTTTCGTTGTTCCGGCGTCATGCACCAAGTGGCCTCAGGATAGAGCGTGTAATAATGTGGCGCTGGATTTCCGATGTGCCGTCCCAAATCCTTTCTAGGCGGGAATCTCTCCACAGACGCTGTATTGGCAATTCTTCCATTAACCCCATGCCACCAAATATCTGAACAGTGTCATCGGCTACCTTGTTTAGCATTTCTGAACAGTAAACCTTGACCATTGCGGCATCCATATCCTGCATGTGGCCTGCGTCGGCACGTTGGACCGCATCTGTTACCAACAAATCGGCCGTGCGCAGTCCTATCGCCATATCAGCCAAACGAAACCCTGTTGCCTGAAAACTACCTATGGGTTTACCAAATTGCTTGCGGTTTGCCGCCCAGTCGGTTGCCAATTCCATAATCCGTTCGGCTTTGCCGCAGCAGGTCGCCCCTACCCAAATACGCCCCATACCAAGCCACTTGCCTGACAATTCCAGCCCATTACCCTCTTCACCCAGAATCTGATCAGGGCCAAGCCGTACATTGTCAAAACTCAAGGCGAAAGTTTTGTACCCACGGTAGCTTACGCATTTATTGCCTTCACGTATGTCAAAGCCCGGTAATCCGACATCAACGAGAAACGCGGTAACACGTTTGCGCGGGCCACGAGGTGTTTCATCGATACCAGTCGTGGCAAACACAATCGCAAAATCAGGCATACAGGGGCCCGAAATGAAATGTTTTGAGCCGTTCAGTATCCAGTCATCACCATCACGCCGAGCATTGGTCTTCATACCCATCACATCTGAACCGGCCTCTGGTTCAGTCAAGGCAAACAACTCGCGTTTTTCTCCGGTAACACATGGCGCAAGGTAGCGTTCAATCTGGTCACCTTTGCACGCCAGCAACAATTCTGTCGGACGCCCAATCCACGAATGGAGTGCGTGGCTGGTTTTGCCATACTCGCGTTCGACAACGGCCATTGCAGAGTAATTCAACCCACCGCCACCCACATCTTCAGGTAAGTTTGAAGCATAAAGACCAACTTCCTTGGCGCGCGTTTCTATTTGGCGGCCCAATTCTTCGGGTACGTCGCCTAAACGATCAACCAATTCTTCATGAGGATAAATCTCCTCCTTCAAAAAACTGCGGACAGTGTTCAGCAAAAGTTCGTTTTCGTGGGAAACCGCGATATTCACATTTTCCTCCCGCTAGTCATTCTGAGTTTGGGCGCGTCTGCGCGATAGAACCGTCGACACCCCAAA
>Ga0316204_10010004_pt1 | contig 12399 bp, 13 predicted proteins | sample 6monrhotite_MG_2_FD_205661 | JGI IMG/M metagenome (GOLD analysis project Ga0316204, IMG submission 205661) | Microbial mat bacterial communities from mineral coupon in-situ incubated in ocean water Damariscotta River, Maine, United States -... | ecosystem: Environmental > Aquatic > Marine >...
TCTGGTTTAGCAGGTAATTTATTTAATGACATTAAACCACTCCCGCTTTTAGTAAATCATACATATTTAGCGCGCCAATCGGGTGCTGATTTTGATCAACAATCACCAGTCCGCCTATGGCATTTTCTTCCATTATTTGCAGAGCTTCGGCAGCAAGCTTTTCAGCCTCTATGGTTTTACCTTTGGAGGTCATAACGGTTGAGATCTCCGTGGCATTTAGATCAACACTATTGGCTAAAGTACGCCTAAGATCGCCATCGGTAAATATGCCGCAAAGGGAGCCAGAGCCATCGACAATACAAGTCATTCCCAAGCGTTTATTGGTCATTTCTAATAATGCGTCACTGATACTTGTTTGTTCGGTGACGATCGGGATTTGATCGCCTTTGTGCATCACATCGTCAACCTTTAATAATAATCGACGCCCTAAACTTCCACCAGGATGAGATAGCGCAAAATCATTTTCGGTAAAACCTTTTGCTTCAAGCAAAGCAATTGCCAAGGCGTCGCCCATAACCAGCGCAACGGTCGTCGAGGCAGTAGGAGCCAGGTTCATAGGACAAGCTTCTTTTTCAACGCTGGTGTCTAGATTTACATCGGCAAAGTTTGCCAATGTCGAAATTGGATTTCCCGTCAGGCTAATTAGCGGCACGTTTAGCCGTTTGATAACAGGTAAAAGGCTGGTTATTTCACTAGTTTCTCCAGAATTTGACAGTGCGATCACTACATCTTTATTTGTGATCATTCCAAGATCCCCGTGGCTCGCTTCACCAGGGTGAACAAAAAAAGCCGGACTGCCTGTACTTGCTAGAGTTGCCGCTATTTTGTTGCCAATATGACCGGATTTTCCCATGCCAATCACGACGATACGTCCTTGGCAATCGATCAATAAATCGCACGCTTTGGCGAAATGATGATCGATCCTGTTTAACAGCAATGATATTGCTTCTTGTTCAGTTCGAACAACTGCTTGACCAAGAGCAATAAAATTATAAGAGTCTTTGACCATATTTGATTCGACTTTTTCTGATGTTTCAGTAAGTAAATGCTAGTTTATCAGATATTACCTGACTTTTTATATCAATGTGCGGATTGTATTCTGAAGCTTGGCTTTTCAACTGGATTCTAAGTGCATAGAGTTAAGTTTTTAGAGTTAGCTATTTAGAAATAGTTGATAAGATTGATAAGCAATGAAACTTGCGAGCAAAACGCCGCCTTCTAACCGAGTGATTTCGCCCGGCTTTCCTTTCCAGCCCCATGCCATGATCGACATAGCAACGGTTAGTCCGAACATAATTGCATAGTCGACCTTAAGAATACTGCTATTAATCATGACACCATTGATTAACCCGGGAATACCAAGCACAGCCAATAAATTAAATATGTTTGAGCCGATAACGTTGCCAATCGCGAGTTCATGTTCGCCTTTCATTACACCAGTCACTGAGGCTGCAAGTTCCGGTAAACTGGTGCCGACAGCGACAATGGTAATGCCTATCACAAAATCGTCCACGTTATAGATATGAGCAATATTAGTCGCACCAAGAACCAGTAAGTTTGAACTGACTTGCAGTAAAATCAAACCTACAACCACCCAAAATAGCGCTCTGCCATTTGGCATTTGATCAGGCAATTCATCGACTATTTCTTTTAACATCATATCTTGGTCATTGCGGTACTTTACCGCAGCTTTGGTTAGCCAAAGTAAATAAAGAACTAGCGAGCCAAGCAATATTACCCCGTCGACAAAAGATAAGGACAAATCAAGTAACAACGCAAAAGCGAGTACCATAAAACCAAATAGGATCGGAATTTCTCGCCTTAATGTTGCTGATTGAACTCGAAGAGGAGTAACTAAAGCCGCGACGCCTAATACCATGGCGATGTTGGCGATGTTAGAGCCGATGGCATTACCTATTGCAAGTCCGGGTGTTCCTTTTAGTGCAGCATTGATTGATACCACGACTTCAGGGGCGGAGGAGCCCATCGCCACAATGGTTAAACCGACTATTAGTGGTGATATACCAAAATTTCTTGCGATAGCGGCAGCGCCGTCAGTAAATCGATCAGCACTCCAAACGAGTAACGATATACCGCAAATAACCATCGCAAAATAAAGAAGCATGTAGTGAGTGAAACCTCAAAATTTACTAATATCGCCCAAAATAGCGCTAATACTAGAAAAAGTTAATATTAAATAGCTTTTGTTATAATGGTATTTCTAGCCAATGTAGGCAAGCTAAACTTTGTATCAAGCCGTTAATTACTTGCCTTTGAGAGAAATATTAGAAATACACCGGTCAAAACAAAGCCGCACATTATACGTAACTCTAGTAAAAAAGTAACCCGTTATAAATGCCAAAAATATCGAGCAATTGTTCTTAGTTTGTGGGGATTCAGGTACAATGCGCAGCTAGTTGATTGAATCCGCGTTTTTACTTATCGCGGGTATGTATAATATCTTTGAATGATAAGAATTTTTGAGTAACCGATATGACAGAATTGGAAATACAGCAACTGATCGAACAAGGACTATCATGCGTCTCCGTTAAGGTTGGCGGTGATGGTCACCATTTTGAGGCATTAGTTGTTTCAGAGGAGTTTGCAGGTAAAAGACCCGTTGCGCGGCAGCAAATGGTTTATGCAACCTTGCAGGACAAAATATCGAGCGGTGAATTACACGCCATTTCGTTAAAAACCATTACGCCAGATGAAGCTTCTTAGAGCTGCGTTTACAGTTAAAGCGTAAGACGGAAGTTTAAAACAATAATAATAACTTAATTTTTTGATAATTGGGGTTCCTATGGACAAGTTACAGTTAATTGGTGGTAATCGACTAGACGGAAGTATCCGTATTTCTGGTGCTAAAAATGCTGCATTGCCGATTTTAATGGCAACACTGCTTGCTGATGGACCAACAACCATCGGTAATGTGCCACATTTAAATGATGTAACCACCACTCTTGAATTGCTGGGTGTTATGGGAAATTCTATGACCCTCGGCGAAAATATGACGGTTGAGATCAACACCAACACCATTAAAACCTTTGAAGCTCCGTACGATTTAGTTAAAACCATGCGAGCGTCTATCCTCGTTCTGGGACCATTATTAACCAGATTTGGTCAAGCCGATGTTTCCTTACCTGGTGGATGTGCGATTGGTTCCAGACCAGTTGATTTGCACATAAAAGGAATGCAGGCAATGGGAGCAGAGATTGACGTGATCGATGGTTATGTCAGAGCGCGAGCGAAAGGTGGGTTAAAAGGCGCGCGTATTTGCATGGATATGGTCAGTGTTGGTGCAACTGAAAATTTATTGATGGCGGCGACTCTCGCAAAAGGTACAACCATTATAGAAAATGCTGCGCGAGAGCCAGAAGTGGTTGATGTAGCCAATTATTTGATTGCAATGGGCGCTAAAATCAAGGGGGCAGGCACTGATATCATTACCATCGAAGGTGTCGAAAAACTAACTGGTGCTCATCATGATGTGTTACCGGATCGCATTGAAACAGGCACTTATTTAGTTGCTGCTGCGATTACCGGCGGTCGAGTTAAGGTAAGAGAAACCGACCCGGAGATTTTGGAATCGGTACTTTTAAAACTTCAAGAAGCGGGCGCAGAAATTACCACCGGTAAAGACTGGATCGAACTCGACATGAAAGGAAATCGTCCTAAAGCGGTTAATATTAAAACTGCGCCTTACCCTGGATTTCCTACCGATATGCAAGCTCAGTTTACAGCACTAAATGTGGTTGCAGAAGGAACAGGCGTGATAACAGAAACCATTTTCGAAAACCGATTTATGCACGTCAGTGAGTTGCAAAGAATGGGTGCGGACATTCAAATCGAAGGGAACAATGCGATTTGTACCGGCGTTGACAAGTTAAACGGTGCGCAAGTTATGGCGACTGATCTCAGAGCCTCTGCTAGTTTAGTTATTGCGGCTTTAGTGGCGAATGGAACAACGGTAGTTGATCGAATTTATCACATAGATCGCGGTTATGAATGTATTGAAGAAAAACTCCAATTGATGGGTGCGAATATTAAACGAGTTTAGGTTTGAGATAGCACGGGTATAACTATTAGAAAAAGCTAGATTTTGAAGAGCGAAGGCACTTTCTAGTCTAACTTACTGGTTTTTCTCTAAGTTTGAGTTGCAGTTCCATCGGCTTACCTTCTCTAATAATTTGGATTTCGACTTTTTGACCAATCGGTGTAGCCATAAAGAGTTTTCTAAAAAACTCTGGGCTGGTGATTAGTTGCCCATCGTAATGAGTAATCAGATCTTTATTCGCGAGACCCGCTTCTTCTGCAGGGCTGCCTGGCTCTGTTCCATCAACAAATAATCCGATCCCAAAATCTACCCCAGGATTTAACTCTCTATGTCCTGCCCTAGTTAGAGTACCGCCAGAGATCCCAATCCAATTTCTTACGACTCGTCCGTGTTTTATGATTTCATCAAAGATTTCTTTAACAATATCAATTTGTACAGCAAAATTAATCCCGATTTCGTCATTTCTATCAAGACTAAATTTGGCGCTACTGATCCCAATAACTTGCCCTTTGGCATTGATTAGTGCACCACCAGAGTTACCATAGTTGACTGAGGCATCAGTTTGGAATCGAGGCAGAATCGGGTTATTTTCTATGGCGCTTACAATACCTAAAGTAACTGAATTTTCAAATAATCCAAAGGGAGTGCCAATTGCCATGACCAGATCACCAGTCTTAACATCACTTGAGCGACCTAATTCAGCTACTTGTGGTGTCGGAATATCTACTTTTAGTACCGCAATATCATTTTGTTGATCAAATCCGACGAGCTCTGCGTATTTTCGTCGACCATCAGAAAAGTGGATTGCGACTCGGATACTTTGCGCGACAACATGGTAGTTAGTAACGATATAACCATTTTTATTGAATATAACCCCAGAGCCGACACCAATAGAAAGATCCACCAGCATATCACCTTTTTTTCCATCTTGTGCGGGTCTAGCACGTCCTTTTCTGAACGCCCTTACACTGACAACGGAAGAGCCGGATTTTTGTACTGCATCGGCAAAGGAGAATTCTTGTTTGGTAATTGTAGCGACTGTTGGTGGTTTATTACTTTGCTGTTGGTAAAAGTCCCAAGCGTTTTGCGCTTCGCTCCAATTGAATGACATTGGACTGTTTGGAATAAAAAATAGCACGACAAAACCAGCCACACCTCCTAAAAGGGCGAACTTGATGATATAGATTAAATTTGCGAGGAATTTCATAGGTCAAGTTGCAACAAGTTGGTTTAGTCTTAAGTAATATGACTACATACTAAATCAACCAACTTGATTCGACAATAACAAAAACACATCAATGTAGCCGAACAGACCCGACAAAATAGAACTAGCTAGTAGATATCGCTAGAATTTTAAGTGCTAAGAATTTTTGACGCCTTCAATATCTAGGCTATTGTGATTGATTACACCTTTTTCTTTGATCGCGTAATCCAGTGCTTGCGCATCTTGATTATCTTTAGCCGTAGCTATTTCAACGACTTTATTATCACTAAACTTAACGTCTTCTGGTTTATCTTCTTCTGTAGCTTGATTGCGATATTCATGTGCTTGATATAAATGATCCGCATCAAATAATTTTTCATCTTCACTTTTTTCTGCAGAATCTTGAGACAGCGTTGCTGCAGGGACTTCGTCTTGTGGAGATTCTGAAGTTTTAGGTAAAACTTGAAAAGTTTGGCTGGCGCAAAGTTGAGTCGAGCTTTTTGCCATGTGATCGTAAAGGGACTGATAACTATCAGAGACGTGATTAAATAATTCAGCAGTTTTTTCAAAATGAGTATTCACTTTCGAATGAAAAGTCTCTAGTTCAGCGCTCTTCTCTTTTAGTTCTTTTTCCAGTCGATTTTTTTCGACTTCGCTTGAAGAGTGTTTTTTACCGAATAAGAAGCCTGCTACTGCGGCAACAATGATACCAATGGCTGATAATATTTCCATGATTTACCTTCGATTGACGATTTTGATAAAAAATTAACGACTTGGGCTGTAAATGATAGCCAACTGGTCGAACCATAATAATATCTTATTAGTGCAAGTATAGTCGATTGATTTGTGTAACAAGTTAATAATTTTTGGTAATTAGAGAAAATAAACTTGACTCAATTGATTACAAATGTAATACTTTGGTTGTGATTACATTCGTAATCGATTGATTTAAGGGCGTAAATAAACATCGAATTTAAAAGAGGCTTGTTATGCAAATAAGCAATTCAGAAAAAGTCTTAATGGATGTGCTTTGGCGATCCGCATCCAATGAGGCACCAATCTCAGCTAAAGATATCATTCAAGGGATCGAAGATGATTCAGGCTGGCACAATAAAACGGTTAAAACGTTATTAAATCGTTTACTCAAAAAGCAAGCGATTGGTTTTCATAAAAAAGGTCGCGAATATCTCTACTATCCGGTTTTGTTAGAACAAGATTACGTTGAAGTCGCGGCGGATAATTTTTTAAAGCGAGTTTTTGATGGAAGCGTCACTTCGCTGGTTGCTTCTTTTGCTAAACAAGAAAAACTAACCGCAAAAGATATCGCCGAACTAAAGGCGTTGATCAATGAAATTGAAAAATAGTCAGTTACAAAATAACCAATTGAAAAATTACCAAGCACCTGAAAATGGGGAGATAAAATAATGATCGACTTATTATTTGAAATATTAGCTCTAAAGAGCATCGGGGTCGCTATCTTGCTATTGCTGATTGTAGCCATCCGTCCGATGGTGTTGACATGGATGAACGCAAGAGTCGCTTATGGGCTTTGGTTAATGTTGCCGATCTATTTACTGCTGCCAATCAATTTTGTTGAGGTGAGTTCGACAGGCGGGTTGATGACCTTTTTTCTTGGAGCAAAAAATCTGCCAGTCGATTTTATCGAAGACAGTCTTTTCGGTGAAAACCTTTTAGCTAGTTGGAGTTTAATCGTTTGGGCGAGTGGCTTTATTGTAACCTCGATGATTTTCTTGTTGAGATATCGGCAGTTGGTTGACAGCTTACAACCTATGAACGATCTACAGGTGGCGCAGTGTGCTGAAAATATCACAATTAACAAGTTGCATTTAGTGACCAGTCCACTAATTGATGTTCCTGCCATTTTTGGTTTGTTTAAGTCCTATCTTATTTTACCGAAATCTTTTTTTGATTTACCAAAACAAAATCAGCAAGCGATTTTAAGCCATGAATTTTATCATTTGAATCGCAATGATCACCGTATCAACTTTGTAAGAGTTTTGCTCAAAAGTTTATTCTGGTTTAATCCGTTGTTTTTTATTGCAGATAAATATTGCGAAGCAGATCAAGAAATATCATGCGATTTAGGTGTTTTAGAAAATTCAAAACCAGAGAGTAGACAAATCTACGCAAAGGTATTGTTAGAGTCTGTTGCAGGCGTCGCTCAAAACAGATTAGTAAGTCAGTGGAAATATCATTCGTTAATAAAGGAGAGGGTCAAAATGTTAAAAAATATACAAGCTAAAAAATGGCATTCATGGGTAGCAGGTGTTTTTGCAGCAGGCGCAATATGGATGACTAGTGGGGTGGTTATGGCTGAGAAGGAGGGGGTGAAAGCGGATGAGCCAATTCCATCTGGTATTGTTATGCCGCGTTATCCAAGAAAAGCGGCTGAAGAAGGGATCGAAGGATGGGTTAAGTTTCAATTTGATGTTGATAAGTATGGTCAACCTTATAATGTGGCTCTAATAGATGCGGAACCTATGAGAATTTTTGAACGTGATGCTAGGCGAGCGATTACACAGTGGAAGTTTGAAGAAAATAAAGGTCAGACAGATATGATATATACGATGGAGTTTGTGCTGCAAGAGCCTAGTCCAGTAAAATAGTTTTTTCAAAAGAGGCACTTCAACTTGAATTTCCAGCTAATTCAAGTTGAAGTGGTAGTGTAGTTATCTATAGTTATCTGTAGTTTCTGGTGATTTTATGGTCAAGGGTCGTGAGCAACTTAAATCCTAATAGTAATCTAATAATAATATAACCCACTAATTTTGCAAAAGGCACCCTTTTGACGTACAATCTAATCCTGCCGATTATTTCTAATAGGGTGAAACATGGTTACATCGCAAGCCAATATTGAGCGTATCAATTTACGCGTCAAGAGCGCAGCCAAGAGTTTGCTTGAACGTGCGGCACAGTTTGAGGGTAAAACGTTGACTAATTTTATTCTTAATTCCGCGATAGCTAAGGCTGAAAAGACAATTGTAGAACATGAGATGATTAACCTAAATGTTCGTGAGTCTGAAGCTTTTTACGACGCACTATCTCGCCCCGTCAAATTTAATAAAAAACTTCTTGCCGCGCTTGAACAGCATGATAAAAGAGTTGATCAGCAATAAGTCTTTGAAAAGTATTAGTTTTTAAGCGATATTTATCAAGGTGAGTCAATTTATCCGTATAGAATTTCTTAACCCATCTCACCACCGGAGCAGTTTTAACTGTGGTCATTCGTCGCTCGATAGCTATTTAAAAACACAAGCAAGCCAGGATGTTAAGCGGAAAATAAGCAAAGTTTTTATTGCCACCGATAAAGCGGATTTCAAAAAAGTACTAGGATTTTATACTTTGAGCACCACATCAATTGGATTGTCCCAATTACCAAAAGATAAGTCCGGTAAACTCCCGAGACATCCCATTCCGGCTGCCTTAATTGGTCGTTTGGCAGTGAATCAGTCAGCCCAAGGAAAAGGCATGGGTTCAATGTTACTGGCAGATGCAGTAAAACGAACCCTTTCAATTAGCAATGAGATTGGGATTTATGCATTGGTAGTCGATGCGATCGATGGGGCTGCTGCTGATTTCTATACTCAATACGGATTCGAATCATTAAATACAAGCAATCGTTTATTTTTACCTTTAAAGTCGATTTTGTAGCGGATGTAAGACAGCGCTCAACGACTAGAAAAACCTTATCCCAATAAAGTATTAGAAAAAGGTTCGTTATTGTTACTAATATTAGTCTACTTAGATCTAAAGCTAGCAATTCAAAATGACCTCCATTAACCGCTCCAAAAAACTCCACGGAATTTGTTACGACATTCGTGGTCCTGTTTTAAATGAGGCAAAGCGCCTTGAAGACGAAGGACACAAGATTCTCAAACTCAATATCGGTAATCCAGCACCTTTTGGATTTGAAGCACCGGACGACATTCTAAAAGATGTGATCCATAACCTGCCGTCTGCACAAGGTTATTGTGATTCCAATGGGATTTATTCAGCAAAGGTGGCGGTTCATCAATATTATCAAAACTGGGGTTTCGGTAATATTTCTGTGGATGATGTTTCCATCGGTAACGGGGTGAGCGAGTTGATCATGATGTCGATGCAGGCGTTGTTGAATTCTAATGATGAGGTGTTAATTCCCAGTCCCGATTACCCACTTTGGACGGCGGCGGTCAAACTATCTTCTGGAAATCCAGTGCATTATTTGTGCGACGAAGATTCCGATTGGCAACCGGATCTTCAGGATATAAAAAATAAAATTACCGATAAAACCAAAGCGATCGTCCTTATTAATCCTAATAATCCGACCGGTACGGTTTATTCGAAAGAGATCCTTGAGTCTATTATTCAAATAGCTAGAGAACATAATTTGATTATTTATAGTGATGAAATCTACGATAAAATTTTGTATGGCGATGCTGAGCATATTCCAATTGCGTCACTTTGTGATGATGTTTTTTGTGTGACTTTTAGCGGTCTGTCAAAAAATTATCGAGTGGCAGGGTTTCGAGTCGGCTGGATGATTTTATCGGGCAATAAGCATTGTAAAAGAGCCGCTAACGATTATATTCAAGGTCTCGATATGCTTTCATCTATGCGACTTTGTGCCAATGTACCGATGCAACACGCGGTGCAAACAGCGTTAGGAGGGTATCAAAGTATTAATGAACTGATTAAGCCTGATGGAAGATTAACTGCGCAAATGGAGCTGAGTTACGACTTGATTACTCAAATTCCGGGGGTTACTTGTGTTAAGCCAAAAGGCGCGTTGTATTTGTTTCCGAAAATAGATATTCAGCAATTTAACATCGTCGATGATGAGAAATTTGTATTGGATTTTTTGATCGATAAAAAAGTTTTATTAGTTCACGGGCGAGGGTTTAATTGGAATAAGCCAGATCATTTTAGGTTGGTCTTTTTACCGCATAAAACTGAGTTGCAAGCGGCTATTGGTTCACTTGGCGATTTTTTGCAAAGTTATCGGCAGTGACAGACTAGACTGAGACCGTTTCGACAGGAGCCGATTAGATTGAGGTGCTTTCGACAGCTCTAGTATCGGCGATGAGATCTTGAATAGCATAATTTTGGATTAAGTGAGAAAATAGCGGCTTAGTTCTGTATTTACTATCAAGAGCATTCATGCACGTCCATTCTGAAAATATCATGTTAACTGGAGCTATCGGTAATATTGAAGCGATCATTGATCATCGTATCGATATAAAAAACAATCTAACGGCTAATGGTTATGTCGCGGTCTGCTGCCATCCTCATCCACAGCATGGCGGCGCGATGGGAAACAAAGTGATCTACACCGCCTCTCGTACCTTAGCTAGCTGCGGAGTAACCAGTATTCGGTTTAATTTTCGCGGAGTCGGACAAAGTGATGGTAAATATGCGGATGGGATCGGCGAACAAGATGATCTGGTTGCGGTAGTTGATTGGTGTAAGCAAGAGTACCCTGAGCGGAAGTTGATCTTATGTGGTTTTTCATTCGGCGCATATATTTCGGCGCTGCAAGCGGATAAATTAGACGCAAGTGTGCTGATCAGCATCGCTCCACCAATCGGTCGAATTGAATTTACAGGTTTTAAACAACCTCAAATTCCTTGGTTAATTATTCAAGGTGATGAGGACGAATTAGTGGATGCGAATATGGTAGAAAGTTGGTCGAAGCAATTTTCTAAACCACCAGAGCTGGTTTTAATGCCAGAAGCCAGTCATTTTTTCCATGGAAAATTGCCTGCTTTAAGAGCAAACATAGAATCTTTTATTCAGCCATTTTTATTTAGCCGTGATTGAGCGTTTAGGATATGAAAACAGATTCTCAAACACCGCAACAAAAATATCAACAAGATATTCTTACGGCTGATTTTTCTGAAGATCCTTGTCAATTACAAGCGGTTGAAATGTTGGATGATTTATTTCAGCGGTTAATACTAGCCAATAAACCTAAAAGTTTGATTCAGCGAGTGGGCGATCTTTTTAAGTCAAAAAAGGAGCCGGTTAAAGGAATTTATTTTTGGGGCGGAGTCGGGCGAGGAAAAACTTATCTGATGGATATGTTTTACGATCTGTTGCCGATCAAAAATAAAATGCGACTGCATTTTCATCGATTTATGCATCAAACCCATGAGCAGTTAACGGAATTTAAAGGTCAGCAAGATCCGTTACTTTTAATTGCCGATGAGCTTGCCGAGCAAACGAGGGTGATTTGTTTTGATGAGTTTTTTGTTAAAGACATCACCGATGCGATGATTTTGGGCGGTCTATTTGAAGCATTATTTGACCGAGGCGTCAGCTTAGTTGCGACATCTAATATTTCTCCGGAGCGTTTGTACTGGAACGGTTTACAGCGAGAGCGGTTTATACCCGCGATTAAATTGATCGAAAAACATTGCGACATCATGAATCTGGATAATGGTATCGATTACCGGTTAAGAACCTTAGAGCAAGCAGATATTTTCCATTGCCCTCATGATGATGCGGCGATAGAAAACCTCAATCGCAGTTTCAATCAACTTGCCACTGAAGAAATGCCCAAAGAAAGCATCATTGAAATCGAACATCGCCCCATTCAAACGGTTAGATGTGCCGAAGGTGTGGTGTGGTTTTCGTTTGTTGATATTTGTGAATCCGCAAGAAGCCAAACTGACTATATTGAAATTTCTCGTTGTTATCAAACGGTGATGGTCAGTGAGATCCCGCAATTAGATAGTAAAGATGACGCAGCCACTAGACGTTTTATTAGTTTAGTCGATGAGTTTTATGAGAGGCACGTAAATTTAATGATTACCGCCGCAGTTGAATTGGAAGAGCTATATATTGGTCAACAGTTGGCGTTTGAATTTAAACGAACGTTAAGTCGACTTCAGGAAATGCAATCACATGACTATTTAGCGTTGGAGCATTTGGCTTAAAACAAAGAGGAGCGAGAATCTAGGAGAGTGGTACGAAAAGAATAGCAATGATCTTAGCTCCCCGTACCTCGCTCCAGTAACCAAAGTTTACTTCGCCATATCCTTTAATTTCTTCAAAGGACGTACTTTTACTTGGGTTGAAGCAGGTTTTGCTTTGAACATGATTTCTTTACCAACTAAGTGACTGAAACCCATTCTTG
>Ga0316204_10010005_pt1 | contig 12397 bp, 16 predicted proteins | sample 6monrhotite_MG_2_FD_205661 | JGI IMG/M metagenome (GOLD analysis project Ga0316204, IMG submission 205661) | Microbial mat bacterial communities from mineral coupon in-situ incubated in ocean water Damariscotta River, Maine, United States -... | ecosystem: Environmental > Aquatic > Marine >...
TAATTATCATGATCGCGTGTTCAAATGACTGCACCACTTATCAAAAGGGCTCAACACAGACGAGCACTTGCACAGTCATCCCTGGCCATACAAGTGCTAGCAGGTTAGCTCGGCGTTATGCAAAGGTTTAATTAAAGGAAAAATATGGAAAAGGAAATAATAGTTAAAAAGTCTGATCTGGCGGTCATGCAATTTCTCTTGATCCCAAGGCTGGGGTTTTATTATTCGTTTTTTGGCTTTCTTGTTGTATGTGCGGGAGCTGGTGGGTTTTCAAATGCTAGCGAAATTGGCTATGAAAAGTGGTTGGCTATTTCAATCACTACAGCATTGATTGGCTTTGTAATTATGTTGTCTATTGGTACTGTTATTCAGTTAGTAACAGCTACTGCTGAAAAAGGTTTTATAGGAAAAACTATTTTCACTTGCTCTGATGAGGGTTTTAGGGAGAAAACGGAAGGCACTGAAACTCTGACTAACTGGGCTAGTATCAAAGCTATTTATAGAACTAAGAGCTATACATTGGTTCGCATTAATGGGTATAGAATTCACATAATTCCAAAAAGAGAGTTTGAATCGGAAGACGAATTCAATTCTTTTTCAAAAGCAATTTATAGCTTTTGGGCCAATGCATAACAAACGCATGAAATATCGTGCGTATAAAGACATCGCTTCGCGGTACGCGCTGGACTCGCAACAAGTTGCTCGCCATTTATGCGGGCGTTATGCCATGGGGAAATGTTGAATGAAGTTTGAAGTATTAAATTCTAATAATTCAGAGGTCTTTGAAGCTTTGGTTTCAAAGGTCAGAGAGTTTAATTTTTCACATATGGGAGCTGAAAAATCGAAACCTTTGTCTGTCATTGCGAGAGACGAGAATAGCAACATTATTGGTGGTGTTTCTGGGTGCACTATTTACAATCAATTTCTTATTGAAGTTTTGTGGGTTGCTGATAGTTTTAGAGGGCAAGGTTTAGGTCGTGATTTGATGGCTCTTGCAGAAGATAAAGCAAAATTAAGAGGTTGCTTGGCGGCTCAAGTTGATACTCTTTCATTCCAAGCCCCTGACTTCTATCAGAGGCTTGGTTTTGAGGTTGTAGGAAAAGTTGATGGAATACCTGATAGCCCAGAACGCTATTTTCTTGTAAAGCGGTATCGTTAAGTGCGGGGGAAGCATGGATATATCGCTAATCTTAAATAATTTGTATGAGACTTTTTCTGAGCATAAAAGGCCTTCACACTTTACAGACTATCAGCACTGTCCCGAATGTAATGATCATGATCAAATGATGCTAAGTGCAACATTGGAGACATTAGATTCTGAACATCTTGGTAATGCTGGCTGGTCTCCATTTTCATTTCTTACTGTAGATGGTTTTTCCCACTATATGCCAAGAATCATGGAACTGGCTATCACCGGTAAAGGGAATGTTCATGGTGAGTTCTTCTTAACGGACTTTCTTTTTCATCTAAATCCTTCAGAAGATTATGATAGATTCACTTCTTATTCTTATGAGCAATGTAAATCCATCTTAGATGCATTGCTCTATACTCAAGAAAAATATAAATCTGAAATTGAAGATGAATTCAGTGTGGAGGATATGGAAAGTGCGATATCCTACTGGAAAACTAGATGCACTTAACAAGGGCAGGCAATTGACCTGAGGCAACTGTTAACTTTTGTGCGGCGGATCTGTACAAAAGGCTGCACCACCTATCAAAAGGTCACAACACAGACGAGCGCTTGTATGATCGTCCTTGATCAGACAAGCGCCAGCAGGTTAGCTCGGCGTTATTTCCTAGAATAAATCAAATCCTCTAATTAGTTTAAGGCCTTAGATTGTTTAGTGACCAGTTGTCATTGGTGATTTTGCTTTTAATTCTAATTTTTGAACCACATTAAATGCCAGTGCTGAAGCGATAAGGCCAAAAACAACAGCTCCGATGGCTTCGAAAAGCATGATACCGAATGCGCCATAATAATAAGCGCCATAAAAAACAAATGGTATGGTGCCAATTGTCGCTTTGCCAATATTCATATAGGTAGAATATTTGGCTTTGCCCAAATTGTTGAAACTGGCATTGGCAACAAATAAAAACCCGCGAAATATGGTTAATATTGATACCCAAATACAAAAGAGAATGATGAGTCTTTCCGCTTCACCTACTGCATTAAATATAGATACAATTTGATTTTTTAACAAGAATAAAAGTAATGACACAAACAAGCTATAGGCAATGATAATCACAAAAGATTTACTAATAGTCTGTCTGACTCTGTCATAAAGAAGAGCGCCATGGTTTTGACCTATTATGGGTCCAACTGCACCAGATATGGCGAAAACCAAACAAAATGCCACCGGCATAATTCTACCTATGATGGAGTAACCTGCGACTGATTCATCACCAAAATCAGATAGCACATAAATAATATAGGCATTGCCAATGGGGGTCGAAATATTGGTTAAAATAGCAGGCACAGCGACACTTGAAATTTCGTGTAAATCACCAATAAACTTACGGTAATTGAATTTAGCGATTAAGTCATGCTTTTTAATAACAAAGTATAAAGCATAAAACATCATACCTACCCGAGCCACTACAGAAGCCCAAGCGGCTCCTTCAATGCCCATATCTAAAGCAAAAATAAAGATTGGATCAAAAATAGCGTTTAATAAGCCTGCAACTAAGGTCACAAACATGGCTTGTTTGGCATCACCCACTGAACGTAATGCGCCCGCCCCGGCCATACCGATGGTCAATATAGGAAGTGATGGGACAATAATTTGAAGGTAAGCAGTGGCCAATTCTAATGAACGTCCTTTTGCTCCCATTAGAGATAGCAATTCAGGAATAAAAAACCAGACAAGAAAGCCAATAACTGATCCCATAATAATACAGATGGCGAAAATATTAACAGTCAGCTGCTTTGCCTTTGCAACTTGTTTGGCACCAATGGCTTTAGCAACCAGTGCTCCCATTGCTATCATCAAGCCAATACTGATAGCAATGGTGAAAAACAAGACTGTGCCTGCAAATCCAATGGCTGAAGCCATTTGTATTTCGCCTAATAAACTTAAAAAATATAAATCAACCAGATCCACTACAAATATTGACAATAGGCCTATGGCAGACATTAATGACATGCTGATGATGTGTTTATAGATGGATCCTTCTGTGAAATGTGCTTGCATGGCTGGATTAGAACACAGGGCTTAAGGTTAGTTCATAAATAAAATTTATATTAATAATGGCTTGTATATTATGGATCATAAAAAAGGTTTGGCAATCACCATGTAAAGCACAGTTATTAAGATAAAAACGGGCATTTCGTTAAACACTCTAAACCATTTATGAGAATGATTTTCGGTCCCGGCTTTAAATTTTTTATGAATATTTTTACACCAAAGGTGGTAAACAATTAATGATACTACCAGAGCAATCTTAATTAAAAACCAAAACTGTTGAAAATAAAATTTTTCAAAGCCATTTGACATGACATACAAAAACCAAATACCTGTAATTAGGACAAAACCCAAGGTGAAGTCCATCATTTTTATTAACCGGTGTTCCATCCCCAGTAAAAACGCATGCTGCACCGTTTCTTTATTAGTGGCGTGATTGACAAATAATCTAGGTAGGTAAAAGAGACAGGCAAACCAAGAGATAACAAAGAAAATGTGAAAGGTTTTAAGCCAGAGCATATTGAAGTCCAATAAATAATTTTTTATTTTACCTTGTCTTAGTCTGTAATTGAAGTGTTATAATTCATCACCCAAATTAAATGTTGATCCAATGTGAGCATAGAACTACCCAAATATTCGATCCAAGAAGAAGAGAAAAAGCCTAACAAATTGAAGCAATTTATGTTGCCTATTGTTGCCATTAATTGCTTATTAATCGGTTATTTTGGTGGGGGATTTTATTCGAATCAGAACAATGATTCTTTGCGTGAAAGAAATGTGGTTCTTGAAGATTTGAATAATGATAATCAAGATGTGATTGCACAACTTAACTCTGAAATTAGTATCCTAAAAATAGATAAAAAAGTAAAACAACAAGCTATGATTTTACTGCAAAAAGATCTTAAGGATTCGATTGCCAAACAAACTGAACTTAAATCTGAAATAGTATTTTATGAAAAGTTACTCAGCCCCAATGCGCAGAACAAAGGATTAAGGGTTTTCAATTCGGTGATTAATAAACGAGATGATAATTATTTTGATTTAAAAGTTATATTGGTACAAAAGCTTGAGAGGGCAAAAGAAATATCTGGTACATTCAAAATTAGTCTAATTGGTCGTGAAAAAAACTTACCTAAAACTGTTGATTTAAGTGAAAAAACGGAGACCAAATATCAATTCAGGTATTTTCATAATATTTCTTTTGGCTTTTCTTTGCCTGAAGGTTTCAAACCAGAACAACTGGTAGTAAAATTATTGCCCAAAAACAAAAAAGCCAAAGCCATAGATTATTCGGCTGAATGGCAAGACATAATCCAATAGGAGATCAAAATGTTTAATAAAGAAAACACACCTGCAAACAACATATCATCTAGCAGTTCTACAAAATTAGATACCTTACTAGGCAAGAATACCAGGATAAATGGCGATATTAGTTTTAATGGCGTATTGGTACTTGATGGAACAGTGACTGGTAGCTTGCTGGGATCAAATAATGATGGTGTATTAACCATCAATGAAACAGGAAGAGTTGAAGGGAAAATTGAGGTTGCAAATATCATTATCAATGGCACAGTCAAGGGCGACATCATTGCAACGGGTAAAATAGAAGTGGCATCAAAAGCCAGCATTGAAGGCAATGTTTATTATCAAAATATTGAAATGGAAACAGGTTCAAAAATCAATGGTCAGCTTATTTATCAAGAAGGTGAAAAAGTAAGCAAGATTTCAAAGATTGATGACAAGAAAGCTAAATAGATTAGAGTTATAAATGGATAGTCAAATTTCTTTATCGAATTCAGCCACAAATAAAATTAGAGAGTTAGTTCTAGAAGAACAAAACCCTGATTTAAAATTAAGGGTATATATCATTGGTGGTGGCTGTTCTGGTTTTCAATATGGTTTTGCTTTTGAAGAGGAAACCGAAGAAGGTGACTTTATTATCGATAATGATGGTGTCGGCATGATGGTTGATCCCATGAGCTTTCCTTATTTGATGGGATCTGTTGTAGATTATAAAGAAGACTTACAAGGTTCTCGTTTTGTTATTGAAAATCCAAATGCTAAAACAACCTGTGGCTGTGGAAGTTCCTTTTCCATTTAAGACGCAATCATGAGTCCTAAACAAAAAAACATTTATTTTGGTACCGATAAATTAGACAGAGCCTCTCACTTGCGTGAGAGAACAGCGCAATTGGAAGAGATGAAGTCAACCCATGACGCTAAGTATATTCCAGTCTACAATGGCCGCCATATTTACATGAATAAACACAGCAGTTTTTACCGCAGAAGTAATCCTTTTGATTGTGAATACGAATGTTTTCTTGGACTTGTTGGCGATCAGATGTGGTACTCATGTCCATTGAATGAAGAACAATCTTTAAAATTGGAAGAAGAGGTGGGAAAAAGATTTGCTTCTTTGCGCAGATATGCTCTCAAGCTTGATGATGAATTAGCACACATTGCCTTGTATTCACGAGGCTTGGATTTATGGCAACGCAATCGAAAATTTTGTCCAAAATGTGGTACAAAAAACAGGTTAAGTTGGGCTGGACATCGCATGATATGTCAGAATAATCATGAACAATTCCCACACATTGAGCCTGCAATTATCGTCTTGGTCACACATGGAAATAAATGTTTATTGGGAAGAAAAGCCGAATGGCCAACCTATGCCTACTCTACATTAGCCGGTTTTGTAGAACCAGGCGAAACAATCGAAGAATCGGTTAAACGTGAAATACTAGAAGAATCTAACATTTGCGTATCCAATGTCCAATATTTTGGATCACAGCCTTGGCCATTCCCTGCTTCTTTGATGTTAGCTTTTACTGCTGAAGCTGAAAATACTGACATTAAAGTTGATGATGAGCTTGAAGATGTTCAGTGGTTTACTCGCAAGCAATTACGGGAAATGATGAAGGAAGGGTATATCACGATTGCCCCCAGATATACTGTGGCGCATAATTTAATAGTTAAATGGCTAGACGGAACCGATGCCTGAACTCCCAGAGGTAGAAACAACCGTCAGTGGGATTAAGCCTTGGCTTGAAAATAAAAAAATAAAAAAAATTAATGTCTATAATTCATCATTGCGTTGGAAAATTCCTGAGGATTTGCCTAAAAAATATTTAAACCAAAAAATTACAGCAATAACAAGACGTGCTAAATACATTCTGCTTCATTTAGAATCTAAAGCGACTATCATTATTCATCTTGGAATGTCAGGTTCTTTGGTCATTAATACTGATAATAAATCTCTGGCAAAACATGATCACTTTGAAATGATTATGGAAGATGGCACTATTTTAAGGTATAACGATCCGAGGCGATTCGGTTGTGTATTAGATACTCAAGAAGTCAGTGAACATAAACTATTAATTAATTTAGGACCTGAACCCTTGACTGCTGAATTCACAGGTAAATGGCTTAAAACCAAAGCTCAAAATAAAACGCAAGCCGTTAAAAACTTTATTATGGATGGAAAAATAGTTGTTGGAGTGGGTAATATCTATGCCAGTGAAGCCTTGTTTTTGGCTGGAATCAATCCAAATAAGTCAGCCCGTAAAGTATCCCAATCTAAATATAATGTACTTGCAGAAATGATAAAAATAGTTTTATCCAATGCCATCAAATCAGGTGGAACAACTCTGAATGACTTTGTCAATGCAGAAGGCAAGCCTGGTTATTTCGCACAAAAACTTAAAGTCTATGCAAGAACAGGAGAGCCTTGTACATCCTGTGGCAAAGCGATTACTCAAAAAACTATCGGTCAACGCAGTACCTTTTATTGTACACAATGCCAAAAATAATTGATTGTAACAAATAATTAGAACTATGTATTTATCATTAAAAAATGCCCATATAATTTTTATAATAATCAGTATCTTATTGTTTAATTACCGATTTTTGTTAAAGGGTTTGAACAAGCCTGTTCCAAAAGTACTGAAAATCATTCCCCATATAAACGATACATTTTTACTTGTTTCTGGCATAAGCCTGGCATATATTGCAGGCTTTAATCCTTTGCAACAGTCATGGCTCATGGCAAAAATAATGGCATTAATCTTGTATATTATTTTTGGAACTATGGCCTTAAAAAGAACAGGAGCACAAAGTATTGGTGGTTATCTTTTTGCCACATCTATGATTGTTTTTATGGTTATTACCGCCATAAATAAAATACCTTTTCTCATTAATATTTAAATGACGGTGTTGTTTCTTAAATTGTTAATTCTTACTATTTTTCTTTAAAGTTCATCTGGTTTCAAATATAAAGTATTATCGTGAAATGATATTATTGCCTGATATTTTTGTAATAAGTCTTGGCCGATAACACCATGAATTAAAGCTTTACTGCGAGTTTTTAACTCTTTGACTACGGCAGATAAATCCAGCGAATTTATTGTTGCGATATCATAGTTTAATGAATTGATTTTAATAGAGTCTAAATTAATAATTTGTAAAGTTATAGCTCCACCTGCACCTGTACTTTGTCGAGAGCTAATAAAATCTTTCTCGCTTAAATGAAATTTAGATAGGCTGTCTTGGTTAAGAATTCCAGACCCTGCTCCGGAATCAAGGATAAAATCACCCTGTTCATCATTTATACTGACAGTAAATGTAGCCAAGTTAGTATTTAGTACATTTAATGCAATGGCTTGATAACCCCTGTTTTCAAATATATTTCTTAATATAGATTTTTTTTCACAATTATTGAGAGTGGTTGAATCAGGCTGTATTAAAAGTTGTTTATTAAAACTATCAATGATTCCTGAGTGAGCAAGCAAAACATCTTGACCTATAATGCCATCAACCCACATACCCGTAGTAAAGCCCAAACCATTAATAACTTGTGATAAATCTGTGCTGTAAATTGTAGGTATCTGGATATTGTAAGAATTAATTCTCAAGCTATCTAAAGGATATTTATAGATTAAAATTTTGCCCGCAGCGCCTGCGGCTTCTTCCTTTTCAATAACGGTTCTTCTGTCAATTTTGTATTTTGATAAGAGTTTATTGTCAATAACTGTGGCTTTAGCTCCAGTGTCGATGATAAATCGAGAGTTAACGCCGTTAAGAGTAACGGCGACAACATCGTGTCCAGTAGCTATTTTTTCAATGTTTATGCTGTGATAATTTTCACATTGATAAAACTGTTTTAAATCATTGGCGTATGATTCATTAATAAGTATTAAAAATAACAATGAGATAGTGATAATTAGTTTATTTTTCATGATTGATATCAGATTCGACTTTAAAATCAACTTGAGCACCTTTAGGTTTAACTAACTTTTCTCTGTCAAAGGGCGTTGTGGTATCAATATTCATAATAAGGTGATTGCCTACAATTCTTTCATTGGCTTCAGGCATGGTTCTAAATGCAGAAGGAAATTTCAAGCCACCCACATCAGTATATTTAATGATTATTCTCCAAAGTGGGCCGAATAATTCTCTTTCAGGCGGTTGACCTAATGATTTAAGCAGAGCTTTATTTCCCACAGCGTATTGATAGCCTTGCAATAAATAACTTTCTGGGTCGATATATAAGACAAAATAATCCTTACTGCTTTTACCAATTGTCGGGCTTTTGGAAAATGTCATTTTTACTTCATAATATTTTTTTCCATAATCAGGCCAGACAAATTCAGTGACTTCAGATAAATTGACTCCCTCGTCTTGTGTCAACCAAGGCAGATTGACAAAATAGTAAAAGAAATAAGTCATGGCTTGAGTTGGGTTGGATTTCTTCCAATTTTGGCTCCATACTTGTTTGCCATCAAAGCCAATTTTTGCATCATCAAAATCCCAGTTTTGATAAACATGCCGTGTTTTCTGATCAAATACTTCATGTGCGACCCACCAAGCAAAGGCATTTTTTGCGTGATAATTATTGTGCATTACATTATCAAAACGGATGGCTGGTATTTTTCTCCAAGCCTCTATTCCGCCATGAGCTTTAACCATTTTTTCTATCACTTCTTTGGTTTTAGGTGTGGCATAATTAGGTTGTGAATAAAGTTTTGTGGTTAATGAAAACAACAAAACAAAAGTGCATATTTTAAAAATTATAATTTTCAAGTTGAATCTCCTTTGTGTGTTTTATGAAATAGGTATGACTCTATTTTTCAGCTTAAACACAAGTAATCAATAGGCTAGGGAGATTGTGTGGGGAATTAGGGAGATTCAGTTAACTTGTAGTCAACTTGCAAGGAGTGTTTTGATTTGTTTGACATTACCACGAGAAACATTCACATTAAAATCAAGATAAGCCAGTTCTATAAAAGATTGATTTTTGATTCGAATAAGGCCTTTGATATGTGCTTTATTAATTAAAAAGGATTGGTGGCAGCGATAAAAATTTTGCGAATTCAATTGCACCATCATTCTTTTCATACTAGAACGAATCAATCTATTCATTAAATGTTTATCTTCATTTAAGTAAAATAGTTCAAGGTAGTTGTCACAGGTTTTAAAACAAATAATGTTTTTTTCAGCAATTCGAAAATTATCTGATTGATTCTCAGAGAGTAAAGTAACTTTTTGATCTAGCTTTTCTGAATGACTGTTCTCTATCTTTCGTGAAAATAAAAAGAAACAACTCATGGCCGATAAGATTGCCCAAACAAAATAAATAGATAAAAACTTGGGAACTATATACATAAATCCTCTGTTTGGAACCTGTATTCCATGCCAACCACTAATGGTGTAATGAATGAGCAGTATGAATAGCCAGTTACTGACACTGATCACAAACACCATAAAGCCATACCAAAATAGTGAAACCCATAAATTCCATTGACCTATTCGTTTTTTTAGCAGCGGTTGTACATAACTTTCTAATAGATAAACCACCAATAATGAAATCACTGCGTGACAGGTTAAAACAAGATGATAGGCTGGAATAAATGAGTTGGTGGTAATTTCAAATGGCTCTAAGAAATTAAATACCAAACTTGAGTATAAAAATATTGACCATATAAGCCATTTTTTAAATTGTTGACTGGCATTATAGATATCTGTATTGAGAAAAATCATAAATTAAATTTATCACATGTGGCTGATTTTGTTTAGGCAAATTCATAAATTTCAAGTTCAAAAAATATTAATAGATATTATCCATGACTGTATATTATTAGATTTGATCTTTATTTGATATTGGCATTGTTATTGTAGAGGACTCTTAATTATAAATAAAACAATAATGAAAATTTTAAAACTTATTCTAATCAGCAATCTAATAATTCATTCCTTTGTTACCTGGTCAAAAGAAGTCGTTTCTGATCCAAGTTCACACTCTATTATGAGTCAATGGTTTTCAATTGACTCAAGCTTTGACAACAAATTTGAAAAAACACTACTTTCAGAGGATGACAATATTGCAAAGTATTCTCTTTCTTTTATAAGTGATGATAGACAGCCAGTTAATGGTATTTTGGCTGTTCCTAAAAATAAATCTGAAAGCCTTAAGTTAGCATTACTTTTACATGCCATGGGAACTGATCAAAATTTATGGTGGAATCCTAACAAAATCTCAGGATCAAAAATTTCAGAGAAACTATTACAACAAGGTTATGCTGTGTTGACTTTAGATGCCAGAAGACATGGCAAAAGAGTTTCTGATGGGTTAGGTCCAAAAGACATGATTGCTAAAGCACACAGTGAACAACCTCGCCTCTATACAGATATGATTATTGGAACAGTAAGAGATTATCGCATTGCATTAGAGTGGGCCCAAAAAGAATTGCACTTAGAAAACACTTCTATACTTGTAGCAGGATACAGCATGGGAGCACAAATGAGTTTGTTGTTAGCCAGTTATGAGTCAGAAATTAATCAAGTGATGGTTATGGTGCCTCCATTTGTTAATGAGAGCCAATCACCAGTTGCCCCAAGACTACATGTTTCAAGAATAAATGAAGCCGAATTAATCATTCTTGCTGCCCGCCAAGATCCTTATTCAACACAGGAAAACTATGAGTTAGTTTTTAATAAAATTAGCACTCCAAAAAAGTCGATTAAATGGTTTGATTCAGGTCATTTATTGCCAGCAGATTATTTTGAGACAGCCTTAAATTTTATTGACAAACTTTCTATATAAGAACTTATTAATTATGAATACAACAGTATTAAAAGCAACAAATGTCTACAAGAGTGTAGATTCCCAAAATGGTGTCATCGAAATATTAAAAGGAGTTGATATAGAAGTTCAAAAAGTTGAATCGGTGGCGATTGTTGGTCAATCAGGAAGTGGTAAATCTACTTTGTTAAGTTTGTTAGCGGGTTTAGACTTACCAAATAAAGGTCAGGTTTATATCTGTGGTAAAGAAATTAGCAGTTTGAATGAAGACCAGAGAGCCAACGTGCGAGCCAATAAAACGGGATTTGTATTTCAATCTTTTTACTTGATGGATGACTTAACTGCATTAGAAAATATTGCTTTACCCTTAGAGCTTTTTGGTCATAAATTACCAGAAAAAACAGCAGCAATTTGGCTAAAAAAATTAGGTTTAAATAATAGGGCTAAACATTTTCCTAAACAGCTATCAGGAGGAGAACAACAACGTGTCGCTTTAGCCCGAGCCTTTGTATTAAACCCTGAAGTTTTGTTTGCAGATGAACCCACTGCAAACCTTGATATTAATACTGCTGAGCAAGTCATAGAGCAGCTTTTTGAGCTGCACAGAAAAAGCCAAAACAGTATGATACTAGTGACTCATGATCAAAAACTAGCTGATCGTTGTGACAAAGTTTATCATTTAAAAAATGGAAGATTGCATCATGTCTAATTCTAAAACAATTCAAAGTGCCTCAGCCGGAACAACAAAAAAGTTTCCAAGTTGGATTGTTTTTAAATATATGATTAGACGTTGTTTGCGTCAGAAATCTTATCAATTATTTATTCTTTGTTTATTGATCAGTTCATTAATTATGGGATTAATTGGATTTTTTTCTACAGGCGTTCAATCGGCTTTAAATGAAGATATTTCTAAATTTTTAGGCGCCCCTTTGGTTGTTTCTACAGATCGCCCTTTGCATCAAAAATGGTGGCAACAGCATAAAACTTTTTCAGAATTCCAAGCTGTGACGACCGCTTCTTTTACCTATGGTGTTATTGGGCAAGTTGGTTATCAAAGTATCGGGCTAAAAGCGGTTTCTAAAAATTACCCAATAATGGATTCAGTTAAACTATTAGTGAAGTCAGTAGATGGGGATAA
>Ga0316204_10010006_pt1 | contig 12396 bp, 7 predicted proteins | sample 6monrhotite_MG_2_FD_205661 | JGI IMG/M metagenome (GOLD analysis project Ga0316204, IMG submission 205661) | Microbial mat bacterial communities from mineral coupon in-situ incubated in ocean water Damariscotta River, Maine, United States -... | ecosystem: Environmental > Aquatic > Marine >...
GGGCTGGGCTTTTGAGTTTGGAGAACCTGCGACCAAGCGGATTCTGGAAAAACTTAATCCTGGCTTTACTTACCAGGTCGAGACAGTTTGCCAAAAAGATAGCCAGGAAATAAACCTGGACGACCGGGAAGAGATGATAAAACAGTGTTTAGCAAATACTGCTGAAAAGATCATCATTACCCATGGTACGGATACCTTATTAGAGAGTGCTCGGTTCTTGGTCGGGAAATGCCCTGGAAAGACCCTCGTTTTTACGGGCGCTATGCGACCCGAACGATTTGCTAACTCTGATGCTCCAATCAACCTAGGAATGGCGATAGCAGGCGTGCAGGTGCTTTCTCCAGGCGTTTATGTCTGTATGCATGGCTGGATAAAGCCGGCTATGGAGATGCAACGCAATCTGGAAAATGGTCAGTTTTTTTAAGACAAGGGAGTGTCAAATACAAAGCGCCAAATTTCAACATCAGAAACTTGGCGCTTTTATATTTTCCTAAGAAGTCGTTTTATTCATCAAACTTCTTTAGCAATTCTTTTTTCAGTTGCTCAAACTCCTCTTCTGTCAAAGCTCCGGAAGCTTTCAAATCTGCTGCTTCTTTTAGCCTTTCAAGGATAGCTTTATCTCGCGCTTTTTTCGCTTCGGCTGCAGCCTCTTTCTGGGCAGCTTTTGCAGCCTTTTTGTCTACAGCATCACTAGATTTTGCTTTTGGCTTTGGAGCAGGTTCTGCTTCTGCCTGGGCTTTACTCTGTTTTTTGTAAGCCTCTGCTTCTTTTTGAACGTCCTTATCTTTCCGAAGTTGTTCTGCTACTTTTTTGCCTTTTTCAAATTGCTCGTTATACATCTTTTTAAGGCGATCGGTATCAAAATCCAGAATGGTACCGCCAGAATCAAAGTGTTTTTTAAACACCTGACCTAAAGCATAAGTACTGGCGCCATTAAAAACCGATACGGCGATTCCTCCAATTACGGTCCCAATACCTGGGATCAATTTTATGAGGCTACGTGCTCCTGCTCTTGCCATAATGGAGCTGGTCAGGGAGGTAATAATCGCTTTCCCTGAGCTTTCAGAGAAGTCTTTATCATAAACACGGCAGAGTTGCCGGATCATATCTAATTGTAAAGCACTTACTGCGAATACATCCGCGATAGGTATTGGGACGAGGAAACTAGCTCCCATCGACCAAATAATGTGGTTGCGAATGACGGTTTCAGCGTGCTTGGACTTGTCGTTTTTCTTGTTGTCTCCCATAACAGATTCTTTGATCTTTTTTGCCGTGTAATCGAATACTTTCTTTCCTTTCAAGGTACGGTAATTTTGATGATTAATTCAGGCGGCTCCGGCTGTGGATGACCGCATTGGTTTAAAACTACTTTCTATTTAAAGCGCTTTCAATAGAAGTCCCATTTTTATCGACCATCATACTTGAAACAATCGACAATCGCCAAATAATCCTCTTAATTGGCGGTGATTTTAAGCCTTTGGCCTTCAGAATGAGCGGTGAATTCAGGCGCATACATCGACTGAATAGTGGAAATTCCGTTAGAGAAATCTCCGGCCAACTGCACACGTAAAGGATATTCAAATACATAAGTTCCTTTTGGTAAATAATCCATGAAGAAATGGGTTGCTACATCCTTCGTAGATTCGTAATATCCCAATCCTCCTTGCCATTTGTATTGACTCAGTACATTTATAGGCTCCAAACCGCTAGCCCGCATATCTTTCAGATGAATAAACTCCATGTCTCGGTCTACTGACAATTCAATCCGGACGATGATTTTATCTCCGGGTTGCAATGATTGCTTCCCATCCAAGAGTACTAATTCTGGCCCACTTTCCGTATTCACGGATTTATAAAGTTGTTTGTTTAGCTCTAAGGGGGTGTCACTGAATGTTTTGACTTTATCAAGATCTTCAAAGTATTGCCAATAGGCTGCTCCCCATGAAATACCATTATTTGGGTTCTTGATTTTTATCGTAGCTAGGTCCGTGCTGATTTCTTCGGGTGTCCATTCCATTTTTAGATACCCCGTTCCAGACTCCATTTCCTGCATAGCCTTTTCCATTTTGGCTTTTGCTAATTTTTTCTTCAATTTAGGAAACTGAATATCTACTAATTGAGTCTCCATCCAGGATGGGGTTTCTTTTTCAGAATATAACAGGGCGTAAATGGCTTCTGCTGTTGATTTAGTCGTAGACCAGCTTTGTGTTTGTTTATTTTTCAATAGCCAAATCTTCTGCTCATCCACTGATTTTTGATCGCCCATGTTTTGGAAAAATTCAATCATTAATGCTTGGGTTTCAACTGGCGCTTCATGCCAATAATAGCCCTTTGGATATTTCCAATACATCCCTAGTTCCTCGGATTGCAAGGCCCGTTCTGCAAGCGAAGCATGGATTTTATTAGCAAGACCTGATATTTCCATCCGCTTACTAATAATTCCAACTTGAGCTTGTTGCTGTAAGCCTTTTTTAAGCCAATACTTCTGAGCCTGTTCTGTATAAAATTTGATAGCTCGATCCATCGACTTAGGGAAAGGATGGTCCTCTAAAAAGAAACTCCTCGCATAGAGATATTGAATATCCCCCGGACGGAGAAAGTCAGCATCGAGATCCAATTTTCCAGCTTTTGCCAAACGCATCATCTCTTGAAAAGCACCAAGGAATGTTTCATCAGAGAAGGTGATTGCTCGGGATAATATTTGTTGGCTAGTAGCATTATTATTGGAATCAAAAGCATTTAAAGCCTGTAGGTGGCCTAAACCAGCCATAATATAAGTAGTGATATACCAATTGTCTGGACCACCGCTAAACCAGGTGAATGCACCATTTTCATTTTGTTGACTCGCCAGTTTATCTAGTGCCACGCGTTGTTCTGCTCCCATTCTGTTAAGGTCGAATAATAGGGCCAGTTGCGCGCGTTGCTCTGCCTCGCTTTTAGCTTCTAAAACCCAAGGGGTTTCTTCTAGTAATACCGCTTTAAGTTCTTCGTTTTTAGAAAGAGGGCTTTCCAAAGCATCTGTTCCTTTCCAATTTTCGACCATACCTTGAATAGCTGGATAACGATTCATCAGGCTACTTGCCAAACTGTTTGCGTAAAAGCGGTTGAATAATTGTTCGGAACATTCATGGGGGTATTCCATTAAATAGGGCATAGATTGCAAAGCAAACCAGGCTGGATTAGAACAGAATTCGACCGTGTAATGATGTGCTTTGGCTGTGCTTGACTCCATGGAAGACCGGAAAGCCTGAAAATCTACACTCCGCTCTTCTTGAGATCGAACGCTAATTGGCATAGACTCAGTTACCAGTATCCGGTTTCCTAAGACGGGTAAGATGTTTTCTTCTCCATCGGAATATGCTCCACTTTGAGCATATATTCGGTAGGTCAAGGTCGCTAAATCGCCTTCCGGAATATTTAAGGTCCAACTTAGAGGCGCTGATCGGCCAATCTCTAAGTCAAAAGGGATTTCAATTTCGGTAAGTCCCAATAGTTCATGGACATTAGCTCCGCTACGGGTATCCGTGAATTCAATCCAAGCTTTCCCGCTTAGGGCTTGTTCACTAATGTTACTTACTTTTCCAGTGAACTGGAATTGATCTCCTTCTCTGACAAAACGAGGAGCATTAGGAAGTACCATTAATTCTTTTTGGGTAATTACTTCTTGTTGGGATAAACCAACTTTCAAATCTTGAGTATGCGCAAGCGCTAGAAACTTCCAAGAAGTCAAAGCCTCATTCATTTGAAAATTTAGCAGGACATTACCTTCCGCATCTGTCCGTAATTCAGGAAAGAAAAATACTGTTTCATTTAGATTTTTTCGAATAGACAAAGGCGCTTCTTCTGTCGCCGTATTTTGGCCACCTTCCGTACTATCCATCTCAGAGGTTTCTGAATCTGAATCTGAATATGCGGCTAATTTTTCAGCGGAAGGCATAGCTCCTTTGGGCTGAGGTGGCGGTGGCGGTGGAGCACTTTCTAGATTGGCACTCCTTCTGGAAGACCGGGCGTCGGAAGAATAACCAACCACCATCTCTTGCAACATATAAGTTTGTAATAAACCAAACCAATTAAAGTCCAAGTATTGGCGATCATAGAGTCCCGAATTGAAATATGGATAGGAGGTATTGGCTCTTTGACTTTGAAGGCCAAAGTATCGATTGCGCCACCTATGACTAGGGTAATTGTCGTAAGAATATAAACTCAAGTTCCAGTTATGGGCTACAAATTGGTCTAGGGATGCATCGTACATACTCGCTACCATTTCTGCAGCGACGGCCTCTTTATCTGGGCCAGAAACTTTTAGAGTCCAGGTTTCTTCTGCTCCAGGTTTAAGTTTATCTCGAAAACTTAGGTATTCAATTTTGAGATCCTTGTTAGAATAAGGAACTCGAATGATCTTATGCCCGGTTTCTAAACGGTTATTAAACAGACTCGTATAGCTTAAGTGAATATTTCCGCGATCGATTTCTTGGACTTCTTGTTCAATTGTTAACCAGTTTTCTAGCTTCAGCCATTCACTGCGAAGAAATTTACTTTCCCTTTCAATTTCAAGTAAAACTGAGCGAGGCTTTCCAGAACTGGCTGCCCAAAACACAGCATTTTCTCCCGGCTCGTAAGTTTCTTTGGTCAAGAAGCTCCACCAGTTGGTGCCTTCGGGGATGCTTTTAGCTTGGCTATCAAATAGCTGAAAGTTTTGCTGAAAGGTTTGCAATTCCCCGTTTTCATTACTGGATTGCATGTGGATTTGATAATGACCAACGTCCCAAACTGATAAAGGCAGTTGAATCGCCTGCGGGTCTTCACTTTGGTAATCAGTTTCCCAAACTAGAGCACCTCTTTCCCAATTTTCGCTTCGATCCTCTCCTTGAAAAGCATAATCTGGAAAGATCGTCTTGAAGTTCTCTTTGGTATAAGCTTGCAGGTCGGGCTCTTGCCAATATCTTGATTTGAAAACCTGGTTAGGCGCATTTAAAGCATATACCTGAATCTTTCCTTGGGTATTAACGCTTTGTTGCTGATGATTTTCAGAGATGACCTTAACTTGAACAGGCGTTCCTGCGCGATCTATTTGGTCTGATAATTCGATTCGAGTAGTAAAGCCACTTTCTCCGATAGTCAGGATAGTAGATTGGGATCTGGTCTCTCCGGTAATATCGACTACATCCACTTTTATTTCATAACGGAATCGAGAAAATGGGGTGAGCTCTATGTCTTCATTGGGAATAGCTGTGAAATTGATTTGAAAACCACCCTCAACATCCGTTTGGGTAATCCCATTCGTGATTTCTACATTTTTTTGATACCCATAAGGTCTAAAGTAATAGGCTCGATACCAGGGAAGTGGCGCTAAGTCCGTTCTTAAAACCCGATACTGTACCATTGCACCATCAACAGCATTTCCGGCGAAGGCCATCGCCTTTCCTTTTACCGCAATGGAGTCCTGGAGTTTATAACTCCCTTCTAAGGGGTCAAAAAGAACCTGGAAACGAGGTCTTTTATATTCTTCAACGCGAAAACTTGCTCTTCCATTAAGATCGCTTTCAATACTCATTTGACCTAGCAATCCGCCGGAGGGAGCGGTCAGTTCTCCATTGAAGGTTCCAAAATCATTGGTCCGGAAACTTTGAGTGCTTACCGTTTGGTAATTTGCATTCCGGAAAGTGATCGTTATTTTTTTATTTTTTAAGATTTTAATATCACCGCGGGTCCGTCCTTTTTGGGTAAGGATGCCTTTGAAGAATATCGTTTGTCCAGGCCGGTATATGCTGCGATCTAAAAAGAAGTTTGTGAAGGTTTGAGGCTCTCGTTCATCTGGCGCTTGTTCTCCATTGTAATAAGTGTCCTGGAAGAATAATTCGTCCTCTTCATAGGTAAATTTAACTACAAAAGAAGTTCGCCGCTTATCCATGGTCAACATACCTCGGTTGTCACTGTAAGCACTACCAACCTCCCGGGTTTGATAGTTCCCTCTTCGATTGTTATAATTCCTTTGATAGAAGGTAGCTTTTACCCCTTCAAGTGGCTGGCCGGTTTTACGATTTAGTAAAACAAAGGTTTGGTTACGATCTTCATCTTGCCTATTCAAAAAACCAATATTGGAGACTGAAAAAGTGAAGTAATCTGTTGCTTCTTCCTGCCCTTTGTTAAAATCGGAGTCAGAAGAAAAGATCATGGCATAGCGCCCATTTTCTATGGAGCGGATCAAAGTCTCTTGTTGATGCAGGTTGTGGTCTCCATCATCAAGTAAGGCTACCGTCCATTGTCGGAGTGCGGGTATCTTTAAAAGAGCCGGCCAACGTTTGTCGTAATCGAGGTTGTTTATTTTTTCTTCTTGCTCGACATCCAACTTAATGATTCTAAAATAAGCCTGGTCAAGATTTCTAAATTTTAGGTTTGCCAGGGCATTTTCCATGGGGAGTAATACCTCCTCTGTTTGCACTTCTAATTGCTTTTGCTGGATATCTTGTTGTAGACCCTTGGCTTTTTCGGCGCTATAAGAATCAGGGAAATGCTCCAATATTTCCTGACAATAAGCTAATGCTTTTTGATTTTCAGTTTTTAAAGTATCTCCAGAAAGCGGATTATACTGACGCGCTTTTTGTCTATGCCAGAAGGCTAGTTTGAGATGGATTAATCCAGCGCCAGGTTGCCGTCCGTATCGAGTTGCGAGCTTTTGTAAAGCAGCAATGTAATATTTGTCTTTTTGTGGGTCCACACTCTCTGAACGCAAGTAGTCCAAGCGTTTAAGGTCAAGATCAATCAGTGCTGGAAGGTTGTCGTCTGCTAAACGAAATTGGAGTAAGGCCTGCAGTATCCGTAAACCTTCATGCTGTTTAGAAGAAGTTTTGGGCGTGGGTAAAGTTAGTCCCACGAATTCCTCCGCAGAGCCAAAATAGGAAGCTCCTCGAATACTAAAATTTTGGGCAGGTTCATTTAGGTAAGATCGGGTATTGGTGAAATAATCAACAGCACGATGACTAATAATATCAAATAAAGTAGGGCGCAAGTTTTCCGTATAACGTGGCCGATCCGGAAATAAGACCTTAAAGCTTTCGATGGAGGTTTCTTTAAGTCGCTCGTCTTGAATTGCGGCTGCGTGTAAATCGAAAACTTTTTGCTGAATCCGATCGGCACTCCAGTTTTCTAAGACACTATCATCATCTGTACTACTACGAACTGAACGATCTTGTAATTGCCAGGCGTTTTCATCTAAATGTTTCTGGTAAAGGTCAGCTAAAAGTGTAGCTAAAATTGGTCGTTCCGGAAATTCGCTTTCTGCAAATGCACTTTCTATTATTTCTATAGCATGTGGAATTTCGCGCTCCGAAAGTTCCCGTTCGAATCTAGCTGCATAGAGTAAAGTTTTGACAACTTGCGCTGGTTTCTGATCAGCTTTAGCCTGTAAAGCTAGTTCCTGGACCTTAGTAAGCGCTGAACGATAAAGTCCATTAACTTGAAGGGAATCAATTGCTCGCCATTCTTTGGGATAATCTGGATCGGAAGTGGGATTGATATAATCTATTTGAGCTGAAAGTTTAAAAGTGAAAGAAAAACAAAATAAAAAAAGTAGCGAAAATGTCCACGAAATAAAATGACGCGCCATATTGTTGGTTTTTATCATGCGTTCAAAGATTCTATAATCAGGATGCATTATTATCCAGAATTACATAAATCTATTTTGCGAGGTATCAATTTAAGGGTTTTGATCTACAAAAGGCAATAAATATCGAGCTTAAGACTTTGCAACGATTTGTTTTTTCCAAATATTGCATTAAGCTGCGTATTCAGTGCTTCGAAGTGATTGCCAATATTGATTTATTGGTAAAACCTTCGAATGTCAACTTCTGCAGGTAAAGGGGTGTGGTTTGAAAGGAAATCACTCATGGTTTTTGCCCAAAAAGGACCTAAAGAAGCCCCTTTGGTTCCCAGGCCATTAAAAATGAAACAATTAGAAAACTTCGGGTGTGCACCTAAAAATGGCCGCCTATCTTTAACTGCGGGGCGAATGGCAGCTTGGTGCCTAATCACTTCAAAAGGCACTGTTAAGAAATCATTTAGGCGATCTACTAAGTATTGTTTTCCTTCTTCCGTGGGCCCCTCTTCTTTCAAATCCCAATTATAAGCGGATCCCACCCAATAGGTTCCATCTGACAAAGGCGTAAGGAAAATTCGACGTTTGATTATTTTTTCGAAACGAATATTCGGTATTTTAATGATCAAGACTTCTCCTTTAGCTCCTTGAAAGGGTAGGTAGTTGAAAAAAGGATTAGTTGTTGCGAAATTCCCTTCACAAAAAATAACGCCCTTGGCCTGATGTTCCCGATAATGGACACCATCAGGTTTATGGACCAGTAAATCGTACTGAAAATCTTCTCGAATATAGGCCTGTTTTTTAATAAGGTCTTTTTGGTAAGCTTCCACAAGGCTTGATAATTGAACTTGCGCGGTATGGGTAACTTCTCCATAAGAGAAGGCAGGTTTAATATGTTCGGCGTAGGAGCCCAAGTCTACTTCGTCAAGCATATAGGGCTCGTATCCAGGAGAACCAATGCGTAGTAACCAATCGTTTTCTTCCCGGCTATTAAATAAGGTTCTTAAGATATTTCGCTCGAAATAGAAGGAAATATCTAAATCTGCTTCTAATTGTTGGTAAGTCCGTTTGGCAAAGGGGAGGAGCTGATCTATCAACCAGGACTTAACATACCTTCGCCCAGTAATTGGGTTGATTAAGCCCGCAGCAACTCTAGAGGCCGCATTGGGAGCCGCTTGATCAATCACCAATACAGATTGACCTGCTTTTTCGAGGAAGTATGCTAAAAGTGTTCCGGCCAATCCTTGGCCAACGATGAGGTAATCTGTTTGCAAAATGTGGTGATTATAAGTTTTCAAGAATTTCGCGATCTTTTTTTCGCAAGCCTTTTACTACTAAATCATAAGAAATGTCAATCATTTCTCGGAGAAAATCATCCTCAAGTTCGGATTCAAAATGGACGGTGTTCCAATGCAGTTTACTCATATGGTAACCAGGTTGAACAGCGGGATAACTGGCACGCCATTCTGCTGACAACTCGGGGTCGCATTTTAAATTTACAGTAAACTCTTCGTGCTCCAGGCCGGTAAGCGCAAACATTTTGCCCATTACTTTAAAAACTAAGGTTTGCTCTCCAAAGGGGAAGGACTCTTCAACTCCTTTTTTTGCTAAACAATAATTGCGAAAAATTTCTATATCCATAATTTAGGTTTAATCATTACAAGGGATGTGGAATCGTACTAAAGACACATCATCTAAAAAGAGCGATGAGCTAATTTTTTATAAAATTAAACCTTTAACCTAGGATCTGCTGCAGCTTTTTGATTGGTAAAGTCTTGATTTAAGAATTTGAAATAAGCCGCCACACCGATCATGGCGGCATTATCGGTGCAATATTCAAGTCGAGGAACATAGGTATTCCAGGCTCTTTCTTTTCCTGCTTCTTGTAATGCCTTACGGAGTGCTGAATTGGCAGACACGCCTCCCGCAAGGGCGATTTCAGTAATTCCTGTTTGTTCGGCTGCCAGAATGATTTTATTCATTAAAATAGAAACAATTCGATTTTGTACAGAAGCACAAATATCTGCCAGGTTTTGCTTTATGAAATCGGGGTTCTCTTTTATTTTTTTCTTTAGAAAATAGAGGATAGAAGTTTTTAATCCACTAAAGCTAAAATCAAGTCCTTTTATTTTAGGCTCTGGAAAAGGGAAAATGGCCTGACCATTTTGTGCATGCCGATCAATAAGAGGCCCAGCCGGGTAATCTAAACCTAGCAGTTTCCCCGTTTTATCAAAAGCTTCTCCGGCCGCATCGTCGATGGTTGTACCAATGATTTCCATTTCAGAGGGCGCGTGTACGACTAAGATCTGGGTGTGACCACCAGAAACGGTCAGACACAAGAAAGGAAATGGAGGTTTGGGTGCTTCGGCAAAGTGTGCAAGCACATGCGCTTTCATATGATTCACTTCAATTAGAGGAATCCCTTTACTCAGGGCAAATGCTTTTGCAAAGGAAACCCCAACCATTAAGGAACCGATTAAACCAGGCCCACGGGTAAAGGCAATAGCACTTAATTCATCAGGATGGACTCCAGCTTGCTTAAGGGCCAGATCAACTACTGGAATAATATTAGCTTGGTGAGCCCTGGACGCAACTTCAGGAACTACCCCTCCATACACTTTGTGAATAGCTTGCGTAGCTAGGGCATTACTCAGAACAGAACCGTTCTGGATAATAGCAGCCGAGGTGTCATCACAGGAAGATTCTATGGCCAAAATGTTTATTTCCATCCTGCAAAGTTAAACTAAGTTTATGTAAACTGGAGACATAGGCTATTATAGAATAGGAATAACAAAGCGCAATATTTTTTTTTAATTACTGGTTAATAATAAAGCAGGTATAGCTAGATTGTTCAAGAGTTTTATTAGTTTTCCAACATTAAACCAACTTCGATTATGTCAAACACAAAAGTAAATGCCCCCAGCGCAGGATCAGGGGATTCTAAAACCAGTTGTGTAGTCGCTCAAGGAACCCGAATTGATGGAGATTTCAAAACGACAGAAAATGTTCGAATTGATGGTTCATTAAAAGGGAATGTAGAATGTAGCAAGAAGTTAGTTCTTGGTAAAACTGCAAGTATTGAGGGAGTGCTCAAAGCCAAGGACGCAGTGGTGATGGGGACAATCAAAGGTGATTTGGAAATTTCTGGATTGTTGAAGCTGGAAAGTACAGCTTCTGTAATTGGAGATATCCGGGCCAAAAAGATTATAGTTGAAGAAGGGGCAATTTATGATGGCATTTCTAAAATAGGGTAGTCGAGCAGAGGTGCAAAATTACACATTGGAGAAAAGAAAGTTTCTCAAACACTATACACTTTGAGTCTCTTTTTCTAAAATTGCATTACCATTTCGATTTATTCTGATAAAAATAGTATAATTGCATCAAAACAATCCGGAAAATGAGATTAGTGATTAACCTTGTTCTAGTTGCGATAGTTGCTTTTTTAATTTACGCGCTTTATGCGAGTATTAGAGAGCCTATTGCGTTCAAAAATGAAACAACCAAGCGGAAGAATGCTGTAACTGCCAAGTTGATGAAAGTTCGTACGGCCCAAGAAGCTTATCGGGATATTACTGGTGAGTTCGCGCCTACTTTTGACACCCTTTCTCAAGTTTTAAACGATGGGCAGTTCAGAATTATTAAAGTTATTGGTGATCCTGATGATCCCAACTTTGATGGCGTAATTACGTATGATACGATCTATCGACCTGCCAGAGATTCAATGAAGAGTCTGTTGAAAATGAACAATTTCGACTCTCTTCGTTATGTCCCTTATTCTTCTGCGACGTTTGAGCTTGAAGCGAACGTGATCGAATATCAAAAAACTAAAGTACCTGTTTTACAGGTTGGTATTCCTTGGAAAACGTTCATGGGTAAATATGCTGATCCGGGCTATCGTCGGTATGATCAGAATTATGACCCTGAAAAACCTTTGAAGTTTGGAAATCTTTACGCACCGAACCTTTCTGGGAATTGGGAGAATTAAAATACAATATCAAGGAAGGGGACCCAATGAGTCTTCCTGCAGCTCAACTAAAACTGTCCATCCTGATTGGGGTGGACAGTTTTGATTATATTATCTCTGAAACAGATAATAAGCTAAGGGTATTCAAATCCTATAGTTTAGGTCAGCAATCTTGGCTTGATTCCTATGATGAGCTGGACGGGATTATCCAAAAAGACCAGATGCTTACGCGGTCTTACCCTCATGTTCAACTAAACTTAATGCTTCCTGAATATACTTTAGTGCCATCTAAGCTTTTCAACCCGGATGCTGCTACTGCTTATTTAGAACAAGTAACTCAAACGGAATCAGATTATTCAGTTCGACAAGATTGGCTGAGTGCCCTTGATTGTTATACGGTATTTAAATTGCCAACGGCCATAGAAGAGTGGGCTAGCCATCGCTTTCCAGATGCTCAGTTTAGGCATTTAATGAGTTTATTGATTGCACATGCATTGGAAGACCCCGTTGAGGAAAAGGATAGGCTTTATATTCACTGGAGTAGTAACCAAATAGCAATGGTACTTATTCAAGGGGGAAAGGTCCAGTTTTCAAATATATTTGAAATTCCTACTGAAGAGCAATTGATATATGTATTAGGTTTAGTGAGCAATCAATTTCGGCTTAATCAGCTTCAATTACCGGTATTTCTTAGTGGTGAAATCCTAACGGATGATCCTTTCTTTGAAACCATTGGTCGGTATCTTCCTAACTTGCGTTTAACCGCTTTTTCCCAAAAAATCCTCTTACCATCTGTTTTCGCTAAGGCTCCGATTCAGCAATTAGTGGTACCAACTAT
>Ga0316204_10010007_pt1 | contig 12396 bp, 12 predicted proteins | sample 6monrhotite_MG_2_FD_205661 | JGI IMG/M metagenome (GOLD analysis project Ga0316204, IMG submission 205661) | Microbial mat bacterial communities from mineral coupon in-situ incubated in ocean water Damariscotta River, Maine, United States -... | ecosystem: Environmental > Aquatic > Marine >...
GGTTTTCCATCGCCGCGCCCAGATCGAGATCCCCCGGCATCGGGTCGCGCATCAGGACATGGGTCAGATGCGGAAAACTCTCGCTCCGCAAAGGTTCCCAGGCGTCCCGACTGGTCAGGATCACCTTGGCTTTGCAATCGTTCAGCGCATGGGCCAGCGTGTCCGGCCCATAAAGTTGCGACAGGGTGACGGCGATACCGCCGATCTTGGCAATTGCCATGTGGCCGATGCCCGTATCGGGATGTTGCCCGGTATGAAGCCCGATCGGATCGCCCTTGCCATAGCCCAAACGGCGAAGCTCTGCCGCCAGTCCGGTGGCGGCGGCATCGACCTGTGCAAAGCTCAGGGTCGTGGCACGGCCATTTCGTGCCTCAAAGATCATCGCGGGTTTGTCGCAATCTGCTGGTCCCAAGAAGCGTCCTACGGTGGCGGTGTAGATGTTGTAATCTGCGGGCCAGTTGATCGTGTAGGTGCCTGAAGGCTCCTGCTTCAGGTGCAGCCGGGCAAGCGCATCCTGGTTCAGGGATTGCAGATAATCATTCATGTCTCGGACTCCGCTTTGAGGGCAAGGAATGGCCGGTCGTCGGGGCTTGTGGCGAGGGCGCAGCGCGTGGCCCCCTGTGGCAAGGCTTCGGCGCGGGCGATACAGGCGTTGCTGGCGCCATCGAAACGAACCATTGCGATGTCACCGTCTGACCCATTGGTTCGGAACTGCACAGTTGCACCGCCCCCCAGCGTACGCCATCCGTCAGAACGCTGGCGGCACGTCGGACACACGCGAAGGGGCGGGAACTGCGTTTCATCACAGGTCGCGCAGGTGGAGGCAACGGCTTTGCCGTCGCGCAAACCGTCAAGCCATCGGGCCAGCCAGCCTTCGCCAAGGGAATAGTCAAGCATCACCCGGCGTTTCATGCGGATGCCCCCGCGCTTAACGTTGTCACGGCACAGGTGGTGCCGACACCGCCGTGGGTATCGGCCAGCGCATGGCCCAGTGGCGCATTCGGTTGCAGGCCCGCGTGATACCGCCCTTCTAACATGAGCGCGCATGTTGCGGTCTGGCCTACACCAGTCGCCCCGACGGGGGCGCCTTGTCCCATCAATCCGCCAGAAAGGTTGACAGGGCAGCGCCCCTCCGGGGCAAATTCACCATCTCGAAAGGCCCGAACCGGGTCTTTGGCCAAACCCAGAGCCGCGACGGCCTGAAGCTCGGCTCCTGCATAAGCGTCATAGACCTCCGCCACTGCGATGGATGAGATTGAAATTCCCGCCATTGTCATCGCCCGCCCGGCGGCCATTGTCTTGGCTGAAAACGCGCCGGGGTCCGCGCGGTGCCCCAGTCCCGGCAGATCAGAGGCGGCGCCGATCCCGCTGATCCGGGGTGCTGTCTTGCGGCGTATATCCGGGGCCGCGTCCGGGCTGGAAAGGATCAGCACCGCAGCCCCGTCACTGAGCGGTGAGCAATGCAACCGGCAATAGGGCGAAGCGATCATCGGGGAGGTCGCAAACTCCGCTGGATCGTGTTGCCGTGGCAGATGGGCGTTCGGGTTCAACAGGGCATTTTCCCGGTTCTTCACAGTAACCGCATTCAGATCGGCCCCGGTTCCGCCATGACGCGCGGCAAAGGCCTGCCATGAAAGCGCGTAAAGACCGGTGGCAGTGACCCCACAAAGACCATCGGTCCAGAAATCAAAGGAATAGCCGTATAGCTCGCGGATACTGTCACCCGCCAATGCGCTGGCGGAGGGATCAACCCCCACCACCGCCACATGACGGGCGCGACCGGAAAGGATACGCTCGACGCCGGCGTGGACGGCCAGTTGTCCTGTTGCACCGCCCCCCTCGACCCGCAGCGTCTGTGCGCCGCACAGCCCAAGATCCTGCACCAATATCGAAGCGGGGTTCAGTTGAAGGGTGAAGAAATCGCTTTCCGATGCGACAATCAGCGCGTCAATGTCGGCACGGTCGATCCCGGACATCGCCAATGCCGCGTCAAAGGCTTCACATGCCCAGTCGCGAAATGACGATCCGTCCCGCCGCCTGTTGAACAGCGTTTGAGCAGCTCCGATAACAAGGACCAATGTGCCTCTCCTCCCTGAGCAGAGATTGACTCAGTTAATTTGTTCCTACAAGTCTGTAATAGCATATTGAGGACGCTTCATCATGTCTCATGCCGCACGCAAGGCCCACTTGGGGCTGACCATCCTTGGATGTTTCGGCGGCGGCAGCCTTTATGGGTGGTCCGGTTACCTGCCTGCGGTGCGGGCGCATTTCTCTGTCAGCAATGCTGCAGCTTCGATGGTGTTTTCGTTGGCTCTGGTCAGTTTCACACTCGGAGTTTTATTGGGGCCGCTTCTGCTGGCAAAGGTATCGAAACGATTGCGGTTGCCTTTGATTGCCGGACTGGCGGCGCTGAGCCTTGGCCTTGCGGGTGCCAGCACGGGGTTTGCGGGTTTTGTGATTGCCTATGGTGTCTGTTTCGGTTTTGCCGCTGGCGCGTTCTACAATCATGCCATCTCAGAGGCCTCGGCCTCGGCTTCTGCAACCCTTCTTGTTCCGGTCAGCGTGGGAGCATTCGGGCTTGGAGGTGCGGTGTTCGGCCCGGTTCAGGTCTGGCTGACGGCATCGGGCTGGGGATTGTGGTCGAGCGCGCCCGCCCTGGCAACTCTTGCCGTTACGACTGTAGTTGCGCTTGTTGTTCGCCCTTTGCCCATTGCCAACAGGGCCGAGCACCTGCGCCCGCCGCCGCTGACCAAGCCGGACAGAACCATTGCGATCCTGGCGATTATCTTTGCCGCCGGATCCTATTCAGGGCTGATCGTTCTGGGGCTTGCCTCGCAGATGTTGCCGCGCGCGGAAACAGGCGTTGGATTTGCCAGCCTCGCGATTTTTCTGGCAGCGATGGGAAACACGCTTGGGCGGCTGTCCTCGGCCCTGATCGCAGGCCGGTTTGGTCCGGTGCACGGCATTGCAGGGGCGATGGCTTTGTCGATGATTACGCTTGGCGGCCTGATCTTCACCTCCGCGCCGGGCGTGGTTGTCGGGCTGTTGTTCCTGGTGGCCTTTGCCTATGGCCAGCTTGCCGCGACGATGCCGCTTTTGGTGAGGTCACAGGTCAGCGGGGAGGCGTTCTCGGGCTCGTTCGGCTGGGTGTTTACCGGTTGGGGGGCGGCAGGGTTGATTGGCCCCTGGACCGCAGGGTGGCTTTTGGATGCAACAGGGACTGTGCGGGTCTCTCTGCTTTCCTGCATCGCGCTTGCCGGGCTCAGCCTCTGGCTTGTTTTGAAATTCACAAAGCCCGGCAGGGCGAAAGAGGATTGTTGACATATCCAATTTGTCACTACTAATGTGATATATCGCGATCCAAGGGGAGGTGCTGCGGTGAAATTCGGAATTCACGCGGGGCTTTGGATGAAGGCCTGGACGGATGATCCTGCGCCCATTTTCACGACGGCGGCGGAGATCGGATACGATGGGGTGGAGCTTTCCCTGTTGGGTATCGGTCTGAACCGCGCGGATGCGATCCGCGCGCGGGCCAGTGACTGCGGTCTGGAACTGACCTGCTCTACCGGGCTGGGGCCAGAGGCGGACCCGACCTCCGCTGATCCGGCTGTGCGCGACACTGCGGTTGCGGTGCTGACAGAGGCAATCCAGGTCACGGCGCGACTGGGCTCAAGGGGGCTCGCTGGGGTGGTTGCGGCGCCGTGGGGGGTGTTCGATCCGGCCAACAAGGGGCCGCGCGCAGCGCGGTCCGCCGAGACGCTGGCACGACTGGACGAGGTTCTGAGAGCCGAAGATGTGACCTTGGGCATCGAGGCGCTGAACCGGTTTGAAAGCGACCTGACCTCTACTGCCGCTGAAACATGCGCGATTGCGCGGGCCTGCGGTTCTGAACATATCGGGGTCCTGCTGGACAGTTTTCACATGAATATCGAAGAAAAGGATCCCCCTGCGGCCTTGCGCGCGGCAGGAGATACGCTGGTCCATTACCATGTGTCTGATAATGATCGGGGGCGGCCCGGTTCCGGGCGCTACGATTTCCCAGCCGATGCAAAGGCATTGGCGGACATTGGCTATGACAAATGGGTTGTGGCCGAGATGTTCGTCATGGCCGGCCATGCATCCAGCCGGGATTTGAACATCTGGCGCGATATAGAACCTGACCCAACGGTCGCGGCGATTGAAACGCTCGCCTATCTCAAGGAGGTGTTTGGCAATGTCGGCTGAGCCGTTCTTCACCGCTCTTCGGGCGCGGTTCTCCGAGGAAGCAGATCGGCTAAACGCACTGGATGCGGCAATTGGTGATGGCGATCACGGTGCAACCATGTTGCGCGGACTGACCAGGGCGACGGCGGCGGAAAGCGGCGCACGTGCCAAGGCTTTCATGCGGGCCTCCGGTGGTGCATCGGGCACGCTTTTTGGACTGATCCTGTTGGAAATCGAGGCGCATTTGGAAACCGGCGTACCCCTGCAAGAGGGCCTGATACGGGCCTGCGAGCGGATTTGTGATTTGGGCGAGGTGGCACCGGGCGACAAGAGCATGGTCGACGCGTTGAGCCCGGCGATTTCAGCGCTTGGCACGGGTGATCTGCCCGGTGCGATTGCGGCGGCAAAGGCCGGGCGCGATAGTACCAGGGGGCTGAGCGCCCGTCGGGGCCGCGCGCAATATGTCGAAAATGGCGGATCCGGGCATCTGGACCCCGGCGCTGTCTCGGTGGTGCATTTCCTTGAGACCCTGAACGAGGTCACGGGATGAAAAAGCTCTTCAACAGCGCCGAGACGATGGTCGATGACATGCTTGACGGTTTTGTCAGCGCCTTCCCTCAGGTGCAGCGCGGCAGCAGCGATCCGCGGATAATCAAGCGCGCCAGCCATGCCAGGGATCCGGATGAAAAGGTCACTCTGCTGATCGGCAATGGCTCTGGTCACGAACCGATTGCCATGGGCTTTGTCGGTCAGGGGCTGTTGGACGCCAATGTTGTCGGCGATGTCTTTGCCGCGCCGTCGGCGGACCTGATCCTCGACGGGCTGACAGAAATGACCGGCAAGGCGGGCTCCATTTTGCTAATTTCCCAGCATTCCGGCGATATGATAAACGGCCGCGCCGCTACGATGATGGCTCAGGACCAAGGGCTTTGGACCGTGCCGCTGCCGATGTATGACGACATCTCGGCCGCACCGCCCGAGCGCAAGCAAGACCGCCGTGGTGCGCCGGGAACCATGTTCATCTACAAGATCCTTGGGGCAGCCGCCGAAGAAGGCAGATCACTGGACGATCTCGTGAAACTGGGCGAGGCTGTGCGCGACCGACTGGTCACACTGGCCGCGGCCGTGACACCCCCGGTTTCCCCGCTGACCGGACAAAAGATGTTCAACCTGCCGAAAGACGAGATTTTTCTTGGCATGGGCGTGCACGGCGAACCCGGCGTGGGCCGCGCCAAGGTGGGTCCGGTGAAACAGCTTGTCAGCCAGATGGTCGAAAAATTGTTGGCGGATCGTCCGATGGCAGAAGGATCGCGTGCCTGCGTGATCGTCAACGGTATGGGCGGGACCACTTTGATGGAATTACTGACGATCTGGGAAGAAACCCGTAAGGCGCTGGCTGCACAAGGCGTTACGGCGATTGCGCCGTTGGTCGGCAGCTACGTGACGACGCAGGAGATGGGCGGCTTTTCGATCTCGCTTCTTGAGCCTACCGAGGACATGCTGTCACTCTGGTGCGCGCCGTCAAACACGCCATTCTTTCCGGCGATAAGGATGGAGGTCACATGACTTTGTTGGATGGTCCGGTTTTCGGGGTTGCCGTGGATCAGGGCAGTGGGCTTGACGCCGCTTTGCGTGAAGCGCGCGGGGCGCAAGCGCGCGACGACGATCTTTTGACGTTCAAGCGCATCGTGGTGGAAACGCTCAGCCCGGAGGCCTCAACCGTGCTGGTGGACGCAGCGTTGGGGCGGGATCTTTTGCCATCCTACGACCCCTCCTGCATCAGGATGCTTGCCTATGAGGCGGACGTCTATCACATTGCGGATGAGGAACGCATCACCAGGCTGCCCGAGAACCTGCGCGTTTCTGATTACCCCGGCCTTGGCGTCCAGGTGTTGAAGTTCTTTCTCTACTATGGCCCCAATGACCCTGACGAACTGAACCGGCGCAAGGCGGATCTGGTTGCCAAAATCGGGGCGCAATGCCGCGCGCAGGGTGTGACGTTCCTGTTTGAACCCATCGTCTATGATCGGGCGATCCCCGATGGAACCACAGCGGAGTATGCGCGGGCCAAGCCCGAGTTGGTCCGCGCAGCAACAGAGCGATTTGCGGCTCCCATATTCAATATCGACATTCTCAAGGTCGAGATTCCGGTCAGCCTCTCACACATTGGCAGCGCAATAACCGAGACACAGGCGCAAGCCGCGTTTCAGGATGCCGCCGCAGCAGCAGGGGATATTCCCCTGCTTTACCTCAGCGCTGGCGTCACCTTTGAACAGTTCCGCGACGCGCTCAAAATGTCGCGCGATGCCGGTGTGAACGCGAAGGGCTTCATGTGCGGTCGCGCGATCTGGAGCGACGCCATCGGCATTTTCGGCGCTCAAGGGCCGGCCGCCATGTCGCGCTGGATGAAAACCACCGGACGTGACCGGCTGGCTCAGCTCAAGGATGCAATCACATGAGTCCCGGCCCAAAATATCAGGTTGTGCACGACAAGATCCTACAGCGCTTGCACAGCGGGCAATATGCGATCGGGATGCGCCTGCCAACGGAAGGGGAATTGTCGCAGGCCTTTGACGTCAGCCGTGTTACGGTGCGCAAAGCCCTGGAAATGCTGGTGCGCGCGGGGTTCCTTACCTCTCGTCAGGGCAGCGGGTACAGTGTTGCGACACTGTCTCCGCCAGCGTCGACCTGTCTTGTGAGTTTTACCGACAAAGTTCTGATCGAAGGCCGCGTACCAGGTGCAAGGCTGCTCAAGATCGAGACTCCGGCAAGGGACGTGCCGGCCACGGTGGCCGAGTTTCTGGACGAGCCGCTGGTGCTGGTGGAACGCCTGCGCACGGTCGATGGCGCACCTCGGATGTTGACCCAGACCTGGATCCCCCGCCGCCTGGTCCCGCAGGTAAGCGCGGAGCACTTTCCCGAAACGGGCCAAAACCAATCTATCCTACGCATTCTGCGGCATGAGTTTGGACTGGAATGGACCAGCGCCTGTGAAACGCTCGACAGCTTGATTGCGACCGCCAACGTATCGGACATGTTGGCAATTCCCGTGAACACGCCGATCCTTTCGCAGGCCTGCACCGCATTCGACAGGGACGGCAAGGCCGTTTTCTTTGACCTGGTCTATCGTCAGGGGCCAATCAGCTTTGATCTTGGCGGGCCAGCCCCGCGTCAGACCGCGTAACATGAAACAGGAGTCGCCCATGCCGCTGACCATTGGCCTCATCAACGCCTCACTGCCGAGTTACTTTCCGCAGAAACACGGCGTATTCGGCGCCTGCCAGAACTGGCTGGTAGACCTGGCAAAGGCGCGGGGCGCGCGCGTCGTCGTGGCCGAAACCACGCCAATGAACGGAACCGAGGCGCGCCAGGCGGTCGCAGATGTCCAGGCCAAAGGCGCGGATTTTCTGCTGCTGCTGCACGGTGGTTTTACGATGGGCGACGTGGCGCGCGAGATTGCCCGCGCGCCCCTGCCCATGGGCGTCTGGGCGACCCCGGAACCCACGTTGATCGACGACATTCAGCTCAACAACTTCGTTTCACTCAACATGTCGATGTCCATCGCACGCGGCGTGCGCGATCTCTCTTGCCATCCTGTGCAGTGGTATCTGGGGGCACCGGGAGAAGAGGCTTTGACCCGGCGTCTGGGCCAGACCATCCGCGCGCTGGCGGCCAAAAAAGCGCTGGACGGCGCAAAGATCGGGGTCATCGGCGGGTTGGCCATGACCTTTTACAATATGGAAGTTTCCGCCGACACGCTGGTGCGGCAGCTTGGCGTCTGGTGCGACCATATCGACATTCACCACATGACCGATCTGATGGCGGCACAGACCGACGCGGATGTGGCCGAAGAACTGGCCGCGATGCGCAAGGCAGCTCAGGTGCGCGGCGTGTCGGACGCGCAGATGGCGTTGACCGCGCGGGCATCGCTTGCCCTGCGCGCGATTGCCACGGACGGCGGTTATGATGCGCTTACGGTGTCGGACTGGCCCGCCCTTCAAGCCAATCCCGGCATGCATCCAGGCGCCGCATTCAGCTGGCTGGAGGAGAACGACGGCCTTCCTGTGGCCTCTGAGGGCGATGTCCTGGGCGCTGTGACACAATTGGTCGCCAAATCGCTGACCGGCAAAGTGGGCTGCCTTCTGGACATGACATCGCCCGACTTTGCCCGCGATCAGATTCTGATGTGGCATGGAGGCGGCGGGCCGCTTTACATGGCCAAGGATGATGTGGTCTGGATCAATCATCCGATGATCGGGCGCGGCACCGAAGCCGGGCCGATCTACGGCGCCATCGCCGACTATGAATTTGCCCATGGGGATTGCTCTGTCCTGCGTGTCTCGCGTCACGGCACCGCGCATTTCGCCGTTGAAGGGACGGTGGCCGCAGGGCCCGCGCCGGGCTTTACCGGGTGCCGTGGCTGGATCGGCGAATTTACCAGCACCAACGGGCCCTGTTCCGCTCAGGACGTGGTGACATCGGTGATGGAACACGGGCTGGAGCACCATTTCATCCTTGTGCCGGGGCATCACCGCGCCGTCTTTGAGGAATTCGCAGGGTGGTGCGGAATGCACGCCCTTGCCGTGATCCCGGCCCATGACGGCTTGCCGGAAGGGGGCGCACCTTGACTGCTGTCCAACTCAAAGGTGTCCGCAAGGACTTTGGCAATTTCACCGCCATTTCGCATATTGATCTGGACATCAAATCCGGCGAATTGGTTGCGCTGCTTGGCCCGTCTGGCTGTGGCAAGACAACGACGTTGCGGATGATTGCAGGGTTGGAAGTACCCTCCGCCGGGCAGATATTCTTTGACGGCGATGACGTGTCCGAAGTCGCGGTACAAAAGCGCAATGTGGGCATGGTGTTCCAGCGCTATGCGCTTTTCCCGCATATGACCGTCGAAAAGAACGTGATGTTCGGCCTGAAGGTACGCGGCACGGACAAGGCAGAGGTCGACGCCCGTCTGACCGAAATCCTTGACGTTGTGCAACTGCAACAATTCCGACACCGGTTTCCGGCGCAACTGTCTGGTGGGCAAATGCAGCGGGTGGCAATTGCACGGACGCTTATCACCAATCCTTCTGTCCTGATGATGGATGAACCGCTTGCGAACCTTGACACCAAACTGCGCGGCGAGATGCGCCGTTTTATCCGAGAATTGCAGCAACGTCTTGGAATTACAACGATCTTTGTGACCCACGATCAGATCGAGGCGATGGAATTGGCCGACCGGGTGGCGGTGATCTTTGGCGGCAACCTCGCGCAATACGACGCGCCAGACGCCTTGTACAAGCGGCCCAACAGCATCGAAATTGCGGATTTCATGGGCGCGACCAATGTCTTTGAGGCCAGGATCACAGGGACAGCTGCGACCGCCGCCTTTGGGACGCTGACACTGGACAGCGCGGCAAAGGATGGCCTCGGCCATGTCATGTTGCGCGGCGAGGCGATTGATCTGCACCTGCAGGAGGTCACCGACACAGAGAATACCATCCGGGGCAAAGTGACCGCACGCGAGTTTTTCGGAGCCAATATCACCTATTCCGTCGATTGCGGCGGCGAGACGATACAGGTCATCGAACAATCCCGGCGCATGGTCGACATCGGTCAGCACGTTTGGCTGACCATCCCACCGCATCGCATTTGGACCATTCAAGACAACTCATAATCAACGAAGACAAAATCAGAGGAGGAGGAAACTATGAAAAAGACATTATTGAGCCTGTCGGTGATCGGCAGCCTGATGGCGGGGGCGGCCTTTGCACAGGATGCCGAGGCATTCCGCGACGGATTTATTGCTGGCAACATCACTTGGGAAGATGTGCAGTCCCGAGCGAAGGAAGAGGGACAGGTCAACCTCTATTACTGGGGTGGTAGCGACAAGATCAACGTCTGGATGGACAGCATCGCAGTACCCGCGCTCGCCGCCGAGGGGGTTACGCTGAACCCTGTGCGGATCACCGGTACCAAGGATGCGGTGGATCTGGTGCTGGCTGAAAAGGGCTCTGGCAAGGGGCTGGGCGAAGGCAGCGTTGACGCGATCTGGGTCAATGGCGAGAACTTTGCCACGCTCAAGCGGCAGGATGCCCTGATGGGCGCTTTCGCCGACAAACTGCCCAACAGTGGCAATATCGAATGGAATCCGGACGATCCCCGTGCGCTGTTGAATCTGCGCGACTTTGGGGTCGAGACCAATGCCTCGGAGATGCCGTGGTCAGGTCAGCAATACGTCTGCGCGGTCAACACCGGGCGTGTAGCAGCGGACGTGGCGCCAAGCACATTTGACGGGCTGATGACCTATCTGGCAGCCAACCCCGGAAAGTTCACCTATGTGAAGCCACCGCATTACATCGGCAACACTTTCGTGCAGGCGGCGCTCTATGCGCACAACCCCGATGGCAATGGCGCAGTGCCGTTCCAAGGCTCGATTGATGAGCTGGGCGCGGCAGAGCTGGCGCGGTTGATCACACCGGGGATGGAATATCTCAAGGCGCTGGAGCCGCATCTGTTGGGCGCCGCAGGCGGCAATGCCCGCTATCCCGAAGATCCCAAGGCGCTTGATGGTTTGTTCCTGAATGGCGAGATCGACTTTTCCTGCCAGTTCGGCCTTTACGGCGTTGCCACCGGCCTGCGGGACGGCACCTATCCCGAAGGCGCGGAGCAGTTTGTCTTTCCTGAAGGCAACATGATCAAGAACAAGAACTATCTTGTGATCCCCGGCAATGCGCCCAACCCGGCCGCCGCGATGGTCATGGCCAACTATATGGCGTCGGTTGACTCGCAAGCGACCAAGCTCGAAATCGCAGGCATGCCTCCGGGTATCGACCCCTGGAAGTTGAGCGATGCGGATGCGGCAAAGCTGGACGCGGCCTCACCTGGCCTGATTGGTGTCACTCAAGCCGATCTGGATGCAAACACCGCGCCCGATACCAACGCCACGCTGGTGGATGTGATCGAGGCGACGTGGCTTGAGTACATCGAGCGCAACAGCTCCGACAGTATCGAAGCCATCGTCGAAAACGCTGTGGCCAATCTAAAGTAAAAAACCGCAACGGGCTCCGACCTTTGGTCGGGGCCCCATCAAAGGATGACACGTGCCCGAGACCAAGGAACTTGCCCGCCACAGGCGCGAACGCGTCTGGATGTGGATCCAGCTATTGCCGGTGATGACGGTGTTGATCGTCTTGTTTGGTGGTGCCTTGGTGCTGGGCGTGGCGCAATCCCTTGGTTTTGCGCCGTGGTTCGGAGTAAACACTTTTCCCGACTTTTCCTATTTTGCGGCCCTTTGGGGTGATGTTTTCTTTTGGAAATCACTCGGGCTGACGCTGTATTATGCAATTTTTGCGACGCTGCTTTCGCTCGTCCTTGGCATCTTGCTGGCGCTGGCGATGGTGCGGACTTTTCCATCTAAGTCGCTCTATAAATATCTCTACAAACTGCCGCTGATGATCCCCTACACCGTGGGCATCGCGCTTGCCGTCATCATGCTGGGCAACGGTGGCATGCTGTCGCGGCTCATGGCTTTTGCGGGGTTTATTGATGACCCAAGCCAGTTTCCGCAAATCCTGAAAACCCACATGGGGTGGGGCGTGATCGCTGTTTATGTCTGGAAGCAAACGCCCTTTGTAGCATTGACCATCTACGCGGTTCTGCTGGGGATGGGGCGCGAAACAGAAGAGGCCGCCGCAATTTTGGGGGCCAATAAGCGGCAGATCTTCTTTCAGGTGACGCTGCCGCAGATTCTGCCCGGCATCATCTCCTCCACGCTTATCATCTTTGCATTCAACATCGGCGCCTTCGAGGCCCCCTTTATCCTCGGCGGCGGTTTCCCGGACACGCTTCCTGTGGTGGCTTGGCGCTATTTCAACGACGCGGATTACACGCTGCAATTGCAGGGTATGGCGACGGTGGTCTCCATCGCGTTGGTTGCTGGTGTGATCCTGTACAGCTACCTCGCCTTTTACCGCCGGTATGAACGCCGGATCGGGAGGAACTGATGGCAAACAAGACCTCCTCTGTCGCGCTGAGTGAGCGTCTGGGCCCGTACCAGAAGCTTTACCTGTTGCTGATTGCAGGGTTCATCCTTGGCCCCTTCATTCCGCTGATAATCCAGAGCTTTGCCTTCCGCTGGGCCTGGCCTGACCTGTTGCCGGGCACTTGGTGGCTCGAACAGCGCGAAAAGTCGATCCTGCC